>Ga0265295_1001658_pt1 | contig 38317 bp, 35 predicted proteins | sample Munlansysbiofilm_FD_192503 | JGI IMG/M metagenome (GOLD analysis project Ga0265295, IMG submission 192503) | Leachate microbial communities from a municipal landfill in Southern Ontario, Canada - Methane capture system biofilm | ecosystem: Engineered > Solid waste > Landfill > Unclassified ... | reverse complement strand
CCTGCGCCCTGCGGGCTGGTCTTGGGCAATAGTTCGACTATTGCCCGGCGAAATCGGCAAAAACTGTCCTCGCCGGGGCCGTTTTTCGCTATCGACGCCACAAGTCAGACAGGCTCCTTGTACGTTCGCTGTATCCGCGATCACGCTCAGCGCCACGATGACAGGAGTCGCTTCACCCAACGCCCACGCATCACAACCGTCCCATCAGTTTCATCAGCCAGCGCGTGCGCGGCCCGTAGGGCGGCGCGGCGAGGCCGACGCCGGAAAACCGCGCCTGAAACATCACGGGCTTGAGCTTGCTGAAAGTGTCGAATCCCCAGCGGCCGTGATAGCTGCCCATGCCCGACGCCCCGACGCCGCCGAAGGGCAGGCTGTCCTGCGCGAAATGCAGCAGGGTGTCGTTGACCGTCACGCCGCCGGCATGGGTGTGCAGCAGGGCATCGGCCGTGCGCTCTCGGTCGTGGTCGAACCAGTAGAGCGCCAGAGCACGCGGCTGGCTGCGCACATGCGCCAGCGCCTGCGCCAGGTCGTCATAGGCCACCACGGGCAGCAGCGGGCCGAAGATTTCTTCGTTCATCAGCTGCAGCGTGGCCGGGGCGTCGCAGACCAGCGCGGGCGCGAGGCGGTGGCGCAGATCGTCGGCCTGCACGCCGTCGAACAAGGCATGCACCTGCGCCCCGGCGGCGCGGGCTTCGCCCAGCAAGCCGAGCAGCCGACTGTATTGGCGATGGTCGATGATGCTGGTGTAGTCGGGGCTGCGCAGGCCGTCGGGATAGAGTTTGTGCGCCGCGGCGCGGCAGGCGGCCACCCAGTCCTGCTGCTGGGCACGCGGCAGCAGCACATGGTCGGGCGCGATGCAGGTCTGCCCGGCGTTGAGCAGCTTGCCGTAGACGATGCGCTGCGCCGCGTGCGCCAAGTCGTAGCCCGGCGTGATGACGGCGGGCGACTTGCCGCCGAGTTCCAGCGTGACGGGGGTGAGGTTGGCCGCCGCCGCTGCCATCACGCGCTTGCCCACCCCGCTGGAGCCGGTGAACAGCAGATGGTCGAACGGCAGGGCGCTGAAGGCCGCGCCGATTTCTGCATCCCCCTGCACCACGGCCACTTCGTCGGCTGCAAAGGTCTGCGCGGCGCGCTGTGCGAACACGGCGCTGAACGTGGGGGTGAACTCGGAGAGCTTGACCATCGCCCGGTTGCCCGCGGCCAGCGCCGCCGTCAGCGGGGCCACGGCCAGCACCAGCGGGTAATTCCACGGCGCGATGATGCCCACCACGCCCAGCGGCTGGGGCAGCACCCGCGCCCGTGCGGGAAAAAACCAGGGCGACACCGCCGCGGTGCGCGGGCGCATCCAGCCCTTGCCGTGTCGCAGCGCATCGGCGATGCCGCTCAGGCTGGGCAAGAGTTCGAGCAGCCCGGTTTCGGGCGGTGGGCGGCCGCCGAAATCGGCGTCGATCGCTTCGGCGAATTCGGCCGCATGTTGGCGCAACAGCGCTTGCAGACGCCTCAGGCGATTGCGCCGCTGCGCCCAGTCGGGATAGGGCGCTGCGTCGAACGCCGCCCGCAGCACACGGAAAGTCTGCTGGAGCGAAGCGGCGAAATCGGGAGCGCGGTCCATCTGCGGCAGCATGCTGAAAACGGGGGTTCGATGGTAAGCCGATCGCCGCTGCGATGGGAACACAAGGGCCCGCTTCACAAAACCATTCTAATAACATGGGTATCAAGATATGACATAGGCAGTATTTGCCTAGGCAATAAACTACGCGGCATGAATTCTTCCGCCCCCACTCCGCCTCAGTCGGATGCGCCACGCTTCTATGACGGCTCGGAGTATGTCAAGGACAACTCGGTCGGCTTTCTGATGAAGGTCGCACTGGCCGTCCTGGTGCGCAATCTGGAGCATCAACTGCAGGCGCTCGAACTCACCGGCACGCAATGGCATCCGCTGCTGCATGTGCACCTGGGCTGCGACACCGTAGCCGCCTGCGCCCGCGAGATGCAGACCGACGCCGGCGCGATGACCCGCATGCTCGACCGCCTCGAAGCCAAGGGCCTGCTGGTGCGCGAGCGCAGCAGCAGCGATCGCAGGGTGGTCAACCTCGCGCTCACCCCGCGCGGCGCCGAAGTGGCGGCGCAGATCCCGCACATGCTCTCCGAGGTGCTCAACGAACATTTGCGCGGCTTCAGCCCAGAGGAGTTCAAGCAACTGCTCGACCTGCTGCGGCGCTTCATCGCCAATGGCGAGGCGCTGGGCGAAGCCAACAAGGCGGGTCCCGGGCCACATCTGATGGTGCAGGAACGCGACCCCGAACAAAACGACGACTCCAACCCCTCCTGACCCACTCTCGCCATGCTCACCCCGTCATTGCCCCGATCCGCCGTACCGCGCCGTGCGCTGCTGGCCGTGCCGCTGTTGGCCGCCCTGCTGCTGGCGGGCTGCGCCGGCACCGAGGGCATCAAGCCCACCGGCCACCTCACCGCACCGCAGCAGCTTGGCCTGCAGCCCGTACAGACGGCCTTTCCCAAAACCGATTGGTGGACCGCCTTTCACGACCCGGAACTCGACCGCCTCATCGCCGCGGCGCTGGCCGACAACCCGACGCTGCAGGTCGCGCAGGCCCGCCTGGCGCTGGCGCGCTCGCAGGTAGAAAGCGCAGGCAGTGTCCTCAAACCGAAACTGGACGCGGCGGTGAGCTCCACCCGCGAGCAGTTCAGCAACAACTCCATCTACGGACCCTACGGCGGCGACTGGTTCTACGACAACTCCGCCCTGCTTCAAGGCAGTTGGGAGCTGGACTTTTTCGGCAAGAACCGCCAGAACCTGCAGGCCGCCATTGGCGAGGCCCACGCCGCCGCCGCGCAGGATCAGGCCGCGCGCGTGCTGCTCGCCGCCAACGTGGCCAATGCCTATGTCAACCTTGCGCGGCTGATCGCCATGCGGCATGTGCTGCAGCAGACCCTGCAGCAGCGTGAGCACATGCTCAAACTGGTGCGCGACCGCGTGCGCGCCGGCCTGGAGACCACGGTGCAGGAGAAGCAGGCGTTGGCCGAAGTGCCGCAGATCCGTCTGCAGATCGACCAGACCGGGGTGCAGATCACGCAGGCGCGCAACCTGCTGGCCGCGCTCATCGGCCAGGGCCCGCAGGCCACGGCCACGCTGGCGCCACAGCTCGCCACACTGCCGACGATCGATCTGCCCGACACCCTGCCCGCCGCGCTGATCGGCCGCCGCGCCGACATCGTCGCCGCGCGCTGGCAGGTCGAGGCGGCGCTGCACGGCGTGAAGGCAGCGCGTGCCGCGTTCTACCCCAATGTCAACCTCACTGCGTTTGCCGGGTTTTCCGCGCTGGGCTTCAGCCAATGGCTGACCGGCGGCAGTCAGACCCTGGGCGTCGGCCCGGCGCTGACCCTGCCCATTTTCGAGGGCGGCGCATTGCGCGCCCAGCTCCGCAGCAAGTCGGCGCAAGCCGATGAGGCCATCGCGCAATACAACAACACCCTGGTGGGCGCAGTGCACGAGGTGGCCGACGCCATTGCCGCGCGCCAGTCGATTGGTCAGCAGATCGCGCAGCAGCAGCAGGCGCTGGCCGCCGCGCAGGACGCGATGCGCCTGGTCGATCAGCGCTACAAGGCCGGGCTGTCGAACTATCTCACGGTGCTCAGCGTGGAAACCAGCGTGCTTCAACTGCAGCAGATGGGTGTGGACCTGAAAGCGCAGGCGCTGTCCGACGACGTGGCGCTGATCCGCGCCCTGGGCGGCGGCTACAAGGCCGAACAACTGCCCGAACGGGTTTTGGTCAAGTCGCCCTGACGCGCGCATCGCCCCCCTTGAAAACATGAATCCCAACGGAATGCATCCATGAGTACCCAGGACAACGACAAAACTGAAGGCGCGGCCCTGTCCGCCGGAAATGGCAACGGCAAGGCCGCCAAGCGGCGGCAGTTGATGCTGCTGGCCATCGGCTTTTTCATCATCGTCGGCGCGGCCTATGGCGGCTACCAGTACTGGGATTCGCTGCACTACGCCTACACCGACGACGCCTATGTGCAGGGCGATCTGGTGCAGGTCACCCCGCAGGTGGGCGGCACGGTCGTGGCCATCGACGCCGACGACACCCAGCTCGTCAAGGCCGGGCAGCCACTGGTGCAGCTCGACGGCGCCGACACCCATGTGGCGCTGCAGCAGGCAGAGGCTCAGCTCGCCCAGGCGGTGCGCCAGGTCCGGGTGAATTTCGCCAACAACGGCACCCTCGCCGCGCAGGTCGCGGTGCGGCAGACCGATGTGAACGTCGCCCGGGCCAATCTGGCCAAGGCGCAGGACGCGCTGCGCCGCCGCCAGGAGCTGGCCGGCACCGGCGCGGTCGGCGCGGAAGAACTGCGCCAGGCGCAGATCGCGGTGCAGGCCGCTCAGGCCGCGCTGACCACCGCACAGGCCGGGGTGAAGGCCGCGCAGGAACAACTCGCCGCCAGCCAAGCACTGACCGCGGGTACCGTTATCGCCAACAACCCCTCGGTGAAGCTGGCAGCGGCCAAGGTACGCGAAGCCTATCTGGCGTACGAGCGCACCCTCATTCCGGCGCCGGTGACCGGCGTGGTGGCGCGGCGCACGGTGCAGCTCGGTCAGCGCGTCGCCCCCGGCGTGCCGCTGATGTGGGTAGTGCCGTTGAACGATGTGTGGGTCGACGCCAACCTGAAGGAGACGCAATTGCGCGACGTTCGCATCGGGCAGAAGGCCACGGTCACCGCCGACACCTATGGCAGCCGCGTGATCTACGACGGTCGGGTCGTCGGGCTGTCGGCGGGCACGGGCGCGGCCTTCTCGCTGCTGCCCGCGCAGAACGCCACGGGCAACTGGATCAAGGTGGTGCAGCGCCTGCCGGTGCGCGTGGCGCTCGATCCCAGGCAACTCGCTAGCCATCCGCTGCGCGTGGGCATGTCCACCGAAGTGACCATCGACATCAGCGACCACAAGGGGCCTCTGGTGGTCGACGAGCCGCCGACCCAGCCCGCCGCCCGCACCGACATCTACGCCGCCGACTGGCAGAAGGCCGACACGCTGGTCAACGCCATCATCGCCGCCAATGCGGGCGGCAAGCGCTGAAAGAACAAAAATGAAACAGCCTCCTCGCTCGCTGTGCTCGCATTCCACCTCGCGGCTTGCAAGCCACTCGGATTCGCATGGCATGAGTCAGTCCGCAGGGACTGCCTCATGTCCCGCTCATCCCCCCGAGGGGGGTGTCAGCTCCTTCGGAACGGCCGTGCGGAGCAAGATGAAACAGCCCCCTCGCTCGCTGTGCTCGCTGCCCCCCGAGGGGGGTGTCAGCTCCTTCGGAACGGCCGTGCGGAGCTGACATGGCCACCCCACAGGAAATCGAAGAAAGCGCGGCCGGCGCCGTGCCGGACCCGGCGGCCGCGAAAGACACCACCACGCACCTGACGCCGCTGACCGGCTCGGCGCTGGTGGTGGGCACCATCGCGCTGTCGCTGGCGACCTTCATGAACGTGCTCGACACCTCGATCGCCAATGTGTCGATTCCGGCGATTGCGGGCGACCTGGGCGTGAGCTCGTCGCAGGGCACCTGGGTCATCACCTCGTTCGGCGTGGCCAACGCCATCGCGGTGCCGCTCACCGGCTTCGTCACCCAGCGCTTCGGCGCGGTCAAGGTGTTTCTCACCAGCATTCTGCTGTTCACGCTGTTCTCGTTTCTGTGCGGGCAGGCGCCGAGCATCGAGATATTGATTCTGTTCCGCGTGCTGCAAGGCGCCAGCGCCGGGCCGATGATTCCGCTGTCGCAAACGCTGCTGCTCTCCAGCTACAAGCCGCAGCGCTCGGGCATGGCGCTGGCGATGTGGTCGATGACCACGCTGATCGCGCCCATCATGGGGCCGCTGCTCGGCGGCTGGATCACCGACAACATCTCCTGGCCGTGGATTTTCTACATCAACGTGCCGGTGGGCCTGCTGGCGGCGGCGGTCACCGCGTCGATCTATCTGCGCCGCGAAACCCCCATCCGCAAACTGCCGATCGACTGGACCGGGCTGGGCCTGCTCATCATCTGGGTCGGCTCGCTGCAGATCATGCTCGACAAGGGGCAGGAGCTCGACTGGTTCTCCAGTCCGGTCATCATCGCGCTGGCGGTGGCCGCCGTGGTGGGCTTCGTGCTGTTTCTGATCTGGGAGATCTATGACGACCATCCTGTGGTCGATCTCACCCTGTTCAAGCTCCCCAGCTTCACCCTGGGCACCATCATGCTGGCGCTGTCCTACGGCATGTTTTTCGGCAGCCTGGTGCTGCTGCCGCTGTGGCTGCAGGAGTTCATCGGCTATACCGCGACCGACGCCGGCGAGGTGCTGGCCTGGGTGGGGCTGTTCGCGCTCATCCTCTCGCCCTTCATCGGACGCTTTCTGCCGGTGCTCGATGCGCGCTGGGTGACCACGTTCTCCTTCCTCGTGTTCGCGCTGGTGTTCTACATGCGCTCGCTGTTCACCACCGGCGACAGCTACTGGCAGTATGCCCTGCCCACGGTGGTCCAGGGCATCGCCACGGCGACCTTCTTCATCCCGCTGCTGAGCATCATCCTGGGCGGCCTGCCATCGCACCGCATCGCCGCGGCGTCTGGACTGTCGAACTTTGCCCGCATCACCGCGGGTTCGTTCGGCACTTCGATCTACACCACCTGGTGGACCGATCGCGCCGATCTGCACCACGAGCAACTGGTCAGCCACATCTATGCGGGCAGTCCGGTCGCCAGCCCGATCATCCAGGGCATGCAGGCGCAGGGCTTCTCGCCCGAACAGGCCTTGGGCGTGGTCAACCGCCTGATCGACCAGCAGGCCCACACCATCGCGGTCGACGAGATGTTCCGCCTGAGCTCGTGGCTGTTCCTCGCCTTGATCGCGCTGGTCTGGCTGGTCAAGCCGTCCAAAGGCGCCGCGGGCAGCGACGCCGCCGCGGGCGCGCACTGAAAGCGCGTCATCCTCCAAGAACCCCAAAGAGGTCTCCCATGCAAAACCCAGGTTTTCAAAAAGCTCGCCTTTCCCCGTGCGGGGCGAATCGGCCCGTTTTCGCCACGGCGACGCTTCGCCGCGCCGCCCTGAGCGCCGCGCTGCTGCTCGCAGCAGGCTTGACCCAGGCGCAGGCCGCAGAACTCTCCGCGCTCTGGGGCATCGACAAGGGCGACGAATACCGCAACGTGACGCTGGCCCTGCAATCCGCCCCGCTCTGGCAACACGATCTGTTCGCGCACACCAAGCTCGACGTGGTGCTCGAAGCCTCGTTGGGGCGGGTGAGCAGCTCGACGGGTCCGGGCGACAGCCACCTCATCCACGCCGGCCTCACGCCGTTCGCGCGCTGGTGGTTCACGCCGCAGACGGCGATGGAACTGGGCATCGGCGCCAATGTGTTCTCGGGCACCTATATCGGCGGCAAACGGATCTCCACCGCCTTCCAGTTCGGCGATTCCATCGGCCTGCTGCATCGCTTCACGGGCACGCCCTGGACGCTGGGCGCGCGTCTGACCCACTATTCCAACGCCGACATCAAGCGCCCCAACCCCGGGCAGGACTATCTGCAGGTGCGTCTGGGCTACAGCTTCTGATGACCGCGCCCGATGGCCGACGCCACCCCGTCCGCTGAACCCCGTTCCGCCCCCTGGCTGCGCAGCTTCGCCGCTGACGAGGCCAGGGCCTGGCTGTTCGTCGCAAAAAGCCTGCTGGCGGTGTATGTCGGCGCCTGGCTGGCGATGTTGCTCCACCTGGAGCAACCGTCGACCACCATGATCACGGTGGCGATCGTCATGCACCCGCAAAGCGGCATGGTGCTGGCCAAGAGCTTCTACCGCGCCATCGGCACGGTGGCCGGCAGTCTCGCCGGGCTGCTGCTGATCTCGACCTTCCCCCAGCAGCGCGAGGTGTTCCTGCTCGGGCTGTCGCTGTGGATCACGCTGTGCGCCAGCGGCGCCGTGCTCTATCGCAATTTCATGGCTTACGGCTTCGTGCTGGCGGGCTATACCGCAGCCATCGTCGCGCTGCCGGTGATCGGCAACCCGCTGGCCGGATTCGAGTCGGCGCAGATGCGGGTCAGCGAGGTGCTGCTGGGCATCCTGGTGGCCGGCGTGGTCAGCGACGTGGTGTTTCCCGAGCGGCTGCGCGCCGTGCTGCGCCGCAGCGCGCACGCGCAGTTCGACCGCTTTTTCGCGTTCCTGCGCGACAGCCTGGCCGGCAGCCTGCCCCAGACCCGCATGGAGGAAGTCAACCTGGAATTCGTGCGCGCGGCGGTTCAACTCGAGGATTTGCGCGCCTCGGTGATTTTCGAAGACCCGGAAGTGCGCGCCCGCAGCAGCCACCTGCGCCTGCTGAACCAGCGCTACATGGCGGCAGCCACCACATTCCAGTCGCTGCACCATCTGCTCAACCGGCTGCAGCGCCAGGGGCAGACCGAGGTCGTGAGCGCACTGACCGCGCTGTACCAGCCGCTGCACGAAGCGCTGACTCTGCCCGCCGCACGCGCGCCCAACCCCAGCGGTCTGCTGGCGCAGCGGCTCGAACGCTTTCAGCACACCCTCGTCCAGAGTATCGCCGCGCAACGCCAGGCACTCGCGCAGCCGTCGGGCTCGCTCGAATTCGCCACCGGCGCCGCGCTGCTGCAGCGGCTCGCCGCCGAGCTGCACGACTACGCCCGCACCGACGGCGCGCTGCGCGCCGGCGTCATCCGTGCGGAGCAGGAACGCATGCGTTTTCACCGCAGCAACGACTGGTCCGACATCGGACTCACCGCGCTGCGGACTTTCCTCACCATGACGGTCCTGAGCGTGTTCTGGATCCAGAGCGGCTGGGCCTTTGGCGCCACCACCATGCTGCTGGCAACCGTGTTCAGCGGCCTGCTGGCCTCGGCGCCCAATCCGGTTTCGGCGGTGCTCAAGACGCTGTATGGATTCGCTGCGGGCATGTTGGTCGCGGCGTTTGTCGAATTCCGCATGCTGCCGATGGGGGACAGCTTTCCCTTCCTCGTTGCCGCCACGCTGCCGTTTCTCCTGCTCGGCCCCTACCTGAGCACCCGCCCGCGGTTCGCCGGCTTCGGCACGGGCTACACCATCAGCGTGCTGCTCAACCTCGGGCTGCGCCAGCCCATGCTCTACAACCCGGAGGTGTACTTCAACAGCGCGCTGTCACAGCTCGGCGGGCTCGCCGCCGCCGCTGCCGCCTTCATGCTGCTGCCGGGACAGGTGAGCCTGTCACGTCAACTGCGGCGCCTGCGGCAACTGGTGGCAACGGCGGCGAGCGCGCGGCTGGAAGGGCTGGTCTGGCAGTTCGAGACCCGGTTGCGCGATCTGGTGCAGCAGGCCGTCGTGCACACCCCTGCGGGCAGTGCGCAGTCGCGCATCCTGATGGCCTGGTCGCTGGCGGTGCAGGAAAGCGGCCGCACGCTGATCGAGCTGCGCCACGATCTCGCTGCGGGCACCCTGCCGGATGAGGCCCGCGCGCGCACCGAAGCCGCGATCGGTGCGATCGACAGGCTCTATCGCATGCCGGATTCATCGCACTGGCAGCAGGCGGATGCCGCGGTGAACGCCGCGATCGCGGCGATGCCCGAAGGCCCGGCGCGCAACCATCTCTACCAGATCCACAGCGCGCTGCACGACACCGAATCCCCGCTGTTCGGTCCGTTGCCCATCCCCGTTCCAAATTCCACACATGCCACGTGAAATCGACCTGTTCGGCGTGCTCGTTCCGGGCCTGCTGGTGATTTTTTTCGGCGGCCTTGCTGCGACGGCGCTGATCGACGGACTGCTCGGACGGCTGGGCGGGTATCGCCATGTCTGGCATCCCGCGCTGTTCCGGCTGGCCGTGCTTGTCGTTGTGTTCACCACCGCCGCGCTGCTGTTGTTTTGACCTTCCCATCATGAAAACCCAGACACTCCAGTCTGCCCTTCGCGTCGTCATCACCCTGGCCGTGGTGGCTGCAGCCCTCTTGCTGGCCCGCATGCTGTGGTATGAGGAAACCGATTCCCCGTGGACGCGCGACGGCCGCATCCGCGCCGATGTGGTGCGCATCGCTCCAGACGTCTCCGGCTTGGTTCACACCGTGGCGGTGCACGACAACCAGACCGTGCGGCGCGGACAGGTGCTGTTCACCATCGACCCTGCGCGTTTTCAGAATGCGGTGCAGCAGGCCAAGGCCGACATCTCGTCGGCGCAGGCGGCGTTGCAGGTGGCACAGGCCGACATCCGCGCGGCGCAGGCGGGTGTCGCCGCGGCGCTCGCGCAGTACGGCAGCCTGCGCGAAAAAGCGCAGCGGCGCGACCATACCGCGCCCGGGGCGGTCTCCGCGGAAGAGCGGGCCGACGCGCTGGCCGCTGCCGACGTCGGCCAGGCGCAGGTCCTGCAGGCGCGCGCCCGGCTGGGCCAGGCGCAGGCCGAGCGCAGCAGGGCGCTTGCGGCCGAACGACTGGCGCGCGCGCGTCTGGCATTGGCGCAGCTCAATCTGGCGCGCACCCAGGTGCGCGCGCCGACCGACGGTTTCATCACCAACCTCAAGCTCGAAGCGGGCGACTATGCCGCCGTCGGCTCCCCGGTCATGGCCCTGGTCGACCGTCACAGCCTATATGTCGAGGGCTATTTCGAGGAAACCAAGCTGCCGCGAATCCACGAGGGCGACCCGGTGGACATCCGCCTGATGGCCGGCGGCGTGCATCTGCGCGGCACGGTCACCGGGATCGCGCGCGGCATCGCGTCGCGCGAAAACCCGGTGGGCCGTGACCTGCTGTTGGAGCCAAACCCGATTTTCGACTGGGTCCGGCTGGCGCAGCGCATTCCCGTGCGCATCGCCATCGACCCGGCGAGCCTGCCGCCTCACCTGCGCCTCGCAGCCGGCATGACAGCCACCTTGCGCGTTCTTCGGGCAAGCCCGCATCCCGGCAAGACCTGAGCGCTGCGGCACAATGCGGGCACCATGCATGACAACCCGCCAGAGCCGACCCGCATCATCGCCCTGCGCCACGGCGAGACCGACTGGAATGCCGCCTCGCGCATCCAGGGCCATACCGATATTGCGCTCAATGCGCGCGGGCTGGAGCAGGCGCGGCTGGCCGCCGAAGCCCTGGCCGAAGAGCCTGTGGCCGCCGTCTACGCCAGCGATCTGCAGCGGGCCTGGCAGACGGCGCAGGCGATTGCGGCGCGGCACGGCTTGAGCGTCATCCGCGATCCCGCGCTGCGCGAACGCAGCTTCGGCGCCTTCGAGGGCCAGAGCTTTGCCGCGCTGGAGCCGCTGCATCCCGAACTGTGCGCGCGCTGGCGCCACCGCGACCCCGGCTTCGCCGCGCCCGGCGGCGAAACCCTGCGCGATTTTGCTGCTCGCGCGCAGAACGCCCTGCGACAGATCGCCGCCCGCCATCCGGCGCAGCTTATCGTCGTGGTTGCGCACGGCGGCGTGCTCGACGCCTTCTACCGCGCCGCCACGGGTCAGGAACTGCAGGCGCCGCGCAGCTTCGAGCTGCGCAACGCCGCGCTCAACCGCCTGCTGTACGCCCAGGGTCAGCTCACCCTGGTGGGCTGGGGCGACACCGCGCATCTCGATCGCAGTCTGAACGAAGGCGTGGAGTAATCCACACAGCCCTGATGTTTTTGTTTCATTGGGTTTCAGCTTGAGTCCGTTCGCGGCTGCGCGTCGTTAGACTTCAAAATCCGCGTTTTTGATGCCTTCTCTGCGTCCATTTGCCATGTCCACCTTTTCTGCACGTCTGTTTGCGCCCCTTGCGGGTTTCGCCTTGCTGCTCGGCAGCGCCTGCGCCCACGCCGGGCTGGGTCGGCCCCTGCTCGATGCGGCGCAGGACGGCAAGCCCATCGGCCAGGTGCAGCGGGTCGCAGCGCAGGCGGCGTCTGGCGCGGTCGCAGCCGGCGATGCGTCGGCCGTGCAAGCGCAGACGGTGCAAACCCCGCAGGGCGTCACCGTGACCGAATACGCCAATGCGGCAGGCACCGTGTTCGCCATCACCTGGAAAGGCCCGTTCAAGCCGGATCTGCAGCAGTTGCTCGGCAGTTACTTTGCGCCTTACGTCAAGGCCGCGAAGGCTTCACCACAACAGCTCAACCTGTCCATGGTCAAGGGCAGCGACGTCGTGGTGCACAGCGCGGGCCGCATGCGCGGCTTTCTCGGCGTGGCCTGGGTGCCCTCGCTCGTACCCGCCGGGTTCGACCCCGCCACGCTGCAGCCCTGAAGCGCCTTCCATGCTTCCCGGACTGCGCGTCTGGCGCCTGCGCCGCCGTTTGATGCGTCTGGCCGCACCCGCTGCGCTGGCGGGTCTGCTGTTGACCGGCTGCGGCGGCGGCAGCAGCAGCCCGCCACCCGCATCCCCATCGGTCGCGCTGAGCAATCCTGCGAGCGGCAGCAATGTGGTGACGCTCAGCATCCACCAGCTCGAAAGCAACACCGCCACCATCACCGCCAATACGCCGTATGTCGCGGTGAAGGTCTGTGACGCCAGCGGCAACTGCCAGACCCTTCCCGACGTGATGGTGGACACCGGCTCGGCCGGGCTGCGGCTTTTCGCCAACAAGGTCGCGCTCCCTCTTCCCGGCATTCCCTCGGGCAATGGCATGCTGGCGGCCTGCGCCCAGTTCGCCTCGGGCTATGCCTGGGGCAGCATGCACCTGGCCACGGTGCAGATCGGCGGCGAAGTCACGACATCGCCCATCCCCATCCAGTTCATGAACGACCCGTCCCTGCCCGCCGCGCCGTCCACCTGCGCGGCGCAGGGCATCGACTTCGCCGCCCGCTTCGCCCCGGTGGCCAACGGCATTGCGGGCATCGGCAATTTCATTCACGATTGCGGCGCAGGCTGCGCCGCGGCGACACCGGCCGCCAACCGTCCCGCGATGTACTACCGCTGCACCGGCGGCGACTGCACCGAGACCAGCGCCGAACTGTCTCAACAGGGCACCAACCCCATCTCCGCGTTTGCCGTGGACAACAACGGCAGCATGCTCAACCTGCCCGCCGTTCCGACACCCGGCGGTGCCGCCAGCGCCAGCGGCACGCTGGTTTTCGGCATCGGCACGCAGCCCAACAACGCGCTGCCCGCGGGCGCCGAGATTTTCCCGATCGCGCAGGACGCCTACATCAGCGGCCGCATCGACGGTGTTGCGGGCCGAGGCTTCATCGATAGCGGCTCCAACGGCTACTTTCTCGACCTCGATCCCGGCGTCACCCGCTGCACACCCAACGCCGCATCGAGTTGGTACTGCCCCGGCAGCCCGGTTGCGCTCACCGTTCAGTTGAATGGCGCCTCCAGCGCGCAGACCCTGGTCATCGGCAACGCACAGGCCATGTTCGACACCCAGTTCACCGCTCTGCCCGCACTCGGCGGCACGGCCGCCGTCGCCCACTTTGCCGATCTCGGCCTGCCGTTTTTCTATGGCCGTCCCATCGCCACCGGGCTCGAAGGCAAGTTGACCAGCGCGCCTTATGGGTATTGGGCGTTCTGAATCGAAGAGCAAATGTCACCGAAGTGCGATGCAATGCATGCACTTGTATCGATCCTGAAGCAAAAAAGGCCCTCTCCATGTCCGATACTTCTCGTCTTCCGCGGTTTCGTCGTCTGTTGACCCCTGTCGCCCTCGGCACGGCCTTGCTGCTCAGCGCATGCGGCGGGGGCGGCTCGACCCCAAGCACCACGGCCGATCCCGCGCCCCCTCCAGCCGCCAGCGCACCCTCCACGCCACCTGCGCCCCCCGCCGCACCCAATGTGGCAGCCATCAGCATCCGTCAACTCGGCAGCAACACGACCACGCTCACGGCGAACACGCCGTATGTCACCGTGACGGTCTGCGCGCCTGACGGCAGCGCTTGCCAGGCCATTCCCGATGTGCTGGTGGACACGGGCTCCGCCGGGCTGCGCCTGTTTTCCAAAGCCGTCTCCAGCGCCACTTTCAACGCCCTGCCGAAGATCGCAAGCGGCAGCGGCGAGCTCGCCGCCTGCGCGCAATTCGCCTCGGGCTATGCCTGGGGCGGCATGCGGCAATCCCTGGTGCGCATCGGCGGCATGACGACCACCGCGGCCGTCCCGATCCAGATCATGGACGACCCGACCCTGCCTGCGGCGCCCAGCGCCTGCACCTCCCAGGGCGGCAGCGACTTTGCCAGCAGCTTCTATGGCATCGCCAACGGCATTCTGGGCATCAGCAATTTCAGGTACGACTGCGGCAGTGCCTGCGCGTCGAGCACTTTTCCCGGCGTGTATTACGCCTGCAGCAGCACCTCGTGCACCCCGGCCACGGCGTCGACCTCGCAACAGGGCATCAACCCCATCGCCGCCTTCGCCAGCGACAACAACGGCAGCATCCTCGCCCTGCCCGGCGTGCCCCTGCCGGATGGCGCTCCCAGCGCCAATGGCACGCTGACCTTCGGCATCGACACGCAGGCGAACAATACCTTGAGCACGGCGCAGATTTACCCGCTGGACCGGCAGGGCAATCTGAAGATGACCTTGAACGGCACGGCCTTGAGCGGCTTCGTCGACAGCGGCTCCAACGGCTATTACCTGGCACTCAGCGGCGTGCCGACCTGCTCGCAGGCCGCAGGCTTTTACTGCCCGTCACAGGCGTTCAGTCTGGCGGCCAGCCTGCAGCTTGCGGACAAGTCGTATGGCCCAGCGCAGACCCTCACCATCGGCAATGCGCAAGCCATGTTCGCCACGCAAAACGCCGCCCTTCCCGCGCTGGGAGGAACGGCAGCGATTACTGGCTTTGTCGATCTGGGCCTGCCGTTCTTCTACAGCCGCACCATCGCCACCGGTCTCGAAGGCTCCAGTACCAGCACGCCTTACGGCTATCTGGCTTACTGACCGAACAGATCGCCGCTGCGCTGCGGCGCGGCCAGGCCGAGGTGGACGTAGGTCGCCGTGGTGGCGATGCGCCCGCGCGGGGTGCGCTGCAGATAGCCTTGCTGGATGAGATAGGGCTCGATCACGTCTTCGATGGTGTCGCGCTCTTCGCCGATGGCCGCGGCCAGATTGTCCAGCCCCACCGGGCCGCCGTCGAAGCGATGCACCACGGCTTCGAGCAGCTTGCGGTCCATCACATCGAAACCCAGCGGATCGACGTCGAGCATCTTGAGTGCGGCGTCGGCCACCGGCGCCGTGATGTGGCCGGCGGCCTTCACCTCGGCATAGTCGCGCACCCGGCGCAGCAGGCGGTTGGCGATACGCGGCGTGCCGCGGGCGCGGCGGGCGATCTCGGAGGCGCCTGCCGGGTCGATGACGGCGCCCAGCAGCCGGGCCGAGCGCAGCACGATGCGCGTCAATTCCTCGGCGGTATAGAACTCCAGCCGCGCGACGATGCCGAAGCGGTCGCGCAGCGGGTTGGTCAGCATGCCCGCGCGCGTGGTGGCGCCCACCAGGGTGAAGGGCTGCAGGTCGATTTTCACGCTGCGCGCGCCCGGCCCTTCGCCGATGAGAATGTCGATCTGATAATCCTCCAGCGCCGGATACAGAATCTCTTCGACCACCGGCGAGAGGCGGTGGATCTCGTCGATGAACAGCACGTCGTTGCGTTCGAGGTTGGTCAGCAGCGCCGCCAGATCGCCCGCGCGCTCCAGCACCGGGCCGGAAGTCGAACGCAGATTCACCCCCATTTCGCGCGCGACGATGTGCGCCAGCGTGGTCTTGCCCAGCCCGGGCGGGCCGAACAGCAGCACGTGATCCAGGGCTTCTTCGCGCTTGCGCGCCGCGCCGATGAAAATGTCGAGCTGCTCGCGCACCCGCACCTGGCCGACGTAGTCGTCGAGCTGCTGCGGGCGCAGCGCGCGCTCGACCACCGCCTCCTGCGGAGACACGGCAGCGGCATCGATCACCCGCGCGGGGCTGGCGGCAAAGGCATCAGGTTGAATGGGCACGGCGAGCAGGGCGCAGAGCTGGGAATCCGCACAGCATAGATCAACCGCGCAACAACGCCTCCTCAGCCACGGCCAGCGCATCGGGCAGACCGGAGAGCACGACGGTGTCGCCCTCCTGCAGCAGCAAGGTGGGCACAGGCTTGAGGACCTGGCCGTTGCTGCGGCGCACCTGCGTGACGCGCGCGCCTTCGCGGCTGACGGCGCCCAGCGTCTGTCCCACGGCGGCGGCTTCGGCGGTCAGGGTGACCGACTGCAGACGCGGCTGATCGGCGTCTTCCAGCGAGGTATCGTCGCTGCCGTGGAACCAGTCGCGCAACAGGCCGTAGCGCTGCGCCCGCGCGTGACGCACCCGCTTGAGCACACGCGGCAGCGGCACGCCCACCAGCGCCAGGGTGTGAGAGGCCAGCATCAGCGAACCTTCGAGAATCTCCGGCACCACCTCGGTCGCCCCGGCCTGACGCAGCGCCTCCAGCGGGGCGTCGTCCATGGTGCGCACCACCACCGGCACATGCGGCGCATGTTCGCGCATGAGACGCAGGATGCGCAGCGCCGATTGCGTTTCGGCATAGGTGATGACCAGCGCACTGGCGCGCTGCAAGCCCGCCGCCTGCAGCGTGGCCAGCCGGGTGGAATCGCCATAGACCACGTTCTGCCCGGCCGCCTTGGTCTGCGCCACGCGATCGGGATCCAGATCGAGCGCGACATGCGCGATGTGCTCGGTGTCGAGCAGACGCGCCAGGTTCTGCCCGCAGCGGCCGAAGCCGCAGATGATGACGTGGTTCTGCGCCTGGATGGTGCTGCGTGCGATGTGGGTGAGCTGCAGCGAGGCGAGCATCCAGTCGGCCGAAGACACCTTGAGCACGATGCGGTCGATGTACTGCCCGAGCAGCGGGGTGTAGAGCATGCTGATCACCATGGCCGCGAGCACCGGGTTGAGCACCTCGGGCGCAATGAGCTTGTTCCCCGCCGAGAGATTGAGCAGCACGATGCCGAACTCCCCCGCGGGGGCCAACCACAGCGCCACCCGCAGGCTCAAGCCCGGCGGCGTCTTGCGCAGGCGCTCGATGCCGAACACCAGCGCCGCCTTGAGCAGCGGCGGCAGCACCGCCAGCAGCAGCACCAGCCACCACTGCGCCAGCACCAGCCGCCAGTCGAGCAGCATGCCGATGGTGATGAAGAACAGCCCCAGCAGCACGTCGCGGAAGGGGCGGATGTCCGCCTCCACCTGCGCCTTGTAGGGCGTCTCGGCGATCAGCATCCCGGCCAGAAAAGCCCCCAGCGCCAACGACAGGCCCGCCATCTCGGTGAACCAGGCCAGGCCGAGGGTGAGCAGCAGCAGGTTGAGCATGAACAGCTCGTCCGACTTGCGCCGCACCACGATGCGCAGCCAGGGCTGCAGCAGCCGCCCCCCGGCGAGCAGGATGACGGCCAGCACCAGCACCGCCTTGACCAGCGCCGCCGTCAGCAGCCAGGACAGATCGCTGCTGTGCGAAGCGAGCGCCGGAATGAGAATCAGCAGAGGCACCACCGCCAGATCCTGAAACAGCAGCACGCCGATGATGTGGCGGCCATGCGGCGAATCGAGCTCGATTCTCTCGGCCAGCAGCTTGACCACGATGGCCGTGGACGACATGGCGAACGCCCCGCCGATGGCCATACCCGCGGCCACCGGCTGCGACCAGAACTTCGGCATGACATAGGCAAACCCCAGGCTGGCCAGCAGCACGATGGCCAGAGTTGCCGCGACCTGCGCCGCGCCCAGCCCGAACACCAGCGAACGCATCGCCTTGAGCTGGCCCAGGCTGAACTCCAGGCCGATGGAAAACATCAGGAACACCACGCCGAATTCGGCCAGATGCTGCATGCCCGCCGTGTCTCCGGCCAGCGCCAGCGCGTTGGGCCCGATGACCACGCCGACCGCCAGATAACCGAGCATGGGCGGCATGGACAGAGCACGAAACAAGGCCACGCCCAGCACGGCGGCAACCAGATAGAGCAGAGTGAGTTCGAGGCCGGTCATCAAGGCGGAGCAGTCGCAGCGAAGGGTCTGAAGCAGTCTGAGGAGCATAAGTCATGCCGACGCTCCCCAAGTCCGACAGGCTAGCGGCTGCTACGCCCTTCTGGTTTGACTGCAGCGGCGCCTTGGCTCCCTGCATCGCCGACTTCGGGGACTTTTTTTGCCGCAGCCGCCGTAAGGGTCAGCAAAATGTCTGCGTACCAGGCGCAGTTCAGTCCAAGCGATTCATCGCGCTGCAGATCACGCCCGCCCATATCGATCCGCGCGGAATGCACACCCAGCAGCTTCCAGGGCAGATCATCGCGCGATTCCGGGCTGCGCATCACTACGGGCGCACCACTGGTTCCGCGGTGCGTGCGTGCGTCGGTGAGGAAGTAACCCTGTCCCTGAAAACGCAGACCGAATGACGAGGCAATGACCGCCTGACGCACCACGGGCAGGTGATGCAGCGTATCGTGAAAACCGAGCGGAAAGCCCACTACGAGCAGAGAAGTCCCCACCTCCACATCGTCAAGCGAGCTTTGCAGATGCGCAGGGGTGAAAGAGCGAATCGCCAAAGACTCGGGCATGACGCTGCGATCCAGCTCGATGACTGCCACATCAATCTCCCCGCCCGGATCCTTGCCTTGATGCCAGACGCTTTTTCCGTCACGGTAGAGCAGCACCGACAGTGCCGTATGTTGTGTGAGGTTGTGTTCATCAGTATGCAATTCGATTTCGATGCGGTTGGGGTGGTGCCCGCTCGGGACATCGATCACCACATGGCGGCTCGTCACCAGGAACAGGTGCTCATCACGCAAAAAGAAAAAACCGCTCGCTCCGGTCAACGCCTGGTCATTGTTGAATGTCGAGACGCGCGCCGTGGTGAGAAGCAGGGGTTCGATCAAGGGGATGCTCCGGTTTTTGCCACACTGATTGCAGCCAGGCTCTGCATTTTGCACCACGCTCTCTTCTTCAACCGAGCACACGGACGGAAAATCGGTTAACATCACCAAAGTAGTAAACGCAAAAGTAGGTCGTTTTGAAGAAGATCGTCGAAACCCAATCCGCCTGTTCTGCAGCGGTTTGCGGCCTGATTGAATTCCCCAAGTGATTTCTGGCGTGTTTCTGCACTGCGCTGGCACGTTGCTGCGCAGCTCATTCACTTTTTAGGAACGAAAAAATGGCTATGCAAACTGGCTCCGTCAAATGGTTCAACGAAAGCAAGGGCTTCGGCTTCATCGCGCAGGACGGCGGCGATGCCGACCTGTTCGTGCATTTCAGCGAAATTCAAGGCAATGGCTTCAAGACCCTGGCCGAAAACCAGCGCGTGCAATTCGAAGTCAAGCAAGGCCCCAAGGGTCTGCAAGCCTCGAACGTCACTGCGATTTGATCACGCGCTTCAATCACGATCTGATCCCGCAGGGGCTCAAACAAAAAACCGCAGCCAAGGCTGCGGTTTTTTTTATTCTCGATGCGGAACGATACACACAATAAGGAAAGTCACCATGCCCAAAGGTCAACAACGGACGAACAAGGAAGTTAAAAAACCCAAGGCGGACAAGTCCCCTGCCAAGCCGATCTCGGCAGACGCGGTGCGGCCAGAAATCGTCACCTTCGTGCCGGATCGCCACAAGAAAAAATAAGCGCCACGCTCGTTGTGCATCCGCTTTCAAGGAAACGTCGGGCCGCCCCAAGTTTCCTTGACCCCCTCGGGGGGCCTGACGCGCAGCGGCAGGTCTGGGGGCGCTCTCAAGGAAACGTCGGGCCGCCCCAAGTTTCCTTGACCCCCTCGGGGGGCCTGACGCGCAGCGGCAGGTCTGGGGGCGCTCCCTTTCAGGGCTTGGGTTTCAGGCTCAGAATCCATTTCGCCAGATCGAGCGCCTGATGCTTGTTCAGGTAGCCGTCCGGGGCGTAGGCGGGCATGGGAATCACGCCCCAGGTGCCTTGATGCCCGTTGAGAATCGCGTCTTGCAGAATGGCGGCAGCATGGGGGTTGTGGGCATAGCGCTGCGCCACGGCGGTATAGGCCGGGCCGACTTTTTTATGGTCGATGGCGTGGCAGGAAAAACAGCCCTGCGACTCGGCGAGTTTTTGCATGTCGGCAGCGGAGGCCGCCTGAGCCGACTGCAAGGCTGCTGCCGCGAGCGCAGCCCCCAGCAGGATGGCTCTGCGGCGCGTCATTTGAACTGCTGCCCCATCGTGGCGCCCTTGGAGATTTGCGTCAGATAGGCCACGAGATCGATCATCTCCGGGCTGTTGTACCCAGGCGGTTTGCCCATGATGCCCGCGCGCACGCAATGCACGATCTGCCGCTCCAAGGTGTAGACGGCGTGTTTCTTGGCCTTGAACTTGGGATATTTGGCCGCCGCCCCGATCAGGCTGGGCAGATGCGCGCCCGTGGGCGTGGTGCCTTCGGTCTTGCCGCCATCGGTATGGCAGGCGGCGCAGGTCATGGCGTGGCTGCTGAAGGCGTTTGGCGGCACCCAGGTCTGCTTGCTGCCGAAGGAGTCATTGGCGAAGATCTGCGCGCCTTGCGCCGCGGCCTCGTCGAGGGACGAGACTTTGGCCGTGGCAGTGAATTGGCCCGGCGGCGCGGTGGCCGCCGAGGCGCTTGCGGTGCCAAATGCCAGGGCAGCGGCAAACAAGGTGGATATGAGGGCGGGCACGGCGAACGGACGTGGCATGATCGGTCTCCTCAACGAAGCAATGCGCCAAGCAGCGCGGGCGACTACCCGGTACGTTGGGCCGATTGTGCGGCGTCGCAGCGAGCGGCGCAGTGAGCAGATGCGTTCAGATGTTGCAGGGTGTTGTGCCTTCAACTCGATGACCGGCAAGCCGGGCAATCTGCCGGTCCTGCCAGCGGCCAAGCAGCAGCAGACCCAGCGTGGCACCGATCAGGGCCAGAAATAGGTCGGACTGCGTATCCCAAGGGTCGCCCTGCGTGCCGAGAAAGTCGATTGCGCCGCCGCCCAGCGCCAGCGCAGTCCACCATTCGATCAGTTCGTAGAAGGCGCTGATCGCCAGCGCCACGCAGACACTGAGAAAACCCGCCATGCGCCTGCCCGCCACATGGCGTCCGCGCAACAGGATTTCGCGCGACACCAGGGCGGGCACCAGCCCCTGCATGAAATGACCGAGCTTGTCGTAGGGGTTGCGGGCGAGGTGGAACGCTTCGCGCATCCAGTCGCCCAGCGGCACGCGGGCGTAGGTGTAGGCGCCGCCGAGGATGAGGACGAGCGCGTGGGCCGCGATCAGCCAGTACAGCAGCGGCGTGAGCGGAAAACGCTGCCAGGTCCAGGCCAGCACGGGCAGCGCGATGAGCACCGGCGCCACTTCGAGCAGCCAGGTGCCACGGTCGTATGGTGAAATGGCCGAAGCGCTCAGCGCGAGCAGAACCAGGGCGCCAAGCGCCAGCGGCAGTTTCGGGGAAGGACTTTGCATGGAATTCATCGGCCTGGAATTCACATTCACGCGACTTCGGCAGCACCGTTCAGCGATCAACGCAGAATGACGCGCAGTATGGCATGCTGCAAGTCGAGGAATCCATGAACCTTTCATTGATCTGGGTCCTGGTGCAATTTTTCGTCTGTGCCGCCGCCGTCTCGGTGGCCGGGTACCGGCTGGCCGTGGAAGGCGAGCGCATCGGCCAGGCCTGGGGCCTGACCGGAAGCTGGGTGGGCTTGGCGATGCTGGCTTCGGTGACTTCGCTGCCCGAACTGCTCACGGGAGTGAGCGCGGTCACGCTGGCGCATTCGCCCAATATCGCGCTGGGCGATGCGCTGGGCAGTTGCGTCATCAACCTCGGGTTTCTGGTCGTGGTCGATTTCGTACTGCGCGACGAGCCGCTGTATCGCAAGACCAGTGCGTCGCATCTGCTTTCGGGCGCGTTCGGCGTGGTGATGCTGGGGTTCGTGGCGATGAACATCCTGCTGGCCGGCACGCCCGGCTTCAGTCATCCGGCGGTGGATGGCGTCGGCCTGTACAGCCCGGTGATCGTGCTGCTGTATCTGGTGGCGCTGCGCCTGGTGTTTCAGCATGAGCGCCGGCGCCCTTCGTCGCCTGCCGAGGCCGCGCAACCGCACGAAGGGGCTGCGCGCCAGTCATCGGTATGGCAGAGTCTGGGACGTTTCATGCTCTCGGCGCTGGTGGTGGCGGCCGCCGGGGTGTGGCTCCCCGTCGCAGGCGCGCAACTGGCCGATGCGCTGCAGTGGAACCGCAGTTTCATCGGCACGCTGTTCATCGCGCTGACGACTTCGCTGCCCGAACTGGCGGTGACGCTGTCGGCGATCAAACTGCGGGCGCTCGACATGGCAGTGGGCAATCTGCTGGGCAGCAATCTGTTCAATGTCGTCATCATCGCGATCGACGATGTCGCGTATCGTCAGGGGGTGCTGCTGGCGCATGTCTCGCCGCTGCATGCCGTCACCGCGTTGTCGGCGGTGGTGATGACGGGCCTGGCGATGATCGGCCTGTTCTACCGCCCGCAAAGCCGGGTGCTGCGTACCGTGGGCTGGGTCAGCATCGCGCTGGCGGCGGTCTATCTGTTCAACACCTATACCGTTTTTCTCTATGGCGCATGACACCCCACCCCTTGCCGCTTCGCATACGCTGAGTTCGCAGGCCGTCGCCGAGGCGCTCGATGTGCGACCCGACCACGGACTGAGCCCGCCCGAAGTGCAGGCCCGCCTGGAACAGCATGGCCACAACAGCCTGCCGGAGGCCGCGCCGCGCGGATGGATGCGCCGGCTGATCGACCAGTTCCGCGATTTCATGATCCTGGTGCTGCTGGGGGCGGCCGTGCTCTCCGGGCTGGTCGGCGAGCTGGCCGATACCGTGGCCATACTGGTGATTCTGGTGCTCAACGCCGTGATCGGCGTGGTGCAGGAATGGCGCGCCGACCACGCCATGCAGGCGCTGCGCCAGCTCGCCGTGCCGCATGCGCGGGTGCGGCGCAACGGGGTGGTGCAGGTGGTCGAGGCGGGCGAGCTGGTTCCGGGCGACGTGGTGCTGCTCGAAGCCGGCGACGGCGTGCCCGCCGATCTGCGGCTGATCGAGGCCGAGCAGTTGCGGGTGGACGAGTCGGCGCTGACGGGCGAATCGCTCAATGTGCAAAAGCACACCATGCCGCTGGACCCGAGCGACGATCTGCCCCTTGGCGACCGCCTGAACCTGGCGTTCAAAGGCACGCTCGTCACCCACGGGCGCGGCGTGGGCCTGGTGGTCGCCACCGGCGAGCACACCGAGCTGGGCCGCATTGCCGCGCTGATGCAGGCTGCGGGTGACCGCAGCACACCGCTGCAGCGGCGCCTGGCCGCGTTTGGCAAGCGATTGTCGCTGGCGGTGCTGGCGATCTGCGGAGTGATTTTCGTCACCGGGGTGCTGCGCGGCGAGCCGGTGCTGCTCATGGCGCTGACGGCCATCAGCCTGGCCGTGGCCGCCATCCCCGAGGCGCTGCCCGCCGTGGTCACGGTGCTGCTGGCGCTGGGCGCGCGCGCCATGGCGCGGCACAACGCGCTGGTGCGCAAGCTGCCCGCGGTGGAAACCCTGGGATCGGTCACCACCATCTGCTCCGACAAGACCGGCACGCTCACCCTCAACCGCATGCAGGTGCAGCGGGCGCTGACCTGGGGCGAGTTGCCGACCAGGGCGCTGTGGACGGCCGCGGTGCTGTGCAACGACGCCCAGGCGACGTCGGTGGATGGCCAATGGCAGGGCGACCCGACCGAAACCGCGCTGCTCGACCAGGCCCGCGCCGAAGGGCTGGACGTGCAGGCGCTGCGGCGGCAGTTTGCGCGCGCAGGCGAGCTGCCTTTCGACGCCGAACGCAAGCGCATGACCACGGTGCATCATCTGCCGCAAGCCGCCGTCTGGCGCGGCTACACCAAGGGCGCGCCGGAGGCGGTACTGCCCTTGTGCGATGACCTGCTGACCGCGCAGGGCCGCCAGCCGCTGGATGTCGGGCAGGTGCTCGACGCGGCGCAGGCGCTGGCGGCTCAGGGCATGCGCGTGCTGGCCGTGGCGCAGCGCGAGTGGGCCGCCGCCCCCGCAGTCGACGCCCTGGAGTCCGGCCTCACCCTCATCGGCCTCATCGGCCTGATCGACCCGCCGCGCGCCGAGGCGCGGGACTCGGTGGCGCAGTGCCTCACTGCGGGCATCGCCCCGGTGATGATCACCGGCGATCACCCCGCCACGGCGCTGGCCATCGCCCGCGATCTGGGCATCGTCGACGGTGGCGCGCGCACCCTGACCGGCGCCGAACTCGCCGCGCTCGACGATGCGGCGCTGGCCGCCGTGGTGCAGGACGTGCGGGTGTACGCCCGCACCGATCCGGCGCAGAAAATCCGCATCGTGCGCGCGCTGCAGCAGCACGGGCAGTTCGTCGCCATGACCGGCGACGGGGTGAACGACGCCCCGGCGCTGCGCGCCGCCGACATCGGCGTGGCGATGGGCAAGGGCGGCACCGACGTGGCGCGCGAGGCGGCCAGCCTGGTGCTGCTCGACGACAACTTCGCCACCATCGTCGCCGCAGTGCGCGAAGGCCGACGCATCTACGACAACATCCGCAAATTCGTGCGCTACACCATGACCAGCAACTCCGGCGAGATCTGGACGCTGTTTCTCGCCCCGTTTCTGGGCCTGCCCGTGCCGCTGCTGCCCATCCACATCCTGTGGATCAACCTGGTCACCGACGGCCTGCCCGGCCTGGCGCTGGCCGCCGAACCCGCCGAGCGCGGGGTGATGCAGCGCCCGCCGCGCGCGCCGAATGAGAGCGTGTTCGCGCAGGGCCTGTGGCAGCATGCGCTATGGGTCGGCCTGCTGATCGGCGGGCTTTGCCTGGGCGTGCAGGCCTGGGCCGTGGCGCAGGGCAATCCGCATGCGCAAACCCTGGTGTTCGTCGTGCTGACCTTCACGCAAATGGCGCATGTGCTGGCGATACGCTCCGAGCGCGACTCGCTGTTCACCCTCGGCCTGCGCAGCAATCTGCCGCTGCTGGGCGCGGTGACGCTGACTTTCGTGCTGCAGCTCGCGGTGGTGTATGTGCCCGCGCTGCAAGCCGTGTTTCACACCCAGGCGCTGAGCATGGGCGAACTGGGCTTGAGCCTGCTCTGCGCCGCCGCGGTGTTCGGCGCGGTGGAGCTGGAAAAAGCCTGGCGGCGACGCGCGCCCGTGAGATCGCCGGTGCAATGCGCCTGAAGGTGTGCCGCCTCAGGCCGCGCGCATCGTCGCGCCGAAATCGGCAGCGCGGGCGTTGTACAGGCTGGAGGTCACCAGTACGTCCACGCCGCTGGCGGCATACTGCGCGGCGTTGTCGGGGTGGATGCCGCCCGCCGCGTTGAGGATCAACCGCGGCTGCAGCGCCCGCAGCCGCGGCACCAGCGCGGCGAGTTGCCCAGGCGTCATTTTGTCGAGCTGCACGCCATCGGCTGCGGCACGGGCTGCAGCCAGGGCTTCGTCCTCGTTTTCGGCCTCGATGAGCACGAACTTCTCCGGGCTGTGCGCCTTGGCGCGCGCCACCAGTTGGGCCATATCCACTCCGGGGAGAAAGGCGCGGTGCTGGGCGAACACCAGGATCGACTCCGACAGGCCCGCGCGATGCACCATGCCGCCGCCGCACAGCACGGCGTAGTGCTGCAGCCTGCGCGCGCCGGGGTGCGCCTTGCGCGTGCCCGCCACCTGGATGCGCGGATTGCCGGCGCGCGCGGCATCGACCATCTGCCGCGTGGCCGTGGCAATGCCGCCGAGATATTCGAGCAGGTTCAGTCCCTGCCTCCAGGTGATGTGCAGGGCGTGGGCGTTGCCGTGCAGCCGCAGCACGGCCTGCCCCGGCACGGTGGCGTCGCCGTCCGCGGCCAGCGGTTCGGCGCGCAGCCCCAGCGATTGCGCCAGGCGCCGCAGCGGCGCCATGCCCGCCAGCACGCCGGGCTGGCGGGCGGTGTAGGTCAGATCGCCCGGCGCATCGGGCAGGCCCAGCGCCCGCGTGGTTTCATCGTGCAGCGGCAGGTCTTCGAGGATGATCCGGTCGATCTCAGCCTGGGTGAAGTACATCATGCTTGGCAAGCTCCTTGTTTTGCAGAAAACGCACCGCGGCGAACAGCAGCAGGCTGAACGCGCCCAGCAGCGCGCTCAGCCCTGCGGCCTGGGCATAGTCGCCCGTGGTCACGGTATTGAAAATCGCGAGGGAAAGCGTTTCGGTGCGGCCGAGAATATTGCCGCCCAGCATCAGCGAAATACCGACCTCGCCGATGCCGCGCGCCAGGGCCAGCAGCAGACCGCCGAGCAATGCCGGCAGGGCGATGGGCAGGTGCAGGGTGAGGTATACATTGCGCGGGCCGCGACCCAGCGTGAGCGCCACCTCGTGCCAGACCCGCGGCTGCGTTTGCAGCGCGGTCTGCAGGGTTTTGACCGCCAGCGGCAGCCCGGCGATGAAGGCCGCCAGCAGCAGGCCGGGAAAGGTGAAAATGAAATCGATGCCCGTTTGGTGCAGCGCCCGCCCGAGCGGGCTTTCGCGCCCGAGCAGCCAGAGCAGGCCGAAGCCGATGACCACCGGCGGAAAGACGAGCGGCACGGTCACGAGGGCGTCCAGCCAGCCGGGGTGCCTGAGGCCGAACTGCAAGGCGTAAACCAGCAGCACCGCAGCCAGCGCATACGCCGGGGTGACGATCAGCGCGATCCTGATGCTCAGCCACAGCGCCGCAGCCGCCTCGGCCGACAGAGTCAACATCGCCTCGCGTCACAGCCCGGAACGGCGCAGCACCGCCTGCGCCTGCGGGCTATGCAAAAACTGCCTGAAGCGCTCGCGCGCGCTGACGGTGGACGGCTGCGCGCCCGCAGCAGGAAAGGCGGCGACGATGTCGATCGGCGCGTAACTGCCCGCGCCCGGCTGCAGTTCGACATGGCCGCCGAGCTGACCCTTGACCGCCAGCACTTCGGTGAGGTTGAGAAAACCCGCGTCGATCTGACCGGTGGTGAGGTAGGCGCTGACCTGCGGCACGGTCTGCACGATTTTCAGCTTGTCCTGCAAAGGCGTCCACAAGGCCTTGGCCCTGAGCCATTGCTCGGCGGCGCGGCCGTAAATGGCCTGCTGCGGATTGGGCAGGGCGATGGACTGCATCTTCTGCAGATCGCGCACCGGGTCGGTGATCGGGTCGGGGCTGGTACGGCCCAGCAGCTCGCGCCTCCAGGCCAGCACCAGCTTGCCCTGACCGAGGGTGAGGCGCTGCGGCAGGTCGAGACCCTTGGCGTGATCGATGAAGTCGGCGTCGCCGATGAGCACATCCACCCGGCCGCTGGCGCGCGCCTGCGCAAAAATCTGCTGCAGATTGCCATAGCTGCGATCCACGGCAATGCCCGTCTCACGGGTGAAGTCGGCGCACAGCGCCTCCACCGGGCGCTTGTAGCCCGCGCCTGCCATGAGCAGCAGCGGACTGGCGTCCTCAGGCTGCGCCCAGGCCCGCGGCAGCGGTGCGGCGCTCAGCAGGGTCAACGCCAGCCAGCGGCGGCGAGAAAGGGGGATGTCGTGGCATTCAAACATGCAAAACCTCCGGTAGGGAAAAGGATGGTCGTGCGCGCATCGTTCAGCGCTCCACCGATGCGGTCTTGATCAGCGCCACCAGCGCGTCGCCCTCGGTCAGCGCCAGCGCCCTGCGCGCGACTTCGGTGATCTCCGACCACAGCGCCTGCCCGTCGGCCAGCTCAAGCCGCGCCAGCACATGCCCCGTTCGGCTGGGGTGCAGCCCGGCCAGGCGCACGCACAGATGGTTGAGCATGCTGATGTCCTGCGGCACCTTGCGCGCCAGCGCCACATCGCGCGCGTAAATGCGCAGCCGCGCCGGGCCCGGTGCGGCAAACGCGGGGATGGTGAGCGTTTGTCCGCCCAGATCGATGCGCGCCAGCGCGTCTTGCGTGTGCTGCGCCACGCCCTGCAGCAAGGCCACCGGGCCGAGACGGTCGAACAGCGGCGAGTCGGGGTGCATCAAGGCCTGCTGCAGCGCCTCGATGCGTTCGATGCGCCCGGCCTGCATGAACACCACGCGGTCGGCCAGGCGCTCGATTTCTTCCGGCGCGTGGCTGACCAGCAGCATGGGCAGTCGCTGGGTGGCCGCCAGATGCGCGATGAGGTCGAGCAGTTCGTCCTTGGCCCGCCAGTCGAGCGCGGCCAGCGGCTCGTCGAGCAGCAGCAGACGGGGCCGCGACAGCAGCGCGCGGGCGATGGCCACCCGCTGCTTTTCCCCGCCCGAAAGCAGGGAGATGCGCCGCGGCAGCAAAGCGGAGATTCCGGTTTCTGCGGCGATGCGCGCCATGTCGTCCTCGCTCGTGGCGCTGGGTGCGCGGCGGGTGGCGAACTGCAGATTGCCGCGCACCGACAGATGCGGAAACAGCGCCGCGTCCTGAAACACATAGCCGACATCGCGTCGGTGCGCCGGAGTTTGCTCCCGCCCGTCGAGCCACACGGCGTCGCCCACCGACAGCCGCCCGTCGAGCCGTGGTATGAGGCCGGCAATGGCGCGCAGCAAGGTGCTCTTGCCGCAGCCCGAGCGTCCGAAAATCGCCGTGATGCCCTGCAGCGGCCAGGCAAACGCCCCGGTGTCGAGGCTGAACGCGCCCAGCCGCGCCTGCAGCGCGCCTTCGATCTGTGCGCCGCTCGCGGACGGTGACTTCATGCGTGCTCATCGCCGCCGCGGCGATACAGCCCGTACACGATGGTCAGCACGATGACGGCGAACACCAGCATCAAGCCCGAGAGCATGTGCGCCTGCGCATACTCCATCGCCTCGACGTGGTTGTAAATGTCGATCGACACCACCCGGGTCTTGCCGGGAATGTTGCCGCCCAGCATGAGCACCACGCCGAACTCGCCCACGGTGTGCGCAAAAGTGAGGGTGAGCGCCACGATCAGCCCGCCGCGCGACAGCGGCAGCACCACATGGAAAAACCGGTCCCACCAGCCCGCGCGCAGCGTGGCGGCGGCGTCGAGCAGGTTGCGCGGCAAGGCTTCGAAGGCGCGCAGCAGCGGCTGCACCATGAACGGCAGCGAATACACCACCGAGCCGATGATCAGACCGGTCTTGTTGAAGGTGAGCTGGCCCTCGTAGCCCAGGCTGTGCAAGGTCTGCGTCACCCAGCCCTGCGGGTTGAGAAACACCAGCAGGTAAAAACCCAGCACCACCGGCGGCAGCACCAGCGGCAGCGCCACCACGGCTTCGGCCACCGCGCGCAGCGGCGAGCGCCAGTGCGCCAACCACCAGGCGATGGCCAGACCGGGAACGAGGAGGATGGCGGTGGCGATGCTGGCTACCTGCAGCGTGAGCCACAGCGGGCCGAGGTCGAGCGGATGGCCGAACAGGATCATGGGTCGAGGTGGCGATGGCGATGGGTCACAACCCTGGCCTGGCGCGCGGGCTAGGAGCCGCTCATTGCGGAATCGAGTAGCCGTACTTCGCGATCACCGCGTGGGCCTCGGGGCTGGTGCGCAGGAAATCGAGGTAGGCCTTGGCCGCGGGCTTGTCGGCTCCGGGTTTGAGCAGGATGGCGCTCTGGTCGATCGGCGTGTAGTCCGCCTGTGGCACCACCCACCATTGCCCCTTGCCTGCGCCAATGCCTTGCGACAGCGCGACAAAGCCGAGCTGCGCGTTGCCGGTGGCGACGAAATCGAAGGTCTGGCCGATGTTCGATCCTTCGACGATCCTGGGTTTGACCGCGTCGTAGACACCCATTTTTTTCATGGCTTCGATGGCCGCTGCACCGTAGGGCGCGGTCTTGGGGTTGGCGATGGACAGATGCGCGAAATCACCCTGGCGCAGAATCTGCTCGCCCTGCTCCTTCACCGGCAGCGTGGTGCTGTAGAGGATGAGCGTGCCGCGGGCATAGACGAAGTTGCTCGACGCCACGGCGAAGCCGTCTTTCGCCAGCCCCGGGGCGGTGGTGTCGTCGGCGGCCAGCAGGATGTCGAAGGGCGCGCCGTTGCGGATCTGCGCCGCGAACTGACCGGTGGCGCCGAAGGCGTACTTCACCTCGACGCCGGTCTTGGCCTTGAACGCCGCGCCGATTTCCCCGGCGGGCTTCTTGAAGTTGGCCGCGACGGCCACGGTGAGGCTTTCGGCGTGGGCCGAGGTCAGCGCCGCGATGGGCAGGGCCACGGCGAGCAGCAGGCGTTGCAGCAGACGGGAGCGCAGGAACATGTCGAGACCTTTCGATGCGTGTCGTGATGACAGGAGAACAAAAACGGCCCCGGGTCGCCCCGGAGCCGCGAAGAGAGTGGAGATCTACTCCTCCACCCCGAGGATGACCAGGTTGGCCTTGATGAGCGCGCAGGCGGGGTCGCCGGGCTTGAGGTCGAGCTTCCTTTCGCTGCCGGTGGTGATCATCACCACCAGTTCCGCCCCGCCGGCGAGCTGCAGCACCACTTCGGTATTCACAGCGCCGGTGTGCACGGTCTTGACCTCGCCGCACAGGGTGTTGCGCGCGGAGGTTTTGGGCATGGCGCCTTCGACCAGGATGGGCCACGACGCCTTGATCAGCGCGAACACCTTCCTGCCTGCGGTCAGGCCGAGCTGGTGGGCGCTGTCCTTGGTGACGATGGCCACGAGCTGCTGGCCGCCGCCCAGGTCGACGATGACTTCGGTGTTGACTGCGCCGTCATGGACGGCGTGGACGGTTCCGTGGAGCTGGTTGCGTGCGCTGGTTTTCATGGTGCGGGTTCCTCGGATATATATGAATGGAAATATGGATGACGTCAGGGCTGCGGGTTGATTTGAGCAGAAACCCCATCGGATTGGCCAAAACCCCCGCGATCCGGCGGAAATATTTGCGTATCGCCAATTTCCGGCTTGCGTTCGCTGAGCGCGTCTGAGTTTTGGATGTCGGCAACGATATAACCATAAAACTACAACGCGGATCCCCGGAGGAGGCAAGCCTGCACCGCACCGTTCCCCGGCGGACGTTGCAGCGCAGTAGGTGGGGACAGCCGGTCCAGCGCCTGCAGCACCCCCTGGGCGATGCGGCGCGGACGCTCCGCCAGGCCGAAGCACAGCGCCGGATCTCCGCGCGGGTCGACTTCGACGACCCGGGTTGCGCTCGCCACGCGCAGCCCCGGGCGTGTCAGCCCGCGCAGACTTCCGGTCAGCGGCGACACCAGTTCGGTGCGGCCGTCGCGGCCTTCGATCCAGCCGACGGGCTGGCGCCGCATCACCGCTTCGCCGATGTGCAGGTCACTCTGGAACACGCCGTCGATCGGAGAAAAGACCAGCCGCTCTCTACTTGCGCCGAGGATGGGGCGCGGGTCGCCAGCTTGCCGGCGGGTCGGGCCGGTGTCGATCACCTGTCCGAGATGATCGCCCCAAGCGGTCTCGATCGCGATCGTCGCGTTATGTCCAGCGATATATCCAGGGCCGAGGCCGAGGGTGTGGTGGGCGAAGGGTCGCAGATCGGGATGGACGCCGCCGTGCTTGCGCATGCGGGCGTCGACCAGGAAGTCGATGCCGAGCCGGTCGAGCCAGCGCGGCAGGTCGGGCACTACCGCCAGCGGCAGCCATCGATTCAGCGCCCAGGCGGTCTCGACGGCGTCGGGCCAGTCCACTCGCAGCGCCGTCACCCCATCCACGACGCAGGCGCCGTCGAATACCGCGTCGACGAAGCACATGCCGCGGCGCGGGCTGGTCGGCGCCGCGCCCTCGACCAGCAGCACGCGGCATCCGGCCCGGTGCAGCGCATGCGCCACCGCGGCGCCCACGTCGCCAGCGCCGAGAACGGCTACGCGCCTTGTCGATGAGGCGCCGGAACCGGGCGCCTGCTGCGTTGCCGGGATGTTGACGGTGCGCAACTCTGATATCGACATGAGGAGGCCCTGGAAGGATTTCGTTATATTCCGTGAAACATTGCGAAAAGAATATTGGAAATCCGCCTGGAGGACAAGATGCCCGCCCCAAGCCCGACGACTTCGCAGCGGTACACACCCTATTGCGCCAACTCGGCCTGCAAAACCTGGCCGGAAACAGCGACGCGGCGCTGTCGTGCGGGCAGCGGCAGCAGGTGCTGATCGCCCGCGCTCTTCAAGCTCAGCAGTGGTCGCGGACCGGAGCCCCGGGCTGAACGCGCAGCGAAGCCGACAGCCTGCGCCGATGCTCCTATACTTGCCTTCGCGCCGATTTGCCCTGGGCTTGCGGGCGCGTAACAAATACCGCTAAAACAGCGCAGACCACCGGCGGTTTTCGCTGCATTGCCAGCGCCGCCGGTTTTGTTTTTCAGGAACACGCATGAGTGCTTCGCCTTCCGCTCTCGGTGACGTCACGCCGCAGCGCATGGCGTTCGACGAGGCGCTGCCGCTGCAAAGCGGCGCGCAACTGCCCGCTTACGAACTGGTTTACGAGACGTATGGGGCGCTCAACGCCGCGCGCAGCAACGCCGTGCTGGTGTGCCATGCGCTCAACGCCAGCCATCACGCCGCGGGCACGCATGACGGCGACCCGAAGTCGCGCGGCTGGTGGGACAACCTCATCGGCCCCGGCAAGCCGCTGGACACCGAGCGCTTTTTCGTCCTGTGCATCAACAATCCGGGATCGTGCTTTGGCTCCACCGGGCCGATGAGCCTCGACCCCGCAACCGGTCGACCCTGGGGCAGCCGCTTTCCGGTGGTCACCGTGGAAGACTGGGTCGATGCGCAGGCGCGGCTGCTCGACCGCCTGGGCATCGCGCGGTTGGCGGCAGTGATCGGCGGCAGCCTGGGCGGCATGCAGGCGCTGAGCTGGACGCTGCGCCATCCCGACCGCGTGGCCCACTGCGCCGCGATCGCCACCGCACCCAGCCTGTCGGCGCAGAACATCGCCTTCAACGAGGTGGCCCGCCGCGCCATCATCACCGATCCCGACTTTCACGGCGGCGATTACTACGCGCACGGCGTCGTCCCCAAACAGGGTTTGGCGGTGGCACGCATGATCGGCCACATCACCTATCTGAGCGACGACGCGATGGCGGCCAAATTCGGCCGCGCGCTGCGCAACGGCGCGCTGGGCTACGGTTTCGGCGTGGACTTCGAGATCGAGAGCTATCTGCGCTACCAGGGCGACAAGTTCAGCGGCTATTTCGACGCCAATTCCTACCTGCTCATCACCCGCGCGCTCGACTATTTCGACCCGGCGCGCACGACTGACGGCGACCTCGCCGCCGCGCTGGCCGCGGCGCGCGCGCGCTTCCTGCTGGTGAGCTTCACCACCGACTGGCGCTTTTCGCCGCAGCGCTCGCGCGAGATCGTGCAGGCGCTGGTGACCAACCGCCGCGCCGTGACCTATGCCGAAGTCGATGCGCCGCAAGGCCACGACGCCTTTCTCATGGACCACCCGCATTACCACGGCGTGGTGCGCGCCTGGTTCAACCGCATCGCGCAGGAGCTTGTTGCATGACCACCCCTCTGAGTGCCCCCAGGGTCGGCTCGCCGACCCGCCCCCCGAGAGGGACAAGAAAACTTGGGGCGGCCCGGCGTTTTCTTGAGAGCGTGATCGCCGACCTGGTGCCTCACGGCAGCCGCGTGCTCGACCTGGGCTGCGGCGATGGCCGCATGCTGGCGCATCTGCGCGACACCCGCGGCTGCTCGGGTCTGGGCGTGGAGATCGACCCGGAAAAACTGATTGCCGCAGCAGAAAAAGGCGTGGATGTGCTGCAGTACGACCTGGAGCAAGGGCTGTCCCTGTTCGGCGACCGCAGTTTCGACGTGGTGCTGCAGATCGACACCCTGCCCAATATCCGCCACACCGAAAACGCGCTGCGCGAAACCGCGCGCGTGGGGCGGCTGGGCATACTGAGCTTCGCCAACTTCGCGCACTGGAGCATTCGCCTGCAGATCCTGACGGGCCGCCTGCCTGTCACGCCCGAGCTGCCCTACGAGTGGTACAACACACCGAATCTGCGCGTGGCCACCTATGCCGACTTCGAGCGTCTGGCTGCGCATTGTGGCCTGCGCGTAGTTGACGCTTTCGGCGTGCGCAACAGCCGCCGCATCCACTTCGCCCCCGGACTGCTGGCCTCGGAAGCGGTGTTCTGCGTGCAGGGCGCGTGAGGCCTGCGCGGCTTATGCCTTGTTGTAACTCGGCAGCTCGATGACGTAGGTATCCACCGCAGCATCCGGGTTCAGCACCGGGTGGCTCGGGTCGCCATTGCCCCAGTCGCTTTGGAACAGAATCCGCGTGCCGCTGGTGCTCAGCGTGACATTGGTCTGCGCCCAATAGTTGCTCTGCGGCGCGTTGCTGTAGTTCCCGGTGCTGCGATGGTGGACGAAGCGGTAGGTCAATCCGGTGGTCAGGCTGGTGAGCATGATTTCCTGATCGAGCAGGGTCGTGGGATTGGTGGTCGGTCCGCTGTTGCCGGTGCCGTAGATGTCACCCGTCATCCCCGTGACGACCCACATCGGATTTTTCCAGGCCGTCGATCCGGTCAGACTGCCAGTGGCGGGATAGCCATACACCGGCGAACTGGACTCACCCACCAGATTCTGGATGGCGCCCGTAGTCAGATCTGCCACGATGACATTGCCATTGCCCCCCGTGGCCCGGTTGTACTGCGAGCCGACCAACATATCGTGGCCGGCAGCATTCATGGCCGTGTCGCAATGCTCGTAAGCGTCGAAATCGACCGTGCGAACGTATTTGCCATTGATGTCCAGAATGAAAACCCGCCCCGTCGTGCTGTTCTGCGAGGCCGGGTCGGGAGCCACCCAGCCTTGGCCCGATAACAGCGGAAAGGGCGTCGTTCCACGCGCCTGCCCCTGCGCGACATAGTTTGAATCGTAAAACACCATCTGTTGGGTCGTCTGGTTGAAACCGAACACATTCAGGCCAAGCTGCCCGTTGATGTTGGGAATGCCGCCCGCTCCCAGGCCCCAGATGCGCTCACCCTTGGCATTGATGCCGAGCGCAAACGGATAGCCACAGCGTACCGGCCCGGTCCGCGGCCAGCCTGCGGGCAGATTCGGTATGAAGTTGTATTCGACGGTCTTGACGCCGGTTTCGACATTGATCGCCGTGAGATCGGCGTGCACCGTGCTCCCCACCGAATGGTTATCGATGTAATAGAGCGTCGCCGGATCCTGATGATCCCAGTAGAACTGCTCAATATCTCCAGGATTGATAGGGATGAATTTGATGAAGGCATAGGTTGTGCCGTCATACATCGCCCAACCCTGTTGCCCGCCCGACTGCATGGTCGAACCCGGCGCATACAGAATGAAGCGCGTCTCGTCGCAATTCCAGGCCATCGCCGTGGGATAGGCCGGCGCCACGCATCGATTGTTGAAGTCGGAAAGGCAATCGGTGATTCGCGTGATGCGCGTGCCGAAATCCGGATCCACGACCGTCTGCCCCTTCGCCGGTTTGGCGAGCCTGCTATAGGGCATGAGCTTCAGACCATAATCCTGCAGCCCTGCCGACAAATCGACTCCGGCAACCAACGGCACGGGAGTCGTGGAAGGCGCGCCCGGTGAAGGATTATCAGTCGGACTGGGTACCGATGTACTTCCACCTCCCCCGCCGCAGGCGGACAGCGCAGCAAAGGCGGGCAAGGAAAGTAACGATTTCTGCATGAATCTGCGGCGAGAACGCAACATATCAATCTCCCATGGCAAAAAGACTGCCGACACAAGTCCTCACGTCAGCAAGTCCTCACATCAGCCACTTTTCCGGCATCCCGATCAAGGCGCGGGATCGGAGGGTTCAGCAGCGCCCGAGCTGCGGAGAATGGCAGGGCGAGTCAGACGCAACCCCAGTAAAAAATCTTTCGCTGGCGCTTCCCAGTAGCGATAAATTGCAAGCGAGAGCAAAATCAACGAGCCCATCAGGACGGGCACAAACAATACGGTCAAAAACGATACGCCAAACAACGGCGCACCGGGCCCGAAAACATTGCGCATCATATCGAGAATGGCTACCCCGATGTATTGATGCAATAAATAAAGGCTGTAACTGGCCACGCCAATGGCTGCCAGCGGTGGGTAAGCCATCCAAGCGACCCATCTGGGTCGCCGCATCATGGCCATGAAAATGAAAAAACAGAATCCAAAGGCAAGATAAGGGGCTGCCGTGCCCACATGCTGCCCCAGTTTGAGCACGGCAATGGCGGCAACCGACTCCATCAGCAATACCCAGGCAATGCGGCTGCGGGCGTCCACATGGAGGGCATAGAACCCAATTCCGGCGATAAACCAGGGCAATGCTCCGACGACAAAAATGAAGTCGATTGCCCAGAGATGATGGAAGTCCAGAGCACGGGCGACCACATAAGCCATCACCAAACCGCCAAAAGCCAGGGCCACTGAATTGAAAAACCGCCGTGAGCCCACCATGAAATAAATGACACTGATCCAGAAATAAAACTTGACCTCGACAAAAAGCGACCAGTACGCGCCATCCACCGCATTGAAAGGAATGCCGAAAATCCTGCTCCAAATGATCGGTTCGCTGAATGTCAAACTTGGGGCGAAATCCCTCAACTGGGGAACGAATACATTTTGCGGCAGCAAGCGCAGAATGGAAAAAGACAATACCGAGCAGATCAGCATGGTTGGAAACAGCCGGGCAAATCGTTTCCAGAAGAAATGCCCCAGGGTGCGACACCTGAACAGCGTCATGCTGATCACGAATCCAGATATCACAAAAAAAATCTGAACACCGAGATCACCATATTCAAACAGCCAGAAATTCGCCCAGGCGTCTCCATACGGATAAAGATTTTCATGGGCCACCGGCGGCGTCCAGCGGACAAAATAGTGATACCCCATCACCAAGAGAATGGCAATGGCGCGCAATCCATCCAATACCTTGAGGCGATGCCGTTTTTCCATTGCTGCCGGTTCGACTGGGAATTGAGTCATTCGAGTCGTACCGGAGCCTGTTCGAAGCCAAAAAGCGATGCGGCACGCTCGAAGCGTGCCGCATCATAGAGCGGCCATACAGCGATTCACACCCCGCACTATGCGGGGGTGGCCGCGGTTCTCACTTGGGTTGGTACGCAGGCAACTCGATCACATAGGTGTCCACCTGCGCGCCCGGATCGATGACCGGGTGACTCGGATCGGCGTTGCCCCAATCGCTTTGCACCAGAATGCGCGTGCCGCTGGGCGACGGGGTGACGTTGGTCTGCGCCCAATAATTGTTCACCGGGGCGTTGCTGTAGTGGCCTGTGCTGCGATGGTGCGCGACGCGAAACTTCGCGCCGGTGTCCACATTGGCGACCCACACTTCCTGGTCGATGTAGGTCTGCGGGTTCGCCACCGGGCCGTTGTTGCCATCATCGACTGCCGCGCTGCCGTAGGGCGATCCGGTCACGCCCATCGCCACCCAGCCGGGCACTTTCCACGCGCCGGAGCTGATGAGCGTGCTGGTGCGCGGGTAGCCGTCGCCGGTGGACATGCCGACCACGGTGTAGACCTCGCCCGTGGTGAGGTTAGCCACCATCATGTTGCCACTGCCGCTCGGCCCGTCGAACTGCGTGCCCACCAGCAAATCCTCCCCCTTGGCGTTGAGCGCGCTGTCGAGGTGTTCGCTGGCGTCGAACTGCACGGTTCGCACGATGTTGCCGTTCAGGTCGAACACCACGGTGGTGTGGTTCGCCCAATCCGGCCAGGCCCAGCCCTTGCCGGATTTCAGCGGGAACGGCGTGGTGCCGCGTGCCTGCGCGACCGGGATGCCGTTGTAGCGCGTGACCTGGCCGGTCTTGGCGTTGAAGCCGAAGGCGTTCAGGCCGAGTTGCCCACTGACATTGGGAATGCCCCCGGCGCCCAGGCCCCACAATTCCAGATCGCCGCCCGAGTAGAACGGATAGCCCGCGCGCACCGGGCCGCTGGTCGGCCAGCCCTGCGCCTGCACGTCGGGCATGAAGTCGTGCAGCACGGTTTTTTCGCCCGTCTCGACGTTGATCTCCATCATTTTCATGATGATCTGCCCGCTCATCTCGCGGTTGTCGATGTAGACCAGCTTGGTCGGGTCGGAATGGCTCCAGTAGAACTGCTCGATGTCCGGTGGGTTGATCGGCAGGAACTTGATGAAGGCGTAAGTCTTGCCGTCGTACATCGCGTAGCCGCGCTGACCGCCGGTCTGCGCCTGGGTAACGTAGAGCACGAAGCGCGATTCGTCGCAGTTCCATGCCTGCGTGGTGGGGTAGGCGGGGATGACCACACCGGCCTTGAAATCGGCAGCGGCGTCCGAGATGCGCACGATATGCGTGCCGGGGAAGTCGGGATCGGCCACGCGCTGACCTTTGGCGGGCTTGGCCAGCGGGGAAAATGGGCGCAGGGTTTTGCCGTAGTCGATCAGTCCGCTGGCCAGATTGGCGCTTGGCGTGGCACAAGTCGTCGACGTCGGCGTGGGTGCCGGGGTGGGTGCCGGAGCGGGTGCTGGGGCTGGCGCGGGTGCCGGAGCGGGTGCCGGAGCGGGTGCCGGGGCGGGGGCCGGGGC
>Ga0265295_1001657_pt1 | contig 38343 bp, 42 predicted proteins | sample Munlansysbiofilm_FD_192503 | JGI IMG/M metagenome (GOLD analysis project Ga0265295, IMG submission 192503) | Leachate microbial communities from a municipal landfill in Southern Ontario, Canada - Methane capture system biofilm | ecosystem: Engineered > Solid waste > Landfill > Unclassified ... | reverse complement strand
ATGGGTATGGGTACCCTGATGACGACTACTTCTTCCTCAAGCTCTTCGATGCAAGCAGGAAAGGCTATGTCAGAAACCCTGTGGCTGAGAGAATCCCACAAGATTTATGATTGAGCCCTTTTTCTTTGTCGTTTCAGCAAAAATGTATGACAATCTTCTGATAATCAAAGGCAAATTACTTTTATTCAGCAATCTTGAGGCGTAAGATACGAGCTGGAGCAGCACGAGAGATGAAACGCAGCATACGTATCCTTATTGTAGTATTTTGTACACTGATCCTGCTTGGTGTAGGCATTTCCCTTGCGTTCAGGCAGGTGGAATCGAACCTACTGAACCTGATTACTCTTCCCGTCCTGCAAGCGATGCCACATTCCTTGGCAGACGGAACCTACGAAGGATCGTACTCGACGTTTCCCATAAAGGTTCGGGTACAGGTACACGTGCTTGACCACCGAATCCAGGCCATTTCGCTTTTGGAACACCGGAATGGGCAAGGCGAGGCCGCTGAAGCCATCCTGAAAACCATAGTAGGGAACCAGAGTCTCGCAATCGATACCGTCAGTGGTGCAACCTACAGCAGCATCGTCATCCTGAAAGCCGTGGAACAAGCACTGGCGAAGGCAGAAAAGCTATGAAAATTCTCGGTTGGATTGTTATTGCATCACATCTCCTGCTCAGTATCGGGGCCCTGGCGGCAGGGTATGCCTGCATGCAAGAACCTTTGGCCCCAATCGGGGCACCACTGGCACTGTTGGAAGGCTCCCCTTTCCTCTCCTTCTTTCTTCCCGGCCTCTTCCTCTTTACGGTCGTCGGCATCGGCAATCTGGTAAGCGCTTTCTTGCTTGCAAAGTTTTCCCTGCTCGGGAAACTGTGCAGTATGGGGATGGGTTTCATCATGATGCTGTGGATCATCATCCAGTGCTCCATCATCAAGGATGTTGTGGCACTTCATGCAATAACCTTCGCACTCGGCCTGTGGCAGCTCTCCTACTCTCTTATCCTGCTGATCAGAAATGGAGATCTGCGATACTTGCTCTCTGAGCTCTGATTTCTGCTTGCCTGCACAGCATTGGGTTTGGTATAGTGAGCGCATGAAAGTAACCAAGTCAACCATACTCGTGTTCTTTTTGGCAATCGTGCTCATTGTCTTCGGTGTTGTCGCGTTCGCCCCTGCTTCCTTCTCTGCCTTGCAACAGGTGAGCCTCATCACCGCCCTTACAGCACTCCTCTCCTTCCTTTTTTCTCTCGTTACCCACGATTACTCGTGGACAGACAGACTCTGGAGCACGCTGCCCGTAGCGTACGCCTGGATATATGCTCAGGCTGCATCCTTTCATGCAGGTGCCCTTGTCGCTGCTCTGCTCATCACACTTTGGGGAGCACGCCTTACCTACAACTTTGCACGCAGAGGCGGGTACACCGGCGAGGAGGATTACCGCTGGAGCATTCTCAACAAACGGATAGGAAATCCGTTCGGTTGGATCATCTTCAATTTGCTCTTCATCGCAAGTTACCAGCAATTCCTTTTCATTGCCTTCACCAGCCCACTCTCTTTGCTTTCTGTTCGTAGTCCACAGGCGTTCACCCCAGTGGGCTTTCTCGCAATCGTGCTCTTCTTCCTCTGTCTCGGCATCGAGACGCTTGCCGACCAGCAGCAGTACACCTTCCAGCAAGCCAAGTACAACCTCCTCAAGCGGGATGACCGGCATAGTGAAGAGTATGAGAGAGGTTTCAGAACCACTGGGCTGTTCAAGCTCAGCAGACATCCGAACTACTTTGGGGAACTTGGTGTTTGGTGGTCCATCTATCTCTTCTGCGTCTCGTTCCACACTTCTTTGTTCCATTTCACCATCGCAGGCCCCATCCTCTTGACCCTTCTGTTCATCGGCTCGACCATCTTCACAGAAAGCATCACCTCCTCCAAATATCCTGAATATGCAGCATACAAAAAGCAAGTTCCCGCAATTCTCTTCAGATTCTGGTAATTGCATGGTAGGATGCAGATACAGGAGTTATCAGTGAACCGATACCTACTTCTTTGCATTGCCATCTCAGTCCTATTCATCACCTCCTGCACAAAACAGGAGAGTATCAAATCGAAAACCAATGAGGAACCTATGAGCGAACGCTTTGAATTTTTTCCTTTGGATATGAACCTTCGTACGCCTCTTAGCCCGGAAGAAGAGGAAATCATCATCCACAAAGGCACCGAATGGGCCTTCCGAGGGGCCTACACCGATTTGGAAGAAGAGGGAACCTACTACTGCAAGTGGTGTGACTCCCCCCTCTACAGTTCAACCAGCAAGTTCCATTCCGGCTGTGGCTGGCCCTCATTCGATGAGGAACTTCCCTTTGCCGTCACCCGACACCCCGATCCCGACGGGAGCAGGACTGAGATTGTCTGTTCAACCTGTGAAGGCCATCTTGGTCATGTATTTCTCGGCGAACGATTCACTGAGAAAGATACACGTCATTGCGTGAACTCGATCTCACTGGTCTTCCGTTCCGGTCCGCCGGTAGCACAGGCTGTGTTCGCCGGTGGCTGTTTCTGGGGTGTTGAATACCTGTTTGAGCAGAAGGAAGGTGTCTACTCTGCAGTAAGCGGCTACACAGGTGGAAAGACGGAAAACCCAAGCTACCAGGATGTACTGACGCACACAACCGGCCATTTGGAGGCTGTACGAATACTCTACAACCCACAAATCATCTCCTATGAGGAGCTGGCCAGATTCTTCTTTGAGATACATGATCCGACTCAGACCAACGGCCAAGGCCCAGATATCGGAAACCAGTATCTGAGTGCGGTGTTCTATCGCAGCAGGCATGAGTTTGATGTGGCAGTGAAGCTTGTCGGACTTCTCGAGGAGAAGGGGTTGAGCATTGCAACGACACTGCGTCCTGCATCTACCTTCTATGTTGCCGAGCAATATCACCAGGACTACTACCTGAAGTCAGGTGGTGTTCCCTACTGCCATGCCTATACCAAGCGGTTCTAGTCGGCAAGCACATCAGCGCTGATCTGACAGGAAGCAATTACATAGGAGCCCTTGACCAAGGGCTTCTTGAGTTGCTCCTCAGCGAAAACCAGGTCCAAGTGCCCCATTTCAGTGGAGATGGTTGCAACCATGCATGAGGTGTTTTCAAACCCATGTTCCCGTTTTTCCACTCCAAGCACGGGGCCACACAGCAGCATCATCGTCTCACTCTTTTTGAATGCTTCCCGCTGTTCCTCACTCAAGCTCTCGTCCCTCGCCATGATATAGTTGAACGGCAGCAGCTTCTTGTCTTCAAGACGACTGTGCTCGTCGGTAGCCAGCTCATAGGCCTCCCTGCTGTCGTAGACATCCAGAGCTTGGGGGAACGCACACACTTGCAACGAGAGGAGGCTGTCCTCATCAATATGCTCAAGCGTAGCGGCATGCACAAGGTTGGCAATGAAGGCACTTCGTTCAGAAACGTTGGTCATCAGCAAGGTGATGGAGAGCACTTCGCCCTTCCCTACCTGAGCAAGAGGCTTTGCACTCCAGACACAACGACCACTGAGGTGCATATCGACCCCTGCTATCTCAACATCGTCGTTTTGCACGATGGTACGGAAAATCAAAGTCAGTCCACTATCCAAAAGCTTGGTATAGTATGCACCACCGGTTGCCTTGATGCGTTTCGCTTCCTTGAACCAGCGCATCAGTTGCTGTTGGTCCAGCTCTCCATCCTTGGCAAGCAACGTAAGTCCGGAATTCGCAAGATACAGTGCCATGAAAGCCTCCTGAAGGCTGATAGTGTACCACAGAGGAGTCTTGCAGGAAAGGCAAGGAACGGATAATCTGCTGGGCATGAAAGCGGAACAGCAACTCACCTTTCGTCAGGGGTGCATCGAAGGGTCACCTATTTTTGTGGGATACTTTCCCACCGCAATGGCCTTCGGCCTGGTATGCAGGGACCTGGGTCTCAGAATTTGGGAAGCCGTGCTCTTCTCAGTGACCAACTTCGCAGGAAGCGGCCAGTTTCTCGCAGCCAGCCTCATCCGCTCTGGTTCCATCCTGCTTGAAATCTTCATCAGCGTGCTATTGGTCAACTTACGATACTCCTTCATGGGAGCAGAACTGAGCCGAAAGCTCGAGAAAGGAATCGGGGGCATTGCACGTGTACTGCTTGCCCACGGCACCACAGACGAGGTATTCAGCGTTGCGGTGCTTCACCGTTTGCCCATAACCAAACCCTATTTGGCTGGACTTGAGCTTACCGCATACCTTGGATGGGTAAGTGGGACTGCCGTGGGATTCTTGGTAGGGATGGTACTGCCTTCGGCACTGCAGATGGCTGTTGGGGTGACGCTCTATGCGATGTTCAGTTCCTTGCTTGCCCAGGAGTTTCGCCAGAAGGGCTTGAACGTGCTCATCATTGCTCTCATTTCCGCTTCTCTCAACTCGTTTCTGATTCTGGTACTGAAATGGGGAGTAGGCTACTCGTTCGTCCTCTCCATGCTCACCGCCAGCTTCCTGGGAGCATGGTTCATCACAGAGGAGGAGTACAGAGCATGAATACGCAATTGCCTTTCATCATTCCCATCCTTGTCAGTGCCCTCGCAACATTTTTGGTAAGGATACTCCCCTACTATGTGACGTTTCTTGATAGGCTTCCTCCCTTTCTCTCCAGAAGCCTCAGACTGCTTCCCATCGCAGCCCTTGGACCCCTTATCTTCCCAGGTGTCATTGTTGATTTTCCCAACCGCTGGTATGCCGGCTTGGTTGCCGTCATGGTCTCCTCGCTGATCGCCTATCGACGCAATGGCATGATCATCCCCATCCTCAGCAGCATTTTGGTTACCTACCTCCTCTTGCTCTGACTTGCATGCACGCAGGTTTTCAGCGTACGATAAGCCATGTTTGATGCACACCGCCACTTCTCGCATGCAAGAGCCTCTGCAAACGCCCTCTATGCAACCAGCAAGCCCGGGGAATGGGTACGTCTTGCAGGGATGCAACACCCAGCTATAGGGGGTGTCGGAGCTCTGCCGGAGAGGCCGCTTCCTCCTTCAGGAATGCTGTACGATGTGCTGTCAAGACAGTCAGATCTGCAGGTAGCTGAGGTAGGATTGGACCGGAGATGGCCGGATGCAGAAGCCCAGCAACTCTTCTTGCTGGAAGTGCTGGACATTGCGTACATCCTTGAACGGAGTGTGAGCCTACACTGTGTTCGCAGGGATGGCCTTCTTTTGAGCATGCTCAAAAGACAAGGCAAGCGCCTTCCTACGCTGCTCTGGCACGGATGCACGCTAAGCTGGGAGAGTGCCAGACAAGCTTCGAAGATGGGTATCATCCTCTCCTTTTCCCCTTCATTGTACAGCAGCAGTCTTGCCCGGGAAGCGAAGCGACTCACTTCACTTCGCTTCGCTCTGGAAACAGACTTTGCACAGGAGGAAGAAGATGCGTATGATACCTACGTTTCAGAGCATCTTGCCACCTTCTCACAGTTGACAGGAAGCTCAAGCGATGCCTTGATAAGGAACAATGATGAAATCAGAGCAATTCTTACGAATCAGTCGCCTGCTCGGTGACGAGAAAGTCCAGTCACTCCACCAGAAACACGTGGTGGTTGTAGGGTTGGGAGCTGTCGGGGGCATGTGCCTCGAATCGCTTGTCCGTAGCGGTGTTGGCAACCACAGGCTTGTCGACTTCGATACGGTGGGCATCACCAACCTCAACAGGCAGGTCTTGGCCACCTATGACACCCTGGGCAAGCTCAAGACAGAGGTGGCAAAGGACCGGATACAGGCAATCAATCCCTCTTGTACCGTTGAGGCGCTCCCCTTGTTCGTCCAAGCTGAGACCATGGAGAGCATTTTGGAAGGCCAGGTAGACCTGGTGGTTGATGCCATCGACTCCCTCAATCCCAAGTGTGCCCTGCTCCAGGCAGCCTATGAGCGGGGCATCCCCGTGGTAAGCAGCATGGGTGCTGCACTGCGTCGAGATCCTTTCCTGGTCCGAAAAGCCGATCTGATGGACACCTACGGTTGCCCCTTGGCTCGCCAAGTGCGCACAAACCTGCGCAAGCGCGGCATAGGGCGTGGCATTGAAGTGATATTCAGTCCCGAAGTGGTTCGCTTCACCTACAAGAACCCCGAGGAAGAAGAACACGCGGATTTCAATGAGCAGATCATTGACCGCGGGCGCAAACGCAATGTACTGGGCAGCCTGCCCACGGTGACGGCAATCTTTGGACAAAATCTTGCACACCTTGCCCTGAAGAAGCTGCTGGATGAGGAGAGCCTCTCAGGTGAGGCCGCCTGGAATCCTAAGGATAAGCAACCTACACGCTGAAAGACTCACTCAAGCTCTTAGAGAGTGCAGGCAATCGGGGTGAAAAAGGCAGGGGTGTGAAAATCCGGCTTGAGCGTCCCGATCTCATGGGCACAGAGATAGTGTGGCTTTGCCAACTTGTCGCCGCAACAGTAAAAGTTGCCGACCAAAGAGACCGTATCCAGGGTCTCTCCTGCTTCCAATACACCCAAGGAGACCAAATCCAGACTCAATTCAGCCTTCCACCGGCTCTGTTTGGTGTTGTTCTCCATAATCTCCACACGATAGGGAATGGTCTCGATCACCGAGACAGGAAGCAGCGTCCTGGTATGGCGTGACTGTCCTCTTCCAACCAGTATCTTGGTGCTGGCACTGCACTCAACATTGATATACTCATCACTGCCCTTCCGAGCAAGGAAGGCCTCAACACAACTGTCTTCCCAGACTCGTCCATTGTGTTCACTGACCATGCGTCTCAGCTGAGGCTCACGGACTTGGAAGCGCAGATGCAACACAGAGCCCTCCCAGCTGAGTTTCAGACTCGCTTCCACATCATCTGATTCTCCCCAACACTGTTTGAGCACAACCGAAAGACTCTTGTCCAAAGGAACCTTGTGTACCGTTATCATCGCATTTTACCCCCAGAGTATCCAAAAAAGTATAAAGGAGAACCGAGCGCTGTCCAAGCACCGAATGAAGCAAAGGAAGAAGAAATGAGTCTTCTCTGACAGGTGAAAACCGAAGGAGAATCGAGATGAAAACCAAATCAGTCCTAGCAGCACTTCTTCTGCTTCTGCTGGTGCTTGCATTCGGATGTGACCACAAGACTCAGCAAAAAGAGAGTGCCACCCTCAGACTCGTACTGCATGCCGACCATTTTGCCACTCAGCGTGCATTGACACCGGAACAAAGCGCAATGGAAATCGCGAGCTACCATATCCATGGTACCGGCCCTCAAGGCCAGACACTCGACCTTGATTCCACCCAAACAGAGGTGGTTATCGGGAATCTTGCTATCGGGACGTGGAATCTTCATGCCAAAGCCTATAACAGTGAGGGAATCCCATTGGTCGAGGGGCACGTGGAAACACTGCTCTCAAAGGTAAGTCCTGCCACAACGCTGTTGCTCTCAACTCTGGTAGGCATGGGAAATTTGGACGTAGCCATTGCTTGGGACCCTAATCAGGTTGCAAGTGATGTGCGCCTTGAGGTGACCCTTCTCAACCAAGCAGGAGAAGCGTGCAGCTTACCCTCTGCCGTACTCGATAAGGATGCAGGAACGACGGTCATTGGGTCGGAGCTGGAGGCAGGATCCTACCTCTTGCAGCTTCGCCTTTTCAGCCAGGAAGTGTTGGTCAGTGGAGCAACCCAGGCGTTGCGTATCCTTGATCAGACTACCTCTGATGCAGCGATTTCTATGGTAATCGGGGACCTGTCGACAAAATTCGAGCTGCTGCTCATCAACAACACGATGCTGCCGATCGAAGGTTCCATCACCTGTTCCCCCGCCTCCCCTTCAGCAGGAGAGCAGGTTACGCTCACCTACACGCCAACCAATCTGGACGCTGAGCTCACTGTCAGCGACCTGAAAATCGATTGGTATTGTGAAGGAGAGTTGATACAGGCCAATTCACGTACCGTGAACACCGTTCCTGATGCAGGAACCCATCGGTATGATGTTATTGCTCATCACGAGAAACTGGGAAGTCTGGGCAGTTCAACCGTCTTGGTGACCATGCCTTACGCACCCTAAGTCTCTTGGAGGTCGGGAATGAACCAGGCGGGCATCGGGGTGGGACGAAGCGTCTCAGTGTTGATGGCCGCCACCCGCACCAAGAGCGTGCAGAGCACCTCATCGGAGCGCATCACCGTCTGACGGAACACCAAGGAGAATCGTTTAGCACTCTCCAATTCGGTCCTGACTTCCAGCATATCGTCCAGCATGGCCGGCTTCTCGTACTCTACGGTGATGGACTTCACCACGAAGGCAAGCTTCAGCTTGGCGTTGAGGGAACTCTGGGAACCCTCAAGGCCATGCTTGCTGCCGATCTCCCTGAGCATTTCGGTTCGGGCATGCTCGGCAAAGTCCAGATATCTGGCGTGGTAGACAATGCCTCCGCAGTCGGTATCGCTGTAATAGACACGAATCGGGAAGCTGAACATCAGACCTCCACCAGGGCGCCATCGAAGCGAAGGGTCGCCACATAGTCATCATAGGTCTGTGCCCGCCTGATCATGACCACCGATCCATCCCGTCTGAGCAGGTACTCTGCACTTCTGAGCTTGGCATTGTAGTTGAAACCCATGCTGTGCCCGTGAGCGCCGGTGTCATGGATGACCAAGACATCACCCTTATCCACCTTCGGCAGCTTGCGGTCGATGGCAAACTTGTCGTTGTTCTCACACAATGAACCCGTTACATCGTAGAGATGATCTGCCTCTTCGTGTGCCTTTCCCAACACCGTGATGTGATGGTAGGAACCGTAGAGTGCGGGACGCATGAGATTTGCCATCGAGGCATCGACGCCTACATACTGCTTGTATTTTTCGGTTACATGCAGAACCTTGGTCACCAAATAGCCGTAGGGCCCGGTGATGACGCGGCCGCATTCGAAGACTATTTGCAATGGAGCAAGACCAGCAGGAACGATGATCGACTCATAGAGAGCCTGCATCCCCTTGCTGACTTGTGCCAAGTCCATCGGCTCCTGATCAAGGCGATAAGGAATGCCGATGCCGCCACCCATGTCGATGAACTCAATGGTTACTCCTGCCTCTTGCTTGATGCGTACGCACAACTCAAACAGCATGCGAGCGGTCTCCACAATGTAGGAACCGTCAAGTTCATTGGATGCCACCATGGTATGAAGGCCGAAGTGCTTTACACCTTTCCCTTTCATGATCTTGTAGCAGTCAACAATCTGGGAGGAAGTCACTCCGTACTTTGCCTCAACCGGATTGCCGATGATCGCATTGCCTGTCCGATCCGGACCTGGGTTGTAGCGAAAACAGATGGTTTCTGGCACCGTGCCCAAGGCATCTTCAAGCGCCTGGATGTGGGTAATGTCATCAAGGTTGATGATTGCCCCCATCTCATAGGCAGCCTTGAACTCCTCGGAGGGAGTATCGTTGCTGGTGAACATGATCTTGCTTCCACTGATCCCACTTGCCTTGCTGAGAATGAGCTCTGGCAGTGATGAACAGTCTGCACCGAATCCTTCGGCTGCAAGCAGCTTGAGGATGGCAGGATTGGGACAAGCCTTGACTGCATAGTAGTTGCAGAAGCCGGGTGCCCAGGAGAAGAGTTTCTTCAGGGAACGGGCTTGCTCAACGATGGCCTTCTCATCATAGAGATGAAATGGAGTGGGTAGCTGGTATGCCAGCTCAAGCAGTTCACCATGGCCCAAGGGAAGGGTTTTTTGACTCATATCTTCAAATTCTCCTCAATCATCCGCATTGCTTCAACCACCTGTTCCCGATGGCCGTAGGAAGAAACCCGTACAAAATGACGTCCCGCAGGACCAAAGCCGCTTCCGGGAGTGACCACCACATGACAAGCGTCGAGCAAGAGGTCGAAGAAATCCCAGCTCTCCATCCCGTTGGGGGTTTTTGCCCAGATGTAGGGGCTGTTCACCCCACCATAAACCGTCAGCCCAACGTTCGTCAAACCCTCTCGAATGATGCGCGCATTTTCCAGATAGTATGCAACCAATGCCCTGCTCTGCTCATAGCCCTCTCCATGTAGTGCTGCATAGCCACCCTTCTGGGCGATGTTGCTTGCACCATTGAAGAACGTGCACTGCCTCCGGTTCCACATTGCATTCAGGACCCCTGGCTCTGCGTTTTCACACTCGAGTTCCTTGGGTACGATTGTCCATCCAAGCCGTACCCCGGTAAATCCGGAAAACTTGGAGAAGCTGTTGATCTCCACAGCGCAACGCTTTGCTCCCTCAACCTCAAAAATGGAGCGAGGATACCCTTCTTCGGTGATGTATTCACTGTATGCGCTATCAAAAATGATGACGCTCTTGTGTTCGATTGCGTAGTCGACAAAGGCCTTCAGCTGGTCATAGGTAGCAACAGAACCGGTTGGATTATTCGGGCTGCACAAGTAGATCAGGTCAACTTTCTGCTTCGGCGGGGTTGGAATGAAGCCGTTCTCCTCGGTGCTGGAAAGATAGACAAAGCCGTCATAACACCCACGTTCCTTGTTGAAAAGACCGGTACGCCCTCCCACCACATTGCTGTCGACGTAGACAGGATAGGCTGGGTCTTGGATAGCCACCACATTGTCAGAGCCAAAGAGGTTCTGGATGTTGGCAGCATCACTTTTTGCCCCGTCACTGACGAAAAACTCAGTGCTTTGCAGCTCTACACCCCATCGTTTGTAGTACGAGACCAATTCGTCCCTCAAATAGGTGTCTCCCTGCTCATCTCCATACCCGGTGTAGGTGTTTCGGTTCCCAAGGCTGTCAATTTTCTGTTTCATCGCATCGCATACAGCCTGAGGCAAGGCTTCCGTGGTATTACCGATGCCAAGACGCAGTACCTTTGCCTCTGGATGTGCCTTCTGCCAAACTGCTGTTCTGCGTGCAATCTCGGGAAAGAGGTAGCCGCTGGCCAATTTCTGAAAGTTTGTGTTGATTGTAGCCATGGTCCTTACCTCCTGGTGATGGCACCGAGTGCCTCGAGCTTGTCCAATTCCGCATAGAGAAGATGACGATTCTCCTCATTCTCAAAGGTACACATCGGAAGGCGGAACGACTCTTCGCACCAACCATACCGAGCCATTGCAGTCTTGATCGGTATCGGATTGGTCTCCAAGAAACAGGCCTTGAAGAAACCACTCAGATTTGCTTCCATCGCTCTTGCTGCCTCAAAATGCCCATCAAGCGCAAGATGAACCATCTTGGAGATGTACGCCGGGCAGATGTTTGAGCCGACGGAGATCACGCCATCACCACCACTCTCGATCAGGGGAAGGGAGAGATTGTCGTCTCCGCTGAGCACATGAAACTTGCCGTGGGTGGCCTCGATGACATCCTGCATCTGCTTGAGGCTTCCGCTGGCTTCCTTCACCCCTACGATGTTCGAGCATGCGTCACTGAGCGCCTTGACGGTTTCGGTTTCGATGTTCACTCCGGTTCGGCCCTTGATGTTGTAGAGAATGCACGGGATGTCGACGCTTTCAGCAATCGCCTTGAAGTGGAGGAACAAGCCTCTCTGGGTTGGCTTGTTGTAGTAGGGGTTCACCAACAGAACGGCATCAGCACCCACCTGCTGGGCATGGCGGCTGAGCCTGATCGCCTCGGTGGTAGCGTTCGAACCAGTGCCGGCGATGACCGGGACCCTGCCGTTCGCAAACTTCACCGTGAGGGCAATTACCCTGTCGTGCTCGTCGTGGCTGAGGGTCGGGCTTTCGCCGGTGGTCCCGCAGGGGACCAACCCATCTACTCCACTTTGGATCTGGGCCTCGATGATCTCTTCAAGCCGCTGCTCATCCAGATTGTCCTTCTTGGTGAATGGGGTGACCATGGCGGTGAAAACCCCTCGGAAACTGATCTCTCTCATATTGATCTCTCCACGGATAGGTATACATCCTCAAGCATGTCATCGAGGGTAAAGAAACCCTTTCGCCCATCGGCTATCCAGAACGCGGAGCGTACGGCGCCAACGGCAAACCCTTCTCGCGAACGGGCGCGATGGGTCAGTTCGATGGTATCCTGGGGACTGTCAAAATATACGGTATGGGTACCTGGTACCCATCCGCCACGTACGGAAGCAAGGTGTATTGCAGATTCATCGCGCTTTTGGTGCTGAGTTTCTGCCTCAATAGTGCTCTTGGTCGGAAAAGCATCAAGCACGCTCTGGGCAAGCATGGTGGCAGTCCCGCTGGGACTGTCCGCTTTCTGGGCGTGATGGATTTCGGTAAGGAAGGGGTCGTAGAGACCGCTCTTGGCAAAGAGGAGGGAAGCTTGTCTGACTACCTGCAAAAAGAGTGCAACACCAAGAGAGTAGTTGCCGCTGTAGATGATGGCACACTCAATACCCTCAATTGCCTGACGGACTTGGTCAAGCCGATCGTACCAACCGGTTGTCCCGATGACAGCGGGAATACCCAACTTGGCGTAGAGGACAATATGGTCGCATACCACCGAAGGATGGGTGAAGTCTATGACCACATCACAGCCATCCAGGCTTTCGGCGTTGATACTGCGTCCGGTTACTTCACCTTCAGGGGCGACGGGATCGATGATCGCACCAATTTCATAGCCCTGTGCGAGGGCGACAGATTGGATCATCCGGCCCATTTTTCCATAGCCAACCAACGCGATACGCATACGCTCCTCCTGTATTGCAGGAAGAGTAGCAGAAAGGTACAAATGTGTCTATAGTTTAACAGAATGTTTTTATTATAACAAAAACATCAAACTATTTACGCTTTTTATCCCTATCTCGACGTTTTCTCGCTTCACTTGCCTTGAGAAACTCGGCGAAACTGCCCCCACTCGAGGGTGTTTCATCCACGACATGGTTGGATTGCAAGCCAGCGTTCCATGCATCTTTGCCTGCTTTGGGACGTATTTCTCTGCGATAACTGAGCTTGCTCGGACGCACCACCTCTATGACGGTTTCCCAGGTGTAGGTAGGTTCCTCATCATCCTTGAGGGAAAAATTTGCCTGGGGACTCTTCTTCTTCAGCACCACGCGCTTTTTCACCCCGTCAGCTGGGGCAACACTCTTCGGCTTGACCACCACTTTCTGAACAGGCGGCTCGCTCTTTGCCGCTGCCTTGGGCACCAGAACCCGTTTCTTTATCTCCATCTCCTCATAAGAACAGGAGAGGCGCTGACAGAGATAGTGGTTCTGTCCTATCTCATCGACAACTTTCATCATCGGTGTCTTGCAGTAAGGACAGCTCTTGGCATCCGAAAAGTGTGGGCTGAACACCTCCCCACTGGTTTTCACCTGGTCCACCAAACGCGCTGCGTTGGTCTTGATATCCTCGATGAACCGCCTGCTGTCCTCAATTCCATCGGCAATGTTGCCAAGTCGTTCTTCCCAAACGCCGGTCAATTCCGGCGAGCGCAGCTCTTGAGGCGAAAGACGCACCAGCTCCCTTCCTTTGGCGGTTGGCACCAGCTCTTTGCCTTCTCTCTGGACGTAGTGGTTCTGGATCAGCTTCTCAATGATGTCCGCCCTGGTTGCAGGAGTTCCCAACCCATTGCCCAATCGTTTTTTCAGCTTGGCGTCCTCAACAAACCGGCCGGCATGTTCCATGGCGGAGAGCAGCGTGGCTTCGGTATATCTGCTGGGAGCGGTGGTGGCCAGACGTCTGACTTTGACTGAGGCGATGGAAAACTCATCACCTTCTGAAAGGCCCAAGAGCGCCGGACTTGCCTCTTCCTCATCACAGAGGGAGGATTGTGCGCTTCGCTTGCCCACCAACCGGGCCACATCACGCCACCCTTGATTGACGCCGATGGTAAGCCTGGTCTTGAAAAGGCACTGCTCCGCCTCGATTTGCACCGTGGTGGTGCGGTAGGTGTAATCGGGACTGAGCACTTCCAGGAAACGAACGACGATCAACTCCCACAAGGCGCGTTCCCGTGTGTTCAGCCGGCCAAGATCCACTCGCTGTTCTGTGGGGATGATGGCATGGTGGTCGGTAACCTGCAGGTCCTGCACAAACCGATCCTCATCCACACGGAACCCCTCGTTCAGATAGCGGTTCACCATCGGGGTGAATGGAGTGCCCAAGAGGGATTGGAGACGCTGGGGCAGCGTCGAAACAATATCGGTGGTGATATACCTGCTGTCGGTGCGGGGATAGGTTACGATCTTGTGCTGTTCATAGAGCGACTGCAGGGTATCCAAGGTCTCCTTGGCACTGAAATCAAGGAGGTTGTTCGCATCACGCTGCAATTCGGTGAGGTCATACGCCAAGGGAGGCTGTTCACTGCGTTCTGCAGTCTGAACACTGACAATCTTGCCTTTCTTGCCAACCAAAAGTGTTTCAAGACGGGTGGCCTCATCCTCACTGGTGATGCGAATTGAATCTTCGCTGGGATAGTAGGAGGCACTGAAGGTGGAGAAATCTGCCTTGAGGGTCCAGTAGAATTGTCCGCTGAACGCTTCGATCTCATCCTCTCTCATGGTCATCAAGGCAAGCGTTGGGGTTTGCACCCTACCCGCTGAAAGCTTGGCATCATAGTGGCAGGTCAGGGCACGGGTGACGTTCATCCCGACATACCAGTCAGCTGCCGCCCTGCTCTGGGCTGCCTCATAGAGGTGTTCATAAAGCTTGGCATCCCTGAGGTTTGCGAACCCTTCCTTGATTGCACCTTCGGTCTGACTGCTGATCCACAGTCGTTTCGCCTCTCCGGTATAGTTTGCCATTTTCATGATCCAGCGGGCTACCAGCTCCCCTTCCCTTCCTGCATCGGTGGCGATGACCAAGCTCTCCACATCGGCTCGATTCAGAAGCGAAGAGACGATGGCAAACTGGTCCTTGCTCTGCTCGATCACTTCCTGCTTGAGCTCGGCAGGCAACATGGGAAGATCGGAGAGGGACCATCTTCGATATCGGTCGCTGTATGCAGCTGGTTCAGCCAGTTCCACCAGATGCCCCAGGGCCCAAGTGACGATGTACTCATCCCCTTCCAGATATCCGGTTTCCCGTTTCCAGCACTTCAGGACGCGGGCCAACTCTCTTCCAACACTCGGCTTTTCTGCCAGAACAAGCTTTTTCAATGCAGGATCCTCCACCCCATGACTATATAACCAAGCGAGTTTGAGAAGCAAGGCACTCTTTCTTACCTTGCCATACACAACTATTGCTAGTAACAATCATTTGACACAATCATCCTTTTCCGCTACCGTATCAAAAACCTAAGGAGAATCGTGATGGCTTGGAATATCGCAGCATGGCTTGGCATCAGCAAAAAGCCCCCCGTACCCAAAAAACTGGTTATTCATACTGGTCGTTGTCCCCAGAACCACAAGTGTCCCTCGGTGCAGGCCTGCCCTACTGGAGCTCTGAAACAGAAGGGATATAAGGTTCCCTCGGTTGACAGGAAACTGTGCACCAACTGCGGAAGATGCAGTCGTTCCTGCATGCCAGGCGCGCTTCGTATGGAGAAAATAGGCGTATGAGCACGAAAAGATCTGGTCTGGTAGCAGGCCTCTTCTTCCTTACCCTCACCTACTTTGCTCTCGGTTTTGTCTCCATCCTTACGGCAAACCTCGCACTGCTGTGCATGACCATCCCCTTCATCTTGCTCGCAAAGGCAAAGAAGAAAGTCTGGTGCCAACACTACTGCCCCCGTGCAAGTCTGATTGACCAAGTCGGAAAGAAACATGATTGGAGAAAGAACCCCGCCTTCATCACCAACGGCAAACTCAAATCATTCATGCTCTGGTATTTTGGGTTGAATCTGCTCTTCATCACCGGTTCGACGATTCAAGTTGCTCTGCACCGGATGGAAGCGATGGCATACATCCGTCTCTTCATTGCCTTCCCTCTCTTCCCGCTTCCCCAAGTGATCAGCATCGAAGCGCCAGCATTTCTCATGCATCTCTCCTACCGTTTCTATTCAATGATGCTCTCCACCACCATCATTGCCGTGGTGCTCTCTCGCATCTACCGCCCAAGGATCTGGTGTGCAGTCTGTCCTGTGGGTACGCTTTCCAACAAATACCTCAACCTCACCCACGCCAAAGAATAAGGCCCTCCACCAGAGAGGGCCCCAGGCTACTTGGGAAACGTACCAGCTTCCCAGACTTCGCCACGTACGTAAGGATAGACCCTTCGGATGAAATCCGCCAGTTCAATACAAGTAGTGTACAATCCTATTGCAGCAAAGGAATTCGTGCGATACTACAAGAAATAGGCTTTGTCAAAAACAGCACTTACATTTCATTTGCTATTCTTTGCTTTTGGTTACTTTATTACTCTAATTGTAAACTTTCAGTACAGATTTTTCATATTCCTTGACTTGGAGGCGAAGGCGGTATATAGTCAGAAGCAACGAAAACGAAGTAAGGAGTCAATCATCATGGCTTACAAAATCACTGACGCTTGCGTGGCTTGTGGAACTTGCCAGCCCGAGTGCCCCACTGGTGCTATCTCTGAAGGCGATATCTATGTAATCGACGCGAATGCTTGCATCGATTGCGGCACTTGTGCCGATGTCTGCCCGACTGCAGCTATCATCCAGGAGTAAGACAACCGCCAAGGTTGAGAGACAGCACAGACGGCTGTCTCTTTTTTTTTCCGTAACCAAGGATTCAGCATGCAAAGTGAAATAGCCACCATCAGTGCCCCTCTTATGCTCTTAGGCCTGCTTGCAGGCTTCTTTCTCTGTTTCTATGGATACCTCATCAAAACCTTGCTGGTGAGCCTTCGCAGTGTACTCTCCGGATCGCTGGTGTTCGTGACGCTCTCATTGCTGCTACGTGATAGAGCAGGCCTTGTGGCAGCCCTTGGTTCTGAGCATGCTCTGCCGTCTCTCTGGGCTCTTGCCTTTCCCCAACAGGAGTATCAGGCGGTACTCATCCATCTCCTCTCTTTCGCCTTCGGGGGTCTGCTGCTCTTCTTCCTTGCCCGCAGGAAAGGAAAGATTTTGGAGATGGTGGTTGCAATCTTCACGGCCTTGAGCATGGCTCTCATCCTCTTTCTTCTGACACTCACCCTGCTTCCGCTGAAGGCAAGCCTTATCATCAGCAGTGTCCTGGGGGTTATCATTCTTTCCTTCTGTCTCGCGCGCTTCGAATCGTACATGGCCACTGAGAGCGCCATCATCGGTTCGCTCTTGGTTGCCTATCTCCTTTCCCGGTTCTGGTACCTCGGCTTCACTCTCTTTTTTATTCTTGCCTCCCTCCTCTCTTTTGTAGGCATTCTCAACCAGATGCACATGCTCAAGAAGCGAAAGGAGAAGAAGGAAGCTCCCCATGGCTGAGCTTCTCAACACTGAATTGACTGTCAGCGAGCTTACCAGCCTCATCAAAAAGACCCTTGAGGAAGGGTTCTATGGGCTCAAGGTGAGTGGAGAGATCTCCAACTTCCGCCCTACTTCAACCGGGCACTGGTTTTTCACCCTCAAGGACAGCAATAGTGCCATCAGTGCCGTGATGTTCAAGGGTTCTACATGGAAAGTTGATTTTACCCCGAAAGAGGGTGATCAGGTGGTCGTGACAGGAAGCTTGGATGTCTACGCTGCCAGAGGCACCTATCAGATCAAGTGCGATACCATGGAGAAAGCCGGTCTTGGCGAGCTTTTGATCTTGCTGCAGATGCGAAAACGCCTGTATGAGAGCAAGGGCTATTTCGCACCACAGCTCAAGCAGCCGATCCCCCGCTATCCCAAACGCGTAGGGGTGGTCACCAGTGCAGGGGGAGCCGCTTTGCAAGATATCCTGAACATCACCGCCAGAAGAGCCCCGATGCTGGACATCCTGGTACTTCCTGCTGTTGTCCAGGGAACCACCGCCGCCCAAACCATTTCCAACAGAATCAGACAAGCAAACGAACTTCTCTTGTGCGACATTCTGATCGTCGGAAGAGGAGGAGGCTCTCTTGAAGACCTTCTGCCATTTTCTGAGGAGTGCGTGCTCGAGGCGATCCATGACTCCCACATCCCGGTGATCAGCGCAGTCGGCCATGAGATAGACTGGGCACTGAGCGACTTTGTGGCAGACCTCAGGGCTCCCACCCCGTCTGCAGCAGCCGAATTGGTGAGCCAGGGCTATCTTGATCTTCACCAGCAAGCCAAAGCGCTCAAGCAGCAGGTAGCTCGCTCGATGCAGACGAAACTGCTTATCGCCCAGCAACGCCTGAAGAGCCATGACCGTGTGATCGGAGGGAAACGGATGGAAGCGATCATTGGTGGCAAGGAGTACCTTCTTGCCAATGCAACCCAGAATCTTGCCACCAGCATGAAACATCTGCTGGTTCTCTCTGCGTCACGCCTGCATACGGCCCACAGAGAGTTGCAAGCCCTCTCACCCCTTGCTATACTGGCGCGGGGCTATTGCGTGGTGCAGGATAGTGAAGAGCGGCTTGTCCGAAGTGCAAAGCAGGCTCCCATAGGCACCAAGCTTTCTCTAAGATTCACCGATGGAAGCCGCAAGGCTGTCGTGGAGGAGTAATCATGAGTTTTGAAACCGATGTCTCCAGGATTGAGGAGATAGCCCAGAAGCTCAACGCTTCGGACATCACCCTTGAACAGAGCCTTGCGCTCTTTGAGGAAGGAATGCGCCTCGCCAAGGAGCTGGAAAAAGCCTTGGAAGAGGCCAAACGCAAGGTTGAGATTGTCCTGGGCGAAGAGACAGATACCGTAGAGATCACCAATCTGGAATAGGGGCACCATTCATGACAAGCAATCAGAAGAAAATCATTTTCCTCATCCAGTGTGAGGACCGCAAGGGTATACTCAGCGCCACCTCGACCTGGTTTTACAACCGAAGCTACAACATCCTGCACTGCCAGCAGCATACTGACAACATCGAGGGTCGCTACTTCATGCGCATTGAGCTCGATATGGATGACCTCAAGACAACCCGCAAGGAACTGGAGGAAGATTTCGGTGAATTTGCCCGTTCCTACAATCTCAGCTGGGAGTGCCACTACAGTGACTACAATGCCCGTGTTGCCATCATGGTCAGCAAAACCAGCCACTGTCTCTACGACCTGATCGCCAGAAAGAATGAAGGCGATCTGAAGTGTGAGATCAGCCTGATCATCAGCAACCATCCGGACCTTGAGGTGATCGCAAACCAATTCCGCATCCCCTTCTACTACCTTCCGGTCACCTCCGAGACCAAAGCGGAACAGGAAGCGAAGGTTCGCACGCTGCTCAAGCGCTTCGATATCGATTTGGTGGTGCTTGCGCGTTACATGCAGATCCTCTCTGCAGAGTTCACCAAAGAGTGGCAGGACAAGATCATCAACATCCATCATGGATTCTTGCCTGCTTTCCAAGGAGCAAATCCTTACCGCAGAGCATATGAGCGCGGGGTGAAGATGATCGGTGCTACCGCTCACTATGCAAGTGAGGATCTCGACCAAGGCCCGATCATCGACCAGGATGTGGTCAGGGTCAATCATGAGCTCAGCCCCGATGGATTGCGGGATGTAGGAAAGGATGTGGAACGGCGTGTATTGGCAAAAGCCGTGCAAGCACATCTGGAAAGCCGCATCATTGTGTACAAGAACCGTACCATCGTCTTCAACGTGGAACGCTGAGAACGAAAGATACGAGAGAAAAAGCGTAAACGAAAACACAGCAAAGATGAAAGAGAAAAAACAGGACGCATATCGAAGACGATGCACGTCCTGTTTTGCTAGTAGTTATTCACTGATGATTTCGTCCTGAAGGGCATCATAGCCCTCCTCTCCGGTACGGACCTTGATGACGTTGTCGACCGTGTAGACGAAGATCTTTCCGTCCCCGATGTGCCCGGTATAGAGTGCTTTCTTTGCAGCCTCGATGACAGCGCGCACCGGCACCTTGCTGACCACCGTCTCCACCTGCATCTTCGGAAGCAAGGTCATGGAGACAGGCACCCCTCGGTAGTACTCCTTGTTGCCCTTCTGCATTCCGCAGCCCATCACTTGGGTTACCGTCAGACCCATGACACCAATTTCGTTGAGAGCATGCTTGAGCTCGTTGAACTTGCTTTGCCGGCTCACGATGACAATCTTTGTCATCGGTGCCTGCCTGCTGGGTGTCTTCTGGGGAGGAACATGCACTACCGGAATGGCCTGCTCTGCTGAGGCGGAAACAGAACCAAGCACAGAGGGTACTGCAGGCATGAAGTCTGCATAGGAGGAGATGATACCGTGCTCCTCAAGGTCGAGCCCGGCGACCTCCTCGGCTCTTGAGACACGCAATCCCACCGTCTTCTCGATAAGCAGAAAAAGCAAGGACATGGTGACGGATACCCACAGCACCACTGAGGCAACCCCGAGACTCTGAATTCCGAGCAGGGAGAAGCCTCCACCATAGAAGAGCCCACCCTCTTGGGCAAACAAACCTACCAGCAGGGTACCCAACGCACCACAGATACCATGCACTGAGATGGCTCCGACCGGGTCGTCGATTCTTGCCACCTTTTCGAAAAATTCCACCGATATCACAACCATAACACCACAGATGAGCCCGATGGCTGCGGCTCCCATGGGAGTGACCGCATCACAGCCGGCGGTTATGCCGACCAAGCCGGCCAAGGCACCGTTGAGCGTCATCGATACATCTGGCTTCTTGTAGCGAATCCAGGTATAGAGCATGGTCGCAATAGCGGCGAAAGCTGCTGCAAGGTTGGTGGTCACAAAAATTGAGGCCGCACTGACAATGGTGTCATCACCGGTGAGGCTCACCGTGGAGCCCCCATTGAAGCCAAACCAGCAGAACCAGAGGATGAACACCCCAAGAGCGCCCAGGGTGAGGCTGTGACCGGGAATTGCCTTTGCCTTCCCATTCTCGTCATACTTGCCTATCCTCACTCCTATGCGCTTTGCACCCCAGAAGGCAGCCACACCGCCTACCATATGCACTGCGGTGGAACCGGCAAAATCGTGAAAACCGAGGGAGCTGAGCCAACCGCCGCCCCAGATCCAGTGCCCGCTGATCGGATAGACGAGAGCACTGATGACAACCGAATAGAGGCAGTAGGAGATGAACTTGGTCCGTTCTGCCATGGCTCCACTGACAATCGTTGCTGCAGTGGCACAGAATACCGTCTGGAAAATCAGAAAGGCAGGGGTGGGAAAGGAAGAACCATACTCTCTTTGGACAAAGAAGTCGACAAACCCAACGAAGGGGTTGGTTTGTCCCTCAGCTCCCACGCCAAACATGAGGCCAAAGCCAAGGATCCAGAAAACCGCACTGCCGAGACAGAAGTCCATCAAGTTCTTCATGATGATGTTTCCTGCATTCTTTGCCCGGGTGAACCCCGTTTCGACCATGGCAAAACCTGCCTGCATGAAGAAGACCAACACCGCGCCGAGCAAGACCCACAAGGTGTCTACCGATGAGTACATACCTACCCCTCCCGCAAAAAAAATGGTGCACGATGGATTCAACCACCGTACACCGTTGTACGAGGAGCCCAACGGGCTCCGAACAGAAGAAAGGCGATGCAGATTGCTCCGCATCGCCTTTGATTAACCTATGTTGTACCGAAGAGAGGCTTCTTGGTCAAGCACTTCTACAGAGAAAGATTGAGACAGGTAAGTCTCGGGTGAACGAAAAGGCCGTCTTTACGGACCAATTCACCATCAAAGTACATCTCTCCCCCGCCATATTCGGGTCTTTGGATCTGCACAAGATCCCAATGCACTGCTGAGCGATTGGTGTTGTCACAATCGTCGTAGGCATTGCCAGGGGTGAAGTGGATCGATCCGAAAATCTTCTCGTCAAACAGCGTGTTGTCCATCGGCTTGAGGATGCCTGGATTGCAACCGAGGGCGAACTCGCCGATGTACCGTGCTCCCTCATCAATATCAAGGATCTCATTGAGCAGCGCATCATCATCACTGTGGGCCTCGATGATCTTTCCGTCCTTGAAGGTGAAGCTCACATCCTTGAAACAGTGCCCATGGTAGGTGCTCTCGGTATTGTAGGTAATGGTCCCGTTCACCGAGTCCTTCACCGGGCAACTGTAGATCTCCCCATCGGGGATGTTCATCCTGCCTGCGCAGGGAATCCATCCCATGCCCTTCACTGAGAACGTAAGGTCCGTACCCTTTGCCTTGATGTGCACCTTGTCCACTGTATCCAGGAATTTCTTTGCCTCAGCCATCGCTTCAGCCATGGCCAGGTAGTCAACCTCGGTGCAAACCTTATAGAAGAAATCCTCGAACTCAACAGTTCCTTGGTTTGCCTGCATGGCAAAGACTTCGGTGGGATAGCGAAGCACCACCCACTTGGTGTGTGGAAGGCGGGTTTTCATATGAACCGGGATATTGTAGTAGGTGCTGGCCAAATTCGACTTCTCAGGAATGGTGGAGAGTTCCCGCACATTTGCGATGCCCCTGATTCCGATGAAGGCGTCCATTTGCTTCATGCGATACGTATCCACATCTGCCCACTTTTGCAGTGATTCCTTGGTTGCCTGCTCACACATCACCCGCTCCAGGCGCTGGTTCCACAGGTTCACCACAGGATAGCCACCTGCATCGTAGACAGCCCTTACCAAGGCCTCTGTCATGGTTATGGGAATGTCCACTGCGTTGATCAAACAGGATTCACCTTTTTGCAGTTGAACCGAATGCTGTACCAAAAGCTTTGCCAGCTTCTCTTCTCTGGGATCTGCCATTTTCTCTTGCTCCTTGTATCTTACTGTTCCAACCGGATTTCGAATGGTCGTCCGGTTGTGGGATGGGGAAACTCCACTGCCACAGCCCGAAGGCCAAGCCGATCAGCTGCCTTTCCCTGATAGACGGTGTCCCCATCGAGCGGCCAGCCGCTCCATGCCATGTGGACACGTACCTGATGCCTGAACCCGGAGGTAAGCCTACAGGTAAAAAGATGTGCGTCTTTGTCTTCTCTGCCGCTGTACCCAACCCTTGTCAGATACCATGTTCCACTGGTCTTGTCCAGCAGGTGTTTGGGGCTGTCTGCCACTACCGGGCGTACCTGGGATCGGTTTTCACCGTACCGCCTGAAGAGGCTTCCCACAGACACTTCCCTGCCTCCGCATGCTACAGGATCTTCATAGGGATAGGGGGGAAACCCGGGCAGCAACGGCTCTTGATGGTGTGAGGACTGGGCCTGGTACTCCTTGAGAAAGAGTTCCGCCTTCCCGATAGCTTGCAATGAAGCATACACCTCCCGATTTCGGGCGATGACCACCAAGCCGCTGGTGGCTGTGTCGAGTCGGTGCAGCACTCCGCCTTCCCAGGCATTCGCACCCTCTACCGAAAGCACTTCGGGATACATCCTTCCAACGAGAGAGAGCAAGGTGGCTTTCTCCTTTGGATCGTCCTTCAACGGGACGGTCGGCAGCCCCGAAGGCTTGTCAACAACCAGAAAATCAGGCTCCTCATGAATGAGTGCCACATGCAAAACATCTTCCATACCCTTCCAATATAGCAAAAATTCAGCTGTCCGGCATCAAGAAAGAGAACAGAGTTTCTTTGCACTCTTGCCAAGCTGTTGTATACTCATCCCATGCAAGAGATACCTATCAATACCTATACCTCGCCTAATGTCATCCTTGAGCTCATCTACCGTCTGAAAGTGAAGGACGTGATGACAACCGATCTGGTGACTGCAACCAAGGAGACCAAACTCAGGCAGATCCAGTACATCATGCGTGAGAAGCAGGTTACAGGCCTACCCATCGTCGTGGGAAAGCGGCTCATTGGGATCGTGAGTATGGATGACATCATCCAAGCACTCGATAAGGGCTATATTGAGGAGACCGCGCAGGAGCACATGACCCGCAACCTCATCGTCCTTGAGGATGACATGCCCATCTCGTTTGCCATCAGTTACTTCGACCGTTTCAGTTACCACCGTTTCCCGGTGCTCAATCGGCATAAGGAGTTGGTGGGCATGATCACCAGCAGGGATATCACCAGCACCCTGCTCGTGGAGATCAACCGGGAAATTGAGGAGCTGGAGAAGCGCACCTGCACCTCCAGCCTCAGCCAGGAGATGAGTGGGGAGATCCATACCTACTCGATCATGAAGAATGATTTCGAGAATGCAGGCTACGCCTCCACCGAAATCAAGAAACGACTCAAGAGCGCACAGATAGCACCGCACATCATCCGGCGTGCGGCCATCGCCAGCTATGAGCTGGAGATGAACTTGGTGGTGCACTCAGAGGGTGGGGAGTTGATCGCAGAGTACTCACCCCAGACCTTGCAGATTACGGCAAAGGACAGCGGACCGGGAATCCCCGACATCGAATCGGCGATGACTGCCGGCTGGTCCACCGCAAGCGAGTGGATCCGATCGCTTGGGTTCGGAGCAGGCATGGGCTTGCCCAATGTCAAATCAGTATCGGATGATTTCACCATTGAAAGTGGTCGTAATGGAACCACTGTGGTGTGTACCATAGAGTTGCACCCAAACCATGAGGAGGAATAGGATGGTTGTTCGTGACCTTGCAAACATACAGGGCTTTTCCCAGCAGTGCATCAGCGATGAGCAGTATGAGATTTCGGATGCCTATACAGGCGATTTGCTCAGCGATGTGATGGGCAATGCACCCTCTGACAGTGTCCTGATTACCATCCAGGCTCACAAAAATACCGTTGCAGTCGCCTCCTTGGCACAAATACGCGCTTTGGTGATCTGCAACAACCGCAGCATCCCGCCCGATATGCTGCAGGCTGCAAAAGAGGAAGAGATCGCCATCTTTACCACTGAGGACACGCAGTTCGAGGCCAGTTGCAAGATAGCCAGCGCGTTGGGAAGGTTCGATGCAGGTCAAAATTGACTTGCACAACCACAGTTGCCTCTCGCCTTGCGGCAGTGACGACCTTACCCCAGCCTTGCTTGCCGTAGAGGCAATGGAGCAAGGAATTCAGATCCTGGCTCTGACCGACCACAACTGTGGGAGAAACCTTCCCACGTTTGCCCAAGCGTGTGAGTTGTGCTCCATCCTCCCTCTCTTCGGAATGGAGATTACCACGGTGGAAGAAGTGCATGTGCTCACCCTCTTCAAGGATTTGGAGAACGCCATGGAGTTCGCTGCCTTTGTGGAGTTCCTCCTGCCGAAACGAAAGAACAACCCCAAGCTCTTCGGCAACCAATTGGTGGTGAATCTTGAAGGTGAAGTCATTGAGCAGGTGGACAAGCTGTTGATCAGCTCCAGTAATCTCTCCTTCTCTGATGTGGTGGAGGAGGCTTTGAGCCGGGATGCCTTGGTGATTCCGGCACATATAGATAGATTTGCGAACAGTGTACTGGCGAACCTTGGATTTTTGCCAGACCTCCCCTATTCGGCCTTGGAAGCTATCCATATTCCTGTCGATGCTGATACCAAGGGCTTGGCTGTACTCACCGGCTCTGATGCCCACTCACTGGATCAGGTGGGAAGACGCAGTTGTTATCTTGAAATGCCCACAATCACGTACGAGTCATTGAAAACCAGCTTGAAACCCGAATTCGTCAGCTATCGTCACGTATAAAAGATGAGGCCACCCGAAGGTGGCCCGATCGTCAGCGGTTGTTCGACCGACCGAATATCCGAAGCAGATACAGAAACAGATTCAAGAAGTCCAAGTAAAGGGAGAGGGCTCCGATGATGCTCAGCTTCGTGAAAGCCTCCTCATCGATGGAAGAGCCGTACTCCTGGTTCATCCGGATGATCTTCTGCGTGTCATAGGCGGTGAGGCCCAAGAAGATACCTACCCCAATGAAACTGATCAGGTAATCGAGACCGGAAGAACGGAAGAACAAGTTGATCAGGCTTGCACCGATCAAACCCCACAAACCCATCACCAGATACGAGCCCATGCGATTGAGATCCCGCTTGGTGGTCATGGCATACAAGCTCATGCCACCGAACATCAGGGCGGTAGTAAAGAACGTCTTGTAGATGACCACCCCGGCGTACACTGCGAAAATGGTACTGAGCATGATCCCGTTGAGTGCCGAATAGGCAAGGAAGGCGATGATGGCACTCATCTGGCTCATCCTATTCAGTCGAGCAGAGAGGTAGAAGACCAAGGCAAACTGGCCGATCACGACCAAAAAGAAACCCATGGTATTGCCGACAATGGCCCGCAGCAACGAGGGGTTGCTTGCAATGAAAAAGGCGATGATGGCAGTCAGGCCAAGCCCGGCCGTCATCCACAGGTATACGTTCTTGAGTATGGTGCGCTCACGCACCGCTACATTCTGCAAAAATGAGGTGTTTCGTTCGTTCATACAGCTAGCCTCCTGAGCTATCATACCATAATTTCATCAAAGTAAAGCAAAACGTCAAGGCTCATCCATCCAACGACGATTTGAGAACCAGATCCAACGAACCAATGCATCTGCAGCATCACCGATAAGGTAGGCTGTCCAGAGCCAAGGAAGCGGAAGAAGAAACAGGGAGGCGACCACAAGCGCATAGGGGACTTGGACCAGCCAACCTGAGATGAGTGAGGAGTAGAGGATGGGTCTGGTGTGTCCTGAACCATAAAAGACGGAACCCAGTCCGCTTGAAACAGCCAAGCAGAGGAGACACAAGGCGTAGATGCGCACCAAGAAGGCTGCATCGCTGGTCGGGACTGTGCCCCCAAGGAAAAGACTGAGCAAGGGCGAGGGAAAAAGCAGCAACACAAGCACAAGCGGCAGCGAGAATATCAGACCATTGAGTATGGACAGATATGCAACCTGTTGGGCTTCTGCAAACTGCTTCGAACCAAGACGCTGGCCAACCAGTATCCCAGAACCCATGCTCAGTCCATTCGATGGCATGCCGCAAAACTGATAGATGCGATTTGCAATGCCAAGCGTGGCGATGGCAACGGTCCCATACTGGGCTACAAGCTTGAGGAAAATGAATGTCACCAATGAACGGAGCAGCATATGCAAACCACTGGGCAAACCGATGGTCAGCAACCGTTTGTCCAGTTCCTTATCCAGATGAAAGATATTCTTGAAACGGATGGAAAGGGGCGCTTTGCCCCCGAGTAGGTAGGCAAACCCAACCAGGAAAGCCACCAGGTAGGAGATGCAGGTTGCAAGAGCTGAGCCGAACATGCCCCAGCCCAAGCCCCTAATGGAGGTGTACGGGACCACCGAAAACATGAAAAGCGGATCGAGTATCATATTCAGGACGGCAGTTGCCAAAAGCAGCTTCATTGGGGTCTTCGCATCCCCGGTACTTCTGAGAATGGTATTGACCGTATAGGAGGAGAAAAAGATTGGGATGAAGGCCGACCTGAGGTAGCCATAGTGCAAGCCATAGGATATGACCTTCGCATCGGTGGTATACATGCGGTAGAAATACGGCAAACAGAGCATGAGGATCAACGCACCGAGGCTGCCCAGCAGAGCTTTGAATGCAAAGGTCTGCTCCCCTATGGTTCGGGTTTTCTCCACTTCTCCGGCTCCCCAGCTACGGCTGAGCATGGAGACACTGCTTGTGCCAACTATCTCATTGAGAATCTCCAGTGCCCAGAACAGGGTAAGGTAAATGGTGATTGCAGCAACCGCTTCCTTGTCCAGCATCCCGATCCAAAACATATCCACCACATCATAGAGTGCAGTGAAGAGCATCCCATACATGGTAGGGAGGCTCAGCTGTCTGATTTGCTTGTTCATGGCACGGGTGGCACGCTGCATTCTGCGATTGTACTGAGGCCGGTTCGACTATGCAAGATGGGTTGCTGATGGTATAGTTGAGCACATGAAATGCCTGCCTTTTCTCCTGCTTTTCCTGCTTCTGACTGGATGCAGCACAGTCCAAGGGCCAACGACAGCCGATGCAGTTTCTGCTTCGTTTGCCTTGGAAGAAGTGCTCAAGCTTTCCAGTCAGTCCGTTGATGCAAACCTCTTTGCTACCACGCCCCTCCCTTCCCTTCTTCCCCCGGAGGCCAGCGAGTTCTCCATGATGGTTCAGATACCACTGTTCCTCGATCATCTCACCGTATGGCAGGAGCAAGTGAGAACGGCATTTCGGCAAGTAGTGGTGGCAATCCCCTCCTTGGTGGAAACCAATGCACCGCTTATCATCTGGGATGATCCAGACCAAATCATCCTTCAGGGAAACCGAAGCGCTACCGATACATTCATCAGACAGCAGGGCGAAGCATTGGATGCGGTGGTTCGCAAACTTCTCTTTGAGGCCCTTCAGCAAAGCGAAATCACCTGGGCTCTCATCCTCGACCGCTATGACATTTGGAGAAAAGGAACTGCACTTTGGGGACGGGAGGAGCTGAAGCCAGTGAATGTCCAACCGTTTGCCCACCTGCATGCGCTCTTTGTCTCCCAGTACCTTGCCCAACTTGGCTTGCTGGAAGAACAGCTGAGGACCACCCCGGTTCCCAAGGGAAGCGGATCGTTTCTTGAAGTCTTCCAGAAGGAGGCCAGGCTATGAACCTTTTCAGTGTCGCCAGCGAAGCTGACCAACAGAAAAACCAACCGCTTGCCTACCGCATGCGACCACGCACCCTCGATGAGTATATCGGCCAGGATGCCATCATCGGCGAAGGAAGGCTTCTCAGGCGTTCCATCCAAGCCGACCAACTCTCCTCGGTCATTTTCTACGGTCCGCCGGGGACAGGGAAAACCACTCTCGCCCGTGTCATTGCCAACACCACAAAACGACACTTCTCCACGCTCAATGCAGTGCTCTCCGGGGTGAAAGAACTGCGCTATGAAATCGATGAGGCACGCCAGCGTCTGGAACTGTACAACCGTGGCACCATTCTCTTTGTGGATGAAGTGCATCGGTGGAACAAGAGCCAGCAGGATGCCCTGCTGCCTTGGGTCGAAAATGGAACGGTCATCCTCATCGGTGCCACAACCGAAAATCCTTACTTTGAGGTAAATGCAGCTCTGGTGAGCAGATCGCGGATATTCCAGCTGAAAAGCCTGGAAAGTGATGACCTCATGGCAATTGCCAAACAAGCACTTGCTGACAAAGAACGTGGATACGGACTGTATGAGGTGAGCTTTGAGGAAGGGGCTTTGGAGCATCTGGTCTCTGTTGCCAACGGCGATGCACGCAGTCTGCTCAACGCTTTGCAGCTGGCTGTGGAGACCTCGGTCACCCACTTCCCTCCGCCTCACGGAACCCAAATCTCCATAACCAAGGATGCCGCGGAGCAGTCCATCCAGCAGAAAGCGGTGCTGTATGACAAGGAGGGAGACTACCACTTCGATGTCATCAGCGCCTTCATCAAAAGTATTCGTGGCAGTGATCCTGACGCCACCCTCTACTGGCTTGCCCGCATGGTGAATGCAGGAGAGGATCCCAAATTCATCTTCCGCAGGATGCTCATCAGCGCCTGTGAGGATGTCGGGCTTGCCGATCCACAGGCAATAGTGGTGGTGCAAGCCGACGCCCAGGCGTTCGAGCGGATTGGTTTTCCCGAAGGCCGTTTCCATCTCACCCATGCAGCCCTCTACCTTGCCACCACCGAAAAGAGCAACTCCACCCTCGCCTTTTTCGATGCGCTCAAGGGGGTGGAACAACAAGCACAGGATGAGGTTCCCAACCATCTGAGGGATGGGAATCGGGATGCAAAGGGATTTGGCCATGGGCAGGGATACCTCTACCCTCATGCCTATCAGGACCACTGGGTTGCCCAGCAATATCTTCCTTCCTCGTTGCAAGGAAAGGTCTTTTATGAACCGAGTGACCAGGGATATGAGAAAAGTATCAAGGACAAAGTGCAGCGCCACCGGGAAGAACAGCTTGAGAGTGTGGAAACCGATGCCTTTGTGGAAAATCTCTCCTACTCTCCTGGTGATAAGGATCGCCAGCGATGGATCAGCCGTACGGTGAGCGAACGGGGTAAGTTGCTGCAAACCTTGCGAAAGACTCTCTTTGAGGGCTTGACCATCAGGCGAAGTGACCGGGTACTGGTCTGCAATGCAGGTCATGGGCTTTTGTTGTGGGAAGCCTTCCGCAATACTCCCGAAGGCCTCGTGGTTGCCCAAGTCCGTACAGCAGACCAACGGGACCACATCAACCACTATGCCCAATCCCTTTCTGAGCTTGACCGCCCGGTAGTCCATTGCAATCCACTGGACAAGGTACTTGATGCGTTGAGTGATCAACTGCGGTTTGAGGTCATCATGGGACGCAATCTCTTCTCCCGTGCAAAAGAAGAAGAGCAGCTCCTTCTCAAGCTGAAAACACGTCTTTCCCCAGAGGGCTCGATGCATTTTGCTGAAAGTGTGCCGTCCCTTGGTTCAAGGCTGTCAGATTTTGTTTCTGAGGATCTCCAGCAACTGCTTCGCAAGGCAGAAAGCACACTCTATGGAGATCCTGCCAATCCCCTTACCAACTGGACAGCAAAGGATCTGCTAGGGCTCTTTGAACAAGCTGGTTTTGCCACAACTTCGCATGAAATGGACCTTGAGGAGAGCCGCAGCATGGCCGAGGGTGATATCCGTCGGTATCTCGATGCCAGCTACCTGCCAGCTTTTGCTTCCCAAGCAGTTGAGGTCGATGCCAAGAAACTTGAACATGAGCTCATCACCCAGCTTGCTGGCCGCAGTCTTGCCTGGAAGCATCACTTGCTCTTCGTACATTCCTTTGCCAAAGCGCTGCCCAAGCAACAGCCTGGCAAGGAGGATGATACCTTCAGCAAAGTAAAAAAGAAGGTGCATTCCGCCAAGTGATTGCAGGCAAAACACTTGTTCTGTCAGACCCAAAAATTTGGAATTTTTGCAGGAGGGTTGTTGACAAAGGAATGCGTTTAGGGCATAGTATGCAACGTTGAAACGCACTGGTGATGAACCACTGCTTCAGCTGCCATGGTGGGAGTAGTTCAATGGTAGAGCACCAGATTGTGGATCTGGCTGTTGCGGGTTCGAGCCCCGTCTCTCACCCTTACCGGTGAACGCGCTCGTAGCTCAGCTGGATAGAGCGCCGGACTTCGAATCCGTAGGTCGAAGGTTCGAATCCTTCCGGGCGCATTGGTTTTGGTTTTTGTTAGTTTAGTTGTCATGGGCCGCTAGCTCAGCTGGTAGAGCAGCAGACTCTTAATCTGCGGGTCAAAGGTTCGATCCCTTTGCGGCTCAAAACATGGCGAACCTCGTATTGGGGCTAGACATGCACCGCGAGAGTGGTGAAATTGGCAGACACGCCAGACTTAGGATCTGGTACCTTACGGTGTAGGGGTTCAAGTCCCCTCTCTCGCAAAGGACAATCCGAAAGGGCTGTCTGACAGAAGATGATTTTTGCGAAAGTAGCTCAGTGGTAGAGCTCCACCTTGCCAAGGTGGATGTCGCGGGTTCAAGTCCCGTCTTTCGCTCTCAAGCAGTCAGAGAAATCTGGCTGCTTTTTTCTTGCTCCAAAGTTGTTGGAAACAGACTCCTGTAGTAGTCTGTCCACAGAGGAAAGCCATGTCGACGTATCAACCAAATTTCAACGCCACCAATGAGATTCTCATGTTGACGGCAACTATTTTGGAAAAGTTGCATGCTTGTTCCCCTCATTTGGCCTTCAATCCAGATTCTCCCAAGCTCAGACGCGATACCTTGGCCAAAACTATCCAGGGTTCCCTTGCGATAGAAGCAAATACGCTCACGTTGGATCAAGTGACAGCATTGGTAGATGGCAAACACATTGCAGGCCCGCGTAAAGATGTATTGGAAGTGAAGAATGCCATCAATGCATATCACGAACTGTATGCGAAGGATCTTTTCAATGTGCAAGATCTCCTCTCTGCACATGCGACTTTGATGCATGGATTAACTGAAGAACCTGGGAGCTTCCGAACAGGCTCGGTAGGCGTCATGAGAGAACAACAAGTCATCCTTGTTGCTCCTCCCGCCTCGCTTGTACCGCATCTTGTTGCTGACTTGCTTGCATGGGTGAAAGATGCTGAGTATCCGATGCTCATCAAAAGTTCCATCTTCCACTATGAATTTGAGTATATCCACCCGTTTGCAGATGGCAACGGACGCATGGGGCGCCTGTGGCAGACCCTGTTGCTCTCCACCTGGAACTCATTGTTTTCCTACTTGGCTGTGGAAGAGATCGTCAAGTATCGGCAACAACAGTACTATGAAGCCATCAACAGTTCGACCATGCAGAACAATACCGCCCCGTTTGTAACTTTCATGTTGCAAGCGATTGATGAGGCCTTGGGTGGGCTGTCACCTGGCAAGATGCAGGTTTCTCCCTACGTGGAAAAACTCCTTGCAGCCATGGGAACACAAACTCTCTCTGCGCAAGAAAGAATGCAGGCTATGGGCCTGTCCAACCGTCCATCATTCATGCGTGTATACCTTCACCCCGCTCTTGAAATGGGTTGCGTGGAAATGACCCTACCTGATAAGCCAAATAGCCGTCTGCAAAAATACCGGGCACGACGGTAGTAGTGCCTGACTTGTATGGTTACTTGTATGGTGCAGAGGACTCTCTCCTTCATATGTCAGGGCTTTCAAAACCGAAAAAAGCATCCACATACCTCGAAGCTGCAGTATTCTTGAGCCATACTATGTTGAACTCATGCTCTGTCACCATCTGAGAAAGCGAAAATTGTGCAAGCTCTGGATCGGATTTGGCTACCGACTGGTACACAAAACTGATGCCCAGACCGCTGGAGACCAACTTTTTCAATGGTTGGAAACTGGAAATCTCGGTTACCCGTGAGAAGAGTGAAAGGTCATAGCCTTGGCTGTGCAGTTCCTGTTCGAAGATGTTCCTTGTTCCCGATCCCGGTTCCCGGGTTATCAGGTTCTGCCCTTGCAGCCAATGAACCGGAACGCTCTTGCCGGCAAACCGATGGTCCTTGGCACAGATGCCCACAAACGCCTCCCGCCTGAGCAGTCGGTATGCATAGTGTTTTTTGGGAAATACTCCCTCAAGAACGATAAAATCAAGCTGTGCCGCTTCCAACCGAGCAAGCAGAACCGTGGTGTTCTCCACCAAAAGGGAGATGTTTCTGTTTTCTTGCTTGAGGTAGCTGGTCAGGTAGGCATCCAGCACACTGTCACCAATGCTCTTGGTTGCACCAAGACGAAGCGTGAACAATGGTTTGGATGCCAATTCGGATTTGAGTTCCTGCTCGTTGTAGCGTTGGCTTTCTGCAAATCGTTTGAACAGCATACCATCCTCACTCAAGGAAAGGCTTCTTCCTTTGTAGTCAAACAAGTTGGTGTTGTACTCCTGCTCCAGCGATTGGATCTGCTTGGTGACCGCAGGTTGAGAAAGGTGCACCTCCTCTGCTGTCTTGCGATAGTTCAAGGTGGAGCATAGGGAGAGAAATGTTGAGATGCGGGTATCCATCAACAGCCTCCTTCAATAACTTTCTGTAATCAATTAATAGAAAAGTTTCATTGGTAATTATTAATCAATCGTAGTAGCATCACCAACAATAATCAAGGAACCAAGGATGCCTCTATGTTGAAACGTCTTTCAAATCTTCCCTATCTGCCCGGTCTTTCGCTTGCGCTCACTCTCGCATTTATTGGTACCTGGCTTGCACACTTCATTCCCTTCGGCATCATCAGCGCCTCGGTCATTGCACTCTTTCTGGGAATGGTGCTGCATACCATCAGACAGCCGGGCAAGATACTGCAGCAAGGCATCGGCTTCGCCTCAAAACGCTTGCTCAAGCTAGCCATTGTCCTGCTGGGAGCCAGCTTGGATATCACAACCATCATGCAGGTCGGGCTCAGATCGCTCATGATCATGCTCTTTACCCTGGCAACCTGTTTCGGTATCGGCCACTTTGTGGGCAAGGCTTTGCATCTCAACTGGAAGATGAGCAACCTGATCAGTGCCGGCACCGGAATCTGCGGTGGCTCTGCCATCGCCGCCATCGCTCCGGTCATCGATGCTGAGGACAGGGACGTCGCTTTCGCCATGAGTGCAACCTTCCTCTTCGACATGGTAATGATCCTCCTCTTCCCCCTGATGGGCCATGCATTGGGCATGAGCGACACAGCATATGGTTTATGGGCAGGGACGGCAGTCAACGATACCTCGTCGGTGGTTGGGGCCGGATACGGGTTCAGCGAGGCTGCCGGTGACTTTGCAGTGATGGTCAAACTCACCCGGACACTGGCCATCATCCCAACCGTGCTCATCTTTGGTGCGATACACATGCGTATGCAGGGCGCAGGGAAAAACCAAAAGGGACACGTGCAATCCAGCATCCCCTACTTCATCCTCCTGTTTCTGGCAATGGCAGGGCTCAACAGCCTGGGCATCATCCCCCAGGAGTTGTCAGCTTTGCTGAAAACCCTGAGCAAGTTCCTCATGGTCACTGCCTTGGCTGCCATTGGGCTGAAGACAAGCCTGGCCGACTTGAGAACATCAGGGGGTGCGGCCATGGCGCACGGCTTCATCATCTCCCTGTTGGTCGTAGTGGTAGCGTATCTGGTCATCTATGCCCAGCAAGAGGTGCTGCTACTGATCTAGCTATAGTTGGAAGGAAGGAAACTTCGGAGTTTTGTCTTCTTCTTGCACATAAAAACAAGAGTTGCTATGCTCCTCTCATGAAAAGAGCGCAAAGTGAGCATCGTTTGCAGGACGGGCTGGTCATCACTATTCGTTCCCTGGAGCCAAAAGATGCTTCGGTGGTCATCGACTTCGTCGGGAGCATGTATGCATCCTCTCCCTTTTTGGCTCGGTATCCCGAGGAGTGGAACATTTCCCTTGACGATGAAACAGCGTTTCTGAAGGCAACAGAAGCGTCTGCAAACCGTATCATGCTCGGTGCTTTTGCTGAGGAGAAGCTGGTGGGTTTGTCCGACTGCCTGCCGGTGTCAACGAATCAGAAAATCCGTCACCGTGGTCAGTGCGCCATTTCGGTGGCACCTACCCATGCGAACCGGGGTGTAGGATCGCTGCTCTTCGGCCTCATGCTGGAACAGGCCCGGTTGGCAGGCTTTGAGCAGGTGGAACTTGAGGTGGTCGCTTCCAACCAATGGGCCATCCGCTTATATGAGAAGTTCGGCTTTGTACCTATCGGCACCATCTCACATGGCTTCAAATACAAAGATGGTTCCTATCAGGATCTGGCCATCATGGTGTGCAACCTCATCTGAGGACTGCGTCCCACTTCTTCTCATCAAAACCGACCAACACCGACGTCTCTGTAACCAGGAGAGGCCGTTTCACCAACATTCCATCACGAGCGAGCAGCTCCAGCATTTCATCTTCTGAAAGGCTGCTGAGTTTATTTTTCAGCTCCATTGATCGGTAAAGTAGTCCGCTGGTATTGAAAAAGCGTCTGAGCTCCAATCCGCTTCTTTGGTAGAAGGAAGTCAGCTCTTCCTTGCTCGGACGTTCGAGCTTGATGTCCCGATAGGTATAGGTAAGTCCTTTTGCCTCAAGGTAGGCAACTGCTTTTGCGCAGGTCGAACAGCGAGGATAACAAAAGATGGTCATAGCTTCCCCCTTTACCATATCCTAGCAGAGCCGGATGGTTGCCGCAATCGGATAAATCGGCTCATTCCCCTAGACCAAACGGCGAAAAGTTGCTATATACAATATGTTTCCGGGAAAAGGGTTTTCCCATTCTTCCCTGCAAGAGGGTGGTCGAGCTTTTCTGGTTGTAGTATACTTGAAAAGGTCTGCACCCCCGCTGATGCAACGAAAGGGCTTTGCCTAAGGATATACATGGTCCCTTACACTGGACCGAAAGGATGAACATAGGATGATCGCTGATAAGAGTATCAAAGAATTGGAGAACTCCTCCGTCGCGCTGACGGTCACTGTGACCGCTGACACCATCGAAAACGACTACAAGGCTGCACTGCAGAAGTACGCTTCCTCCATCCAGCTCAAGGGTTTCCGCAAGGGAAAGGCCCCCATTTCCGTACTGGAAGGCAAGTTCGGCAAAGCCATTCGTGAGGAGAGCACCTTCAATACCATCGAGGAGGCACTCAAGGAAGCTCTTGAGGGAGTCGAGGACAAGTACAAGCCCCTCTCATTCAGCACTCCTGAGCTTCAGGACGAAGAGACCCTGCTTCCTTTCAAGCCCGATACCGATGTTACCTTCACGGTGAAATACGATGTGATGCCCACCTTTGAGATGCCCGCATACAAGGGTTTGAGCGTCTCCTACCCCAAGGTACAGGTTACCGACGAGGCGGTGAATGCTGAAATCGACAAGCTCCGCGATCAGAATGCCATGGTCATCGACAAGAACGACGCAGCTGCAATGGGTGACATCGTCACAGTGAGTTATGTTGAGCTTGATGCAGAGAACAATGAGGTTCCCGGCACTGAGCGCAAAGAGTTCGTCTTCACCCTCGGAAGCACCTACAACTTCTACCAGATCGACGGTGATATCGTCGGTATGAAGAGTGGCGAGGAGAAGACCTTCTCCAAGACCTACGCCGAAGATTCGACAGTCGAAGGGTATGCAGGAAAGACCATCACCCTCAAGGTGAATGTGGAAAGTGTCAAGTTCCGCGATGTTCCTGCTCTGGATGATGAGTTTGCCCAGGATGTCAAGGAAGAGTACAAGACGGTTGCGGATCTGCTCAAGGCAACCCGTGAGAAGCTTGAGAAAGGCCTCGAAGCCAAGCTTGAGCAAGCCAAACTGAATGCACTCAGCGATGAGCTCTTGAAGGGCACCACCATTGCCGTGCCGGCAAGCATGATCGACCTTGAGATTGATCAGAGTTGGAACCGCTACGTGAAGCAGACCGGCCTGACCGAGGAGCAGATCCTTCAGTTCCTGCAGTTCCAGCAGAAGACCAAGGAAGACGTGGTCGCTCCCTGGAGAGAAGCTGCAGAGAAGAGCCTGCGCATCCAGCTGATCATGGAGAAAATCAAGGAGACCGAGAAGTTCGCCATTGATGAGGAAGAGCTTAAGAAGGTGTACGACGAGCAATTGAAGGACATCACTGACGAGAGCCAGCTCGAGTACTACAAGACCATGATCGAAGACGATATGCGCTTCCAGAAGATTGCACCGTTCTTGCAGGAAAACAACACCTTCACCGAAGGCGAAGAGGTTGCTTATGATGTCTTCATGAGTGAGACTTACGGAGCCTGATGGTTCTGTGAACAAAGTGTTTTATTGTGAAAAGGCGGGTCCACACAGGTTCCGCCTTTTCAATCCCAGGATACTAAGGGGGCTTTTGTCATGAATACTCATCCTTCGAGGATGCAATCAACCATACCGATGGTCGTCGAGCAGTCGGGAGTCGGCGAACGTGCCTATGATATTTTCAGCCGGCTTCTCAAAGATCGCATCATCTTCCTTGATGGGGAGATCAATGATGCAACCGCCGACCTTGTGGTAGCACAGATGCTGTTCCTCGAATCTGAGGATCCCACCAAGGACATCAGCCTGTATATCAACAGCCCTGGTGGCTCGGTGACTGCAGGACTTGCCATCTACGACACCATGCAGTACCTGCACAGTGATGTCCAGACCATCTGCATGGGCCAGGCGGCAAGTATGGCGGCACTGCTGCTCTGTGCCGGCAAGGAGGGCAAGCGATCGATTCTTCCCTCCGCTCGTGTGATGATCCACCAGCCTTGGGGTGGTGTCGAGGGACAGTCCACCGACATCTCCATCCATGCCAGGGAGATTACTCGTCTGAAAAAACTCACCATAGACATCATCGCCCGACACACCAAGAAGAGCTTTGAACAGGTGTCCAAGGATGTGGAGCGGGATTTTTTCCTCTCCAGTGATGACGCAGTGTCCTATGGAATCGTGGACGCCGTGATGAGAAGGAGTAACTGATGGCACGAAACGCGAAAGTCTGTTCTTTCTGCGGCAAAGGCCAGGAAGAAGTAAAGAGGCTGATCAACGGACCTGGTGTTGCCATCTGTGATGAGTGCATCAAGGTCTGCAATGATATGCTTGCCGGCGACCCTACCTTCCAGGAAGAGGCTGTTGGGCTTCCCGACCGCATCCCTACTCCCAAGGAGTTGAAGGAGTACATGGACGAATATGTCATCGGCCAGGATGATGCAAAACGCGTCCTTGCCGTGGCAGTGTACAACCACTACAAGCGGGTGAAGTTCCAGAAACAGATTTCTGAACAGGGTGTGGAACTGGACAAGTCAAACATTCTCATGGTCGGGCCTACCGGAACCGGAAAGACGCTGCTTGCCTCCACCTTGGCAAAGAAACTGCAAGTTCCCTTCGCAATCGCCGACGCCACCACCCTTACCGAGGCTGGATACGTCGGTGAGGATGTGGAGAACATCCTGCTCAAACTGATTCAGAACGCCAATGACAACATCAAGGCTGCAGAGTACGGCATCATCTTCATCGATGAAATCGACAAGATTGCCAAGAAGGGGGAAAACCCTTCCATCACCCGCGACGTCAGTGGTGAGGGCGTTCAGCAGGCCTTGCTGAAGATCATCGAGGGAACCGATGCATCCGTACCTCCCCAGGGAGGAAGGAAGCATCCCAACCAAGAGATGCTCA
>Ga0265295_1001656_pt1 | contig 38373 bp, 28 predicted proteins | sample Munlansysbiofilm_FD_192503 | JGI IMG/M metagenome (GOLD analysis project Ga0265295, IMG submission 192503) | Leachate microbial communities from a municipal landfill in Southern Ontario, Canada - Methane capture system biofilm | ecosystem: Engineered > Solid waste > Landfill > Unclassified ... | reverse complement strand
CCGGGTAGCCGTTGCCGTCAAAGCGCTCGTGATGATAGAGAATGATATTGATCACCGATTCGGGCAGGCGGGCCTGCCGCGCCACCTCGCTGCCCCAGCGCGGATGTTGCATCACCGCTTCCATGTCCTCCGCGCTGAGACGGCCGGGGGAGTTGAGCACCCGCTCGGGCACGCCGATCTTGCCGCAGTCGTGCAGCCAGCTGCCGTGGCGAATGTCATCGCGCAGCGGCGCGCCGATGCCGGCCGCCTGCGCCAGCGCTACGGCATAGCGCGCCACCCGGTCGCAATGGCCCTTGGTGTAGGGGTCCTTGAGTTCGACGGTCTGGGCCAGCGACAGAAAAACGTTCTCATCCTCGGTTTTGAGCGAGGCCACCAGCTGATAGCGCATCAGCGCCTCGTCCACCACCTCGATCAACGCCTGGTTGTTCCACGGCTTGGTGATAAAACGGTAGGCCTCGCTCTTGTTGATGGCGTCAATCGCCACCGCCAGATCGGCATAGGCCGTCATCATGATGCGCAGCGCCTGGGGCCAGCGCGCCTTGACGCGCGCGAGCAGCTCGATGCCGCGCATGCCCGGCATCAGGTAGTCCGACACCACCACCCAGACCTCCTCGCGCGCCAGAATCTCCAGCGCCTCGGCCGCCGAAGCGGCATACAGGCAGCGGATATCGTCCCGTTCAAGAAACATCCGCTCCAGCGCGTGCAGAATGCCCTGTTCATCGTCGACAAAAAGTACCGTGCGCATGGACCGCTTCCTTTCGCCTGTCTAGCAGGATGTTGAAAAAGTCCCATCCGGGGCTTTTTCAACGACGCAAGCCGAAAATGCGATTTCCGTCTTGCTCACAAAATCAATCCATTACGAAGTAATGATTGATTTTGGTCGCCCCTCCATGGGCTCCAGCAGGCTGTTTTTCAACAGCCTGCCAGGGGGATTGGCCGTAGTGATCCGCTGCCGCTCAGCCAGCGGCGACCGGCCCGGACAGCGGCAGCCACAGGCCAAAGCAGCTGCCCTCGCCCTCGCGGCTATCCACCGTCAGGCGGCCGCCGTGTTTCTTGAGAATATCATAACTGATGGAAAGACCCAGGCCAGTGCCCTTGCCCACCTCCTTGGTGGTGAAAAAGGGCTCGAAAATGCGCTTTTGCACCGCTTCGGACATGCCACAGCCATTATCGCACAGCTCGATGACGGCCCAGCCCTCCTGCCGCCGGGTCTGCACCCGGATCAGGCCGGCCTCGCCCCGGCCGGCGGCTTCAATCGCCTGCACCGCGTTGATCAGCAGATTGAGAATCACCTGATTGATCTGCTGGGCATTGCACCACAGCCGCGGCAGCTCACCGTAATCCCGTTCCAGCCGCGCCACGTACTTGATCTGGTTCCAGGCGATATTGATGGTGCTGTCGAGACACTGGTGCAGATCGACCTCCTCCAGCTGGGCCTGATCGCTGCGGGCAAAGGTCTTGAGATCCTCGACAATGCGCCTGAGACGCTCGCAGCCCTCGGCGCTTTCCGCCAGCAGATCCTGCACATCCTGCTGGATATAGTCGAACTTGAGCCGGCGGCGCTGGTCGGCGATCCTTTCCGCCGCCTCCACCTCGTCCCCCGCCAACGCCAGCTGTTCCAGCCCGGCCACCTGCTGATCGTAACGGCCGATGTAGTTCTTCAGGTTAGCCAGATTACTGCTGATAAAGGACAACGGATTGTTGATTTCGTGGGCAATGCCGGCAGCCAGTTGGCCGATGGAGGCCAGCTTCTCGCTCTGCAGCAGCTGGGCCTGGGTGAATTGCAACTTCTCCTCGCTGGCGATCCGTTCGCTGTCATCGTGGATCACCTGCACGGCGCCGGCAAAGTCACCGGCGCCATCGAGAATCGGATCGACCCGCACCTGCAGCCAGCGGCCATCATGCTGCAGCAGACCGACGGCGCTGTTCTTCTGCCGTCGACAGGCACAGACCAGGCAAGAGGCCTCGGCGGCCGTGGCCGTGCGGGCGCCGGCCAGCAACTCACGACAGCGCATCCCCAGCAACTCTTTAAAATCACGATTGAACAAGCGGGTGGTGGCCCGGTTGCAACGCAGCAGCCGCCCCTGATCGTCATACAGCAGAACTGCGTCGATGAGGGCATCGAAGCTGGTCTGCCACTGCGAGGCCGCGCGGCTCAGCTGTTGTTCCAGTTCGCGCTGGCGGTAGATCTTCCACACCCCATCCATCATCAGCCGCAACTGCCGGACATCGCGCTGGCGATAGGGCTGCTCCCGGTTGGCCAGCCCCACCACGGCGACAATCTGGCCGCGGCCATCGAAAATCGGCACCGTCAAAAAACGCCGCAAGGGCACATGGCCAGCGGGATAGCCCTTTTTCAGCGGATGCTCAGCGGCGAAATCATTGAGCATGATGGGCTTGCGCTGGCGCACCGCCTCGCCCCAGATGCCGGTTTTCTCCAGCTGATAAACCGTCTGCGGCTGCATCACCTGACAGTCGGGCAAAACCTCCTTCGACCAACTGTTGAGGGTGAACTCGCGCCGCTCTTCGTTGTAGTGATAGATATAGCCATACTGACTGCCCGTCAGGTGCAGAATCTTGTCGAGGGCAAAATCGAGCAGCAGCTGCACATCGTCGGCGGCATGCTGGCCAATATCCACCAGCGCCGCCAGCTCGCGGTTGAGCTGTTTCAGCCTGGCCGTGCGCAGTTCGACCCGTTTGCGCAGCTCGCGCTGAGACCCCGCGCTCTGACGGGCCAGCTGATACGTCAGGGCCAGAATCGCTGCCACCGTGATCAGCAGAAACAATAGGCGCTCAGCCACCTGCTGCCGGAGCGGGCCCAGCGCCGCCTGCTTGTCAACAGACATCAGCGCCACCAGCGGCAGGGTTTCCAGGGTCTGGCTGGTAACCAGGCGCCCGCGACCAGCCGGATCAAGCACGGCACATTCAAAGCGACCCGGCTGCCGATCCGGCGCAAACAGTTCGTGATGCTGCGCCGGCATGAAGGCCACCTCCAGGGCAGCCGGATCGAAGGGCATCACCAGTTGCACCCGGCCATCCTGGCGCAGCAAATGAATCCGCTCCGTCGGCTGCGGAAACAGGCGCTGGTAAAAAGCAGAGAAATAGTCGACGCGCAACACCACCAACACCACGCCGGCAAAGTCACCAGCGGCGTCCGTCAGGGGCAGGGACAGGCTGAAACACCAGGCGCCACGCTGTGCATCCCGGTAGGGCAAGGACAGTAACGGTGCAATCATATGGCCGGCGCGCTGGCGCTGGAAATCGGCCCGGTCGGCCAGCGACCGCGGTGGTGTCGGCCAGTCTTCGCTGGAGGCCAGCAGGCGCCCCTCGGCATCGGCCAGCAGCAACTCCGCCACCTGGGGGGCACGGCGCAGCTGAGCGGCCAGCTGCTGGTGAAATTGTAAACCATCACGCTGGGAAAATGGCCGCAGGCGCAGCAGTTCAACCTGCTGTTCCAGCATCAGCAGAGCTTCACCCAGCGCCCGTTCGGTATGATCGGCCAGGCCGATGGCATAGGCGGCATGTCGTTCGGCCTGCATCCGCCGGGTTTCATGGTAGGTTTCAACGATCTGCCACAGCGTCAGCAACACCAGCAGCGTCAGCGAAATGCCCACCAGCATCCAGAGAGCGGTCTGCGACAGGAATCTGGGTTCTCTCTGTGCCATGAAAGCTCCGCGCAAAAGAGGGTAGCGGATCGGCCACCGCCCCCGAAACGCTGGCGGCAACGCTTGCTGCTGCCTGCGCAACAGGCTTCTGGCCAGAGGGCCAGGCCAAAAGCACAGAAGTCAAGACGCGACCTTGTCAAGCCATGAGGGCATACAACAGCCACCGGTCAATGACAGCAACACAGTCGTTGATGGACGTTTGCCACGCCAATCATTCTTCATAACACAACAACCGCTGGGCCACCACATCCGAGCGCAGATAGAGACCGGCATCGGTCACGCGGTACACCTTCACCACCTTCTTGAAGCGGCTGCTGGCCGGCATCATGCCCTCGAAGGCGTTGTCGTAACGGGCCAGCTTTGCACGATTGAAGTGACAGCCGCGCCGCTCGGGGTACAGGGCCAGGTAGAAGATCTCGCTTTCGACCAGATCCTGGAAGAAGTGCGAACCGTAGGACAGCTCGGGCATCAGCCCTTCACTTTCGAAGGCCACCTCACCCAGCACGGTAACGCTGCTGATTTCATTGAAAGCGATGGGCACGCCCAAGGCCGGCGTCGAGGTGCCCCAGCGACCCGGCCCGAGCAGCAGGGTCTTGTTGTCCTGCCGGTCGGCGATACGCCTGTTGATACGGCCGACCAGGCGGGCCACCTCGTACTTGTCGCTCAGGCCCAGGCGGGCGTACTCGTCGGGATCGACCCACACGATCCAGCTGAGCCGGTGGGCAACATTGCCACCCATGAAATTGCCCTCGCTGCTGAACAGGATGCGCTCGTCCGCCACGTTCTGCGGCAGCGGGCCAAGGGTCTGGATACCCTTGGTCTGCAGCGGCCGGCACTGCACCAGCGCCAGCTGCAGGTTCTGGTGCGAATCCATGTTGCCGGTGAATTCGATATCCACCGGATAGTCGTAGGCCTGTTCCAGGGTTTTGAGCGCCCGCTGCAACAGGGCGCAGAAATCGGTCTGGGTCAGCAGCCGCTCGAAGGTCAGCAGCCAGACATCCTCCTTCTTCAGGGTGCGGCTGCGCAGCAGATCGCTGGTTTCGTGGTCGCGCACGGCGTACAGGTTCCACGGCAGATCGGCGGCCTCGCGGCTCAGGCGCAGCAGCGGCAGGGTCTGCAGATTGTTCTGTTCGACATCGAGCACATCGACATCGCGCTGGGAGAACTTGCGCACATCGGCCACCCCCTTGTGCGGCCGCTTCATGGGCGCGTCGAGGGCGACAATGCAGGGGTAGTCGCCATCGACCCGATCGACCGCGCGGGTGCCCAGGCCCAGCACCAGCCGCAGCATGCCGGCTTCCGGCTCCATGCCCTTGTCCCACACAAAGCTGTTGTACGACACGCCGACGCCGGCGAAATCGGGGAAATAGAACTGCTGGTGATAGCTGCCGGAAACCCGCTGGATCAGCAACGCCATCTGCTCGTCGCGCTGTTCCAGACCGCGCTGCAGGCGGTAGGCCAGGGCCTCGGTGCTCATGGCGCTGGCGTAGATGCGCCGCACGGCCTGCTCGAACTGCTCCAGCCGTTCCTCCGGCGAACCCTGGTTGGCGCAGAAAAAGCTGTCGTACTTGCCGGCGAAGGCATTGCCGAAACCGTCCTCCAGCAGCGAACTGGACCGCACGATGATGGGGTACTGGCCGTAATATTCCAGCATGCGGCGGAAGCTGTCGCGAATGGGCTCGGGAAAGCTGCCTTCGAGCATACAGCCCTGCAGCTCGGCGCCGGCACGGAAGTATTCCGCGTTGTTCTTCTGGCGCATGAACAGTTTCCACCAGCCGTTGTGGACGATGTAGGAATAGTAAACGTTGGAGCCGACATAGAAGGAATCGTGCGGCTCCAGCACCTTCTGCCAGTCGAAGGCGTCATCGGCCAGCAAAATGCGGTTGGCCAGCAGCATGCCGACGGCCTTGCCGCCGATGAAACCGGTGCCGATGGCGCGGGCCTTGATGCGCAGCAGGTCGGCCAGGCTGAGATAGCGCTCGGCCAGCTGCAGGATGCGCGGCTCGCGGCCGATCATGTGGCGGCAGATATGGCGCACCATGGCCAGTTTTTCGGCGGCCGTGGCGCCCTCGCGTTCGAGCTTTTCCGCCTGCAGAAACAGGTGGTGCCAATGATCGAGATGGCGGTCGCTGTGGGTGCCGCGCCGCACCAGGCTGCTGAACAGGCGGGTGGCCTCGCAGCTGTTGGTCAGCGGCACAAAGCGTTCGCCTTCCTTGCGGTGCGGCAGGAACATGGTGGCCGAATAGCGCTGCCACACCTTGCGCGGCTGGACGTAAAAACGCTCCTCGGCATTGAACACGCTGATCAGCACCTGGGTGGTCTTGCGGATACGCTCGACGGTGCTGAAGGAATGGCGGTGGCGGATCAGGGCAAAATAGGCCACGGTATCCAGTTCGAACAGATAGGGACAGGTGACCCAGAAGAAGTTGCCCACCATGTAGTCCGTCGTCCAGGCCGACAGCAGATCGGACAGACAATCGAACACATAGAACACGCCCCGCCCCTCCTCGGTGAGGATTTCATGGATGCGGCTGGCAAAAAACTCGAACCCCTCGCGCGGGTCAAGCACATACTGGCGCACGCCGCTGCCCTCCTCCAGCAGGGGCGGATGGTCGCCGAAGCGCAGATAGACCAGCGGCCGGCCCTCGGCCCGGGCACGGGCGACAAAGGGAGCGACAAAGTAGCGGTAGTCGGCCATGCTATCGACCTCCCAGACCACATTGTCACCAATGCGCAGTCCGTCAAGAATCTGGTCCAGATCGTCATAACCCGAAGAAGCTCTGGCGGCTGTAGGCATAACATATCTCCTCTGACAGGGGGGGGACAGGCGGCAAGCGGCTTTGCGATGTTGTAACAGAAGGCGGGCTGCTTCACCGAATAAAAAACCCCGCCGGAGCACCGGCGGGGTTTGGGTTTAACAGGGCAACATCTGCGTCACAGACAAATTACACCAGGCCGAAGGCGACCATGGCACGGGCCACCCGGACAAAACCGGCGATGTTGGCGCCGTTGACGTAGTTGCCCGGCGTGCCGTACTCCTCGGCGGTTTCGTAGCACAGCTGATGAATGCTCTGCATGATCTGCTGCAGGCGTTTCTCGGTGTACTCGAAGGTCCAGGAGTCGCGGCAGGCGTTCTGCTGCATCTCCAGCGCGCTGGTGGCCACGCCGCCGGCGTTAGCGGCCTTGCCGGGGCCATAGGCGATGCCAGCCTCAAGGAAGACCCGCACCCCTTCCGGCGTGGTCGGCATGTTGGCGCCTTCACCGACAGCGATGCAGCCGTTCTTGACCAGGGTGGCGGCATCCTTGCCGTTGATCTCGTTCTGGGTGGCGCTGGGCATGGCCACCTGGCAGGGGATCTGCCAGATGTTGCCCTTGGCGACGTACTTGGCGTCCTTGTGATATTCGGCGTAATCCTTGATGCGGCGCCGCTCGATTTCCTTGAGCTGCTGGATCAGTGCCAGATCGAGGCCCTTTTCATGGTAGATGTAGCCGCCGGAATCGGAGCAGGCCACCACCTTGCCGCCGAGTTCGTTAATCTTCTCGATGGTGTAGATGGCCACGTTGCCGCTGCCGGACACCAGGCAGGTCTTGCCTTCGAAGCTGTCCTTGCGCACCTTGAGCATTTCGTCGACAAAGAAGGTGGCGCCGTAACCGGTGGCCTCGGTGCGCACCAGCGAGCCGCCCCAGTCAAGGCCCTTGCCGGTCAGCACGCCGGCTTCCCAGCGGTTGGTGATGCGCTTGTACTGGCCGAACAGATAACCGATTTCGCGGCCGCCCACACCGATATCGCCGGCCGGCACGTCGGTGTGCTCACCCAGGTGGCGGTGCAGTTCGGTCATGAAGCTCTGGCAGAAACGCATGATCTCGGTATCCGACTTGCCCTTGGGATCGAAATCGCTGCCGCCCTTGCCGCCACCGATGGGCATGCCGGTCAGGGCATTCTTGAAGATCTGCTCGAAGCCGAGAAATTTGATAATGCCGAGGTAGACTGACGGATGGAAACGCAGGCCGCCCTTGTAGGGGCCCAGCGAGCTGTTGAACTCGACGCGGAAGCCGCGATTGATGTGAACATCGCCCTTGTCATCCTGCCAGGGCACCCGGAAGATGATCTGCCGCTCCGGCTCGCAGATGCGCTCGATGATGCGGTGATCGGCAAACTCGGGGTGCTTCACCAGCACGGGACCGAGAGATTCCAGCACCTCCTGCACCGCCTGGTGGAACTCGGTCTCACCGGGGTTGCGGGCCAGAACTTCCTGGTAAATCGGCTCAATTTTTTCGTCGAATTTCGGGGTCATCAGCATCTCCTCCACAGGCGGGTTCAGAACAGGGGTTGATGAAACATGATTGCCCTGCTGATCAGCAACATCGATGCCAACTTATGCAACTTACTGAAATCACAAAATCCGAGACGAATCATGGCTTTTTTCCGCTCCATTTTGGGGCCAGAATCTGAGTCGGCGCCAAGATTTGCCATTTAACTGTGTTGATTTAGTTGTTGTTTGAGTACACAAAAAAAGCGCCGTCCAGCCACCGGAAAAACCCCGCCAGCCCCTTGCACCTTCGGCAAATGCTGCTAAAATGACCAAATTGGTTCACAAAACAGTCTAATGTCTTATCCTCAACCCCCGTGAAAGGAGATTGCTTCATGGCAACCGAACAACAAGGCGTCTACAAATGTGATACCTGTGGCAACATTGTCGAGGTGCTGCACAGCGGCGCGGCCGCGCTGGTGTGCTGCGGCAAGCCCATGCGCCAGCTGAAGGAAAACACCACCGACGCCGCCCAGGAAAAACATGTGCCGGTCATCGAGGTCACCGCCGAAGGCGTCAAGGTCAGCGTTGGCAGCGTTGCCCACCCGATGACGGAAGAGCACTACATCGAGTGGATCGAGCTGATCGCCGACAACAAGAGCTACCGCCAGTTCCTCAAGCCGGGCCAGGCGCCGGAAGCCTTTTTCTGCTGTATCAAGGCCACCAAGATCACCGCCCGCGAATACTGTAATCTGCACGGTCTGTGGAAGGCCGAAGCCTGATCGCACCACAACAGGCATCAGCACCCTTGAGCCAGGAAGCGTCTCCGTTCACGGAGACGCTTTTTTTCTGCCAACGCAAGGCCTCGCCCCCCCCGTGGAGTTCGCGTTCAAGCCTCAGGCGCGGCCCTGTCACAGCCGAGACCTTGCGCTGGCGGGACCGCAGGCCGGGTCGCAGCGGAGCCGGCGTTCAAGTCCCTAGCGCGTTCTGGCGCCACGCCGACCCTCTTGACAAACTGCGTTTTGCTTGGCACTGTTGGTGCGACTGAGAATCGTTCTCGATTGCGCCGCGCGGGACAGCGCCGGCAATTCTCCGGTTGGGAGGGAACATCATGGCTCTTTCACGCCGCGGCTTTTTCAAGCTGTCCGCCGCCGGCGCCGGTGGTCTGCTGCTGAGCCGCCCCACCGGCGCGCGCGCCTGGCAATCCAAGGCCCCGCCGGACGCGCTGGGCTGTCTGGTCGATCTGACCCGCTGCATCGGCTGCCGCAAATGCGAACAGGCCTGCAATGCGGTCAACCAGCTGCCGCCACCCGCGCAGGCGTTCAGCGATCTGACCCTGTTCGACCGGCAGCGCCGCCCCGACGCCCGCGCCCTGACGGTGGTCAACCGCTATCACAGCGGCCGCGTCGACGCCCAGGGCGTGCTGCAGCCCGATTACGTCAAGCTGCAGTGCATGCACTGCCAGGATCCGGCCTGCGCCAGCGCCTGCATCACCGGCGCCCTGAGCAAACGCGCCGACGGCGCCGTGGTCTACGACGCCACCAAGTGCATCGGCTGCCGTTATTGCATGGTGGCCTGTCCCTTCGAGATTCCCGCCTACGAGTACCAGGATCTCGTCACCCCGCGGGTCATGAAATGTACCTTCTGTGCCCCGCTGCTGGCCGACGGCAAGGTGCCTGCCTGCGCCAGCGTCTGCCCGACCCAGGCCATCAGCTTCGGCCGCCGCGACCGCCTGCTGCAGCTGGCCCATCAGCGCCTGCGCGACCAGCCGGCCCGCTATACGCCGCACATCTACGGTGAAACCGAGGTCGGCGGTACCGGCTGGCTCTATCTGTCAGCCGTGCCCTTTGAGCGCCTCGGCTTTCTGCGCCTGCCCGGCCGGCCGCTGCCACGCCTGACGGAAACCCTGCAGAAAAGCCTGTTCAGCTACCTGTGGTCGCCTTTGGTGCTGTTCGGTCTGCTCACGGCGCTGTACCGGCGCAACCAGCGCAAAACCATGCCGCCGGATACCTCATTAACGCCCCCGCCGGGAGGTGCCGCATGAACGCCCCGCATCCGCAACCCGCGCCCCTGCGCCGGCCGTTCTGGACCCCCGGCGTACTGGTGCTGCTGTGCCTGGTCGGCGCCGCCGGCATCACCCTGTTGCTGCGTTTTTCCGGCGGCATCGGCGCGGTCTCGAATCTGAGCACCGGCCGACCCTGGGGCCTGTGGGTGGCCGTCGATGTCGCCTCCGGCGTCGCCCTGGCCGCCGGCGGCTTCACCACCGCCGCCCTCTGTCATCTGTTCGGCCGTCACCGCTACGCCGCCATCGAGCGGCCGGCCCTGCTCACCGCCATGCTCGGCTACACCTTTGTCGTGCTCGGCCTGCTGGTCGATATCGGCCGCAGCTGGGCCATCTGGAAACCGGTTATCTTCCAGAACCATCACTCGGTGCTGTTCGAGGTGGCCATGTGCGTACTGGTCTATCTGCATGTGCTCTACATCGAATTTCTGCCCATTGTGCTGGAGCGGCTGCGGCAGGGCGTGCGGTTGCCAGGGAGGCTGCAACGCCTCAGCGCGCCACTGATGACCACCGCCGAGCGCCTGCACCGGCCGCTGCAACGCCACCTGTGGCTCTTCCTGATCGCCGGGGTGGTGCTGTCCTGCATGCACCAATCGAGCCTGGGCGCGCTGCTGCTGATCGCGCCGACCAAGCTGCATCCGCTGTGGTACAGCCCGCTGCTGCCGCTGCTGTTTCTGACCTCGGCCATCGCCGTCGGCTATCCGATGGTGGTGGTCGAAGCCAACCTGGCCCGTGCCAGTCTGGCCTCGGCCGACGAACAGGCGGTGCTGACACCGCTGGCCGGCATCAGCCGCTACCTGCTGGGCCTGTATCTGCTGCTGAAAATCGCGGATTTGAGCTGGCGCGGCGCCTGGCCCTACCTGCTGGAGGGCAGCGCCCAGAGCCTGGCCTTCATCATCGAGTTGGGGCTGGGCGTGCTGCTGCCCTGGCTGCTGCTGTTGTCGGCCCGCCTGCGCCGGTCGCGCCGCGGCCTGTTCTGCGCTGCGGCCCTTATCGTCGGCGGCGTGCTGCTCAACCGCTACAATGTCTTTGTCACCGGCTTCATGCCGCCCTTCAGTGGCGCCGACTACAGTCCGGCGCTGGGCGAATGGCTGATCACGGCGGGGCTTATTGCCAGCCTGATGCTGCTCTACCGCCTGCTGGTGACCCATCTGCCCATTCTGGTGCCGGCCGCGCCGGCGCCGGCGGTGCCGGAAAACCGCCCACAGGAGGATCGCCCATGATCGCCCCCCCCCTTGTTGCCCTGACAGCCCTGACGGCTTTGCTGGCCGCAGCCGGCGTTGCTCCGGCGGCGGAGACGGTGCCGACACGCCAGCAGCAGGCCCTGCTGCGCGCCGCCGAAACCGTGCCCCTGGTCGAGCAGGTGCGCAGCGAAGATCCGCTGCGGCGGCGCCAGCGCCTGCATGCCCTGGGTCTGGGCCCGGCTGACGTCAAGACCAGCTATTTCGTTCTCGACAGCCCGCTGGTGCGCGCCGAATCGGACCAGTATCTGGGTGTGCGCTTCAATCACGGTCAGCACGCCGCCCGCAGCGGCGACTGCAGCCGCTGTCACCACCGCCGGCCCGCAGCCGACGTGCCCTACAGTCCGAACCCGGAGACGGTGCGCTGCAGCGCCTGCCACCAGGCCAGCTTCAACCCGGATTTTCCCGAACGGCCGGGGCTGCGCGGCGCCTACCACCAGGCCTGTATCCCTTGCCACCAGCAAGAGCGGCTGGGGCCGCAGACCTGCAACGACTGTCACCGCCCGCGGGTGCCCGACCACAAGGACCTGGTCAGACTGCCGGATAAACCCGACGCCCTGCAGGTAACGGCCGAATGCCGCCGCTGCCACGAGGCTCAGGCCGAAGCGGTGCGCCACAGCGTTCACTGGCGCTGGCGCGGCCCCTCGCCCTACACGGCCGATCACAGCAGCGCCGTCGCCCACGGCAAGGGTACGACGGCGCTGAACAACTACTGAGTGAGCATCCTGAGCAACGAGTCTCGTTGCACCAGTTGTCACGCCGGTTACGGATGGACGGATGCCTCTTTCGATTTTACTGATCTCAGCCGCATCGACTGCCTGGTCTGCCACGACCGCAGCGGGCATTACAAAAAGGAACCCACCAACGCCGGCTGGCCGGTGAAGGATCTCGACCTGAAACCCATCGCCGAGCAGGTTGGCCACAGCAGCCGCGCCAGCTGCGGCAGCTGCCACTTCAACGGCGGCGGCGGCGACGCCATCAAGCATGCCGACATGGGCAACAACCTGCTCGACCCCGATCCGCGTTGCGATGTGCACATGGGCGATCTCGATTTCGGCTGTGTCGACTGCCACCGCACCTATCAGCACCGCATCGCCGGCCGCAGTTCATCGGTGGCGCCGGCCGAGGGCGTGGTGCGCTGCGAGGACTGCCATTCGGCCGCGCCCCATTACCGCAACAGCCTGCTGGCGGCCCATCTCAACCGCCACAGCGCCAGTCTGGCCTGCAACGTCTGTCATTCGCCGGTGTACGCCAAGTGCACCCCGACCAAAAACTGGTGGGACTGGTCCAAGGCCGGCGATACAGGCCGCCAGCCGCGGATGATACGACTGGGCGACAGCGACCCCCTGCCCGACTACCATGTGCAGAAGGGCGAATTCGCCTGGCAGCGGGCCGCCACACCGGATTATGTCTGGTTCGACGGCACCATGGAGCGGGTGCTGGTCGGCGATGCCGTGCCCGCCGGCACCACGCCGGTGCAACTGACCGCGCCCCTCGGCCAGCGCCACGACCCGCAGGCGCGCATCACGCCGTTCAAGGTCATGAAGGGGGTGCAGGCCTTCGACAGCGAACACGGCACCCTGCTGATTCCGCATCTGTTCCCGCGCGGCGCCGATGACCGCACGGCCTACTGGAAGAACTTCGACTGGCACCGCGCCTTCAGCGACGGCATGGCCGTTGCCGGCCTGCCCTACAGCGGCCGCTGGCACTGGCGCGAAACCTGGACCTGGTGGCGGGTCGAACACGAGGTGATGCCGGCGCGGCTGGCGCTGACCTGCGTTTCCTGCCACGACAGCCTGCGCGGCGAGCAGACCTGCGACCGCTGCCATCAGGACAGCCGCCATGTCAACTTCAGGGAACTGGCCCACAAACCAACCGATTTCAGCTTCCTCGCCGGCAAGCGCGACGACCTTGACCAACTGCGGCAAAACGGCAATTATCTGAACTTCACCGCCCTCGGCTATGCGGGCGATCCCATCCTGCACGGCGGCCGGTTCAGCCGCCTGCCCCTTGGCCGCCGCCCGGCCGACAGCCCCAGCCCCCACCCCAAGGAGGAACCATGAAGCATCATCCCAGTCTGTTGCAGCGCGACCAGGCCGCCCTGCTGATCATCGACGTGCAGGAGCGCCTGGTGACCGCCATGGCCAACGGCGCCGGCGTCGAACAGGCCATCGGCCTGTTGCAGCAGGGGCTCAACCTGCTGCAGGTGCCGACCCTGCTGACCGAGCAGTATCCCAAGGGCCTGGGACCGACGCTGGCCAGCATCCGCCAAGCCGCCGGCGGCGCCGCTTGCATTGAAAAAACCACCTTCAGCTGCTGCGGCGAACAGAGCTTCTGGCCGGCGCTGGAAGCCCTGCAACGCCGCCAGATCATCGTCACCGGCATGGAGACCCATGTCTGCGTGCTGCAGACCGTGCTCGATCTGCTACAGGCCGGCTATCAGGTTCATGTCCCCATCAGCGCCACCTGCTCCCGCAGCGACGCCAACCGCGACAACGCCCTGCGCCGCATGGAACAGGCCGGCGCCATTCTCACCAATGTCGAATCCGTCCTGTTCGAACTGCTGCGCGCCGCCGGCAGCGCCGAATTCAAGGCCATCTCCAGGCTGATCGTCTGAGCCAGACGGCCAGCACCGCGTAAAACGAGCAACAGGGAGGACAGCCATAAGCTGCTCTCCCTGTTGCTGTTTCGTGCCGTTTTTGCCGTGCTGCGGTTCAGCAGGATGTTGAAACCGTCTTGCGGCGAAAACTATTTGCCGGCCATGATGGCCGCGACATCCTCCTGCACGCTGCCGATGGCCTTGATGTTGAAATTTTCCACCAGCACCTTGGCCACGTTGGGCGACAGGAAAGCCGGCAGGGTGGGGCCAAGACGGATGCCCTTGACGCCGAGGAACAGCAGCGCCAGCAGCACCACCACGGCCTTCTGCTCATACCAGGCAATATCGTAGGAAATGGGCAGTTCGTTGATGTCGTCGAGGCCGAACACCTCCTTGAGCTTCAGGGCGATATAGGCCAGCGAATAGGAATCGTTGCACTGGCCGGCATCGAGCACACGCGGAATGCCGCCGATATCGCCCAGTTGCAGTTTGTTGTAGCGGTACTTGGCACAGCCGGCGGTGAGGATGACGGTATCGCCCGGCAGTTCCTGCGCCACCTCGGTGAAGTAGCTGCGGCTGGTGTGACGGCCGTCGCAGCCGGCCATGACGACAAAGCGCCTGATGGCGCCGGATTTCACTGCCGCCACCACCTTGTCGGCCAAAGCCATCACCTGGGCATGGGCAAAGCCGCCGACAATCTCGCCCTGTTCCAGTTCGGTGGGTGGGGCACAGGTTTTGGCCTGGGCGATCAGGGCGGAAAAATCCTTGCTGCCGCCCTCGGGCCGCTCGGCGATATGCGGCACACCGGGCCAACCGGCCATGCCGGTGGTGTAGATGCGGTCCTTATAGGCGTCCTGTACCGGCGTGATGCAGTTGGTGGTCATCAGGATGGGGCCGTTGAAGGCGGCGAATTCCTTGTTCTGCTGCCACCAGGCGTTGCCGTAGTTGCCGACGAAATGGTCGTATTTCTTGAAGGCCGGGTAGTAATGGGCCGGCAGCATCTCGCTGTGGGTGTAGACATCGACGCCGCTGCCCTCGGTCTGGCGGAGCAGATCCTCCATGTCGTGCAGATCGTGACCGGAGATGAGGATGCCGGGGCGGTTGCGCACACCCAGGTTGACCCGGGTAATCTCGGGATGACCGTAACGCGTGGTGTTGGCCTCGTCCAGCAGGGCCATGGTGGTCACCGCCACCTCACCGCATTTCATCACCTGGCCGATCATGGCCTCGACGCTGAGCTCCTCGGTGGTGGATGTCAGGGCGTCGATCATGAAATCATAGATTTCCGGTTTCTCGAACCCGAGCATGGCGGCATGATCGGCATAGGCGGCCATGCCCTTGAGGCCGTAGACCAGCAGTTCGCGCAGGGAGCGGACATCCTCGTTGGGCTGCGACAGCACCCCCACCTCGGCGGCCTTGGCGGCGTAGCTGGCCTCACTGCCGTTCCAGCTCAGGCAGTCGGGGCCGGTGGTCAGACCCAGCTGGGCCTTGAAGGCGTCGCGCCGCCGCAGGGCGTCCTGAATCAGGGCCATGATGCGCTGATCGTCAAAATTGGCGTTGGTGATGGTGGCGAACAGGGCCTGACAGATAAACAGGCCGGTATCGGCCAGATCGAGCTGTTTCGTGCGGGCCCGCCGCGCCGCCAGCGCCAGACCTTTCAAGCTGAACACCAGCAGATCCTGCAGGTTGGCGGTACTTTCCTGCTTGCCGCACATGCCGACCCTGGTGCAACCGGTGCCGCGGGCCGCTTCCTGACACTGAAAACAGAACATACTCATCGGGAACCTCCTTGTTGGGGTGGATTATCCTGGCTGCCGTAACTGGTCGCCACCCTAACGCCTCCAGCCAGCAAAAAACTTGACGTCCGTCAAAGCTGACAAAAAAATTCGTCTTTACAAGCCATCCGCAACGAACGCCGGTTCTTTTTCCCTTGGTTCGCCCGCCAAACCACCGTACCCTCGGAATTGCCTGTTCCCTCTGCCTGCACTGGAGTCCGCCATGCCCCATCCCTTGCCGCAACGGCACCTTGCCCCATGAGCGCCCGGCGCGCCCCGGCCCCGCGCGCGCTGGTGCTGCTGCTGTGTGCCGCCGAGGTTCTCAGCATGACCGGCTTTGCCGCCTATCCGGCCCTGTTGCCGCTTCTGCAACAACACTGGCGGCTGAGCAGTTCGGCCGCCGGCCTGATCAGTGGCGCCTTCTTCGCCGGCTACATGGTGGCCACGCCTCTGCTGGTCGGTTTGACCGACCGCTACGACACCCGCCGCATCTATCTGCTGGCCTGCCTGCTGGCCAGCGCCGGCAGCCTCGGCTTTGCCCTGCTGGCCAGGGGCCTGTGGACGGCGCTGCTGTTCCAGGCCTTGGTCGGCGCCGGACTGGCTGGCACCTACATGCCAGGCCTGCGTCTGCTGACCGATCATTTCCAGGGCAGCGTGCCCAGCCGCGCGGTGGCCTTCTATACCGCCACCTTCGGCCTGGGCACCACCGCCTCGCTGCTGCTGGCCGGCGCCCTGCAGCCGCTGGGTTGGCCCTGGGTGTTCGGCTGCGCCGCCTTCGGCCCCCTGCTGGCCGGGGCGCTGGTGTTCGTTCGCCTGCCGCCAGCAGCGCCGGTTGCCAGCGGCGCGCCGCCGGGGCTGCTGTTCGATTTCCGCCCGGTGCTGCGCAACCGCGCCGCCATGGGCTACATTCTCGGTTATGCCGCCCATTGCTGGGAACTGTTCGGCCTGCGCTCCTGGCTGCCGGCCTTCTTCGCCTTCAGCCTGGCCCTGCATGCCAGCAGCGGCGGCTTCTGGTTCGGTGCCGCCGCCCTGGCCGCCTGGATCAACCTGCTCGGTCCGGCCGCCAGCATCCTGGGCAACGAGGCCGCCGTGCGCTACGGCCGACGCCGCTTCATCTGCGCCACCATGCTGATATCGTCGGTGCTGGCCTGTCTGGTCGGCTTCACCGCCAACTGGCCCATGGCCCTGCTGTTTCCCCTCACCGCCTTGTACTTCCTCTGGGTGATGGCCGACTCGGCCGCGCTCACCGCCGGGCTGGTGGCGGCAACGGAGCCCGGCCGCAAGGGTGCCACCATGGCGCTGCACGCCCTGCTGGGCTTCGGCGCCGGCTTTGTCGCGCCGCTGGCCTTCGGTCTGGTGCTCGACCTGGGCGGCGGCCGTGACTCGGTCACCGCCTGGGGCCTGGCCTTCGCCAGCCTTGGCGTCTGGTCGCTGATGGCCGCCCTGGCCGCGAGCCGGCGGCGCGCACCCTAAAAAAAATAGCCGCCACCCCGCTTTGCTTGCGGGGTGGCGGCCACAACCGTTCAGAACCTTGTCCGACTACCAGCGACTGACCAGACTGAGATAGGCCATGCGGCCCGGTTCGTAGATGATGGGCGGCGCCACCGCCGCGCCGCTGACCACATCGTATTCATAGGAATTGGCCACGGCATAAGAGGCGTCAAACAGGTTCTCCACCCCCAGATGAAGCGTCCAGTGACGCGCCAGCTCATAGCGAGCACTGAGGTTGACCACATCCCAGTCGGCCATGCGCACCTCCCCCGCCGCCTCATCCACCTGACGGCTCGCGCCGGCATGGAGCCACTCGACCTCAAGCGCCAGGGCCTGGCGAGCGTAGTCCAGCGCCAGGCGGGTTTTCCATGGCGGCACCTCGCTCAGATCGCGATCCGCGTTGCCCGGCAGCTGCTCGTCCTTGCGGCCCCGCTGCCAGGCAGCGCTGGCCTGCAGCTGCCAGAACGGCCCCAGGGGCAGGTCAAAACGGGTTTCGGCGCCGTACAGATGGGCATCGATATTGCCCCAGGTCTTGAACGGCTGGGCCTGCTGGTAGATGAAATCGGTCAGATCGGCATAGAACAGCTTGACCTGGCCGCGCAACGCGCCGAACTGGTGACTGCCGCCGATATCGATTTCACGGTTGCGGGTGGGTTTAAGCGCGGGATTGCCAAAAAAACTGGCGGAACCCTGCAGGTAGCGTTCCGCTCCGGTCGGCAGCCGGGCGCCCTGACCCAGGCCGACAAACAGGCTGCTGTCCTCGCCGGGATACCAGGTGGCCAGCAGATAGCCGCTGCCATAGCGGTCGCGCTGCTGGTTGCCGGCGGTCAGCCGCTGGCTGAAGGGCAGCGCCTGCGTCGCCGCCATGCGGGCCTCGTCGTAGCGCAGCCCGCCCTGCAGCGTCAGGGCGCCGAGATGGCGGCGGCCCTGCATATAACCACCCCACAGGTTGCTGCGCACTCCGGGGATGAAGGCGTTGTTGATGCGCGCGCCGCTGGCGGCGTTGAACGCATTGGCGTTCCAGTTCTGATGGTCGTGGCTGACGCCGAAGGTCAGCCGCGCCCAGGGGGTGTCGAGGGTATTGGCCAGATGCGCCCCGCGCAGGGTGGAACGCGCCTCAAAGCGCCGATGAAAGCCGGGCAGGCCCGTCCCCCCCACCAGTTCGCGGTAACGATCCGACGGCTCATGCTGCACATCGTGATGGTACAACCGCAGCTGCAGCCGGTCGCTGTAGCGGGCCAGATGTTCGCCCTCATAACGTAACTGGGTCAGCGCGGTACGCTCTTTTTCAATATCGACCGCCACCCGCGGTGTCAGCACATCCTCGGCCAGGCCATAGGTATGCGCCAGGGTCAGGGACTGCTCCGGCGTCAGCTGCCAGCGCAATTTGGTCCAGACATCCTGCTTGTCAAACGCCGCCTGTTTCCGGCCGGCAGCGCTGTAAGGCCGCCCGACCGGCGCGTAATCCGTCAGGCGCCGACCACCACCATCCCGATAGGGATCCATGCGGGTGGCGGCATAACCCATCAGCGCCTGAAAACGCTCGGTTCCACCCGTCAGCTGCAGCGCCGCGGCCCGATAGTCGAAACTGCCCCCCTTGAGCCACAGCTCCGCCGCCTCCTCGCTCTGCGGCTCGGCGGTTTCGACCGCCACCACGCCACCCAGGCCACCGTGGCGCGTCACATCGAAGGGCCCCGGCTGTACTCGCACCTGCTTGACCGCCAGCAGCGGCACATGCGACAAGGCGGGATCCTTGCGGCTGCCGCAGGCGCCCTCAAGCATCGCATCGTCATACAGCACCCCCAGATCGGCCTTGCCGAAGCCGCGCACGGAAACCTCGTTGCCATAGCCACTCTTGCGAATCAGCGCGGTGGACGCCGACTGCTGGCTGAGCAGTTCCGCCAGATCGATCACCTGTTCCTGCCGCAGCAGCTCGGCGCCGACCGCCCGCTGCGCCAGTTCCTCTTCTGCCTCGGCCGTAACCAGCAGACTTTCCAGTTCCACCACCTCGGCCACGGCGGCCGTGCTGGCGGCCGCAGCGGCCGCACCCCAGCACCACAGGGCCAGCAGCATCAAGGCCGCCAGCCGTTGTCTCGCTTTGCGCATACCCGTTCTCCTTCTCCCCGCTCAGCCCAGCCGGCAGTCACCGGCCGGGCAGGCGGTTTTATCCCCATAAGCGGAATTCAGCCCCGGTCAGAGTCGCCGGAGCGCGGCAGAGAAGCAGCCAGACGGCTGCAGCGGTCAAACGGGCGGCGCCCGGGCGGGCGGAGAGGACAGGAAGGGCGCGGACGGATCATCCGGCAGGGAAAACGCCAGGCGCCGTCCGACCGCGCGGAAAATCTGCCAGCAGCAGAATGGCGGCGGCGACAGCTGGTAGAGACTGGCGCAGAAATCATGCAGCGGGCAGGGGCCCGCCACCGCACGGGCACGCGCCAGCCACGGATCGGTGACCGGACCGCGATCGGCCTGGTCAGCCCAGCAAACCTGCGCGGCCGGATGGCCGGCGGCATCGTGCCGATGCAGCAACGGATGCAGCAGGTGCACGGCCAGGCTCAGGTAGGCCAACGCCACCAGCGCACAGCCACGCGCCCAGCGGCCACGTGCCAGCCGGGTCAGCCATGTATCCTGCCTTGTTCGCCGCCGCACCTTCAGCCACCTTCCCTCGCCACACCAGCCCCACGGACCCCTTGCAGCAGCTGTTATAGCACGATCGCTGCTCAGCAGCGAGCAAACCGCGGCCGGTTGTTCAGCTGACCGCCATCAGCGGCTGCAGCCGACCCTGCCGCACCTGCTCCAGCACCGCCACGCGGGCCCGGAAAAAGGCATCCGCCAGGGCCTCGCTGCGCCGCGGCGGCCCGAAGATCTTCCACATGCGCTGGCGGCTGGCGCTCTTGCCCGCCATGAAGCCCGCCACGTCCTTCAGCGGATAGCCCAGAAACAGACCGATTTCGTGGGGAAAGCCGCAGCGACACCGCGCGACCAGCTGTTCCAGGACCGTATCCAGCTGGCGAATCTGGCGATAGCCACAGCGCCGCAAAAAGGCCTGGGCGCCACGACTGAGCAAACGCCGCTGCAACAGCTGCGGCGAATAGAACAGCACCAGCACGCCGCTGCCATCCACCGGCAGTTCGCAGGCAGCCAGCTCTCGGGCCAGCGGCGCGGCCAGGCCGTGCTGACGCCACAGCTGGTAGAAGTTGCGGCCACAGCGATGACTGCGGTCGGGAATACGCACCAGATTGGCCGGCTTGATGCCGGCCAGCACCTCGGCGCCGCTGACGGCGACAAAGGCCGCCAGGCAGTCCTCCTCGCGGGCGTAGCATTGGGCCACATCGCGCCAGAACTGCGAGGTCAGACAGGGGGAACAGGACGGCAGTCCGTCACTGGCAACGGTTGGCAGCGCCAGAGGACAGGGGCAGGACGGGGCAGAAATGCACTGCAGGGCTGACGAAACAGACGGCATGGGCGCCTCCGATGGGTCGGGTTTATCTGATTTTGATTTCCAGTATCACTATCATGAACCAGCGTGCCGGTCAAGGCCCACAACCGCAGTTTTTGCCCACCTCGCTTTTTTCCCGGCCTTCTGCCTTGACCTTGGCACAGGCTCTGCTAAAACCGACAACATCAGTCCGGTTTTAAGCACAGTCGCGCAGGGGCCAAATCCCCCCCCTGATTTGCGGCAGCCCTCTAAGTCCGACAGTTTCTCTCTGTTTTTACGGCCGGCTGTTCTCCGCCGCTGCCCAGGCGCCTGCGCTGCAAGACATGGCCAGCGGCCGGTCAGATGACCAAAACAGCACGCGAAAGAACGGACATTCTTTTCATGGCGATATAACGCTTTTTGGATTTACCATAACCACCAGACCGGAGCCGGGCGGTTTCGGGCGTTTTTCTTCATTTCTGTTTTACAGGAGGTCGCATGAGAGTCTGGCAAGGGATTTTTTGCGGCGTGCTGCTGGTGCCGCTGACCCTGTGGTCGGCGCTGCCGGCGCAGGCAGTCTCGGTCAGCGGCAGAGCCAGCACGGTGATGGAATGGTACGACACCGCGCGGGAAGACACGGCGGTGCCCGTTTACCAGTATCTGCAGCTGAGTCTGCGCGATCTTGGCGGCGAGGGCTACAACTTCCGCGGCTACGGCCGTATCGCCGACGATCTCAACAGCGAGGCCGACATCGACAGCCGGTTGTACTTTGCCTATCTGGAAAAGAAGGATCTGTTCGACGGCCTGGATTTCCGCCTCGGCCGCCAGTTCATCTCCACCACCGCCGGCGCCTCGCTGATGGACGGCCTGGCGCTGGACTACCGGCTGAGCGACACCTATGCCGTCAAGCTGTTCGGCGGCGGCGATGTCAGCTACTACGAAGGCTACAACGTCAAGGACGTGCTCACCGGGATTGAACTGACCGCGCACTATCGCGACAGCATTGATCTGGGACTGTCCTATCTGCAAAAGTGGGAGGGCGGCCTGATCGCCCAGGAACTGGCCGGCTTTGACGCCAACATCGACATCCGCGGCAAGCTGTGGCTCTACAACGAGCTGCAGTGGGACATCCTGTCGGAGCGGTTGAGCTACGCCAATCTCGGTGGCAAATACCGCTTTGACGCTCCCTTCACCCTGCGGCTGGAATACCTCTACTCGCTGCCGGTCTTTTCCTCCACCTCCATCTATTCGGTTTTCGCCGTCGAGGAATACGAAGAGGTGCTGGCCGAGGCCACCTGGCACATCCGCCGCGGGCTGCAGGCCTACGCCCGCTATGTGCGGGAGCTGTATGACGAGTTCAGCGACGCCGACGTGTTCGAAATCGGCCTTGAGAAGCTGCGCACCGGCAAGTTCTCCGGCTATCTCAGCGGCATCTGCCGTATCGACGACGATGGCCAGGATCTCAAGGGCTTCAAGGTACGCGGCGCCTACCGCCTGACCGAATGGCTTGAGGCCGGGTTGGGAGCCAACATCGATGTCCTTGAACGCGAGATCGACTTCTTCGAAACCGATGGCTCCAGCGACGAAACCACCAGCCAGCGCTACTGGGCCGATGTCACCTGGCACATCAACAAGAAAACCAATCTGCAGGCCAAGTTCGAGCGGATCGAGAGCGATCTGTGGGACTACTACAACCGCGGCATCGTGCGGTTCAACATCCAGTTCTAGCCAAAGGAGCCTTCTATGACCCGCTTCAAGCTGATTCCCCTGGTCATGCTGCCGCTGCTGGCAACATCGCTGGTCTGGGCGGCGGGCTTCGATCATGACGCCCATGTGCGTGACTATGTCGATGGCGGAGACTGCAGTGTCTGCCATCTGACCGACGCGCCCAGCATCGTTCCCGATCCGGCGGTCTGTCTCGACTGTCACGACAGCGCCACCATCGACGCCCTGACCTGGCGCGGTCCCACCACCCACGGCCCGCTGTGGGCGCTCAATCACCGCAGCGAAGCCAAGGGCGAGGCCATCGACTGTATGGCCTGCCACCGTCAGGCCGACTGTCTGGACTGCCACAAGGCCGGCTTCTCCCATGAACAGGGCGATTTCGGTAACGACCTGACCAACGTTCACCGCAGCGACTTCCACGTCACCCATCCCATCGCCGCCCGCACCGATCAGCGGCTGTGCGCCAGCTGCCATGAACCGGGCTACTGTGCCGACTGCCACGACCAGTTCCGCCTGCGCGGCGATAGCCTCGGCAGTCCGTCGCACCGCCGCACCTTCGATCTAGGCTTTGGCGACACGGACATCGACGCCATCCACGCCGGCATGGATCCATCCATCACCTGCGACAGCTGCCACCTGCAAGGCTCCATCGCGCCCGACTACCATTCCTGGTCCATCGGTCACGCGCGCGAGGCACGGCGGTCGCTGTCCAGTTGCCAGGCCTGCCATCCCGATGGCGATGTCTGCCTGCGCTGCCACAGCGCCCGCGCCGGTGCCGGCGGCTACAATCCCCATCCGAAGGACTGGGGTGACATCAAGGACAATCTGCGCAAGGCCAGCAACGGCAAGACCTGCCGCCGCTGCCATTAAGTCTTTCCACCACCCCATTAAAAGGAGGTCAACCATGCACGCACCCTGGTTACGGCTGTTTCTTACATCCCTGACCGTTGCGGCCCTGGCCGGCTGCGGCAGCAGTGGCGGTTCCGGCGGCAGCGCCGTCACGCCCAGCACCGAGCCGGTGCTGCAGGCCAGCGGCATTACCAACTGCACCCAGTGTCACAGTGCCCAGAACCAGGCCTTTCTGGCCGGTCGCCATGCCAATCTGAACGGCAGCCCGACAGGACCGCACGAGCCGGCGGCGGCCGGTGAACCCTTCAGCTGTGGCAATTGTCACAACGCCACCCTCGATGCCATCAACATGCCGGCCGCCTATGGCCTCAGCGTACGCGATGTGGTGGCCTGCGAGGCCTGTCACGGCAACGGCAGCGCCCACCGCGGCATCGGTCCGATTCCGATACCGCGCCCCGGCGTGGCGGAATGCGCCCGCTGCCACGCCGAGGTCAGCGCTGAAACCGGTGAACTCGTCGCCCTGCGCAGCCGCAGCGGCCACAGCCCCGGTGCCCTCAACGTGGTTCCCGATTACCTCGCTTCCGGCCATGCCGCCGAACCCCGCGACCGCAGCACCCGCAGTGAAACCATCGGCTGCAACCGCTGCCACAGTGACGAGGGCGCCCGACTCTACCGTGGTCTGACCACCGTGGCCGCCATCACCGCCACCAACGGCCGTGGTGCCGAACCGCTGGGCGAAGAGAACATCAGCCCGATCCAGTGCCGCACCTGTCACGACGTTCATGCCACCGGCGGCGACCAGCTGCTGATGGCGGCCTCGGCCGATGGTTCGGCCCAGTACAACACCTGTAGCCACTGTCATGCCGACAATGCCGCCCTCGACTACCACTTCGATCACTTCGACGACAACGGCCTGATGGACCGCTCGATCAGGGACACCCACTTTGACGATCCGACAACGACCAAATTGCTGGAAGGCTATGTCCTGCGGACCCAGGCAGCCACGGCCTGCGCCGATTGTCACAATGTCCACCATGGCGACAACAGCATCAACCAACAGTGGGCGCGGTCGGCGCACGGTGGCCACCTGCTCGATGTCAAGGAAGCTGAGGGGCCAGACGCCGCTGTCGGCAGCGCCACCGCCGATGGCTGGGTCCATTATCCGTGGGAAAGCGATGCCCGCCAGGGCTGCCAGCGCTGCCATACCGCCACCGGTGTTGCCAATTACCTGGATGACCCGAACGGTTACAGTCCGGCCAACAACGACTTCAGCCATCTGGCCGCCTGGAACGGTGCCAGCGGCTCACCGCAGGCCGAAATGCTTTACTGCTGGGGCTGCCATAGCAATGCCGGCGCCGGCACGTTGCGCAATCCGGGCGCTATCGCCCTGAAATCGACCGGCGGCACGGCCGTCACCTATCAGGGCGCGCCCGTGGTGCTGCCGGATATCGCCAACTCCAACGTCTGCGTGGCCTGCCATGGCGGCGCCGGCAACATGGACAGCAGCATGAGTTCCCGCTTTGTCGGCCACCATGCCCCGGCCGGTGGCACCCTGTTCAGCGCCGTCACCCACATGGGTTTTGAATTCCCCGGTCAAAGCTACGCCAATCCGTCCTACTTCGCCCATGACAGCCTGGATCTCGAAATTGTCGACATCCTCGATCACGGCACCGTCATCGGTCAGCAGGTCAGTGGCGCCGGTCCCTGCGCCGCCTGCCATATGAGCAGCAGCGAAGGGCACCGCTTCAGTGTGGTGGAAAAGAACGCCGCCGGTGAAATCACCGCCCTGACGGCTACCAACTGCAGCGGTTGTCACGACGGCTCCCACGGCGCGGCCCTGGAGGCCGGCAATGCCGCTGCCGCCGCCTTCCTCGAAGAGGAATCAGCGGGTTATCAGCAGGCCGGAATGGTGCTGGGCGCCTATCTGGCCAACAGTCTGCCGAACTTCCTCGGCACCACCATCAACAACACCACCGCTGATCTGCTGGCGACCTATGCCTTCCAGAATCAGAAACTGCCCACTGAAGAACCCGGTGGCTACGCCCACAACCGCCTGTATGTGAAACGGCTGCTGTTCGATTCCATCGACTACCTCGACAATGGCGTCCTCGACGGCACCATCAACATCAACGCGGCCAACTATCCCGCCGCCGCCCACTGGCTCGGCAGCAGCCGACCGTAAAACGCTTCGGCAAAAACCTTCCGGCGCGCGGCCCTTCACCGGGTCGCCAGCAAAAAACCCCGCAGCCATCCGGCTGCGGGGGCACCTCACAGGCTCCCGCCTCAACGACTGGGTTCTACCGAACCCGGTCGTTTTTTCATGTGCGACTGCTTGTTCAGCGCTGCGCCAGCTGGCGCAGCAGGCGGTCGGCCTCGGCCCGCTGGGCCGGATAACGGCGGGCCTGCTCCAGTGCCTGGCGGGCAACGGTGCGATCCTGCTGCCGCAGGGCGCAGCTGGCCCGTCCCAACCAGGCCGCGCCGGCAGCGGCCGAATGGCGCGACAACTGGTCGAAGGCCTGCGCGGCAGCGTCATAGCGTTCCAGTTCGTACAGCAGTTCGGCCCGCCACTGCAGCAGCAACGGCCGACGGCTGGCTTCTGGCGCGCCGGTCAGCAAGCGCTCGCACAGGGCCAGCGCCTGCTCGGGCTGCAGCGCCAGCCGGTAGCTGTGCAACAGCCGGTGCGCCAGTTCCGCCTCGTCCGGCTGCAGCTGCAGCAGGGCTTCGTAGTGCCGGGCCGCCGCAGCCGGCGCACCGGCCTGCAGCAGCAGATCGGCCAGCAGATGCTGCTGCTCCAGCGGCAGGGGCACCAGCGCCGCCGCCACCCGCAGACTGCTGGCCGCCGGACCAAAGGCCCCGGTCGCCATCAGCAGCTGCGCCCGCAACTGCCAGAACAGGGCGCGCGACTGCAGCGCCGGCTGCCAGCGCTCAAGATGGCGCAGCCCGCGCCCGGCCTGCTGCGCCCGCAGACAGAGGGCCACATAGTTGTGCAGCTCCTCGTCCGCCAGCAGCTGGCCTGTCCGTTCCAGCAGCGGTTCCAGCTGAGTCAGGGCCCGTTCATCCTGGCCGGCCTCGGCCCACAGCAGAGCCGCCTGGCGCGCCAGCTGATCATCGCCGGCCTGCTCGGCGGCGCGCTGCAGGGCCACCGCGGCCCGCTCGTGCTGGCCCAGCTGCCAGGCCGCCTGGGCCAGCTGCTGCCACAGGGCCGCCTCCGCCGGGCAACCGGCCACCGCCCGTTCCAAAGCCGCCAGCGCCGCCTCGGGCTGCTGCAGCTGCAACAGGGCCTGGCCCAACCGGCCCCACAGCAGGGGGTGGTCCGCGCCCTGTTGCTGTGCCTGCTGCAGCAGCTGCCGCGCCTGCGGCCAGTTCTGCTGCCCGGCCAGCCGATCGGCCTGCTGCAACTGCGTCAACAGCGCGGCGGGACAGGGCTGGCGGCAATCGGCCCAGCCGTTTGCACCCGTCAGCAGCAAGGCCGCCAGCCACAGCCCACAGGACAGCCGCCTAGCGCCATCCGCCACGGCCACCTCCCTCCTCGTCCAGACGAAACACCACCAGCTGCCGCAAGCGGCTGACCACCGGCCGCCCCTGCAGCTGGGCCGGTTCAAAGCGCCATTGCCGCACCACCGCCAGCACCGCCGCATCGAACAATTCCGCCGGCTCGGCCGCAATCACCCGCGCCTGTTCCACGCGGCCGTCGCGGTCAACCACCAGTTCAACCTCGACCTGCCCTTCGATACGCTGACGGCGGGCCTGCCAGGGATAGCCCGGTTGCGGCCTGAAGCGGATTCGCGGCGGCTGATCGAGCTCCGATTCGGCAAACGGCCGGTTCGGCGCCGACGCCACCGGCAGCGCCACCGGCGGCAGCGGCAAGCTGGCCAGCGCCGGCACCAGCTGGGGCTGCAGCGGCTGCAGCTGTGGCTGGGGCGGCTGGCGCACCGGTCCCGGCAACGGCAAGGGGGTCGGCAGCGGCAAGGGTTTGATCTCCGGCGGACGGGGAGGCTCCGGCGGGGTCTCTTCGGCCTGCAGGGGCTCAACCGGCAGCGGCAGACGGGTCAGGGCAACCGCCTGCCGCCGGAGCTGTTGCGGCCGGATCGGTTTTTCCTGCACCAGCTGAGGCAACAGCACAAACAGACCCCCATTGACCAGCAGAGCCAGCAGCAGTGCCAGCGGCAGGCGACGATCAGACCTCAAGATCCGCCCCCGCCAGCGGTATCGGCCGCCAGGCTGACACGGCCGGCACCGGCCAGGCGGCATTGGTCCATCACCCGCACCACCGCGCCGGTCTGGCTGCGCTGATCGGCCAACACGATCACCTCGGCGCCGGGGTTGTCGGCCAGGGCACGTTCAACATGGCCGCGCACCGCCCGCACATCCACCTGCTGGCCATCGAACCAGGCCTCGCCGGTCGCGCTGACCGCGACAAAAATGCTGCGGTTTTCCGCTGGCAAGGCACTGCTGGCAACCGGCCGCTCGACCTCGATGCCGGCATCACGCACAAAATTGGTCGTCACCATGAAAAAGATCAGGAGCAGAAAGACCAGATCGATCAGGGGCGAGATATTGATTTCACTGTTGTTACCACCCGCCTGGCGCAGGCGGCGTCTCAAGGATTTCATGGCTCAGACCATCCGTTTGAACAGAACCAGGGTTTCTTCCAGCCGTTCCTGTAGTCGACGCGCCCGCAGGTTCAGCACCGCGCTGGCCAGCACTCCAGGGATGGAGACCAGCAGGCCCCCCTGGGTGGTGATCAGCGCCTCCGAGATGCCGCCGGCCAGGGCCCGCACATTGCCACTGCCGAACAGGGCGATGGCGTCGAAGGTCGCCATCATGCCGGTCACGGTGCCCAGCAGCCCCAGCAGCGGCGCCACCGCCGCCAGAACCCGGATCTGGTCGAGATTGCGGTCAATCGCCGCCTGCAAGCGCAGGGCACAGGCATCGAGCAACCGCCGGTTGAGGGCACTGGGCAGCGCCGCCTCGGCCTGCAGCACCTTCACCAGCTGGCTGCGCAGCCCCGCTGCCGGTGGCAAGGACAGGCCTGCCCGCCAGCAGCGCACCAGCTCGGCCAGCGGCGGATCGCCCCGCTCCAGCCGCCGGAACAGCAGCAGCCGTTCAAAAATCAGCGTCCACAGCATCAGCGAGACCAGCACCAGCGGCAGCATGACCAGCCCCCCGGTGGCGAGATAGTCCAGCAGGTCAGTCGCGCGCCACACCGCACCCTCCCAGGCCACAGCGCTGGATGATATTGATCAGGGTGACGGATTTTTCCTCCATGTCGCCGATGATGTGCTCCACCTGGCGGCCAAGCACCGTATGCAGCAGCATGATCGGAATGGCCACCATCAGACCCAGCATGGTGGTCACCAGCGCGACGGAAATCCCTCCCGACAGCAGCTTGGGGTCGCCGCTGCCGTGGATGTTGATCACCTCGAAGGTGTCGATCATGCCGGTGACGGTGCCCAGCAGCCCCAGCAGCGGCGCCACCGCCGCCATGATGCCCAGCAGCGGCAGGGCCCGCTCCAGCCGGGGCAGTTCCTTGAGAATGGCCTCCTGCAGCACGCTTTCGAGCACCTCGCGCTGTTCGTGGCGGGCCTCCAGCCCGGCGCGGACCACATTGTAAACCGGAGTCGAGCGGCCATTGACCAGCTGCTGGCAGGCCTCCCAGTCCCCCGCCGCGGCATTGCGGTTGACCGCCGTCATGGTGCGATCGGTGTTGTCGTGCACCCTTTTGAGGAACAGCGCCCGTTCGATACCGATCAGGGCCGCCACCAGCGCCAGCAGCACAATCGGCCAGACCAGAATGCCGCCCTCCTGCAAGCGGGCCAGAAAACCCTTCTGCCGGCTGAGATGTTGCAGCGCGGCGCCCTGGGTCAGATCCAGCGGCACCGCAGCGCTTTCTCCCTCCAGATAGCGCTGCAACTGGCGCCGCAGACGGCCGTCGGGCCGCGCCGCACTGACACGCAGCCGGCCGCTGGCCGCGTCGGGCTGCAGCAGGCGCAGACCCTCAGCCGTCTGCGCCAGGGTCAGAAAAGGCCCCAGTCGCAGCACCGGGCCTTGCCGCTTTTCGCCGCGACCATCGATGTAGGCTCGCGTCATCAGACTGACCGTGGAGCCATCCTCCATCAGGCGGAAATACAGATCCTCAAGCTGGCGCAGATCGGCCAGGGCCGGCACCGCCGTGCTATCCAGCAGAGCTGGCGGCAGCGGCTGATACAACGGCGAAGCCTGCAACAGCTCCTCCAGCTGGCCGGCGCCAGTGCGCAGCGCGGCCAGAATCTGGCGCTGGGCCTGCTCCTCCTGCCGCCGGCCCTCCCGCAACTGGCTGGCCTGACGCTGCAGCTGGGCCAGCTGTTCTTCCTGTTCCTGTAACTGGCGCCGCAGGCCCACATTGGTCTGCCGCAGCCGCTCAGCCTGCTGCTCCAATTCGGCCCGGTTGTGGCCGATGCGGCCACGTGCATCGGCCAGCTCGGCGGCACTTTGCTGCTGCTGGCGGTTGAGCTGCTGGTAGACCGCCCGCACATCCACCACGGCGGTGCCGGCCGTTTCCGCCGCTGCCGCCAGCACGGGCACCAACAGCAACAGCCCCAGAACACCGCCGATCCTTTTTTTGTCACCGTAGCTCATGGCCGTTCAATCCTTCCCAGCGGCAACGCCACCAGCTGTGGTGCCGCCTCCCGGCGGATCTGCCGCAATGCCCTGTCAATGGCCGCGCTGTCTGCGGCCGTTCGTTGCTGGAACTGCCGCGTCAGCGGATCGTAGACACCGGCCCGGCTGCCATCGGGGCTGCGAAAGAACAGCGCCAGCCGCCCCAGTCGCAGGATCTCCACCTGCAGGAGTTCCCCCGCCAGCTCAATCTGCTGCGGGTAGGCCTCGGCCTCCTGGCCATACCGCGCCTCGATCTGCAAGGCTTCGAGAATGCGCCGGACCGGTTCTGCCGCCTCCTGCCCGTCATCAGCCAGCAGCTGGCGCAGGCGCTCAAGACGCTGCTGCCGCTCCGCGGCCAGAAACGGCAGCGACTGCTGCTGGTGCTGTTCCAGCCGATCGAGCAGCTGCATGAGCCAGTCACGCAGACCGGTGCGCAACTCGGCGCCGGCCTGCTGGTCCTGCCGCGCCCGGGCCAGCTGCTGCCGCGCCAGGGCCAGGCGATCGTCCAGCAGGCGTAATTGCCGCTGCAAGGCTTCCTGCTCCTGGCGGGCCTGATCGATCTGACCGAGCAACTGCTGGCGCCGGCCGCGCCACTGCTCCTGAATCTGTTGGTGCTGCTGTTCGTTGTGCAGGTGGCCCTCGGCCGGGGTCTTGAGATCCAGCGGGGCCGCCACCACCGGCCCCGCCAGCGGCAGCATCAGCCACAGGGTGATTAACAGGGCCGGCAACAGCGGCCGGCGGCCCGTTGACAGGGTTGGTTGATTCATTCGGTTGTTCCTGTTCCTCGCGCCGCTCGGCGGCGACGCCTTGAGAAATACGTCGTGGGCCATCAGTCCTCCGCCCCGGCCACCAGCGAGCCGTCGGCCAGAGCGGCCCGCTGACGGGTCAGGCTGCCACGCCTCAAGCCATAGAGCAGCAGCCCCAGGGCCAGGGTGGCCAGACCGCAGAGACCGACCAGCGGCCGACTGGTCACGGTATAGAAAACAATCCACAGATTGCCGCCGATAAAAAACAGTGGCGTGAACGGATAGGCGAAGGTGCGATAGGGCCGTTCCAGTCCGGGGCAACGGTGCCGCAGCCACATCAGACCCAGCACCGTCAGCATGGCGGTAATGGACAGCGTAAAGCCGATATAGATCAGCAAACTGTCATAGGCGGCACACAGAATCATGCCAATGGCCACCACGGCCTGGAACAGAATGGCCGCCGCCGGGGTGTTGCGGGTTGTGTGCACCTGGCCAAAGCGCTGAAAAAACAGCCCGTCCCGCGCCATGGCGAAGTAGACCCTTGGCCCGGCCATAATCATGGCACTGAGGACCGACAGCAGTCCCAGGGCGATGGCCAGACCAAACAGCTCGCCGGCGCGCGGCCCGAACAGCGCCGTGGCCGCGGCGCTGCCAACCTCCAGCGTACCCTGCAGCGCCGCCGGCGGCAGGGCGTAGAGGTACACCAGATTCAGCAGCAGATAGAGAGCCATCACCAGCAGCGTGCCCGCCACCAGCGCCAGCGGCAGAGTGCGGCCGGGCTGGCGGATCTCGCTGCCGAGGTAGGCGGCGGCATTCCAGCCGCTGTAGGCGAAGCTGACGAAGATCAGCGCCACAGCAAAACCACCGGCGCCGCCGCCACTGCCGCTCGCCAATTGCAGATGGGCCAGATCGCCGCGCCCCCACAGCAGCCCGGCACCAATAAAGATCAGGATAAACAGTACCTTGAACAGGGTCAGGCCGTTCTGCAGCCGCTGCCCCAGCCGCAGGCTGTGCATGTGCACGGCGGACAGCACCAGCACCGTGACACAGGCCAGCAACGTCACGGCCGACAGACTCAGCAACTGCCGTTCGCCAATCATCAGGCGCAGCCAGTCGGGCTGGCTGCCACCCAGCAGATAGCGGGCAAAGGCAATGGCCGCCGCCGCAATGGGCGCGGAAAAACCGACGATCAGCGAAATCCAGCCCGAAACAAAGGCCGGCGCGGCACCAAAGGCCCGCTGCAGATAGGCGTATTCACCGCCGGCGCGTGGCAGCATGGCCCCCAGTTCGCCGTAACACAGCGCACCGGCCAGGGCGAACAGACCACCGACCAGCCAACACAGCAGCAACGCCGAACCGCTGCCGAGCTGCTCAAGAATAAAGCCGGAGGTGGTGAACACCCCGCTACCGACCATGTTGGCCACCACCAGCACCAACGCCGAGACCAGACCGATCTCGCGCCGCAGACTGCCTGCCGACCGCTGGCGGCTCATCGCAGAAAATCGCCGACATAGATCAGATGTTCAAACGGCAGTGGCTCGTCACCCAGCTGCGCCACGATGCTGTCCAGGGTGGCCCGCACAACCCGCTGGCGGGCCGCACTGCCCGCATGCAACACCAGGGCGATGGGCGTATCCGCCGGGTAGGAGGTTTTCAGTTGGGCAACAACGTCCGGCAGGTTCAGCCCCATGGTAAAGAACACCAGGGTCGACTGGCTTTTGGCCAACTCGGTCAGGCTGTCCCGGCCGCGGTAACCGGCGGGCGCGTTCGGGGTTTTGCTGGCGGCAGCGGTCAAAATCACCGAGCGGCTCGGCCGGCCTTCGGTAATGCCGCGCCCCAAAGCGGCGTTGGCGGCATTGAAGCTGGAGATGCCCGGAATCACCTGGGGAGCCAGATCGGCAAATTCCCGCAGATAGCCGGTCTGCGGCCCGTAGATGGTCGGATCACCGGAATCGAGCAGCACCACGGTCTTGCCGGCCGCCACCGCATCACGAATGATTTTGCGGGTTTGCTGTTGCTGGTCGGCCAGCACTGGCGCCGCTGCGGGGCCAGGCTGCCGGCCACCCTGCACCGAGGTGGCGACCAGCCGCTGCGGCATGCGGCCGAACAGGCCGTGGCCAGCGGGATGAACCGGCTTGTCCTTGAGCAGTTCGGCATATTTTTCCCTGGCCTGTTCCGGCTGCATGGCCAACACCACATCGGCCCGTTCGATGGTGCGCCAGGCCCGCACGCTCATGTTGTCGGCGTCCCCCACCCCGGTGCTGACCAGGTAGAAAGCACCTTGGCCGGCGGCGGCCAGTACCGGCAGCGCCAGTGCCAGCAACAGACAGCAGCCGCAAATCCTTCCACAACGATACCTCATCGGAAATTCTCCTTTTTGTTTCGGGACACTGCCTGCCGGCGGCAGCACCAGCACCTGCCACCGGCAGCCGGGTTCCAATCAGTAGCGATAGATCAGCGCCAGGCGAACGTCGCGGCCCGGCTCGTATACCGCGGTACTGTCGCTGCCGACGCTGGTCTGCTCGCTGTAGCGCCGATCCAGCAGGTTGCGTACCGCCAGCTGCACGCTCAGGCCATCGAGCGCGGTCTGCCAGTCGGCCTGCAGGTGATGCAGCACATAGCCACTGCGATCGATGGCATCCTTGTCGAGACCGCCAAGGGCATCGAGGGTATAGCCGATGGCGAAAGCGGGTCGCACCTGCCAGAAGCTGTCCCACAGCAGCCGGTCGCCGGTGGTGGCGGCCCGCCGGTTGCCGACACTGGCGCCGATCAGCTGACCCTCGGCGTCTTCGGCCCGGGCCCGGCTGTAGGCCAGGCTGGTGCGGAAATCCCGCAGCTGCCAGGCCAGCCGCAACTCCCAACCCCGCACCTCGATGGCATCGTCGTTGTAGAAACCGGTCACCGGCGCCCCCCGCGAGCCGCCAATCTGGACGATGAGGTCTTCGATTTCGGTTTCAAACAGGGTCAGGCTGGCTTCAAAGCCGTCGTCGGGCCGCAACAGGCCACCCCGTTCGAAGCGCAGACCGCCTTCGTAGCGCTGCGAGGTTTCAGCCTTGAAACCCTTGCCGAAACTGTCCTTGCCGGCTCGCTGGTTGAAGGTTGGGCTGTCGGTCGCCGAGGCCAGCCACTGAACCGGGATGATGCCGCTGCTGCGCACCGCCTCGCCGTAACCGGCAAACAGCGTCAGCCCCTGCCCCAGCGCCAGTTCGGCGCCGGCGCTGGGCGAGAATTCATCGCCATCGACGGTGACGGCGCCAAAATCGGTGGAATAATCGTCGTAACGCAAACCGGCCGCCAGCCGCAGCGGACCGAGCTTCATCCGCTCCTGCACATAAAGGCCCACCACCTCGGCCCGGTTATCGCCGCCGCGCCGGCTGCCAGCCGCGCGATAGCGGCCGTCCTCCTGATACAGATCAACCCCCAGGGTCAGCTCATGGCCGGTTGCGCCCAGATGGAAACGGGCGGTATTGCGCAAATCGCCACCATAGCCTTCCGTTTCCGTCAGACTGTTGGCGTCGGTGTTGTCGAGCGACTGTTCGTTGTGGAACAGGTTGAGACGAAGATCGACCCGCTCATCGGCGGGATGGCGGAAACGGTAATCCACAACCTGCGTCTGCCGCTCGCTGATCTGATACTGCAGCGGCGCCGTATCGTCGTAGGCGCCATCACCGGCACCCCAGCGGTACAGACCGCTGTTTTCATTCTTTTCCGCACTCAGCCGCAGGCTGTGGCCGGCGCGATCGAGCAGGCTGAACTTGGCGAAATAGTCGCGGTCGCGGCCGGCCGAGCCATACACCTCGTTGCCATCGCCACTGCGATAGTCCTCGGCGTTGACGCCACTGACATGGACCAGCAGGCCGGCGTCACCATACCGACCATAGGCCGAAGCGGCGCCACCGATGGCGTCATCGGCACTGCCGTGACTGCCCTTGAGCCGCACGCCGACCGAACGACCCGCACTCAGCAGATCCTGGGCATCGACGGTTTCGAACAGAATGCTGCCACCCAGAGCCCCGCCGCCCTGATCCGATGCCGGCAGGGTCGCGACGCTGACGCTCTTGAGCAGATCGGCATCAAGGCCGCCGGTGGCGCCGCGATGCTGAAACAGATTGCGGCCCTGGCTGGCGCCATCGATGCGGATGTTGAGATTGCTGGCCTCGATGCCGCGCAGATAAAAGCGCTGGGCGTTGCGGCTGCCGCCGCCGATCTGGATGGCCGGCTCGTCACGCAGCACATCGGCCATGTCCTGCGCCAGATTGCGTTGGGCCTGTTGCACGCGCTGCTGCGCCGCATCCTTCTGCAGCGTCGCCGTCACCTCCAGCGTCTCCAGCGCCACGGGCTCTTGCTGCGACCAGGCCGGGGCCGGCGGGGTCAGCAGCAGCGCCACCAGCGCCGCCGCCAGGCCAGCGGCGCGGCCCGAACGTCTCGCCAGGGTGCGATCTACCATTTGGGCACCTCGGCGCTGGGCAATTCCACCCGATGGCCCGGCCCGCCATCGAACAGGATAAGGTAAGCACCGGCTGGCCGTTCGAAGCTGAATTCACCATCGGCGTCGAGTTTGCCGCTCAGCAGATTCCTACCGGCCGCGTCACGCACCTCGATGACGCTGCCGGCAGCAGAAGAGCCGTCGGAAAAGGCCCCTTCGCACTGGATACGGCCACTGCCATCGTCAAAGCAGGTGAACATGGGAGAATGGGCCAACAGGCTGCCGGCACTGGCCAGCAGCAGCGCCAGAACCAGGGCGCAGCGCGAAACACAAGGATTCATCGAAAGCCTCCTTACGGGGTGAAAAAACCCGGCCGGCCATCCTTCCCAGGTGACCGACCGGACGGGTACAACATTCAGGGTTAACCTCAGAAGCGGGCGCGCAGACCGACGTAGAAGAAGGTCGGCTCGACAGCGTCCTGATCGAACAGATTGTCGATGCCGCCAAAGCCTTCCAGGTGCTCGCCCAGCGTCTTGGACAGGTAGAGGTGGGTCAGGGTGTCGTCCCCCTCGTCGCCACTGGCATAGGGCGTCTGGCCGAAATACTGCAGCCGCACATTGCCATGCAGGCCCAGACCGGCATGATCCCAGGCCAGTTTGAGATGCCCCTTGAATTCGGGCTGGCCGTCAAGATCCTCGCCGCTGTCGCGGTTTTCCGCGTCGAGCCAGGTGGCCTGGCCGGCCAGCGACAGTCCCAGGGGCAGCGCCAGCCGCCCATCCCATTCGATACCCTGCAGGCGAGCCTCGCCGATATTCGCGAAGCGGTAATAATCCTTGGCGTTCTTGCCGCTGCCACGGCTTTCCTGGTAGAGGGCCTCGATCAGATCGTCCACTTCGGTGTAGAACAGGGTCAGACCGGTGCGCAGAACACCGAGTTGGCCTTCCACGCCAAGCTCGGCGCTGCGCGAGCTTTCGGCATCGAGGTCGGCGTTGGGCTGGTAGATCTGCTTGCCCTTCTGGCGCCAGGAGGTGACGTACAGCTCCGTCAGGCTCGGCGCGCGAAAGCCTTCGCCATAGGACGCCTTGAGCCGCCAGCGCTCGCTCAGGTGATAGATCAGCGACAGACGTGGCGACCACTGCCCGCCGAAGGTTTCGTGGTCGTCGTAGCGCAGGCCGACCACCAGTTGCAGCGCCTCGAACGGGCGAAATTCGTCCTGCAGATACAGGCTGAGATTTTCCACCTGGCGGCTATCCACCTTGGTGCCTTCGCGCCGGTCCTCGCGCCACTCAAAACCGCTCGACAGCAGATGACGCTTGAAAAACAGGCCGCTGTAACGGGCCTCGACCTGGTTGAGAACGTTTTTCTTGAAGCCTTCCTCGGCACTGTTGGCGGCCGGGCTCAGACTCAGATCCTCACGGTACTCGGAGCGGTTGAGCAGCAGGCTGAGCTGATCGCCGCCGGCCAGGCGGGCGTCGTACTGCAGATAGCCGCCCTGCCGTTCGGCATCGGTATCGCGCAGCCGTTGCAGATTTTCGATCGGGCGGTCACCCGCCATGCTGCGGTTGCTGTAGTCATAGCCGCCACGCAGACTCTGGCCGGCGGCCAGCTCATAGTGGAAACGGGCACCGCCGCTGGTCAGGTCAAGGTCGTCGCCATCATCCATGCCGTCATCGTCGATCCGGTTCCATGTCTGCTTGCCGCGGCCCTCCACACCGGCCAGCAACCCCAGCGCGCCCAACCGGGCACTGCCGGCGGCGCTGCCCAGCCAGGCCTCGCCTTCACCCTCCTTGTTGATGCCCGTCTGTCCCTCCAGCTGCACTGCCGGGCCACTGCCGGGTTGGCGGGTAATGATATTGACCACCCCGCCCAGGGCGTCACTGCCGTACAGCGCCGAGGCCGGGCCGCGCACCACCTCGATGCGCTCCACCAATGTCAGCGGAATCTGGTTGATATCGACCAGATCGCCGTAGCCCACCACCAGCCGGCGACCATCGACCAGCACCAGGCAATGCTTGGCACTGGTGCCGCGGATGCTCGGCGCCAGGGTCCGGCCGGTTTCCGTGGCGATCACCAGTCCGGTGGCGTACTCCAGCGCATCGGCCAGGGTACGGGCGTTCATCTGCCGCAGGCTGGCCGCATCGATCACCTCGATGGAGCCCGGCGCCTCGGCCAGGGCCGATTCAGTGCGGGTGGCCGTTACCACCAGCGGCTCGGCCTGGAGCGGCAGGGGTTCGGCCAGGGCCGTTGTCGCCAGACTGCCCAGCAAAGCCACCAGGGTCAGCCGCGGCCAGAACCGCTTGTATTCGCTCGGTCTGATCATCGTCCCCCCCCCTAAGGTTTGGCTTTCTGTTGCCGGGCTTTCTGCTGCTTAGCCTGCTGGCGTTGCTGCCACACATGGCGATCCTGCTCCGCCGGTGCCACCGTGCCCCACAGCATGATCTTCCGCGGTCGCGGCGTTCCGAACAGCTCCTGAGCCGAACGGGTCGGAAATTCCAGGATCATCTGCTTGGTGGCATCGTGCAGGCGCTGTTCGCCCTCTGGCGTCAGGCCGCCCTGTTTCTGCTGCTGCTTCAGCGCCATGAAGCCCTGCGGCAGCGCCTCGGGCCGCAGCGCGATCTCCAGCATCTCGCTGGTCGACTTGCGGATCAGCACAAAGCTGAAGCGATCGGGGCCATTGCCCAGCCCGACCGGTGGCCAGCTGCGCGCCGCCGGGTTGTCACCCTTCATCACCAGATCGATCAGATCCTTGATGCCGCCGGCAGAGGTACGCGAGATCACCAGCACATCCTCCGGCCGGGCCAACTCGCCGGGGAACAGCAATTCAAGGCCATGGCGCAACGCCAGAAAACCCGTGGTGGCTCCCGGACATTCATGGCCATGAAAGGCAAACAGGTCGGCCAGCTCAATCCGTCGCTCACCCGTCGCTTCCTGCAACCGCAGGGGCGCGGTCGGCGGCAGCTTCACCGCGACCCCCTGCTGCACATGACACTGGCGGCAGTCACCCGCTAACGCCAGCCCCGGCAGCCCTGCCAGCAACAGCATCAGCCCCGCCAGCACCCGCCGCGCCGTCCGTCCCGATATTTTCTTCATGCTCCCGCCTCCTTTTTGATTGAACAAGAATATCAATTTCCTTTTCATGGAGGCGGCAGATTACTAAAGGAAGCACCAAAAAACTGTGACCAGGATCACAATTGCTCATTTTTTCCGTTCAGGGCGTGGGCAGCCCGTTCAGTGGCGTGCCGGTCGCCGGGCCTTATCGCCGCAGGTGCAGGTGGTGCAACGGCAAACACCGGAAGGACTGGTGCCACAACGGCACGGCCGCTGCGGCCGGCCCTCGCCGGTCACCTCCCCTGCCGGCTCGGCGCCGGCTTCCGCTGCGCCGCCGGACAGCACGGCCTCAAGCCCCAGAGCCATGTCGCTCCAGTTGCGCCGGCAGTAAACGGCCGGCAGGCAGCGCTCCTTGACCTGTTTTTTCAGCGTATAGGCGGCT
>Ga0265295_1001655_pt1 | contig 38376 bp, 31 predicted proteins | sample Munlansysbiofilm_FD_192503 | JGI IMG/M metagenome (GOLD analysis project Ga0265295, IMG submission 192503) | Leachate microbial communities from a municipal landfill in Southern Ontario, Canada - Methane capture system biofilm | ecosystem: Engineered > Solid waste > Landfill > Unclassified ... | reverse complement strand
CAATTCCAGAAATGTTTCCCGCATTCTGGACCTATACCTAAAATCACGGATACCGGGTGTGTTAATTCCCGCCCGCACATACAGCATCGCCCGGTTTTCCGGGTTTCTGCTGAGCCGTGTCCATAGACATATATGGCCTTTTGGGTTTCTTTTAAAATTTGACCAATGAAAATCATTGGAATTTCTTTACTCCGTGCGAATGTTTGTCTAATTTCAAATTGAAAGGTTTTCATATAATTAAATTTTTGTGGTGGTCGCCATACGGCTTTTTCACCTGTTTATATAAATGCCGGGGAACCCGCCCCGGCTCGGTTTGTTTTAAAAATATTCTTTCATTAATTCAAGTGCTGTTTCAGAATCCTTGTTTGAGCTTCCATACTCAAACATAAAATCATTTTTTCGTTCTCTTCTGTTTCATCGAACAACTCTATTGAGTATGTTCTGTTGTTACCGGCAATTAAGACCAGAGCTTCACAGCAGTTTCATGCTTCGATTTTAAGTCCTTTACTTTTTTGCTCGCATAAGATAATGACATTCCGTGAGGTCGCTCCGCTGGGTTGTCTTTTAAAAATTGATGATATTCTTTTGCCTCTTCGAGTTGTATCTCAAAAAATTCTAAACTTTCAGGCATTGAAAGGTCAATTTTATTTGCCATACTTTCCCAATATGCTGTACGCTCTCTGTATGCTTCTGCCTTGTCTGCTTCATTTACTGATTTTTCCATTCTTTTCCAATTCCTTTCAATCAATGTTCTATGCCTTTTCTCGCTATGATGGCCTACTTTAATCGGTTCTGCAAGTGCTAAAAAGTCTTTTCCTTCATTACTTGCTTCGTATGCTGCATTACTTCTTTTGTCTGCATTGTCCGCATACCCATTTAATTTTTCAACCTTCTGTTTTGCTCGTTCTTGGTTATTAAATCCATCCGCACGAGTAATCGAATAGCAATACATAGGATTTTCTTTTGTTCCTGTATAGCCTACAAAATTGTGAACTATACATTCGTTTTCTTTTCCGTACTTGGTTTCAACTATAATAGTCTCACCCTTTTCGTGCTTTTCTTCGCATTGTGCCACAAATACATTCGGGCAATATTTTTTGTAAGTATTCATAATATTAGATATTTAAAAGTTAGTAAATTCCTTGATGGTGCGAGGAAATGCCGGAGAATCCTCCCCGGCTCGGTTTGTTTATTATTCCGTGATCTCAAAGCTAATTCCTTCATTGTGAAGGTCGATGAGGGCACTTGCTTCATCAAATTCAAGCCTTTTCATAATTTGACTTTTTGAAACGCTTACTTTGCTGGCTAACGCAATTACGTAATTGATTTGTTTGCCGGTTGCCGGGTTATCAGCTTTGCTATAAGCAAGTTGAAAAATCCCGGTTTCTTTGATTTGTTTAATTTCTTCTGTTTCCATTTTGTTATCTCCTATTTTTTAAAGTTATTTGACATTCTCATCAGTAACGGTTCGTCAACTCCGTTAGACCATACCTTATTAAAATAAGGTGTGGTTTCGATCTTTACTATTTCTAAAATCACGCGTCCCGCCTGTTTATGCAATCCTGTAAGCAATTTCTTTACCAGCTTTATTATGGATGCTTTCACTTATTTTTACATCACGAACAACTGTTTTGTAAATGTTGTTACCTTTTTGCAGTCCAGAACTGTGAAGCTCCCAAAGGTTTGAATTATATTCTTCCCTTGCTTCCATTTCTTTTTCTGTGCGAATTACAAATACTTCGTCTAAAGCTGTTCTTTCGATTTTGTCTGAAAATTTCATCGTAGTAAGTTTTAAAGGTTATTTAATTATGCTTTAAATAAAAAAGGATCTTCGTCAACGCTAAGTCCTGTTTTTGCAATGTTGTAAAGGTTGTTTAATTCTTCAACTTGTTCGTCAGAAATAACAGCCCATTTTAAAGTTTCAGGATTCTGAAGAATGTAAGTCATTTTTTCATTAACTCTTTGTCTTTTCATTACTGGTTTAGAATCTTCGATTTCTTTATAGCTATTAACGTTTCTGTCTAAGTTTTTGATTCTTGTTTTTACGATTTCTAAAGTTGTCATTTTGTTATCTCCTATTTTTTAAAATTATTAATTAAAATCTACGCTGCAAAGATAGCATCGTTAATGATACCTCCGACATTCTTGTAGTTAAAAAATGTTAAAACAATCAACATTTAGAATGTGTCTAAATTAGCGTTATCAAATTAAAACTATGGTTGCGGCTGTTAATCAATGAGTTGAAACAGGTTTGTAGTTGTGAATTGCTTGCAGATTTTTTAGCGCAAAAAAAAAGGAGACTAATTAGTTCCTTTTTTTTTGTAGCATTTTAATCTATTACTTCAGCCGCTTGTTTTTCTTCTCTTCAACAGCGTAGTCGATGCTGTCGATCCTGCTGCCTGTTTTCAGCTTCCCTGCGATTAGAGTAATGATCTGCTTCACTGATGTCCTCAGGGAGCTCTTATTGAGTGTCAGCTTGCTTATTCTTTCGTTATTAGATTGCGTGCCGTTTAAGAACCTAAAAAGCTGCTCATTCACTGAAGCAAAAATATAGAGTGCGAACTCATTCCCTCTATGTTCATTATCCCCTACATAATTGATAACATCACAGTTCAGCCTGACAGACCTCACCTTAAAGTATGAGGCTGAGAGTTTTACGGGATTCACTTGAAGTAAAACTTTAAGGTAACCAGGCTCCTCTTCTAAACTCAAAAGTTGATCATCAGAGAGAATCAGCCACCTATCATAGTTATTGAATGCGATTCTAAATGTGTCTGTGATCTTGTGCCACCGATTAAATTGTGAGTAAACGAATGAGAACCCGAAGCCCTCGTTGCTGATTAGTAACTCTTTCTCGACGTCGTCATACACCATCACTGCATCTTGCATGTAAGCGCTCAACCCCTCGTCTGCAGTCAGCACGTCCCACACGTCCACTAAATCAGATGAGCTGACAAATTCATTGTAACTCCCATCCCCCACCAACTCATTAGCTCGCCAGGCTCCCTTGATGTCATCTGATATTGTCCTGATCTCATTACCCGATAACATGTAAATGTCTGAACCATTGTAGAATACAACCGAGTTAAGCACGTTTACAGGCTCCCCGACGATCCTGTGATCGTTCATGTAGCTGACGCGATCGAAGAGCACATCGCCACTCCCAACCGACAGCAGATACATCCCTCCAGTCGTGAACACGTAAAGAGGATAGAGACCGTACTGTCCAGTGCTGATGTCAGACTGCAAGGTGCTGACAGCCAGCACTATGGTGTTGTTTTCTCCGAAACTGTAAACGCGAGGGGTAGGCAGTACGAAGGGGGTACCCGTGCCCGTTGCACGTATGGTATTACGGGAATTTCCCAAAAAACTACGTTCGGTTAACAGGAATGGTTCATTAAAATTAAGTTCATAGATAAAATTACTTTGGGTTGTCCCTATTGAGAGATTAAGTGTTTTGTGGTTTTTCAGTGGGACAATAATTTTTTTATTCCATGTGTCAACGCATATTTTATATTCTCCATTGGTTAATTTACAATAGAGGGTAGCTTTATTAAATCCGAGTGCTGGGTATGTTATATATTTATTAAGTATAAAGAACATTCCTGGAAATGATGGTGACATAAACATTGAGAGGGCGAGGTCAATATTTTTAGTTACTGTTATTGGTTGTCCATCATAGGTTCCTTCAAACTGCCAGAAGTATTGGTTTATTGGGGTTGATGTTTTGAGTTGAATATTTTTAATGTATGTTCTCCAGAACTGCAAGTTATCGTTATTATGTTTAAGGGTGTTTTCATATCCATTGCTAAAGATGATTGTATTATCGAGGAAGATATTTGTATCATTATAGAGGAATTGTTTTCTTGATGTTACTGTATGGTTTGTATTCTCGTCTATTGGGAGTGTAGTTTTAGTTTCTATTGCTTTGAAGGTATCGGCATCTGTTACGAACGAATATTTTCCTTGAAAGAATTGGTCTGGGGTTACTGTTTTTATAAGATAGTAGGTACCATCGTTTTTGGTATCATCAACATTACTTTCGTCGAGGGGGAATGAGTTATAACCCACCAGATATTGGTTGAGTTCTTTTTCTTCGTCGATCAGGTAGGCAGTTCTTGGTTTAGTAATAAAGACGTCTATTGATGTTATGATGTCTTTATACCGGTCGGTTTGTGCTTCTATTTGAAATTTCAGTTTTGCTGTTTTAAGATACCTTATTTTTAGGAGCTGGCCAGACGACGGGTCTCTATACAATGTCAATGGGAACTCGGCATCCTGTATTTCTTTTCCTACCCTAATAAAGATTGGATATGAATACATGATATATTCTCCTGAATACAATCTCATGGCTACTCTGGCCATCATCATTCCTTCTACGCAGCCTTCTTTAAGTTTATTATAGACTACTTCTCTATAATTTCCTATTGCAACTTTAATATCCTGTTGCCATTGAGACACTTCTATCAGATATTCTTCTTCCGTTGTTGCGGCGCTAAGCTTCATATTTTTCAATTGTGGGAGGACTTCGTATTTATCATCTCTCCAGAGGATATGATATTTAGTAACAGATGTACAGACTATCAGGATATTTCCATAGTGTCCCATAGAGTAAAATTCTTCTTCTGTGTCAAGGACTATTAGAGTCTTTGAAAAAGTTCCTGTGACTTGTTTTATAGTCTTCTCTCCTTGTTCACTTTCTACGTATGCTATCACTCCAGGATATGGGGGGTGTTTGTGGACAGCTTTAATTCCCTGTATTGTGGGCGTCATCGGCTTCTTTTTCCCGACTACGTGGTAGGTGCCATCTTTTTTTGGTCTAAGGTTGATGACTTCTCTTGATCCTTCTTGTTGGTTTAGGTTTATCCCGCTAAATTTATTCAGTTCACTCATTTTCAAATTCTTTAGTTTTCCTCATTATTTGTTGTTGAATTAGTTCGAGGTAGTTTGCTGTGCTTTTATCTACCTTGTTACTTATTTCATTTGTCATAGTTATGTCTTGAAGTATTTTCAGGGTATCGTTGACATACTTTAGGTTAGTCTCACGTTGTAGCAGGTCGAATATTTTCTGGAGTGCGAGAAGTTTAACGACTTCTGTTGCCTTCATAAAGTGTTCTTTAGATTCTTTGTATCTCTCTTCGAGGTTTGCTGCCAGCAGGGATATTTCGAGGTTATCGCCTACTGCTATTAGCTGGTCTGCCGACTTGTTGTATTCATCTCTCCATCTCATCAGGGTTTGTCTTGACACCCCTGTTTCTCTTTCTGTCTTTGATAGTTTACCGTTGTTAGCTCTTAGCTGGAGCAACATGGCTATCTTTTCATCTTTTGTGTATGATTTTGATCTTCTTTTCTCCATTGTAATAAATTTGGGGGCTAAACTATTTCCGTCCTGTTTAAAGATTATGACATTATTTCATAATTTAATGCAATCCCTTCTTTAAAGGGGATACTTCTTTAAGTTGCTTTGCCATATTCACATTAATAGAAATGTTATGATAGAGATGTTTATAGAGTTTCTTTTCAATTTAGGTACCATTGGAGGTGACTACAACATGGGGGTTGCTCCTTTCCTCGTGCCTATGCTTATCTCTGGTGGTCTTTCTTTAGGGAGTAACCTTTTTGCCGGCGCCCAGAACGCCAAGAAGGGGAGAGAGATGGATCGGATTATCAAAGCCCGATCTAATGACCTTACGGGGTGGTACAAGAACAACTACTACAAAGACTTCATGGAGACGGATACCGCGTTATCTACTTTGTCTAACTTGAAGTCACAGATGAGGGACTCCTTAAAGAACCTATCAGGGAACGCTGTGAAGAGAGGGGCTACCACAGAGAGCAATGTGGCCTCAAGAGGAGAGTTGATGAAGCAATACGCAAGAGCCATCAACCAGCTTGCTGGATATGGGACACAGTACCAAAGAGGTATTCGACAAGACTATCTGCAAAATATGAGCTACTTAGACCAGCTTAGGCTTAACAGGTTACAAGGGGGACAGCAGAGCATAAGTAATATGGCAGGGAATATGACTGGTAGCCTATCTAACTTAGCTTCTATTTATGCAATGGGAGGAATGGGTGGAGGAGCTGGTGGAGGAGCTGATGGAGCAAATTTAGGATATACCGGTGGTGTCAGCTATAATAAAGGTTGGCAGAGTGACGCATTAAAAAGGCTTGGCTATTAAATGGCCAGAAACTTAAGTGATATGCTTGAAAATATAAAGAAAAGAATGAGGTGGTACCATAAGATTGGTTTCTTCTTGTGGTTGCTATTCAGCTATTTATGTTACATCGTCAAGGACTTTTTTAGAAAAATATTATGGCCAAAAAAATAACTCAAGACCCAAAGAAAAAAACAAAACAGCTTGTTATGTCTGATAGCCTTAGCGTAAAACCAAAGGTTCCAGCGTCAAATAAAGAGCCTGTTATGTCTGAGCAGGTTACAGTGCCATATAAAGAGCCTTTTATGTCTGCAAAGCCTGTAGAGCCTGTAGAGACTTTAAAGCCTGTAGAGAAAGGTGGCTTATCTAATAAAGTAAAGAGGATAGGACAAGACCCCGCTTATACCACTGGTGGTGTCAAAAGGCGGGAGATGCCAAGCAACTTCACCGCACCAATACAAGGTATAGCACAGCCTAAGACCTCTATCACACAAGCTAATACCGACGATAACTTCTTTAACAAGTACTACGATGGGCAAGAGCAGTGGGCTAATAAAGTATTAGGCCCATTACAACAGTATGCCATGAGTATGTTCGATGTTAAAGGGGCAGAGAAAAGAGCAGAGAGAGAACAAAAGGTCGCCAAGATACAAGCTATCACAGAAGCTATGAGAAGCGTTGCAGACATCTTCTATGCTCCAGATGCTTTAGTGACACAACACGACCAGTCAGGTGTGCTTAGGAGTATAGAGAATTATAGACAAGCTCTTAACAATATCGACACCGTCAAGCAACAGCGAGAAGCCGCCATGCTCGAAAACGGAATAAGGTCACTTACCCTCTGGGATAATATGAAGCAGAGAGAGATGCAGCAGCAGGGTTTAGATCGGACGGCAAAACATCAAGAGCGCATGGAAACAATAGCAGATGATGAATTAGCTTACAGGAAGCAAAAAGATATTGAAAATTTTGCTATTGATAATGAACAGAGAAGGATAGATAATGAAATAAAAAGATATAATGCCACAACAAATCGAATGTCCGCAGAGGCAGCCGCATCAGCGAGAGTTGATACAGCCGCAGCAAGGCTTATAAAAGCGCAGGCTTATGCAGACGCAGAAGCTAAAGGGAAAGGGGATAAGAAAAATGAGGTGAGGATGATCCTTGATGTCCCGGATGGAACTGTCCCAGTAACAAACGCACAATACATAGACATCTTACAGTCCGCAGCTAATGACCCAAGATTCGACTCTGACCTTCAAATTAGCAAACTTAACTATGAAGGTAAAGATGGCGAGACAGCCACTGATATAATTGTTGCTCGATACGCACCTGAATATTACTATTATGACCAAGCTAATAATAAACTCGAAAAGATAGAACAAGGGTCTGGATTTATGGTAAAGCCAAAATACGACATTAATGATGATGAGAGTCTGAAAGAGTGGGATGATGACATGTCAACAGTAATGACCGGTAGAGATGATGACACCGTCAAACTCGAGAAACTAATTACCCTATATCGGCAATTGAATTTTGAGAAGGATGCAGCAAAGAAGTACGCAAAACAAGACTTAGATAATTATAAAATGATGAAGGCTGCATCTGAAAAATATGAGGCTGCATCTGCAGAGAGGGACAAGTTGTTAGGCCTTCCACTTGTAAGAGAACAAAAGTAATCTGTGACGAAATCTGAAATTAAAAAATAAGTTATGCCAGAAGATCGTATAAGTCAGATCAGAGAAAGATACAGGGAATCACAGAAGGCTGGAACCCCAGATATTAAGACCCCAGATATTAAGACTCCAGATATTAAGACCCCAGTCACGCAAGATACTAACCGTATCTCTTTGATAAGAGAGAGGTATCAACAGATGGGTATGGATTCCAGGCCTGATAATGATCAGGGGTCTCGGACTGATAATGATCAGAGCTGGATAACAAACCTATCTACTGGTGTTGAGGCTGGATACGACCAGATGAGAGGTGGTTTAAAATATCTTGGTGGCGAGGTGGTGGACTGGTTTGATGGTGAGCAGCCAGGGACAGGAGATAGATGGAAAAGAGAAGCCGCCAGCATCCTCGAAAACGCCCCACAAGGTGATGGTTTCTGGTATGACTTCGGCTCTTTTCTGCCACAGACAGTAGGGTCGTTAGCTGCTGTTTTAGCAACACCATTTACAGGTGGTACATCACTGGCCGCTATCCCTGCTATCATTGGTACGGCTAACATAGCTACCATTGCAGGGATGTCAGTTGGGAGTTCTCTGCATGAGTACGATCAGTACACAGAAGAAATGGGACTGGAGACATCAGAGATGGTAAGGCTTGGGACAGGGCTTCTAAATGGAGCAATAGAATATGCAGCAGAGAAAATAAGACTTGGCAGGTTCCTTCCTAAAGGAGGCCTCGTCAAGAAAATGACAGCTAAAATGGTGGCTAAAAACCCATCCCTGTCTAAAAACATCCTCCATAAGTTCGCACAACAGTCTCCCACCGGTTACAGGAAGTATATAAAAGCCGGTGCATACATGCTAAACCAGGGGAAAGAAGAAGGCTTAGAAGAACTCTTTACAGAAACTGCGCAGTCTTTTGTCAACATGGCCTACAAAGGAGAAGATGCTTGGGATGACTTCGGAGAGAGAGCATGGAAGTCCTTCCGTGGAGGTGCGATGATGGGCATTGGTATCGGCACGGCTGGCGTATGGGCAACGAATAAGACAAATACCACAAGACGAAAGAAACATGGTGTCACCTTAGCAGAATACGTCAGAGAGAAAGAGTCTATGATGGACTTTGTAAAAGCTCCAGACGGAAGCAGACCACTGGAAAGTGGAGTTGTAGAGATAGCTGGCACTACTAAGAATGGTAACTATATCGGAATAACCCCAAAAGGAAAACAGATAGAACTTCTCCCTGATCAAATTTCTAAAAGCATCACCATGTCCAATGATGACTTTGAAGCATACAATAACGCACTTGGAGAGAACCACGCAAAAGCAAAAGAGATATTGGACGATGTCTATGTGAAAGACATGACCGCAAGGATAGATGGCACCGTCGACGAAATGGAGTATTTCGGAGGACAAGATAATGCAGGGAACGGTAAGTACTTCGCGGCATCGGACGAAAAGGGTCAAGCGATAGGATTTGTAATAAGCGGAAGCTTAGACACACAGACTGATGGGCTTTCATATCTCATAGTAAGCGACGGACAAGGGGGAGTAAAAAAAGATCAGATAAAGTCCAGTAAGATACACACTATAGAAGAAATTTCAAGAGAGAGTATAGTAAACTACTTGATGACTAACGCGGGGATAGAGAAACAAAATATGGATGCCCAGCAGAAAGCACAAGAGGCAGTAGAAGATGAAGAAGTCCTGACTAATGACCGCGTCAAGACTAAGCATGGCAACGGCGTGGTAACTAAGATGTCAGAAGTAGGGGCAGTAGTGCAACTCGATAACGGTGAGGAGAAGATCATCCCCGTAGAGGAGCTGGAGATACTAAGAGATGGCATAGACGCAGAAGAGGAAACCGTAATAATGAAACAAGGTAGGCCAACAGATAAAGGAGTAGAGGCGACCTCTGACAGAAAAATCAACAACGAACCATCACATACCGTCCAAATATCAGCCAAGAAGAGCGTTAACATCTATCCTAATGAAGACGGTACGCAGACGATAGGAGAAGGTTATAAAGATATTGACGAGGCTAAAGCAGTAGTGAACGCCTTAAAGAAGGCAAGACCTAACTTAGATAAAAACGGCTTTGAGATCATTAACCTTAATCAAGGAGGAGATGAATGGGCTGCTCCTGAATATGTAATTAGATATTCACCTAAAACTTTAAAAGATGTACAAGTCAAACCCACAAGTGAACTGGAAGATAACAAAAAAACCGGAAGTAAGGAATCTGCAATTGGAGATACTCGAGCGGATGACGGAAAAGCTGGAGGAGAGGATGTTAAAACTGGAGAACTCAAAACAGAAGTTACTCCTGGAGATGGAGTTAGCGCTATCCAAACTGGAAGTGAAAACCCTGCAACTGGAGGAGAGAGTAACAGAGCTGGAGAAGAAATAAAGTCCAACAGTAGAGAGCAATTTAAAGGTAAAGTTGAAAAGCCACTTGCAGAAACAAGCGAAGTAACTGAACCTACTCCTATTAAAGAAGTAACCCCTACCGAAGATAAGAAAGGGGGACAACCGAAAGAATCCGACCAACTTCCCGAAGCCGGGAAAAAGGTTAAGCAGCCTTGGGAAATGACTAATAAAGAATTTACTAAGTTTTACAACGAATATGGCTTTGAAAATGGAGTTTCTAAATATAAAAAAGAGCAGAGGGATATTATTGTAAAAAATCATAAAGCAGGGTATTTTCAAGAAATACCAAGTTATGAGCTTACCCAAAAAGAGTACATTTTGGCACACAGAACTGGGTGGACATCCCGATTAGGGAAGATTGGGGAAGTTACTATTGAAAACGCAAAATTATCTCATAAAATTGCAGTGGAAGAGGCTGTAGAAAATAATATAATAGTACCCGCAGAAGTTTTAAAAGATTATCCTGAACTGTTTGAGGGGAAGATTGATTTTATGGAAATGGACGATGATACTCTAACCGAGTACATCAAATCTAAAGAAAACGAATATGGGGGCAAAAACAAATGGCTTATTAGTGATGAATATAAAGGGATTTATCCTGCATTAAAGAAAAGATACGATTCTAAAACAGAAGAATTACAAAAACTTGCTGCAAAAAAACTTGATGAATCAGGATTGAAAATTGGAGACAATGTTCAATATGCTGTTACATCTGGATTAGGATTAGGGCAAGTAATAACAGGCACGTTAGTAAATCGAAAAGGATTCCCTTATGTAAAAACAGAAGTTCCTGTCAATGGAGGAAAAAAATCTGTTATGTGGAACAAAGGATGGGTTAAGACAACCGTCAAGGAATCCTTACCAGTTGAAACACCTGTTAGGGAAGATAAGAAAGTAGTTGCTCCCATTAAACCACAAGGCGTAAAAGACACACCGAAGCCACAAGAGAAACAACGTCCGGCAGGAGAGGTCTTATTAGAATTGACAGATAAGAAAACACCAAAGGTATCTGGTAAGGATAATAAAATATCCACAGAAAGCGCAGCAAAAGTGGACACCCCTGAATTATCAAAGAAAGCGCAGAAAATGTTGAATGAACTACAACAGGGGAAACCATTCAACGAAGTATCAGAAGAAAACGAATTAACTGAAAAAGAACAAATTCAATTAGCGAAACTATTTGCTGAATCAGATAAATTCCCATCTAAGCAATATGCTAATAAAGATAAAATTGACATAGGATTTGAATCACAATCAAACCACGATGTTAAGCCAATCGAGAAAAAGATAACCCCGATTAAGGATAACTCTACTGCATCAAAAATAAGTAGTTTAAAATCAATAGTTGCAGGTGACGATAAGTTCCCTATATTGACTGGAGTATTTAAGGATGCAGAAAACGATAAATTAGTTGCTACCGATGCTTACGTAATGATTGTTATCGAAGACAAAACAATTAAAAAGAGCGAGGTTATAAATCCGAAAACAGGGGAATTTATTGCTGATGGTGCTGACTATCCAAACTATGATGCAGAGATACCGAGAGATAACCCATTAAAAAGAACAGTAAATGTAAATGAATGGTTAGCGCAACTAAACGGACTTGTTAATACCAAACGTTTCTTTTCAAACCCATTAGGAGTAAGAATTATAATTGGAGATAATACTTACCATTTTAAATCTGAAAAAATGCAGTCTGTATTTCAGGTATTTGCGGAACATGGAGTTGAAAATGTGGAGCTTCAATTTAGTGACCCAACAAGAGCATTGGTTGTTGAGAGCAATAAAGGGATTATGGGATTAGTAATGCCTATTGTGGAAAATGCTAAAAGCCTATCATCAGGACTGTTCGGTTATAAAACAATGGCTGAATGGGAATATATGTCCAAAACCACAAAAGGTGTAGAAGTACCAACGGAGAAGAAGGTGGGCGAAAAGGCGGTTAAACAGTATTCTGAATTAACTGAAACGGAGCGTGAACTTATAGACGTATCAAATAAGCGTAGCGGTGGTAAGTTGGATATAGATAACGTTATACTTATTGCTGAAAAAATTGCTAAATCAGAAAACAAGGAAATAGATGTTCAGCACGTATCAGAAGCGTTGCATTATGAAATGTCTAAAAACGATCCGACCTACGGAAGATTGACCACAGATTATGTTAATGGTAATATAGTCGATGGTAATATTCGTGTTGCAATGCTTGAAAGAATGGAAGAAGTAGGCGTATTGCCTAAAGATGGCGTTGCTGAAATTAAGAAAGCAAAAGAATTGGCAGATAGGATTAAAAAGATGAACTTAAGCCCTGATGTTAAGTCGTTGCTAAAAAGAACAATTGACACATTTTATGTGTCAGATGCAAACCAAAATAATAATAGTCTCGGTATTGGTGTTGTTGATAATATAAATGATTTGCTGGACAGAATTGATAAAAACAAAGACAATTCATATTTTACAGACAAAAAGGGTAAAAAAACAAAGCTAACGTTTGACCAAGTTGTTTCGAAAGAAATATACAACAAAATTAAGGAAGGTGAAACAACCGAAGGCGGTGTGTCAACTTTAGAGGAAAAGAAGATTGAGGACTTCGGGGAAAAGATTGAAGGGGCAAGGAAAGACCAAATAAAAAAATACTTCGACAAAATAAATCTGAACGGAAAAATCCTTTCTACCATATTCCCAAAGCCGGACATTAAAGGATTATTGGAATCAGGACTTTCAGTAAAAGACGTTGCAGCTATTAAGGTAGCACACGAATTTGCAACATCGGATAAAAAGAAAGGGGAAAAAGTAATCAAGTTCTATGCAGCCTATGCAAAAAACATACTTGCCGAAAGCATTAACCTTGAATTTAAGAACAACGATTATGTATTTAGCGAATATGGTAAATCACAAATAGAACTCCGCACAAAGGCTTATCAGGACGTTCACGACAAATTGGGCGCGGATTATCTTGCACTTGATCTGACCAAAGTTAAGATACAAGAACTGGACAAAAGCGGAAGGACAACTTATTTTAGCGGTGGCGAAAAGGTTGAAGATGTTAATTATATTGTCAAGTACTACGTTAGTACTTCAAAATATTTCAAAGGATTACCGGAAGCTATAACCTATTTTACCGAACAGGTAAAAGCAAACACAAAAGTTGACGAAGTTATCTACAAACGGAAGTTGAATATTTACTATGATAAAAGGGTAAAAGGGGAATTTTATATCGGCTACAAAAGCAAAGGGGACGTTATTAAACTGAAAGATGGGTTCAAAACTTCAAGGGAAGCAAGAGACACGCTTAAAAACCCTGAAATGCTTGCCGACATTCAGACAATGCTTGAAAGAATATTGGCAGAAAACAGGCAAAAAAGCAAACCTTCAGTCAGATTAAAATATACCAATGAAACAGCAAGGGAACGTGTAGGGAAAGACTGGAGAGGGGGGAAAGACATAGGTTCAGAAGAACTTGCAACAACGTTTGGGTTCAGGGCAATAGAGTTTGGTAATTGGGTAAATCAAAAAGAAAGACAGGTATTCATAAACAATACCTACGATTCATTAATGGATTTAGCGCAACTACTTGGAATTTCCCCAAAATCAATTTCATTAGCAGGGAATTTGGGTCTTACATTTGGTTCAAGGGGAAGCGGAAAGGCGGCAGCACATTATGAACCGGGCAGGAGAATTATAAACCTTACCAAAACACAAGGATTAGGTTCTTTAGCGCATGAGTGGTGGCATGGTATTGATAATTACTTTGCAGGGTTTGAAACTACCTTGACAAATATGAAATCGGCTTCTGCATCGGAGTACACACCCGAAGCAAGGGAGGAAATAAAAAAAGCATTTGACAATTTGGCTAAAGCTGTAAATAACTACACGTTCAAACAGAGGTCAAAGAACTTAGACGGTTCAAAAAATGCCGAATATTACGCACTCCCACACGAAATGAGCGCAAGGGCGTTTGAAAATTTCACTTTAAACAGATTAGCCCAAAGCGGTCAGGTAAACGATTTTATTGTAAACTATGTTTCCAGTGAAGATTGGAAGGGGGAGGCGAATAAATACCCATATCCTGTTGCCGAAGAAACAGAGAAAATTACAGAGGCGTTTTCTGAACTATTTGAAACCATCCAAGAAAAGACAGACGAAGAAGGGAATAGCGTTTTATTTGCTAAAGCCTACAACGAAGCAGAAAGAGTTCCACCGAAGGTGATAGATAGAATATTTGAAGGTGAACAGGTCAGCAGGAAACCCAAGGAGACTACCTTTGAATATGCGAAAAGACTTTTTAGACAAGCTAAAAAGAATGCCCCAAATGCCCCAGATGTAGTAGTAGTCAAGAAGATAGAAGACCTAAAAGGGGTTCTAAGCGATAAAGCTTTAACTACCGTCAAGAACTTCGATACAGCTCACGGCACCCCGGCTTTCTATGTCAACGGGAAGATGTATGTCATCGCAGAGAATATAAAAGGGTTTAACTCTAACTTCGCCGCTAAGCTATGGCTCCACGAGGTGGGGGTTCATCATGGCTTAAATATCCTATTCAACGAAACCCAGAAGCAAGAGACACTTCAAAAGATAGCAGACTTCGCAGGAAGAGATAACATGCTTGCTTTCATAAAGAAAGAGACCAACAACAAGGGCTTGACGGGGTACGAAAATTTAGGAGATACAGAGTTAGCAGAGGAGTATTTAGCATACCTTTCTAAGAAGATGGATGACCCTTCTAAAGTGACAGCTAAAGAGAGGTCTGTATGGGCTAAGATAGTAGAATGGATAAGATCAAAAGTAAAGAACTTCTTAGGGCATAATATCTCAAACAAAGATGTTATGGACATCGTCAAGTCTGCGGTTCAGGCTAACTACACAGATAGTTCTATAACCGGGATAACTTCTGATGGCGTACGCTTCCAGATAGCAGGAGAATCAGGGGCGGCCAACTTAGACAAAGCAGAAGCAGCCACTACAAGACTTGATAATTTAGGAGTGGCGAAAAAGATGGAGAGCAAATTTCTTGTGGAACAGGAGAAGCGTGAAACAGACGCTGGCTTAAAGCATACATGGGAGATAAGTAATGAGGATGCTTTAAAAATAAGGATGGCGACCGGGTGGGAAAAGGGTTCCGACGGAGAGTGGAGGTATGAAATACCGGACTACATTCGATCCGTGTCAGATGTTTTCGCGCTTGAAAATAAAAGTAAAGGAACGGTTATTCATGCTGCAAGCGTATTTGCATCCAAAGAAGTAAACATTGCTTATCCACAATTAAACGATATTACTGTTCGTATTGATATTTCAGATAAAGAAAATAATACAGGCAGTTTTAGTCATGTTACAATAAATAGTAAAAATGCTTCAAGTGAAATAACTGTAAAAGCAACAGACGTAGCAAAAGCACAATCCATTCTTCTCCATGAAATCCAACACGCCATACAGGAAATAGAAGGGTTTGCAAGAGGGGGGAATGTAAACGATATGGCTTTAAGGGATAAACTTCGTTCTGCTGGAGTAGAAAGTAAAGAACAACTTCAAGAAAAAATTAAGCAACTCAAAAAAGAATATCAACGGATTTATAATGAATGGGAAAGTAAAGCATTCGGGAAAAGATATAAAGGACAGACAGCCGAAACTCATAAATTATTAAGGGAATGGAGAGATATTGAAGATGAAATAAAAGAACTTGAAAGCAATAAATATGATTACGATAAGGCATTTAGTCTTTACAAAAAGTTAGCCGGAGAAGTAGAAGCCCGCAATGTACAAAATAGAATTAACATGTCAGAGGAGGATAGAAGGAGAACCCCTCTCAAAAAGACAGAAGATACTCCAAGAAAAGATCAAATTATCTATGAGGGAGATGACGTTAAATTCATGGCAAATCAAACCGGTGACCCTAATTTCGACAGCAGGCACGAACCTATCATAAAAGGGGCATACGAAAATTCACTTGAGATATTTCACGACAACATGAGGTCAGTAAAAACCTTACAAGAACTGATAACGAAAAGAGGTGGGGTGATGGGTGAAGACCTTGATACATACTTATTTGAGAACCTTACATCGTCAATTTCTAAGGCGGAGATAGAGAATTTTGAGAACTCAATACAGAGAAGGTTTCTCGGAGCAGTAAAACACATCGCCGGAAGATATGGGATTGATGCCGATGGCATTGGAATGTACCTTATGGCTAAACACGCATCCGAAAGGAATAAAGTGATGCAGATGCAGGGGTTTAAACTTGAAGAAGGTTCTGGGATGTCTGACGTAGAAGCGGAGGCATACATAAGAGAGTTCGAGGGAAAGGTTGACCAGGCAGATATAAAAGAGCTATTAGACAGCAGGTCAGAGGTAACGGGATTTACACTAAGGACGCTAAATGAAAAAGGACTTATCACCAATGATCAATACAGGAAGTATAAAAACCAATACACAGACTATGTCCCACTAAGGGGATGGGCTGGTGAGACGGCTTCTGATATTTACAAATACATAGAAGATGATATCAATAGAGATGCCCCCCCGATGAAACATGCAAAAGGCAGAACATCTCTTGCTGATAATCCGTTACCATACATGCTTTCTATGGCACATGCGGCTATCATCATGGGGAATAAGAACGTGATGAAAACTAAGGCTTTGAATATGGTTCGTGCTAACTCCCAGATGCAAGACCTTTTCTCGGAGAACCCTGTCTATGAAGTTAAACAAGACGATGGGACTACCATAACAACCGTAAATAGGCCGGATCAAGAACTCTTCGACCAGAAAAAAGTTACGGTAATTAAAGATACCAGAAATTTATACAAGAACACCATCCATAACGCTTCCCAGCATGATGTCATCGTCTATGACAATGGGGAGAAAAAGGTTATCTCATTTACAGACCCAGTAGTAGCAAGGTCTATTAACGGTGAGAATATAATGGCTAAAGACTTTGTCAGAAAAGTTCTATCCCCCACGGTAGGTAGGGTTCAAAGGTTTATCTCTGCCAACTTCACATCAAAAAACCCAGCCTTCGTACCAGTGAACTGGACGCGGGACTTTGGGTATGCTTATTTTTCACACTTTGTGAAAGGAGATAAAGGTGATGCTGAATATTTTAGGAAGTCAATGATGAACTCTTTTAAGGCTGTCTCAAGGCATCTTAAACATAATTTAGGGACTACATTTTCAGAACAAGCTATTAATGATGCACAAATTAAAATATCTAATGGGGAGAGTTTAACCAATGCAGACTACGACGCTCTTTATTATTCTTTTAAAATGAATGGCGGGGAGACAGGTTATGTCCACCTAAAGAATATCAACAACTTTAAAAATGACATAGAGAAAGAGTTGAGGTTAGCTGTTGGGAATCCTACCAGATGGGAGGCTGCCAATAATTATGCTCCCATTAAGAAAGCTGGTGAGTGGATGGAGTATATGGCGCAGATGAGTGAGAATCAGGCAAGGTTCTCTACCTATCTTGTCTCTATGAGTAAAGGGAAGTCACATGCTCAGTCGGCCTCTGATGCTAAGAATATCACCGTCAACTTTAATAGAAGGGGAAAAGTATCAGGTTTAATGGGGAATCTTTATGTATTCTTCAACGCTAACGTTCAGGGAGTTGCTAACATAGGGAAACTCGCCAAAGACCATCCAAAAGCATTTGCTAAATTAGGTGCAGGTTTTATGACTATGGGGTTCTTGTCAGCATTACTTACAAGGATGTGGGCTGATGATGATGACGATGAAAATGCTTTCGATAAAATCCCCACCTACATAAAGTATAATTTCTGGGTATTACCAAACCCAGCCTATTACTTAGGCTATGGGGAGAAAAAGGAGAAGTTTCTAACCATCCCTCTCCCCCACGGCTTTAGGGCTGTGTATGCTTTAGGGGTGATGGCTTACGAAGCAGCCACAGGAACAAAAGGAGCGGGAGATGTAGCTATTGATCTTGTTACAAATACAGCAGATTCCTTCTCCCCGATATCATCTTTAAACCCTGATGAGATGTTAAAGGGAGACATTACCTTACGACCAATAGTCCCCTCTTGGATGATGCCTTTTTATGATATAAATGTCAATAGAGACTTCGCTGGTAGGATGGTCTATAAAGAACCATTTACTAAAGCATTAGAAAAGAAGATACCTGGTAGTGAACAATCTTTGCCTAACGTCAACCCTTTATTGAAAAATGCTGCAAGGGGATTGAATAGACTTGGTGGGGGTGATCTTAACAGAACAGCGGCGATAGGCTTTAACCCTAAGACCACTAAAGTAGATGCGGAAAGAAATGAGTGGAAGTGGTTAATTTATGACTGGAACCCATCTAAAGCCGAACATCTATTGGAATATTACTTAGGTGGCAAAGGTAAGTTCTTCAATAATATCTATAAGACAACGAGAGATGCTACGCTTTCCGTCATCAACAAAGAGAACCAGATGAACGAATACACCACCCCCATCTTGAGAAGGTTCATCTATACTCCGTACACTAAGGACACCCCAGATAAGTATTGGGAGCTAAAGAATGAAATTTCTACATGGAAGGGCCTTTATAATGATGCTAAGTCAAATAAAGACATTGAGATGATGGGTAGGTTTCAGAAGAACAGGAGAATGATGGAGCTGATAAACGAGTTTGATCGTTCTGAAAAACGTATCAAAGATATGAATGAAAGAATAGATAGGTCTATAAACCCAGAGATGAAGAAAAAACTCATCAAAGACAGAAGAATGATAATTAAAGACTTCTTGAATAAATCCAAAGAAATAGATAAACGCCATGAGAACAGCAATAGATAGGTCAGAATACAAAAACCTGAAAGATGTAGGATACAGCGCTAAGAAGAAATCTATATCCGTTATTAAAGAAGATATTCCATCGGAGGAGATGAGTAATAATATGGCCCTCTATGATGAATGCATGTATTATTGGAGTTCTCTCGCTGACTTTAGGAAGAGAAGGAAGAGGGCGCGGATGTATTACCGTGGAGACCAGTGGGGAGATACTATCACAGACCCAGACACCGGGTTCCCCATTGTTGAGGAAGACTACATAAAGCGGCAGGGGAAGATACCCTTCAAGCAGAATATGATCCGGCAGATGGTGAAGAACCTTCTCGGCCAACAGAGAGCTTCGGTGTCTAAGCCAATAGTCATCGCGACAAACAGAGAGGATTCCGAGGTAAGCGATATGATGAACAACGCTATCTACGCAGTTCACACCATTAATAATATGGAAGAGCTGAATGTGAGAAATTTTGAAGAGTTCCTTTTATCTGGAGCTTGTGCTGGTAAGGTAACGCGGGCATACTTCCCAGAGAAAGACCGATACGATGTTTACTATGAAAATGTCAACGTCAACAGGATATTTTTTAACTCTGATGTAGAGGATATTAGGCTTAATGATATGCACACTATCGGGCAGTTGATGGACATGACAATTGAGAATATTATAGGCACGTTTGCTAAAACTAAAAAAGATGAAGAGAGGATAAGAAAACACTACGGCGCTTTCGCAGACAAAGATAGGGCTATGATGCGTCAAGGGTTAAAGCCAGATAAACTTGACTACCTAAGTTTCGATACCCCTGCAGAAGAGGGTAATTATAGGGTACTGGAGGTATGGCAGAAGAAAGGAGCGTGGAAGACACTTGTACATGATTTTGCAGATGGGTCTATTTCTATCACCGACTATACGACACAAGAGATAGATAAAATTAACGAGGAGAGGTTAAGTGGTGGCGTCAACGCTGGAATGGCTCCAGAGGACATCCCACTTATAGAGGCAGAAGATCATTATGAAGACACATGGCATGTCAAATACTTATCCCCCTACGGGTTAACTCTTTTTGAGGGAGAGACCCCCTACCTTCATCAGGAACACCCGTTTATCCTTGCCCTTTATCCCCTACTTGATGGAGAAGTATGGGGTGTGGTAGAGGATATTATCGACCAACAGAGATACATTAATCGGTTAATATCCCTTATCGACTTCATTATGGGTAGTTCCGCGAAAGGTGTATTACTTGTTCCTGATAATGTCATCCATGAAGATATGGACTTAGAAGCTATCGCACACGAGTGGTCTAAGTTTAACGGAGTAATTAAAATAAAGTTAAAACCAGGGGCACAACTGCCAAAACAGGTGTCGGCTAACACCACTAACGTGGGGGCGCATGAGCTACTTGCTATTCAAATGAAACTCATTGAGAATATCATAGGGGTGTCTGGAGCTATACAAGGGCAGCAGGCTAAGTCTGGGACACCGTCAAGCCTTTATGCACAAGAAGCGCAGAACTCTACGATAAACAGTAAAGACCTTTTTGAGGCTTTCTCTGCCTTTAAAGTAAATGTGGACTACAAGATTGCTAAAAATATAATTCAGTACTACAATGACAAGCGCCCGGTATTATCATCAAAGACTGGTGAGAACATCACCATGTTTGACCCTGAACTTGTAAAGAGCCTTGAGTATGAGTTGGTGGTAGCAGAGGGAAATAATTCTCCAGTTTACAGACAGCTACTGGAAGATACTCTATGGAAGATGCTTGAAGCGCAGATGATAGACTTGACGCTGTACCTTGAAAATTCTTCATTACCGTATGCTGAAAAACTCTTACAGTCTATAAAAAGAAGACAAACAGAAGGAGGGCAGGGAGCCCCGGATAATGAGCTGATGGCTGCCTTACAGGAAGCTACAAATGGAGCCAACCAAAATGCAGACCCACGAGCTATGCAGCTACTTGAAAGGATGGCATCAACAAATTAATTCGGTGGGGACGGGTCAACCTTTTTGGTGATCTTCTTTGTTGGCACAACACTCTCTGATGTTATCCAGCAGCTTCTCTGAATACAAGTCTTTTGGCTGAACGCGTAATAACATCCATCCAGCACAAGATAAGGCATTATATTTATCCATGTCTGATATGAATCCTGATGGATTGACGTGCCTCCCTTTAGTCCATACACCTCCCTCAACTTCAATAGCTATCTTGTGAGTTGGGATGGCGTGGTCGATGCGCCATTTCCTTTTGTCATGGAATTTAAACTCATGGATCACGTGAAGCGATAACTTCTTTGCGATGTGATCTGCAAATGTCTTATCACACTCTTCTTTTATCTGGCGGTTCATAATATTGGAGCAGGAAACCCATTGATGCCGAAGGCTCGATGGGAGGGATGCGACTGCCACGCTTTAAATTGTTTGGTAAAATTAGTAATTATTTTCTGGTATGTGAAATTATTTAGTATCTTTGCCTCGTGAAACTTACATTGAAAATGAAATCATCACCAACAAACGTAAAGTCTAAAACGCGAGATAAACCGCCAGGTGAACTACCCACCCACGCTAAAGCGATGGGATGGGCTTCGGGTTTCAACGGACGTGCTACCTAAGTAGTCTGATTTATCCTCCACCTTTGTAATCGACAGTCCCTGCCGATATATTTTTAAACCTTCTTTGAGAATATTTCTACTTGCATTTACATCTCTGTCGTGTATTGCGCCACAAGATTTACAAGTCCATTCTCTATCTGAAAGTTTTAAGTCTTGATTTATCCAACCACAGTCTACACACGTCTTCGAGCTGGGATAGAAACGATTAGCTTTTACAAGTTCTTTCCCATACCAATCACACTTATATTGAAGCAATGTTACAAAATTACCCCAACTTGCATCAGCAATGTGCTTGGATAGTTTGTGGTTTTTAATCATACCTTTCACGTTTAAGTCTTCACAAACAATAACGTCAAATTCATTGACAAGTTTGTGAGAAACTTTGTGTAAGGTGTCTAATCTACAACTTGCAATTTTCTCGTGAATTTTGGCGACTTTGAGTTTTTGTTTTTCAAACCCATTACTACCTTTTTGTTTACGAGAAAGATGTTGTTGTGCTTTCTTTAATTCTCTTGCATATTTTTTTGTGTATCTATTATTTTTAAATTTCTTATTATCAGAAGTTATTACAAAATCTTTAAGTCCTAAATCTATTCCAACTTGCTTATTTGTTTTTGGTAATTGCTGAATCTCTTGTTCTGTGAAAATTGAAACATAATACTTACCTGTTGGTGTTTTGGTAATACTCATTTTACCAATTTTACCCTTAACCTCTCTATGTAATTTTACTTTGATACCATCTTTAAACTTAGGTATAATTATTTTCCCATCCTCAAGTTTACCAAATTGTGGTATTGTAAAAGTATTTTTATGTTTCCTTGATTTAAATTTTGGAAATTGTGCATTACCTCTAAAAAAGTTCAGATAAGCTGTATCTAAAGAACGTAAAGCAAATTGCAAGGTTTGACTGTTAACTTCTTTCAACCACTTAGTATCTTCTTCTTTTTTCAGTTTTGTCAGAGTGGCTGCTTGTTTGTAATAGTTGTCAGATTTCTTGTCAGCTTGATACTGTTCTTTACGTTCATTTAGGAAATGATTATAGACATAGCGAGTGCATCCAAAGTGCTTTGCAAGAAGTATCTCCTGCTCTGCCGTTTGGAATAACCTAAAACGATATGTCTTATTAACCATTTTCATTACTTATTATACATCAAAATTTATGCCAAAGTGTTGTTTTATGTAAATTTGTCACATCCTTTCACAAGGTTAGTGGTCGCTTACATCCCATCGCCTTTGCCGTGGGTGGGTAGTTCATCTGCAAAGCGGTCTTAGACTTTCCTTTTGTTGGTGATGATTTCATTTTATATTATTTTTTTAAAGCAGCATTGCCGCTAACGGTGTGTATAGCGCATTAAAACGCGCCATACACGGGCGTTGGCAGCAATTAAACGGCACATCCCATATCAGACTGTATTTTAATTTGCTCGCCGTATGATTTTCGTATTATTTCTATTTGCTTTAAAACCGAACTCGCAAACAATTCAAGTTCATCAATTGAAACACGCATCATTAAAGTTTTCTCTCCGCATTCAACCCATAACCCGAAAACAGCATCGTCATCCATTTTTTCTTTTCGGTTATTATAAATCAATAAATCGTGAACGTCTGAATAGACTTTTATTTTTACTCCCTTTTCGCAGTCTGAATTTTCTAACATTTCAAAATCAGTTGTACACTTTTTTAATTCAATTACATTTTCCATTTGATATAAATTAACTGCTGCCAACAATGTATAACCGCAAGTGGGGCAGCGTGCCAGCTTGCAAGGTCATTGCTCCTAATTTAGTTTATCGTCAATGTGAAGGTTTCGGAGCTTTTAATCCCCACCTGACGGTTATACCAAGCGTTAGGCTTCATTGCTTATCGTGCTTACAACTACCTTCTGGACATTTGGCTGCAAATAATTTTTGTTCGTATGGGGAAGCCCATTTACCATGTATGCAGCCATCATTCATTTGTAAACCCCTAATGTCTCTAATACAACCTTTACATAGCGACGAAACGCTAACAGTGTGTATTGCACATTGCTTTTCTTGTTTCAAATTTTCGTTTTCCATATATTTAAAATTTAATGTTTCAAATTAAAATCTCGTTTGGCAACGCGCCATACACGCAGCCGTTAGCGGTAATGCTAAATAGAAGCATCTGCATCATTTATAGTTTGTTCGATTATTTCGCAGAATTTAAGAAATTCTTCACTTTTCCATGAATCGTAACCTACTCTTTCATCGTCACACCAAGATAATTTTTCCTCAATTTTTTTTAATTCATCGAGTTTAAATCCTGTATAAACTATATTTTCAGATGGCAATTTCAAAAGTGGCATCCAGTGAGTAATTTCATTATCATCCTGCTCTGACCAAGAAGTCATGTGATAAGTCCACACCTTTCTATCGTAATCATAAGTTCCGTGTCCAATTAATTTCCCATTTGTAACGTGGACATAAACTGAAACATCCTCAAATTCCCCAATGGGAGGCATTTGTTTATTTTTATCAATCCAATTCATAATAAAGCACATAGTTTTAAATTGTTGCTTCGTTAACTATAATATTATAAACCTTTTTTTCTTTGTTCACTTCAACAGGGAAGTCCATGTGTTTGTTTGAAAGCCACAAAACCCCGGCAGTAGTTATCACCCGATCATCCTTCGCACCCTTAACAGCACCGTAAGAGCCGTCAGCCTTGATCTCATACATGTCCATCTCATTGCAGGCGTTATTATCCCTCTCTACATAGGTGTAGTCCCTAAGAGAGGCATTTAACTCATTAATGATCATTGGCTTTGTGGACTTGTTGGTATGGAAACCATAAATAGCGGGGACTCCCTCTCGCACACGTTCAGGGGAAGTCCTTGTGTATAAATTCTCGTAGTATGGGGCTATCTCGTCAAGGACGGTGAGGTGATGATCTCCTTCTGCCCCCTTTGTGCTTAAACTATTTACTTCTATTGCTAAAAGCCCATTTTGATAGATGGTAGCAAGTTGAGCCGCCTTCCACGCGAATAAGTCTTGGTCTATATGCCCGTGCCATACAGCCACAACTCTTGGCTTGCCGCCATACATCAAAGGCTCTCTATCCATTACTTTAACAGTTGAATAGTCAGCAAGGTCTGACCTCCCCCCAATGTCAGCAAATAGAACATATCTATATTTAATTTTCTGGGTACCGTCAGGCAATTCCCATACAGAAAGGTTCCCTCCTTCTATTTTATCAATTCTAACATCCGTGAGGGCGTCGAATCCTTTGTATTCTTTCCCGTAAATTTCCCCAATAAGCAAAGGTTCTTTGCAGTCTTTTCTTACTCTTAAAACATCTACCCTGTTAAAAGCTCTATGCCCTGTGCTTTGAAATGCCTCGTCAGCATTGGAAGGAAATTCAGACATCATCCTCCAATCAGAGTATCCTTCCTGTTCTTTAAAGCTCTTGTACCAGTTTATCCCTTCAAGTGTGGCTCCTAAATTCCAAAGTACCCAGTCGTAGTCTGTAAACGAACTTATAAACTCGTCGAAGTCAATAATTTCTTTTCTGTAAATTTCTATCTCCCACCAAGCAACAAATACGGGTGTGTATCCCAACTGCTGCTTATTTTCAATGGCTTTTAACCATTCGGAGTGGAAGAAAGACCCTACCCCTTTTGCTGTTGATTCTAAGACGGCTATAGTATAGGGTTCGTTAGGGACAGAAGCTCTAATAGTTTGAATTAAGTCCTCCGCTGTCCTCTTCTCTGTGGACTTAAAAAACGCTACCTCGGAAAGGTGTGTCATCTGGAAGTTATAAGTTCTTAACGCCTCTGGAGTTTCGCTTGACGCTACGCCTACTATACATCCTCTTTCGGTTATCATCTTGATAGACTGCGACCCTTCATAGGGTTTAAAGGTGATGGGCTGTATGTATTTAGGATGGGACTCTGCCATCCTTGTAAACATCCCCCTGATGTGTTTAGCGGCGTCTTTTACGTGTGCGCAGATAGCAGAGTGCCAGTTTCTTCTGTGGAATAACTGTATCCACCCCATGTAGAGCTGCACAAGTGTTGACCCCCCCCATTGACGCGCCTTTAAAAGGATACACCTGATAGGCACATCTGCTAACCTCATAGCCTCAAGTGCCTTGAGGAGCTTTCTTTGTGCTGGCCTTAATATAAAAGGGACTTCACCTTCGTCTATCTTATCCCAAATTTTAACACACGTAGCTGCCCAGAACTCAAAGTCGTGTTTTACACGTAGCTGTGTGATGACTAAAAGCAACTCCTCCATAGAGATATTATTCATTTCTCTCTGGAACTTCTCTACGGAGCCATAGAAGATAATTTCACTGATAACATCTTCTTCTATCCCTGATGCCGGGAACTTCATCATGTTCCTATCATCGACGGCTATATCTATATGAGCCGTGACGGTATTAAGCCCAGTTATTGGATCGTAAGGGGGGAATAAGATGTGTTCTCTATCCTTACTCTCCTTAACAATATCCTCACTCTTTTTGTCCATGTAGACTTAATATTATGTCAAGGTCTTCTTGCGCCTCTACTGTTGTTTTTATTCTTTCTTTTTTCTTTAACATATCAGCTATCACGCCCTGTACCCTTCTGGGTGATATAAAGAATATTCTACCAACCTCCTCATAGAGGTCTTTCTTTAGGACGTATTTGGCGTATTCTCCGTGACTTTTGAGAAGAGATACATAGTACCTAAAAAGAACCTCGTCTCGCTCTTGTGTATTTGTGTTTTTCACCATAACTATTGAATTATGACATAATTTCTTATATGGGTGCAAATATAGCATATCATATTCATGCGGGTGGCTTTATTTTGCTAATTAGTTTAAAATAGTTATCAACAAATTAATAATTATTAACTTTAACTTGAGCTAATGGATACGAATGAAACAGAACGCGAACTGATCGGCGGTGACGAACTTGATAGTACGGCAGAAGAACAAGATGCTTCTTTGCCTGTGGAAGAAGAAGAGAGTGAAGAAGAGAGTGAAGAGGAAGAGAGTGAAGAGGAAGAGAGTGAAGAGGAGAGTGAAGACGAAGAGAGTGAAGAGGAAGAGAGTGAAGAGGAAGAGAGTGAAGAGGAGAGTGAAGACGAAGAGAGTGAAGAGGATGAAGAAGAGGATGAAGAAGAGGATGAAGAAGAGGATGAAGGGAAGGATGATCCTAAAAAAGAATTTGACCTCTCTAAGATAAAAGATAAAAAAATACGTGAAGAGGTAAGGAAAGAGATTGAATACCTCAATGATAAGGTAGAGAAGTATGAGGAGTTTAAGCAGGATTACATCACAGCAAACAACGCTATCAACGAAGCCTTTTATCAAGAACCAGTAGTTGCGGAATTTATGAAAGACATCCTTAGCGGAATGTCGTTACGCGCCAGCATCAATAAGCATTTCGACATTGACGATCTTAAACTTGAAGAAGGAGACCCAGATGAATCAGAGGTTTTAAAGGCTAAGGCTGAAGCTAAGAAAGCCAGGAAACAGAGAGAGAAGATGCTTGAAACTCTTCAAGATAATAGAATTGCAAGTGAAAACGACGCAAAAGAGTTTGCTGAAGAGAATGGATTAAAGTCAAAGCAGGCAGAAGCATTTTTCTCCAGAGTAGATGGATTCCTCAACGATGCTTACGAAGGTAGGCTTACAAAAGAGTTTTTTGAAATAATTAATAAGGGGCTTAACCACGAAGCCAAAGTAGAAGCTGCTGTAAAAACTGCAGAAATCAGATTAAAAAACATGAAGATAAAAGAACAACGCATTAAAAAAGAGGCACAGAAGGATGGTCTTCCCAATCTTACGGGTAAAAGCAAGATGACATCCAGAGGAGATGAGGATCACTCCGGTGGGTTATTTACAGCAATACGAAGATTTGAACAAAACCAAATATTTTAAATGCTGCAATCTTTCGCTTTAAAAAATCATTTGAGTGGGGAACACACTCTTAAAAATCAGGACGAACTGTTGGCGTTGGTCAAAGTGTTGACTCCTGAAGCCCAACCCATCGGCTCTGCCGTGGGTGGTAGTTCACGCATCACCTATAACACAATTTTATAAAAATTATGAAAAGATCAATTTTCCTTACCTTGCGACTCCTATCAATAACCACATTTGCTGTGCTTGGAGTTGCACTGATGACTGGCGCAGTATCGCTTGATGAAATCATGTCATTTGGAGCCGCTGGCGGCTCGACATTAGCTATGGCCGCTGGGGCAGCATATTCCCAAGAAGGCACCGTAAAGTCCGTAAAAGACGGAGTAACTGGAGGTTCGTACAGGGTACATTATGATAACACAGTATCCAATGAGGTCGTCAAGATGAAACCATCAGCGACGCCTATCGACACTATCTTACGAAAGACGAATAGAATCGTACCTGTTCGATCATGGGAATCTGAATGGTACGCCGTTGACGTAAGAGCTACGATGGATACGACAGCCGCCGCTACCGCTGAAACAAATGCAAACACCACATGGACAGCTAAAACCATGACCGTCACTAACTCCCACATGTGGACTGTTGACGACCTTATCAAAGTGAATGCCGCTACGTTTAAAAGCGCTACCCATACAGAACAAGTGCCGGCATCTACTCCTATTTCGGTTATTTTACACGTCATCGAGAAAAATGGAGCAGATCTAAAGGTTATCCCCATCTATCATCCAGATCAAACGTGGGATGGATACCTTGCGGGGACAACAAAATATGACACCCCCTCGATTGCTTCTGGTGCGAAGCTCACCAGAATTGGTAATGCTAAAGCTGAAAAAGCCGCACAGACAACTGCCTACGCTGTATTCCCTGAGAAGTTCTCTAACTTCTGCCAGATACACATGGCACAGGTAGAAGAATCAGTACACTCCCGTCTGCATAAAAAAGAAGTTCCGTGGGACATCTACGACTATCAGACACAGTCGCTATACGACATGCGCCGCGCAGCAGAGTTCACCTCTATCTGGGGGTTAAGTGGTAAAGTGTTTGACCCCACAGCATCGGAATGGAAATTCACTTCTGGCGGACTGAATCAGTACGTCACCAAAGAGTTGACATATTATTTAGACACTAAATTTGGAAACCCGCTGTTTGCTGCATGGGCACAGAATGTATTTGAGGGAAACTCTGGCTCTGACAAACGCTTTATGTTTGCCGGCTCAGACTTGATAAAACGGTTAGCAAGTGTAGATACTGTTGCAAAGCAGATCGAGGCTAAGAGTACGGAAGTAGTATTCGGGTTGACGTTCAGCAAGATCGAGACACCGTTTGGCATTCTTTTAATTAAGATGCACAACCTCTATAATGACATGTATGAAGCCGGAAACGGTATCATCTTGGATATGAATAATATTGAGAAGCACGTATTTAAACCTATGGAGAGCCGCGAACTTGAGTTCATTAAATCAGGGCAGAAGATGGCCACCGGCTTTGTCGTTGACGAGACATTCTGCCTTGCCATGAAGTATCCAGACACACACCGCAAGATTCGTTACATTGGATCGAACGAACCAGCTTAGCATTAACATGGGGTGGGAAACCACCCCTACTTAAAATTCCAACATGAGACTAAAAGTTTATAGACATAATTACAGCACTGGCGACCTCAAGTTATTTGAATACAAGGGAAGGATAGTTGAGGCCAGTTTTGATGGGGGGACGCTCTCACCAAGAAGAATCAATGGCAGCTTTTCAACATCTGACCCGTTCACTCAAGAAGCCCTTGAATCCTTACCGGACTTCGGAACAGGGTTTTTTATAGAGCGGGATAATGCAGCAGATGCTCCAGCGGCTGTTGTTGTGGAAGACACAGAACAAGTGCTTGGAGTTAAGAATATCACAGAGGCTAAAAAGTATCTCACAGAGAGATATGTGACGATAACTTACAGCCAGCTAAAGAACAAACCAATGGTGTTAAAGGTGATGGAGAACCTTAATATTAATTTTCCTGAATGGCTTACAGAAGATGAATAGAGATGAGATCATAAACATCGTCAAGGTTAAAATGGATGAAGTAAGCCCATTTGAAGAGGAGGAGCTTGTTTCCTCCTCTTTAATTGAGCAGCTACTCGATTTTGCCGCAGGCAGTGTTGTGAGACTATTCCCCGATCATCAACTACCAACTATTACTGATAACAGCATTTCTTTAACAAAGAACCCTGACGGGAGCGGGTATTTCACCTTACCCGCTTCTTTTCAGAGGCTTGTGTCCCTTAGACTTGAATCGTGGGAGAGGCCGGTGACAAAAGCAATAACCGATAAAGACCCCTCATACAGCATACAGTTCAATAAATACATTCGTGGGGGTGTGACCTTCCCGGTAGCCGTTCAGAAGTCACGTACAATGGAATACTTCTCTGTCCCAAAGGAGAAGAGCCATGAGTTGAAAGAGTTCACCTACATCAAAGAGATGAAGGCAGAGGAAATCCCAGACGTACTGATAGACGCCTTAACATGGGAGTGTGCAAGACTTGCTTTTGACTCTATGCAGGACACACAAAGCGCAACAGCATGTACTAATAATTTTGTAACACTTTTAAAAATAGCACATGAGGGGACAGATAATACAAGGAGAGAGTAAGTCCGCAGCTATCTATATTGATGATAGGGGTGGGGAGCCTATTGACCCAAACTTATGGCCGGACATAGAAGTCTATCTTGTGGAGACGGCCTCTTACAAGACCCTTGAGAAGTTCTCAAAAGTTCCTAAAGAAGGGTTTTTACCTATTACGTTTGATACCTACGTCAACCCAGAGGGGATAGAAAGGCCTTATGCTTTGATAAGGTTCTCTGACACAGGTGGTGTCCCTGCGGGGAATATTGATGTGAACATTCATTTGATAAAAAATCAGGCTACATACCCATCAGGGAAGTCGGTAATGATATTTAAAGGTAAGTTAGCGCGAATGCTAAGGGCAAAAAGGAGTTAATAGTAAACTACCCACCCACGCAAAGCGATGGGATGGGCTTTAAACCTGACAACGAATGCAAAGATACTAAATAATTTCACATATCAGAAAATGGTTATTAACAATTTAAAGCGTGGCAGTCGCATTCCTCCCATCGAACCTTTGGCATCAATGGGTTTCCTGCTCCAATTTTATGAAAGATGAAGTTACGACAAACGCTGACTACCAAGTCTATGTAAAACTTGGTGTTGACGTACAGGTTCTTATTGCAGACGATATTGACGGCGAATACATTGTCTATTTGCTTAGTAATATTGATAACATGCAGAACTGGCTTAACATAGCACATTTAGTTTATAGTCCGAGTATAGGTGTCTTTGTTAATTTTGAACAGCATTATGAAGAGCTTTGGTTCGCCAACCAACCGAGTGTTGACTTCGTGGCTTTTTACAACGGGAATGAAAAGGTTAGCCAGTTTAGTGTTAACGCTGACGATATTATTGAATTGGAGAGCAGGCTAAACATTAATACCCCATTTCAGAAGATCAGGTGGGAGTTTGAATCAGCTACCATTACCTCTATTTCAAGTAAGAAAGACCCCATTATCATTTTCAATGAAGAGGGGGCGTATGACGCGACTATAAAAATATTTACCAGTGATGATGTTCTGATATGCCAACATACTAAACATCAATTTATCCTCGTCGGGGATGTCCAGAAATACAGGGTTACATTCCACGTAATGAACGAATACGGTAATGACATTGAAGGAGCTGTTATTGTAATAACAAACGTTGGACAGTTGACAACAATGGAAGATGGGACAGCGTGGATAGACCTCCCAAACAAAAATTACAACTTTACCGTCACGGCGGGGGCGCATTTACCGTTTTATGGTAGCTTCACAGTTCAGGGAGAAGATATGACTATACCAGTTTACTTCTCTGCTATTCCGGCTAAATTCAACATCACTTTCAATACAATTATCAATACAAGTATCAATGAGCTTCCTTTAAGTGGGGTTCAAATAAGCCTTACAGGTGGACAGATCACAGCTCCAATGATAAAGACAACAGACATATCAGGGATAAGTATCTTCAAAGACCTATCCCCTGGGACATACCCTTTTGTAGCCTCTAAAGCAGGTTATAATACCGTCAACGGTCAGGTACTATTAGAAGATGCAGACAAGACGGTTATCGTCCAGTTTGTTGATGAGACCACCACAGTTAAATTTGTAGTAATGAGCAATAGTTTAGTTCCGCTAAATGACGCTTTAGTAGTTATGGGAGAACATCAAGCACTCACGGTAGATGGGCAGTGTGAGTTCGAGGGGATCACCATAGGAAGCTCACATGTCTATGAAATTTCAAAGGAAGGATACACCACGGTAAACGGAAGCATAGGGAGTGTAACGGAAAATAGGAAGATAACAGAACAGCTCGATGAATTGAAGAACCCAGCATATTTCGGTGTCTCCGCTATGCAGACCATTGACGATGTAACAGTGGGATCGGAGATAATACTTATCCCACGCATACCACTTATCCCATTTTCTCCTAAGATAGGAGACAAATTCGGAGACGGGACAGTCTGCTATCTATTACAAGATGGAGACTTCGGCTATGAATTAGGAAAAGTAAAAGGTATAATTTCTGCCGATCAGGACGCTGGGAGTTTCGTTTGGGGAAATGTCAACGCTTTGGTGGAGCAGACGCAAACTGGATTTGGCTACGGGAAGTTTAATACCGACAGGATAATAAACGTCCTCCAAGCATTTAACAGCGGCCAATACGCAGCTAAACGCGCTAATGAGCACGTGTCTATACTATTCTCTGACTGGTATCTCCCAAGTAAAGATGAGCTGGTGCAGATGTATGGAAACACTGACGGCCCCCCCCCCGGATTTTCAGGGAACGCCTTCTATTGGTCGTCAAGTGAATCTGACAAGACTAAGGCATGGGCTGTAAATGCGGGTGTAGCCTCCGAAAAGGTAAAAACAGAACAGTATAGGGTTCGCGGGATAAGGACGTTTGAGATGATGAATCTTGACGTTACGGTGAATTGGATACCGACATTCCCTAATGATGCCGCATATTACTGGATGGCTTTGCCTCAAGATGGTGGAGTTGTCTTTGAAGAATACACAAAATACCAAGACAAGGACACCCTTTCGCAAAATGTATGGAAGGTCGTAACCGATAACTATAACGTAACCGTAATAGACGTGTCGGGGAAGCCTTACATTTTATACATCCATAAAGGGACTATACACCCAACTCTCGGACAGATACCACAAGAACCCATTAACACAAGGTTTAGACTATGATAACGCTAAGTGATCAGGTAAAATATCAGGGGTTTGGTTTCACAGACCCAAAAGTAGCTGTCGGAACGGGACAGCAGTACGCCACTATGAATGCGCTTATTAACGACTTAGCTCCTAAAGGGCAGTTGGCGGTGAATATGAGGGTTTTAGACCTTGACGCTGATAAGATATGGAAGATCACGTATGAAGAAGGATGGGGGTATACTCTCGCGCAGGGGAACCTGACAGGAGAGGAGATAGCGATCCTCCTTAACGCTATCCCCGACATTAACGACATGGTATTATCCAATAAGATAAATTACAACCAGTGGTTTACCGTTAAGGGTAAGATAGACAACATGGACGCGATAATAGACGGGAAGCAGAATAAGTTTAAACAAAGGAGAATGGTTTTTATTGGAGCCACCAGCGAATCCTTTCTTATTGAGAATTTCTCATCTCCAATATTTTCTCTTGCGTTAAACAGGGTACCGCTTGTAGGAATAGAGGCCAATGATTTCAGTGAGGGTGCTTTAGTCTATGATTATATTTATAAGTTCATAACACCAGACACAAGGATAACATTATCCGCTTCTTTGGGGAAATTTAAAAGCGAAGACATAATTGACATAGTATACCAATGATACAACTAAGGACATTTAGGAAGGTACAGGCACACAGCCCCAACAACAGGGTGCAAAGTCTAATAGGGGATTCCACCTTCATCGACTTTAATGTCGATGAAGTATTAGCTGGAGATAGTTGGAGATGCTCTTCTGATGAGCAGGTTGTCAACAACGTCGTCGGGAACCCGGTAGTTTATAAAGGTGATAAAGTCATGGCGATGGTGGATAATCCAGGCCCTCTAAACTGGGAAAATATCAACAATGGAAACTGGGATATTATCAGGAGAATACCTATTCCACCCGGCACCCGCATAACTGCCCGCGACGGTGGGCAGGAAGGGGTGGAAACCTACGATGATGATTACCGGTATATATGTGTTCAATCGGGAATACCAGAATCGCTGCCGGGTAAGCGGGATGGTACAGCAATTTGGAAGAAATCATCAATCGCTCAATCTAATTAATTATGGCAAGGAAAAAAATAAAACAAACTCAAGAAAAGCTGGATAAAATAAAACTCGAAGCCGAAGAGTTGACTTCCCAGCTTAAGGATGCTGAAGATAAGGAACAGGAACTTCTTAACGAAACTACGGAGAAAATAAACGTTATTTGTAAGGAAGCTGAATATTTCTGTGGAGTTATCTTAAGCCGGCAGGATCTGTTAGCAGTTCTGGATTTAGCAATGCAAACCCAAATTGATATAAAGATTCCTTATAGACTTTATCCCATTGACGAATCTGAAAAAACTTAAATATCATGGCGACAATAGAAAATAAATCAACCTTATTTCATTGGAACAAAATACAATCTGGCCCTACCACAGAATTTGAAGAAGTGGCTCCGATTTTAACACAAGGATCCATCCTTGCGGGAAATCCCGCTAATGATGGGATGCCCGTTGCAGTTACCAGTACAGACATAGGGAAAATCCTTAAAATAATAAGTGATGATAACGGGGGTGTTAAAGTCTCGTGGGAATCACAGGATGCTGGCCATAGTCAAAACACGGACGTTGGAACGAGTAATAGTACATTCTATCTGGGAGGGGCGACCGGTGTTAAATTAAGAGATAATGATGGGGATTTGGGGGTACGGACATTTAACAATCTCGATTATTCGGGGATTTTTGCTAAGACTTTAGATGTTAGTGGAGAAGGTGGATACGTTCTTTTACCTACCGCTGATCCATCGGCTGACTACCATGCAGTTCATAAAAAATGGGTTTTAGATCAACTCGGGGCTACTGCCGGGGGACTTATTTTTAAAGGGACGGCTGCTTCAGCAGAAACTATGCCTATTACATATCAGGTAGGCGATCTTTATAGGTCTAGTTTTGTCGGTACATTTCTTACGCATGCTGTTGAAGTCGGAGACTGGATAGCTGCTGTGAAAACAAGAACAGAGGGAACTCCAGTGGCTGATGATTGGGCTGTATGGCAAAGTAACATTGATGGGGCTGTAACAGCGACTTCAAGTTTTACCAGCGGGGGGATGATCATTGGGGCAGGGGCTAATAAAACCCTTAAATCCCTAAACATGGCTCAGTACAGTTTACCCGTTGCGAATACCGCAAATACAATCACCTCTTTAACCCTACCCGTTGAGACTTTCGTCGGGAGGTCTGCTGCTGTAAACGGCCCAATTAAAGCTTTGGATAGAACTGCTGCCAATACTATTTTAGGGTTTACCGGCTTAGCTAGGGACTTCCCAGGTACCCCGGTGCAGTCTAATAATCAAGCTATCAATAAAATAACCCGGGATGCTCAAGGATTAATCACCGAAGTGGGGATTACTACTATCACAGCCGCGCATGTTTCAGCACGTAGGGATTGGGTATCCGCTCCAACTACAAATTGGGCAACAGCAACCGGGGAGGCTGGGGATGAAGCATACGATAGTAATTATCACTATATTTGGATAGCAACAGATACAGTACGTAGAACCCCTTTGGGTAAGTAATATGGTAAAGAATGGAATATCAGTCTTTGGGTCAACCGATGGGGTTGGGTTCACGTTTCTGGATTTTAAACTGGGAGCTAATGAGGTTATGCTTGGTCGCGAAAACGACCTTCCGACAATAAAAAACATCGGAGGCATCGCCGGCTATCAGGATAACATTGTCAAAGACTTCAAATATCATCGTTACAGTGCATCCGTGCCGAGTGGCACACCGCACAATTTCGATATCAAAACGTGGATAGCTAATAATTTTGATGAGTCATCCTCCTATCCAAATTCCGGTGTTTCATTTATCGTAGATGCTTACTTTACTTTTAATCATTTCTATAATAAAAAAGAACAGACACCATTCCACTATGCCGGCTCCATGCACCAGTGCGTTGCGTTTACAATATATCGCCCGAACGTCGGGAATGCTTGGAAATGGTCAGGTGTGAATATAATAAACGCAAATGGCGTTTGGGTGAAATACGATTCATCCTCCACGATATACGGAAGCATTCTGGATTCATCAGAGTTTAGGGATGGTTTCGGAATTACACTTGACGATCAAATGCAACCAGGTGTCTTGGTTTTAAAGGTAGAAAATAAATTACAGAGCGAAACCGGATTCAGTGCACTTCCTGTTTACCAGGCTGAATGTGAAATAAGGTTGCGAGCGTTTGAATTATCAACAGATATTTACACAGAAGAAAATTAAAACATTATGATAACAGATAAAGGATTAGCAAGACACGTAGAAGACGGTGAGCTTCCCACCAAATGGATAACGATCGGCACGAAGACTTACGTCTGCTATGCCGACTATGGGGTTGAACACGCAACTACATCAGGGTGGGCTGTGATGCGTATAGATAGCACGGCACAGACTATCGCTTGGGCTGGCGGGACTAAAGCAAAAATTCACAAGGTTGACGCAGTTGCGTCATTAACCTACAAAAACATCTGGTAATGGTAGTAAAATTCGATGTCCTTCTGGGCAAATTAAGAGAATATGATGAGGGTGCAGGCCCTCAAGGCGCTCCCGGTGCTCCCGGCGTAAATGTAGTTCCGAAAGGCCCATGGGTAGCCGGCGTTTATGCTAAAAGCGATGGAGTAGAACATCTTGGATCGTTTTATTATGCTAACGCGGCTACCGTAGCTGGTGATGTTCCGGGAGTATCCTCGAAATGGGTACTGTTTGTGAGCAAAGGCGATCCTGGAAGTCCGGGGCCTCCGGGAATTAATGGAGTTGATGGGGTTAACGGAACTGATGGAGATGATGGTCTTGGAGTAGTATGGAAAAAGGCCTGGGTTGCCGGAACTTATAATGAACTTGACGCTGTAAGCCATAGTGGTTATGCTTGGGTGGCCAATAAAGACACTATTGAAGAACCTTCAGATCAGGCGACAGACTGGGATATTCTATTTAAAGGAGTTGGTGTGGATGATTATAGTATTACTTCCAAACAACTTTTTGCGGAATTTTGGGATTCTGAATTTATCGTCGCAGAAGATGGGGTTGCAATAATGGATTTAGAACATGCTGCTATCTTTTATCTCGTCATGTCCTCTAATACCGAGGTTCAGATAGTTCCAACGGTCTATCAATGGAATAAGCAAGCGATGCTTACTGTCGAAGGAAATTATGATTTGACATTCCCAAATTCTAGTTACATAAAACTATCTGGGGAGAGGGATAAAACAAAGAAGAATTACTATTATTTCCATTGTATTGATCCTGTTAGCAAGGTGTTTTTATACACTATAAAATCAGAAAATGAGAAGATAACCGAAGCTACGCTTTCTGATAGCATGAAGAAAAGGATTACAAAAGCTCCTACAGCAGGAGCGGTAACTGTAAACTTTTCAGAGGCGGGGATTTTCGATATTGCAACAACTGTGGAGACTGTAATTACCGCTGCTGTAAATGTGAATCATATCAACTCTTCAAAGCTAATTATTGCAACAGGGGCTGGAGCAGTGTCATTTCCTGCTGGCGGTAATTACATTATCTTGTCTGGAGAATACGAGGTTAACAAGACAAATTATATCTACATTCACTGTATAGATACTACTACTCCTAAATTTTTAATCACCATAACACCGAAATAATGTTGCCAGGATACATGATACCTATGGGAGTACGAGGTGCGAAGAAGCCCTTTTCCTTCACCGTCACAGTCACGGCGGGGGATACTGTTGACCTGCAGCTATCTGTTCACCCCAACAAAGTCGCAAAGGTTCAGTGGGACGACGGCAGGGAAACCACTGTGTCGTATTCTGCTGGGGATTATACAAGTCATACGAACACCTATGCTGCTGCTGGGACTTATAATATTAAAATTGTTGATGCTGACAATTTAAAAGGGTTCCAAATAAATAATCCTGCTTATAGCGTCAACATCGTTGGCGCACTTCCGGTGAACCTGACATCCTTGTCTTTATACGGAAGCGCAATGGCCTGGACTTATAGCGGCGCACTTCCGGTGAATCTGACATCCGTGCGGTTAGATGGAAGCTCAATAGCCTGGACTTATAGCGGCGCACTTCCGGTGAACCTGACATCCTTGTCTTTATACGGAAGCGCAATGGCCTGGACTTATAGCGGCGCACTTCCGGTGAATCTGACATACTTATATTTAGTAGGAACCTCAATAGCCTGGACTTATAGCGGCGCACTTCCGGTGAATCTGACATACTTGTCTTTATACGGAAGCGCAATGGCCTGGACTTACGCATCACAATCTTATAAGAGTACCCTATCTTATTTCAGATATTTACCAGGCACGACTGGCAAATGGTTAAGCGCTGCTGTCGATCAAGTGATCGAAGATTTAAAAACAAGCGGGATGGCCGGGACGGTTAACATCGCAGGAAACAACGAGGCGCGGACAAGCGCCAGCGATCAGGATTTGATTGATTTAAGAGCAAATGGGGCAACGGTAACTGTAAATGAATATTGATATG
>Ga0265295_1001653_pt1 | contig 38393 bp, 53 predicted proteins | sample Munlansysbiofilm_FD_192503 | JGI IMG/M metagenome (GOLD analysis project Ga0265295, IMG submission 192503) | Leachate microbial communities from a municipal landfill in Southern Ontario, Canada - Methane capture system biofilm | ecosystem: Engineered > Solid waste > Landfill > Unclassified ... | reverse complement strand
GCAGCTCGTGGCCCTGCAAGCGGCTCTGACCAAGAGCCTCAACGCCAATTTCAAGACTCTCGACACGTCGCTGGACGGGTTGATCGATTACGGTGAGTTCAAGGCCGCATTCGCGGGTTCTGCGACTGAGGCCACGCTCAAGGCTCTTTTCCGGGAGGTCGACGCCAACGGGGATGGCCTGATTTCTAAAGCAGAAGCTCAACGAGCACAGCTCGTGGCCCTGCAAGCGGCTCTGACCAAGAGCCTCAACACCAATTTCAAGGCCCTCGACACGTCCCTGGACGGGTTGATCGACTACGGCGAGTTCAAGGCAGCATTCGCCGGCACGGCCACCGAAGCCACGCTCAAGTCGATTTTCAAGGAGGTCGACGTCAACGGTGATGGCCTGATTTCTAAAGCAGAAGCTCAACGAGCGCAGCTCGTGGCCCTGCAAGCGGCTCTGACCAAGAGCCTCAACACCAATTTCAAGACTCTCGACACGTCGCTGGACGGGTTGATCGACTACGGCGAGTTCAAGGCCGCATTCGCCGGCACGGCCACCGAAGCCACGCTCAAGTCGATTTTCCGGGAGGTCGACGCCAACGGGGATGGCGTTGTGTCCGAGCTGGAGGCCCTGGCCAGCGGGTCGGCAAGCGGCAATGATTTCCTGTCGGGCATTTTGTCACGCCTTGGCGCGGGGATCAAAATAGACACGGATCAGTGGGCGACGATGCGAACTTTGTCCGGAAATATCGAGGCGTGGATATCTTCTGGTGGCGCGGTCGGAACCGTGGATGACAACGGGCAGCTGATCATCCACGGGGCGAACGGCGAAACGACGCTGGGTACCGACGCGATCAAGACAATCAGCGACCTGTTTGCGCAGCGCTCATGGGCGGCCATCAAAGACCTGGCCAAAACATGGGGGGTGTCCGCATCGTCGCTAGATTCGTTGATGGGGTGGACGAGCGGGACAGCGGCTGATATTTTCAGGCGCGCCACGTCGACGACCAATACAGGGTCTACAACCAATACAGGGTCTACAACCAATACAGGGTCTACAACCAATACAGGGTCTACAACCAATACAGGGTCTACAACCAATACAGGGTCTACAACCAATACAGGATCGACGCCGCAGCGCCCGGCGCAAAGCGCAGTGGATAGCGTCGTCAAGAAATATGTCGCTCAATACGGGGCAACAAACGACGCTAACTGGAGAATCTATAACTGGGCTAAGGACAATAGCGCATCCGTAAACCAGCTTGCTAAGGCCACCGGCGGTACAATAACGCAGTTAGAACAATGGATTGCAGACCAGAACTTGACTAAACTCCCGCGCTACGCGGCGGGCGGATTACATGCCGGCGGATTACGACTTGTTGGCGAAGAAGGCCCGGAATTGGAGGTTACCGGCCCCAGTCGGATTTGGTCCGCCCAACAGACGCGGGAACTGTTGATGGGCGGGCAATCTGGCAATGATGATCTTGTGACGGAAATGCGGCGACTCCGGGCCGACCTCCAGGCGGCGCACGCGGCCATAGCCCGCAACACGCGGGACACGGCCCGGCTCATGCGGCGATGGGACGGTGACGGGATGCCGGAAACGAGGGTCGCATAATGAAAGTTTTAGCTCCGTATAACATCACGGACGACACGCTGTCGTCCTCAACCGTGCCGGAAACGGACTATGCCGCGTGGTCATCGGGCACGGCATATGCCGTGGGCGACCGCGTCATCCGCGCCTCGACACATTGTATTTACGAGGCCCTAACCGCCAACACCGGGCAGACGCCAGAGGCCCACCCCACGGACTGGCTGGACCTGGGGGCGACAAACCGCTGGCGGCCGTTTGACAAAAAGGTCGGGACGCGGGCCACGGCCACAACGTCCATGGCCTACGATTTCACCCCTGGTCGCGTCGTGTCCGGGCTGGCCCTGCTCGAAACGGAAGCCCGGTCCGTGCGCGTGACCATGACCGACGCCGTGGACGGGGTGGTGTACGACTCCACGTTTGTCTTAGAGCAAACAATCGACGCCCCGGATTGGTGGAACTATTTTTTCGACCCGTTCCGGCGGAGATCAACGCTACTGGCCGACGACATGCCGATGTATCGCGACGCGCAAATATCCGTGGCCATCGCCGGCGCGCCAGGCGAAACCGTTTCGTGCGGGGTGCTGGTCATCGGCCAGATCGTGCGCTTCGCCGAGGCGGTCCTGCTCGGCGCAAGCTTGGGGATACAGGACTATTCCCGCAAGGACACCGACGACTGGGGAAACACCGTGATCGTCGAACGGGCGTTCGCAAAGCGCGCGACGTGGGCGCTGGTGATCGGCAACGAGCAGGTCGACATGTTTATGTCCACCATGCAATCGCTGCGGGCCAGGCCGGCCGTGTACGTCGGGTCTGACCGCTATGATGCCGTGGTCGTTTACGGGTTCCCCCAGGATTTCGGCGTGGAAATCAGTTACCCTCAATACTCTAACTGCTCCATTGAGCTGATAGGACTGACCTGATGTCAATTACCCCGTTTTCCACCCACCCGTCGCGGGCCATGACCGCGACGGAGTTCTCCCGCGCTGCGGACACGTTTTTTTCCGAACTGCCGCGATTCGTAACCGAGGCCAACGCCCAGGCCGCAAGCGTCAACGCAGACAAAACGGCGTCGGCGGCATCCGCGAGCGCGTCGGCCGAGAGCGCGTCGTCCGCAAGCGTGAGCGCCGTGCAGGCGGCCGAGTCCGCAACCCTGGCTGCCGCTGCCGCGAATTACAAAGGCGAGTGGGCGGCCCAGTCGTACGCCGCCCCGGCCGCCGTCATGTATGGCGGCATCATTTGGTTGGCGGGGCAGGCCACGCTGGCCACGGATGTCCCCGGAACGTCCACGAAATGGGCAAGGCTCCGCTATGTGCCTATCGACACGGAAACGATTGGCATCCCAGGGACGCTTGGCTTCGGCGTCGGGGTCTGCCCGCCAGAATTCCTCCCGGACGGTTTTTCCGCACTGTACGGCCACAACGACCCGACCCATGCAAATTATGGCAATTATCAGTTCAGTGACGGGTCCATCATGGTCTGGGTTCCGAAGTTTTTCTATCGTATCAACTACGCGGGCAACCCGACTCACGCCGCGAATACGCCAAATGACATCCATGTTGTCGGAACGGAAACATTCCCAACCGAGGCATCGGCCAACCTTGCCGGGTACGCCCTGCACCGGGCATTCGTGGATGGTGGTGTCGAGAAGCCCGGATTTTTTGTTGACAAATACGTATGCAGCAAAAACGCGCGGGGGACCGGCTTTGTCGCGTCCAGTATCGCGAACGCCGCGCCGATTACGTTTTTAGCCGACCATAATCCGATCACCGACCTCACCGCCTGCCCGACGATGGCCTTCTGGTCCGCCCTGGACGCGGCCAAGGCGCGCGATGGTGTTAATGGGGCCAAGAATCCGAACAGCAGGTTTTTCTGCAACAGTCGCTTTATTTGGGGCGCACTGGCAATGCTTTCGCTTGCCCACGGCCAAGCCGCGACCTCCACGGGGTCGTGCGCGTGGTACGACGGCTCCGGGACGACCAACTACCCAAAGGGCTGCAACAATAATGCACTGCGGGACGTGGATGACAGCTCTGTCCTGTACGCTCCGGACGGCTACCAGAATTGCGGCCGGACCGGGAGTGGCGCGCCGTTTGCGAAGACCACGCACAACGGTCAAGCCTGCGGCGTCTGCGACATGAATGGTCTGATTTGGGAGATCAACATTGGCCTAACCTGTGTCGCGGCCAGCACGGCGATCACCGGAGCAACACCGGCGAATCCGTGTGTGCTGACCGTTGTTGGCCACGGGAGGACAACGGGGGATATCGTTGTCGTGGCTGGCGTCGGCGGCATGACCCAGCTCAATAACAATTTATTTACAGTCACCGTTGTGGATGCGGACCACATTAGCCTCGATGGCGTGGATGCAACCGGCTACACTGAGTACGCGTCTGGCGGGACAATCACGACTGGCACGTTCCATGCCGCGAAGCGGGCTACCGCCATGAAGGATTTCACGCCGGGAACCACGCTGGCCACGGACCATTGGGGAGCCACGGGCGTCGCGGCAATGCTGGAACCCGTGCCACTGCCGCTGCGGGCCGCTTCGGGCGGGACTGCCGCTTTATTGCGTTTTGGTAACGGTGCGACCCGGGTCCTGTCGTCCGACGCATCTGGGGACGGTCATACACTGGCCGGGCTCTGCGCACCGCAAAACAACGGCGCTGTCTCCACGGCAGGGACGCCCCTTTTTGGGTCAGACCAGTATTACCAGTACATCCGCAACGAGCTGTGCGCCGTTTCTGGCGGCAACTGGAACACTGGAGGGCCTGCGGGCGTGTGCGCGCTCACTCTGGTCTACTCTCGGATAGGCGCGAGCGGCATTGTCGGGTTCCGCTGCGCCTGTTTCCCTGACTAGGTGGCGCGACCACGTCGCGAACACGGCCAGTCTGGCCCACATGGGGCGGCGCGGAGCGCGCGCCCCGGAAATGTTCAACCGCCTCCCCGAGGCGCACAAGCGGAGAATCGCGGCATGACAAAACAAGAAGAATTTGCACTATACGGATGTTATTTAACTGGCATCGAAACTGAACTGGAAAAGGCTAAGCTGGCCCGCGCCAGGTATCTGAAATGCAAGATGCGCCAGCAGTTGGCTGCTGCCATTGGTGACGACCCGGACACGATCACGGACATCCTACGCGCCGTGCTGCTCTGCCACGCCATCCAGATCGGCCTCGTGACAGATTCGTCCGTCATCGAGCGACTGCGGGCCTATGTCCAAGAGATGATTGACGGGTACGGAGGTGCCGCGTCGATCATGGACGTGCTTGAGTACGACAAGTCCATGATCGGGCAGCACGTTATGATGGGGTATTTCGCTGCAAAGGCCATGATCGACGCGGCCGAGACACCGGAAGGCGTGATGCTGGTTGATTTGCCCGGAGAAAAACTCGCAGACGCGCCCGTGATGGGCGCGGATAACCCTGTCTAGCCGGACAAGCATAGTGCTAGGCCATGGCGTCCCTCTCGGCCTTGGTCGAATACGTGAAGTCGCGGCCGCATTTTGGGCAGGACCCAACCTATTCGACGCCGTGGAAGGCATCAACGGGAGTGTGGGTGACGATGGACGCTAGCTTGTTCGCGGCCCTGCAACCTGCTTACGAAGCGCATATCAAGTCGTGTTTCGCGTGGCAGGCGGCGAGGGAAATGGAAGTGGCTGCGGCGGTCCAGGCGGGGGACGTGGAGGCGTTGGCGGAGGTGGTGGAGAGGATGTGACGTGGGGCGCGGCGCTGGTCCGCTATCTGGTCTGCTAATGTTCTTTTTTTGGTCTGCTCTGGTTTGACTTGTGCCGGGACCTCCGCTTGAATGCAGTCGGTCCCGGCAGGTTTGATCTTTTGGACGCGGGCTTACCGTTATGAAAGTTTCTTTTTCTTTAACCGTTCTCTTGCTTTAAGGTATGCGGCCCCGTCACGCGCCATCTGGGCAACTAGCATTTTGCGCACGAGGTTTTTCAGAAGTTCCAGTTCAGCTTCCGCCTTGTCGGCTCGGATGCGTTGACGGCGTATTTCGTCGTTCATAGCAGGTCCTCCACGGCCTTGCGGGCCGCCTGATATGTCGCACGGGCCTCTAGTTCCTTCGGCTCCGTGACAAACCAGATTTTTAATCGGAGCTTCCACTCTGCGCACTCCAAAAACCACCGCACGGCCTCTTTTAGCCGCGCGCATTCTTCCAGCGCATTCTCGACGTATCCGCATTCGTCGAACGTGAACTGGACGCCCTTGGCCTTTCCGGCTTCGATAGCGGCGGTGTATGCGATGGATAGCTGGGTGAAATCCCGATCCTTAGCCGCAATCACCCGCTCCATCGCGGGGATGCGTTCGAGTTGCGAAACGATGGCCTTGACCTGCCGGGCGGTCACGGGAGCGCCTTGACGGAGCGTGTTGATAAGGTCTTGCGTGGTCATTTCACCACCTCCACTTTGACGCCCTCGAACCGGGCCAACGTTTCCAGGTAATGTTTCACGTTCGCCATCTGCCCGCAGGACTTGCGCTCGTGACAGATGAATCCTCTATAATAGCACTCGGGAACCATGACGCTGCCCAATGCTGGGTCAACGCAGTCGATGGCCGTCCGGATTTGCTCCATTGTTTCACGGGTCTCAAGGCTGGCCTTGTGGCACAACCGCTTCCTGGCCATATTGATGAGCGCCTGGGCATTGGCAATCATGAGATGGTTGGTGGGGGTGAGCCGGTTTGCGACTTCATCCGCTCCACGGTCCACGCGCATGGTCTGGACGTAGTGCTCCACGCCGATTTTGTGTCTGACGAAATGCACGGACACGAAATTCGGGATGCCTACCATCTCCACCGCGAAAATCTGGGTCCTGATCGGGCTGTGCTCCATTGCGTAGAGCCGGTCCAGGGTGGCGGCGCTGGCCGCGTGTGAGTGCATGGTGTACTTGCACGCCAGCCGGGCAAGGTCTGGTGTGGTAAGCTTGGTGGCGGAAATCTTCATGCCAAATCCTCTTCCTTGATTGTCTGTGTCGTTTCAATTTCCGATCTGATCCACTGTATGCCGACGATGCCGGCCAGGACCACGCCGACAGCCCATTTCCAGGACGTGGAAACAAAAAGGCCCGCGAAGAATCCACAGGCCATGGACGTTGTGACGATGGAGAAAAGGAGTCTCACTCTTCGACCTCCGTGCCGCAAATCGCGGCGATGCGTTTCAGCCGGTCGCCACGCTTAGTCGCGAGGTGTTGCCAGCGTTTCTTTTCCTGATTCAGATGCGCGAGGGTGTGGAGCAGGTCCGTAATCATGCCGACCGGGTAGCCGTGCGCATGTCCGGCGTTGTCGTGGCGTTGACGGAGCCCGTCAACTTGCTGCTGTGTCAGGATCACGATTCTGGCTCCGGTTCCTCCGTCGCTGGCGGGTACTGGCTCTTCGTCGCCCACGCAACCCCGCACAAAAAACCGCGCATGAACGCCGGTGGCATCTGTGGGATGTAGCCATCATCGTCAATCGGTCCGTGGTAGGACTCCCAGTCATCCTGGGCGGCCTTGTTGATTGCGTCCATGATGATCATACTGCCACCTCCATCTCAAACGCTCCCGCGATTTTCCACATGACCTCTTCATCGCTTTCCAAGTCCTCGATCAACATTTTCAGCATGGTCCAGCTCGTTTGCTCCACCATACGCCACGGCCGGGGCATGTTGTGCCGATAGATCATGGTATTGATTGCGTAGTGGCATGCCATGACGCGCGCTCCGACGAACACAGGGCAGTACATTTGGCGACGGGCAAGGTTGTTTCCGGCAATGCGGACAAAAGATTTGGCGATTTTGGCCGTGGATCGGTGCAGGCTGTCCCGGAGCTGCATCCCCCCATCCCTGTTGATCGTGACCATCCCGGACGGTGCGGACGCAATCGCGTTGTCGCACGCCCGCATGACGCGGCCGGCTTGGCGGCGTAGTGCGTATGTGCTAACGGACGGATCGGCAAACGCTTCGGCGGCTGTTTTGAGCAGCGCGACGACGCCGATTGCGGTGCCGATGGTTTTGATGTTCACGCGACGTTCCTCCGTTGTGATTTCCGTTTCGGGATGTCATGGCCGTATTCGGCGCAGTCGAACGGTAACATGGCCGGACAGAGCCAGGAGCTACACTCCGTTGACCCGGTGTGTAGGTTCGCGAACGTGCTACGTTCGTCGATTGCCGGATGCCACATCCGTTTGACAACGGCGCGGTCTGTTTTCCCTGCCGCTATTTCCTTGTTTTTTCCAACTAGAAGCGGCTCGTTCGCGCTGATAGCCTTTTCGCGCAACCGATCGACGTCTGTTGTCGCGTTGAACTTCCTGTCTATCCCGAAGGCGGCTTTGACGATTGACTGGATCGTCTTCGGTTTCGCGTTTTCTCCTTGCTTAACACGAATAAAATAACAGGCAGAACCATGTATGTCTGACGGCATAAGGTGCCGCCCAACAGGGCCTGCGCTGGTCTTTTTCGCGAGCATGACCGAACCGTCCCTGGTTACATGGTAGCGGTCTAGGTAAAGTCGTTTTTCACCGTCCATTCCTTCGCCTCCGGTATTCCTCGGCCCGCCGCTTCGCCTCGGCTTCGTTCCGCTTCCACTCTGCGTAAGAGCCCCGTCTCATTTTCGATAGCCTCAGGTCCGTGGAAAACTCTACGGACATTCTAAGCGTTGTCGTCATCGGCAATGTCTCCAATAAAAAGGCCTTTCGGCCCTATACGCTGTTGCGGTTGTGGTGGATATATCAGAATGGGATGTCATCCATATCGTCTTTGGCGTTGTACTGTTGCGCTTGCTGTTGTGGCACGGGCTGGCCGTCGCGTTTGTCTCCGACCTGGAAGTCAATGTCCCTGCAAATGATCGAAAATCCGTTCCGCTCCACGCCGTCCTTGCCGGTCCATTTCTCGGTCTGCAATTCGCCGGACACAATGACAGGCTTGCCCTTGGTCAAGTACTGACCAAGCCCTTCCCGCTTAAAAAACTTGCAATTGATGAAGTCGGTGCGTTTGTGTTCACCAAAGCCACCGTCAACCGCGATACTGAATGACGAAATTGTTGTGCCTGACTGCGTTGTACGGACCTCACAGTCACGGGTTAATCTTCCAGAAAAACAACAAGTATTCACTGCTCCCCCTTGTGTTCCGTTTTGCCGGGGAACCGCCCCGGCGCTGGGTTACTTGAAACTCGGATCAATGCGCTGGATCAGCCGGACGCATTCTTCGCGCGATGGGTGATAGAATCGCGGGTACGGGCAGAACGATCCTTCCCCGCACTGTTGCGCCAGCGTTGACGGGCTGTACGGGTGCGGGTTGCATGTCTTGGCCCAGACTTCGCGCGCGTAGCGCATGGCCTGGATGTGTTGGCTTATGACGCTCATGCCGCCCCCCTCTTCATCGCCTCAAGTTGTTCGATCAGATATGCAGCCGCCCTCGCTGTCAGCTCCGAGAATGACGCGACGTTTTGCCACGTCGGCTTTGCCTGCCGCATGATCTGATTGGCGTCGGCAAGCCTGTCCTCGCGTGGTGCGCCAGCGTAGATGGCCATTAGGTGCTTGCGTTGCGCGTCGGTGATGAGTGGGTCCTGGCCAGACTTCGGCGCGGTCGGTTGTGGCGCGGGCTTCTGTTGCTGTGCCGGACCAGGCTTTAGCTTGCTGGCAGCGTGGCCGTCATCGTCTTCCTGGCTCAAGCCAACAATGGCCGCCAACGAGTAGCGTCGGGCGTAGGTGCAGGCAGAGCCAACGCCCTGCGGATCAGGCTTTTGCACCGGCGTCGATATCGTGCTCGACATCCACTCCCCGCTCTTGTGGAGCATGATCGTTTCGACATGCACCAGCCCGTCAGAGTAGGACGGGTGCTGGGACACGGCCAGTCCATGGCGGGACAGGACAGGGCGGACAGTGTTCAGGATCTCGGCAAGGTCCGCATATCTGTTCTTCAGGTGCGGGTTCTGGCTATTCTTCGTGGCGTTCTCGACTTCGCCCTGTGCTTCAGCCAGAGCAGCGGCTAGTGCCGCGATGCTTTCAGACTTCTGCATGATTCCTCCGTGGCGTCTGGCGCCCAAACTCAGCCAGCTCCTGCTCCGTCACTACCGACTCACCGCGTCGTGGAGATGAGAGGAAAAACATGGCCAGCGTCTCGCTCGGGATTTCCGTCACCCGGAACTGACCAGGTAGGCCGATAAACTCGCGCAGTGCTGTCCATAATGTAGGCGTCATCTCTGCCTCCGTTCCAGTGCGTCGATTAAGGGCTGTACAGGGCATCCCGTAGCGTTCATCACGTCCCACATGGATTCAATCTCCCGTTTCGATGCGCCCATGAGGATGTCGAAGTTGCGGGCCTTGCGGCGAAGCTCGGCAAGCTCATCCGCGTCAATGGTCACTTCGGCCTCGTTCTGCATCTTCACTTCGGCCAGAAAGCGCCGGTCAAAATCGTCGCAAAAGAGATTCATTTTCCACCCCCTAGTGACGGCATGACTCCGACCATGAACAGTGCAATCGGCCCGAAGAAAAACCCGGCAATCATCCACCCGAAAGCGGACCGGCCCTTTGACGATGCTACGATTGCAGACGCAAATCCGAGAATGAGCCATAAAAATACGAGTTCCATAATGCCTCCTGTGTTAATGGTTCGACGGCTTCGGGTGCGCGGGCGAGGTGTTCAGTCTCGCTCAAGGGAAGGAGGACGTCGCGTACCAACCCGCGCAAGGCTGGCCGTCTGGCTCATTGCTCCGTTTGTCCCCGGCTAATGCTATGTGTCACCGGGGCCTAGATGGCCTCTAGCTGGTGTCACACCGGAAGGGTCGAAGGTGGGGCGCGTGGGCCGCCCCGTAAATTTGTGTCGTTGGTTTGTTGTTGTATCCAGGTGGCCCCGTACCCACGGTCCATTCTGGATGGTTATTGCCAGGTCGCTTCGGGGCCTTTCGTCCCGCCTGGCTTTTGGATCTCTTTTTTTTGTCAAGGAGCGCGTTCGTCTTGATGTCATCCCTCCCCACCGTCCCCTCTGGCCTTCGGAGCGTCCTTGCCTTGCCTTGCCCTGCCGTGCCTTGCCCAGCCCTGCCATGCCTTGCCCAGCCGCGCCCAGCCTTGCCCCGCCTTGCACTGAGAAAATTTGAGCCTTTTCAAACCATGCTCAGGGTTCCTTGCCGTGCCTTGTAAGGCCCTGCCCCGACGCGACTCGCCGTGCGGAGCTGCGTCTCGTCATGAGAAATTTATGCGAACAACTCCAAGCTTTTCTTCATCGCCAGTGGGCCGCGCTCTGCGCCGTCAACGCGCTCGGAAATGCGCTGCTGCATCTTGCGGCCGGTCGCCTGCGTAATGATTCCGTAGACGGACAAGGCGGTATTGTGCGCCACCTTGAGTTCGTTCGGCAGGGTGGCAAAGTCTTCGACGGCGGCGAGCGTCTTTGCGGCTCTGCGCGACGTCCTGCGGATCTTGTTGATCATCCCGGCCCCGGCCTTGACCTTGCCGGAATCGTCCAGCCGCTTGAGACCGACGTTCGTAACGACGCCGAAGTAGATGCGCTCCTTTCTGGCGTGCCGCCGCGCCGACTCCATGATGTAGCGGGCTTCGGCCTGGACGTTTCGGCCGATCAGGGCGGTCAATTCCGCGTATTCGATGACCTGGCCAGGGTCGGCTTTCATGAGCCTTGAAAGCAGGATCGCCGCGTCAACGTGGATTGAATCTTTGGTCTGAAAGTTCGGGTTCATGTTCATCCCCTGTTTTGAAATTTAGAACCTTGTCTTGCCTTGTCAGGCCCCGCCTTGCCATGCCAAGTCGCGAGAAATTTGTACCTTGCCTTGTCTTGCCTTGCCTTGCCGGGCCTTGCCCAGCCATGCCATGCCAAGTCGCGCTAAATCTCTTCCACCGACTCCACCGCGAACCGACCATAGAAGCCGTTGTTCCTCGGGCGGAATCTGCCGATGCCGATAAATTTTCCAGCCTCTTCAAGGTGCTGAACGAGCACGTCTTTCGTGACTGTTTCATCGAAGACGTAGATGATGAATTCCCCACCCCAGTCGTGGATCACCGGGAAGCACTTATTGACTCGCTTCGGGCCGCCGCGCTTGCCGTCAGAGGGCACGAAAAACCATTCCCCGGGAACGTCGTCCTTCTTGATGGGCAGCACGATGGGGTCCGTGACCAGCGTGCCGGCCTCGATGTGCTTCGTGTAGGTGGACTTGCCTTTGCCGGGGATCTGGATGGAAAGATATTTGGCGGCCTCTGCAATGCAGTTCTTGAGCGCCATGGGCGGAATGATGACGTAGCCGTCGGAGTTTGCGTGGAGCCTGTCGCGCCAGGTGCGCCTTTCGTGGTCGTCATGGGTTTCTTTCGGCCCACGCGTATCGGATACGTTTTTGCTCTGCGAATACGGGGAAATTCCTTTGATCTTTGCGATGTACGTCTTCATTTCATGTCTCCATGCTTAAAGTGTGTCTTGCCTTGCCGGGCCTTGCCCAGCCATGCCATGCCAAGCCCTTCCCTGCCTTGAGAAATTTTTCCTACCCCTCCCCACCGTCCTCTCTGGTCTTTGGAGCGTCCGAACTAGGTCCGGCTCTGCATCCCACCGTCGCGTCTGGCGGTTCGGGCAACGACTCGGTTCTGACTTGGCTTCCCCGTGGGGAGGCGGTTTGGATTCCGTGTCGTTGTTGATTGAAGAATAACGAAAAATGAAATTTTGTCCAGAAAATAATTCCAAATTTCGAAAATATATTTCTGTCAAACAATGGTGGAAATTTTCGGATGTCATTTTTCTGATTGACAACGATTACGAAAACTGAAATTAGACAGACATGAAAAACAAACCGACATTTCAAGAGGCAATCGAATGGCTCTTGGCTACCCATAAAAACGTGGCCGGGGCTGCCCGTTGGCTGGGGATGACCCCGCAGAATTTGAAGCGGGTCAAGGATGAAGAGGAAGCTGGGAAGGGGCTTGTCAGAACACGGGAGTGGATTTGCTACCGTGTATGGGAAGAGACTTCAAAGTAAAAAGCCCGGCAGTCTGACGGGACGTACCGGGCGAAACAAAAAGGACTGGTGAACTATGTGTCAACAAGAATCGAATGTCAATTACGAGCGATTTCTGACGGACAAGCTCGTTGCGGCTCAACCGGTGGGCTTCGACGTGGACCTGGGCGAACTTAACCCCATGCTGTTCGACTGGCAGCGGGTGGTGGTTCAGTGGGCGCTAAAACGTGGATGCGCGGCGCTGTTTGAGTCATGCGGACTGGGCAAGACTGCGCAGCAACTTGAATGGGCCAAGCACATTGCGCGTCTGACGGGAGGTGACGTGCTCATTCTCGCACCGTTGGCCGTGTCATCGCAGACTGTCAGAGAGGGCGCGAAGTTCGGCGTCACGGTCAACAAATGCCGGTCACAAGTGGACGTTCGCCCCGGCGTCAACATCACCAACTATGAGATGCTTGAACACTTCGACGCTGGCCATTTCGCTGGCGTTGTTCTCGATGAATCATCAATTTTAAAAGGCTTCACAGGGAAGATGCGCAACCTGATATGCGCGTCGTTCTCAAACACTCCCTACCGCCTTGCATGTACCGCAACCCCTGCCCCAAACGACCACATGGAGCTTGGCAATCACTCCGAGTTTCTTGGCGTCATGCCAAATGTCAACATGCTCTCAACGTGGTTCGTCAATGACGGCTTTGAAGCTGGCAAGTGGAGGCTCAAGGGCCATGCCGCTGCTGACTTCTGGAGATGGGTGTCAACGTGGGCCGTCTGCCTCTCCAAGCCGTCTGACCTGGGCTTTGCCGATGATGGATACATCCTCCCACCCCTGCGCACGGTCAAGCATCATGTGGGCAAAGAATTTGAGTGCAAGGACGGCCAGCTAATCCGCACGCACGCACCGAGCGCAACCGACCTTGGCCGGGAACTTCGCGCAACAATAGACATTCGCGCCGACAAGACCGCCGAAATCGTAGCCGAAACAGACGGCCCGGTGCTGGTCTGGGTCAACTTGAATGATGAGGCCGAGGCGGTCCTTTCGCGCATTCCAGGTGCCAAGCAGATAACAGGGTCCATGAGCACGGATGCCAAAGAGAAAGTTATCACTGACTTCGTGGGCGGAACTCTCAAGGTGCTGGTGGCCAAACCGTCAATATGTGGGTTTGGTCTGAACTTCCAGCACTGCGCTGACATGGTTTTCATGGGACTGTCATACTCATTCGAACAGCGTTACCAGGCCGTGCGCCGGTGCTGGCGTTTCGGCCAGGCCCGCCCTGTCAATGACCATGTTGTGATGAGCCCGAGCGAAGCCAAGATTTTTGAGAAGGTCCACATAAAGGAGTTGAAGCACATGGAGATGGAGCAGGAAATGAGCGCAGACGTGGCCCTTTCGCATGAGGCAACGGTCAGGACTTCCGGTATGGAGTACAACCGCAAGGAAGTGCGCGGCAAGGACTGGACGGTTATCAACGGTGATTCCTGTAAAGAGATCCAGAACGTGCCGTCTGACTCGATGGGGTTTTCCATCTTCTCCCCACCATTCTCAAGCCTGTTCGTCTATTCCGACTCAATCCGGGATATGGGCAACTGTGAATCTGACAAGCAGTTTTTCGAGCACTTCTCGTTCCTTGTCCCGGAGCTTTTACGCATCACCATTCCCGGCAGACTTTGTGCCGTTCATTGCTCCCAGATTCCCGCCCACAAGTGGAAGGACGGCGAGATCGGGCTGAAGGACTTTCGCGGTGACATTATCCGCACCATGCAGGCGGCGGGATGGGTATATCACTCCGAGGTCTGCATCTGGAAGGACCCTGTAGTCGAGATGCAGCGCACAAAGGCCCTTGGACTACTCCACAAGCAAATCAAGAAAAACAGCGCCATGAGCCGCGTGGGGATGCCTGATTACCTTGTCGTATTCCGCAAGCCCGGAGACCCTGCAAAACCCGTAGCGAGGCCAAACGGCTTCAACCCGCAAGCCTACATTGGCGAGGACGGAGCGGACTGCAAAACGTCAATCGACGTATGGCAGAGATACGCTTCCCCGGTCTGGCACGACATCAACCAGACCAACGTCTTGAACGTCCGCGTTGCCCGCGCTGAGAAGGACGAACGCCACCTGTGCCCGCTCCAACTGGACGTGATTGAACGCGCCATTCATTTGTGGACGCTCCCAGGAGATACTGTTTTCACGCCCTTCCTCGGTATCGCCAGCGAAGTTTACAGCGCCGTCAAGCTCGGGCGCAAGGGCTACGGCATCGAACTCAAGCCCGAGTATTTCAACCAGGCCGTGCAGAACCTCAAGTCACTGGACGCAGACAAGCGCCACTTGTCGCTATTATCCCTCATGCAGTCGGAGGTAGCCTAGCCATGAAGGTCTATCTCGCAACCCCCTACAGCCACGACAATCCAGCCGTGCGAGAACTTCGGTTTATGAAAATCAACGAGGTTGCCGCTAAACTCATGGCTGACGGAATCCATGTCTATTCGCCAATATCACACACGCATCCGATAGCCGAGGCTGGAGACCTGCCGAAAGGATGGGACTTCTGGGAACAGTACGACAGGCATTTCATCGAATGGTGCGATGCCGTCTATGTGTACTGCGCAGACGGCTGGAAAGAGTCCAAGGGCGTGACTGCTGAAATTCAAATTGCGCGTGAACTCGGGAAGCCTGTTTGCTTCATGGGGGCGTAGCCATGGCAGACTTTAGAATAGACGTGGGCTTTTTCGGCCACATCAAGACCAAGAAATTGAGGAAGCGCCTCGGGCTAGATGGAGTTTTCGCTCTTCAGATGTTTTGGGCCTATGCAGCCCAGCATGAGCACGACGGCGTGAAGGTTTATACCGACGAAGACGTTTCGTTGGCCGTTGATTGGGACGGAGACGACCTTGCTTCAGTCCTGGCCGAAGTCGGGTATCTTGACGCGGTTGAAGGCGGGTACACGATTCACGAGTGGGAAACCCACAATGGATACGCTGCCAGCGCTGCGAAGCGGTCAGAATCTGCTCGCATTGCGGCAAACAAGCGGTGGGAGTCTAAGCGGATATGCGATGGCAATGCGGACGCATACGAAGGGCAATGCGATGGCAATGCGGGAGCATTACCGGGCGCAATGCAAAATGATGCCAAGGGCAATGCCCCATCTCCATCTCCATCTCCATCTCCAGAACCATCCCCATCTCACGCTCAAGACGTGCGCGTGCGCGTTGATAATCATCCGACTGACTCCAAGCCCATGCACCCGCCCGGACCATCCCCCCAGGAGTACTCCGTCGAGTTCCTGCAACTCGCGGAACAGTACCCGAGAAAGGACGAGGGCCTGGCAGCGGCATGGATAGCGTTCAAGGCGTGCAAAGCAGCCCATGCCTACCCAGGCAATCCCATTGTCCTGCCAATCCTCGTTGCCTGGCGAGTCTCCCCGCAATGGACCGATGACAGCGGGAGATTCATCCCGAGCTTTTCGCGATGGATTCGGGAAAGGAGATGGGAGGCTGGACCGCCCGAGGATGAGATTGCCAAGGTAGCCAAGCAGGTGGCGGATATGCGGGCGATTGCAGAAATGAAAAAACCGGGGGTGAGGCAATGACTGAGCAAGAACTGACACAAGCATCGAACCAGATAGCCGAGTTCCTGGGTTCTCCGGCACCGACAGCCACAAAGATTTTTGCATGGATGCCCAAGGTCGAACGCATCCCGGGCGAGGCCATTCCGTACATCGTGGAGAAGATAACCGACGAACTGGACAGGATGCCGCCGAACTTGCCGAAGGTGTTCAGAGAGAAGTTCCGCATGTGGCAGGCAGAGAATCCCAAGAAGAACGCGCAAATCGTCCAGAAGGGATGCCCTGATTGTGAAAGCGGCGTCCTGTTCCTGGAACGGGAAGGAAAGACCGCTTGCATATTTTGCCAATGCTATGACGGCGATACGGGCGCGGTGGGCCGCTCCACACTGGCCTACATGGAACGGCAAGGCTGGCGGTCAACCAAGGCCAAGACCATCGGGCCAGGATGCGCGAACAAGGCAGACATTGCCGCGCAACTGAGCCAGGCTAGGCAGGACGAACGCAGGCCCGACCCGGCGCGATATGACGGCTATGAAGACCGTTTCGCGGAAGGTTGGTAGCATGACCCCCTGCCACACCCCCACGCCCTGCCCGCTCCTGCTCGGCAAGGGCACATGCGGCCACCAAGTGCTGTACGGGCCGGATGCGTGTTGGCGAAGGGACGGGAGGCCGGAGAGGAAGGCGGGGTTGGAGAACGAGAGAAGCCCGTTCGCGGGTGGAGATACGGAGGGGGGTGATGAATGAGTTGGCATTATTTGCAGGAGGGGGCGGCAGCATCTTGGCCGGGAAACTCCTTGGATGGCGCACCGTCTGCGCTGTTGAAATTGATTCCTACGCCAGAAGTATCCTCCTCGCCAGGCAGCGCGACGGAATCCTTGAGCCGTTCCCAGTGTGGGATGATGTCGCCACGTTCGACGGCAAGCCGTGGCGCGGAAGCGTCGATGTCATCACCGCAGGGTTCCCATGCCAGGACATCAGCATATGCGGGCGAGGCGACGGCATCACGGGTGCACGGTCTGGGCTTTGGAAGGAAGCGGGAAGAATTATTGGCGAGGTACTGCCGCGATTCGTCCTCTTGGAGAATAGCACAATGCTTGCCCGTCGCGGGCTTGGCGTCGTCCTTGGAGATTTGGCCGACATCGGGTTCAATGCGGAATGGGGAGTGTTTTCGGCGGCGGCGTGTGGAGCAGCCCATAGACGAGAGCGGATTTACATTTTTGCTTACGCCGACGGCGAACAGTTGGAAGGCCTGGACATTCAGAAATTTACGGGCGCTGATCCGAAAGAATCACGCAGACGGCAATTTACAAGAGCAGTTGGCGCGGCTCTTTCTGAAGATGACTACGCCGCAATGCCAAGAAATACTCATGAACTGGCCGAAGGAATGGACCGCCTCCGCGTCACTGGAAACGGATGGGTTCCAACAGTGGCTGCAAGAGCATTCCGCACACTCGCATCGAGAATCGCAGCATAAAGTTAGCCCGTTCGCGGGGGAGGGGGAAGAGTGAAGTTCACGATACCGATTGAACCAGTTGGCCAGATGCGGGCCAGGCACACCAGCGCCGGGAAGTTCTCCCGCACATACAAGGCCAAGCAGCAGCAGACGGCAGAGAACAGGCTTCTCGCCTTCGCAGTGCAGCACCGCCCTGATGAGCCGATAGACGGGCAGCTTGAGGTCAGGATTGACGCATACATGCCAATACCCGCCAGCATGACGAAGTTCAAGAAGGCTCAGGCCAAGATGGGAGAGTTGAGGCCGACCAAGAAGCCGGACGTCGACAACATCGCCAAGCACTTGCTGGATTGCTTCAACGGCATTTTCTGGGTGGACGATAAAAACATCGTCGGGCTGATGGTCAGGAAGTTTTACTCGGATCATCCAAGGTGGGAAGTTGAGATACGGCCAGCATAGGTAAATTTCAAGCGACGTTGGCTCGTGAGCGGTTTTAGGCGGGAATGTGGGCAACGAGTCGGATGATGGGTTTGAACGCGGGAGGATGGAAATTTGAGCGAAAAAGAGATTGAGGAGCAGGCGGAGAAGATGTGGCTCGAATATCACGGCGACTATCCGCCTGACATCATCCCCGCCATGCCGCCGGTTTACATCCGGGGGTTCCGGGACGCGCTGCGGTGGATTCAGGGGTGGGCGATTTACGAAGCAGAGAAGGGGGGAGAAGTGAGCGGACGCGGTGATGATAGGACTTCGATGTACGGCGAAGCAGGGACCGGAATAGGCGGCATACCGTTTCGATATGTCGAGAAGTTCGCCGCGCCAAGTGACCCGGTAGAACACCCGGCGCACTACCAGCAGTTTGGCATGGAAGTGATAGACATCATCCGCCACGTCCTCGGGCCGGAAGGGTTCAGGGCGTACTGCATCGGCAACGAATTGAAATATCGGCTTCGTGCTGGTGACAAGGTCGATGCCGCGCAGGACTTGGCGAAGGCCCAAAAGTACCGTGAATTTAGGGAGGGTAAATGAGCGAGACAGAATCGATATTCCGCGAGGCAGTCGAACGATACGGCGCCTTGCCGCAAATCGGAATGCTGCATGAGGAAATGGGCGAGCTCATGACTGCAATCAACCAGTGGACACGCGGAAGGGTTAAGGTTGAGCGCGTGGCAGAAGAAATGGCAGACGTGTGCATCATGCTGCAGCAACTTTCATATGTCGTGGAGACACTGACACAGGGAGAACTGGACGCAGAGGTGTTCGACGATTTAGCTCAGGTGTTTTTCGATAGCAAGATGGAGCGGTTGGCAATGCGGCTGGTGATGGGGGAGGTGGGATGAGCTACTCAAGATGGGGCGGGTCGAACTGGTACGCATACGACGACGTCCCGCAAATCGTGTGTGAGGTGGTCTAGTGTCTCGCACCAGCGTATCGTGGCCGGAACTGGTCAGGGTCATGGGCGAGGACGGCGCGAGGGATATGTGCGTGGCCTATGGCGGAATTCCTGTCTATATTCGCCAGAGTCCATCCGAGACACTTCTCTTCGCCGTAGGGGAGGCCGCTGCAAGGGCTATATGCAAGGAGTACGGCGGCACGGAGATAATTCCGCCCATTGGTCCACGCAAAGGCCCTACGAACAAGGAGAGGGCCATTCAGATGCTTGAGAGCGGCATGTCCCAACTTGATGTGGCTATCGCCCTGCAATGTCATATCCGCACCGTCGAGTACGCGGCCCAGGCAATCAATGGCGGGAAGCCCAAACGGAAGGACGCGAAGAACGCAGGGGTGGCGAGGTTGCCGATATGACGAAGGACTAAACGCCTTTTTCATTTCGCAAGGACTAAACGACTTTTTGGCCGGGAGATTTTCTCTCGGCCTTTTTTGTGGCGAAGGACTAAACGGCTTTTTGAAAATCGAAGGACTAAACGGCTTTTTGAAAATCGAAGGACTAAACGGCTTTTTGAAAATCGAAGGACTAAACGGCTTTTTGGCCAGTGACCTTGCTTTGCGCCCGGGTTTTGGAAACCCGGCCCGCCGTGACCAGGAGTGGCCCTGGCGTTCCGGTGCGGGTCCAGCTCCGGGCGGGAAGCGAGGTCATGTCAACGATCTGGTGTGACAATACCCCAGCTTGAAACCTTGTATAGATTCGCAATGCGTGCATATAATGTAATGGACGTGCGGAGCTGGCTTTTCGCCTCGGTTGTTGGCAAAAAATATTTTCAGATTATTTTTAAATAATCGTTGACAGATTCGCAATGTGTGCATAAATATTAGCCAACGAGTCGCGAAACGGACCTAGTCCACAAACAAGGGAGAAAAATCATGGCAACGACACTGATGGTAAACGACGAATATTTCGGAGAAAAGGTGGTCGGCACCCGCGAGGAATTTCGCGCCACGCTTCAGGACAATTTCCGATCCTGGTACGCAGACTATGATGGCGAAATGAGTTTTGGCGAGTATGTCGAGAGCGCGCTGGACGAGCATTTGATGGACGCCGACGCCGACGAAATCGAGAATTGCGAGCGGCTCAACGCGCCCATACCGGCGAAGATCAAGGCCGCCCGCATGGCCGCAGGATTGACGCAGGAACAGGCCGCCCGCGTGATCGGCGCAACCCGCAGGGCCTGGCAAGAGTGGGAAGCTGGGCGCCGGAATATGCCTAGCGCAAAGTGGGAGCTTTTTCAGATCAAGGTTAAGCAGTCGAAGAAGTAAAACGCAGTCGGCCCGCTCCGGTGCGCTAACACCTCGGCGGGCCTCATCCACAACATCACAGGAGGATGTCATGGAAGCAAGTACGGTACAACGGAGGTGAGGCAATAATGGCACTCCGACACGATAACACGCCCCGAGTCGCTGGCAGGTTTCAGGAAAAAGAGTTCGGCGCCCTTTTCGAATATGCCGAGCTTGACCCGAGCGCGGCGCATTTTGAGTATGACAAGGCTATCGGCGCCACGCATCTTGTTTACGTCGGCCCATGGTGCAAGCCTCAGCCAGGCATTGACCGAGGATCTAGGGCAGCTATCGTCAAGCGCACTGTTGCATACGTGGCAGTCGACGAGGATGACATGGGCCGCCCGGTCTGGGAAAAGTGGAGCATCAAGAATCACATGGAGTACGCGAGATGAAGACCATGGACGAAAAGCGCCAGGCAGAAAACAGGATCATGCGGTACGCCAAGCAGCCTACCTATTGGCGCAAGGCAAAGGCGGAGTGTCGCAAGCTGCGCAAGCAAGGCCTCGGCATGTCGGATCAGCATGCGGCGGCGCTGCGGATCGTGACGAGCATGACGAGCTTCGCCCCGCCTGTTGCTCGTGACATCGCGCTTCAGGCTATGCTCGCGTCCTGGACATAGCAGCCAGGCGCAAGCCATCGAGCCCACCACAAACGAGCCCGCCCAGCGCGGGCTTTTTTGCGTCCAGCGACTGGAGCTGCGGCGCGCGATCCTCCCAGCTCGGCCAGGTCGCATCCGATCCGGCCCGACAGGTCCAGCCCATGCCCTACCATGCCCGCCCCAGAGCGGGCTTTTTCATGCACCCCAGGACAGCCCCGCGTTAAAGGGCCGCAACTGCCCCTCTCTTGCGTCCTCTCTCGTGGGCGATGCAATGTATGCTTGCGCAGCGAAGGACGCGCGAGAGGCGACGTAGCGAGGCCGTAGGGCTATTGTGCAAGGGAGGCAGGGGGGTCAAAAAGTCCAGGGGTTTACGTCGGAGACCGTCGTTGGCTCTATTTCTTTTGCACGTGCAAAATTGAGGGAACTTTTTTGGCCCATGAAGCCTTTCGGGGGGGAAAATCTATCTGTTTAGTGCTCCTGATTGGCCTACTTGAAAATCTTTTTTCATCAATCCCATAGGAGCTCACGCCATGCCCTTATGCGACCGAGTTTTAGACAATGGCCTGGCAGCCATAACGAGCGCGTCATGCACGGTAGAGCTGCTGGCCGGAAAGGATGTGCCGAAGCAGTACTAGCCGCACCGAGAATCGCTGCGAGAATGGTTTGAGACTGAAGTAAACGCCAATGCGGAAGCACGACGCAAGCAGACGTGCGTGTGAGGTAAAAATGGAGCTGACAGGACTCGAGGTGATTATGGGCGGCGCGATACTGAGCGGCGTCGTGGGCATCGGCACATGGATCATTTCGTCGGCCAGATTCCAGAGCCGCACAGCTTGCGACGAGCGTCACGCCGGAGTCTGCCGGGACATCTGCGCGATCAAGGAAAAGCAGTCTGCGGATACCGGCATCATCATGCGGATGCTCCGAAGCCTGATTGTTCATTCAGACATCCCAGAGGCAGAGAAAGAGCGAATTTTGAACGACAGGTCGGCAAAATGACCTGGGAACAATTCTTCGACTGGCTCATGGGGTGGGAGTCCCGCGTAGTCCATACAGACCCTCGCGATCCTGGCGGCCAGACAGCATGGGGCATCTCCCGCCGCTACTGGCCAAAGTGGGCCGGGTGGGAGTGGGTGGACGGTGGCCGCGCAGAAGACCCAGGCTTCGTATCTCTCGTGTCTGATTTTTACCGCACACAATATTCTGGGTTCTGGCAGTCGCTACCTGCCAGGGTCAATGCCGTCGCAGTCGATACGGCTGTCAACATGGGCCATGACTACGCCGTGCAGTGCATCCAAGACGCGCTCAATCTCCTGGCCGGGTCCGCGTATGTCGTGGTCGACGGCAAGATGGGGCCGCGCACAATGGACGCCGTGAAGCACGCAGACGCATCAGCTCTTGCCTACGCCATGTGCGCGGTCAGGCTGGCAGAGTACGGACGGCGAGGGCGCAATGGCGACCCCAGGCGCGTATTCCTCGATGGCTGGATCAATCGTGTTCGCAGTCTCATGGGGGTGATTTGATGAAATACGCAATCATAACCCTGCTCCTTGCCCTGGCCGGATGCTCAACGCATACAATCAGCATCGGCCCGGACTCGACCAACGCCACGAGTACATCATTTTTGTACTGCCCCGAGGCTCGGGTGATCCGCGCACAGGACGGCAAGCGGTCCGTTGACATGGTTGGCGAGGCGTCAGGCGTTGGGGCTGTTGTGACGGGGGTTTTGCATCCATGAGCACGCCCATCTGCAATTTTCATTGGCCCGAATGGGGCTGCAAACTCGTAACGCCGCTCTACATGACCTGCATGGAGATGGACGAAATCATGCTCGTCACAAACGGGTGCGGACGTGAGGGGGTGGAGGCCATGCTGGTGCCTGACACCATCTGGGGCCTCGACATTTCCCCCGTGTGTCGTGTGCATGACATCATGTATCAGTACGCCGATAGTCTCGAAGACGAGAATTTCGCAGACGCAATCATGGGAGCGAATCTCATCAGTATCATTAAGCAGAAGACGAAATGGCGCATCATGCAATGGCTACGCTTGCGCAGGGCCTACAAGTACATCGACGCCGTGGCGCTGACGAACTGCGTGTCGGTAGCGATGCTGGAAGACCTGGGCATAAAGGATATGGTGTGCTGACGAACAAACAGCTTATCATCATTGGCGCAATCGCCATTGCGTTGACGGCGCTGATTATGGGCTGTCCGCTGGAACAGGTTGTGCGTGCGCTTGGGCTGATGGTTGGAATAGGCGGATAAATTTCAGGCGTTGACGAACGTCTAACCCCCGTGCCCGTGCGGAGGTGATCCAAATCTATCATGTCGGTGACGTTACCGTAATGATCCTTGTTTTACCGGGCGCGGGGATATTTTTCGAACAACACCGGGGACGCCGGTTGAAATGCGACCCAAAGCTGAAAAAGCACCAAGTCCAGGCGCACCATTCCGGGTTACTTTTTCGCCGGAAGGCGGAACTACCCGACGCCGCCGGGGAGCGGGTAAACTCCCCGGCAACTTTAGGAGGCACATGAAATTCCGTAAAAAGCCAGTGGTGATTGAGGCGATGCAGTTTGAAACCAATAATGTTGGCGGAAACGAGCACATGGACGCCATTCTTGAGTGGATTGGCGATAGTGCGGCTTGGCATGACAGTACAGACATATTCATACCCACACTTGAGGGTGTGATGCGTGCGAGCGTTGGTGACTGGATAATCAAGGGCATCAATGGCGAGTTTTACCCGTGCAAGCCGGACATCTTTGAAAAGACATACGAGCCAGCGGAATAACATGCACCGACGAAGGAAGAGGATGCAACGCAAACTCGGATACAACTCTTGCAGAGTCGGCGCGATCATGTGCCAGGAAAAACGCAACTGCCAGAAGAGGCGAAAACATGCCGCCAAGGCCACATAAGCCCTGCCGCAAGCCCGGCTGTTCCCGGCTGACACAGGACGCTTCCGGTTACTGTCAGGCCCATGTCGAGTGGGGCAGGCAGAAGGCAGAGGCCGACCTGTCGAAGCGCAGGCAGGTTGCTGATGATAGGCGCGGCACGGCCCACGAGAGAGGCTACAACGCGAAGTGGAGAAAGGCCAGGGCTACGTTTTTGCGCAGGAACCCATTGTGTTCAGTCTGCGGGAAGCCCGCCACGATAGTTGACCACATTGAGCCGCATAGAGGCGATACAAACAAGTTCTGGGACTCCGATAATTGGCAAGCCTTATGCGTAACGTGCCATAATCGGAAAACCGCAAGGGGCGAGTAATGGCCAAGGGCCGCAAGAAACTTCCGGACAAAATCAAAGAGGGACGTGGCACCGCGCAAAAGTGCAGGGCCGCGAACACCGATTTGACGCAATCCAGGGAAGAACTGGAATACATTGATTGGGAAAGCGAAGACCCGCGTGCATACTTTGACGCCATCAGGGACAATCTCATTGAAATCGGGCTCAACAGCCGCTCGTACAGCCTGCTTGTGTCCGCGACGGCGCAGAGGTGCGCGGACCTGGCGAAAGCTCGGAATGCGCGTGACGCCGTTGGGATTGTCATCGAGGCCACCAACGTGAACGGCGACGTGCTCTTGCGCCGTCACCCAGCCGATAACGCCATTGGCGAAGCGTTCAAGGACGTTCGCAGCGCGTTGACAGAATTCCGGCTCACTCCATCCAAGATTGGGCAGTCCCTTAAAAAAGATGACGGCGCTCAAGGGTTTGGGGGCCTGTGAGAGAGATTCGCAAGCGCCGCACGCATCCTCATTGCCGCAGGGCCACGAAGTACGCCAAGGACATCGTTGGCGGGAAGATTCCGGCCTGCCGATTGACGATTCTCGCCTGTCAACGATTCCTGTCTGACCTTGAATCCAAGAAGTGGAAGCTCAACAGGGACCGGGCAGAAAGAGCCTGCGAGTTCGTGGAGCTCATGCCCCACGTCAAGGGCAAGTGGGCCGGGCAGCCGCTCATTCTTGAGCCCTGGCAATCCTTCATCTTCGTCAATCTGTTCGGTTGGGAAAATGCCCATGGGCTCAGGCGCTTTCGGCGGGCCTATATCCGCGTGCCGCGCAAGAACGGCAAGTCGTGCATCGCGGCCCCGGTGGGGCTGCTCATGCTGACGGTAGAGGCGGAGGCTGGGGCTGAAGTTTATTGCGGCGCGACGAGCGAAGCCCAGGCTGATGAGGTTTTCCGCCCGGCCAAGGCCATGGCGGAGCGGGCCAGGGGGTTTAAACAGACGTTTGGCCTGACCATCGCGGCCAGTTCCATTTTCCGTGAGGACGGGCTCAGTTTTTTCAAGAAGCTGATTGGCAAGCCCGGCGAAGGCCAGTCCCCGCATTGCGCCATCCACGACGAATTCCATGAGCACAAGACCTCGGAGCAGGTTGATTCCATGGATACCGGCATGGGCGCACGGCAAGAGCCCCTGCAGTTCATCATCACGACATCCGGATTCGACACGTCGAGCCCGTGCAAAGAGCTGGACGATTACGCGGCCAAGGTCGTGGGTGGCGACTTCGAGAACGAATCATTTTTCGCGCTCATGTATGGCATCGACGACGACGACGACTGGACGGATTTCGAGGTCTGGAAAAAGGCGAATCCGAACTTCGGCGTGTCTGTCTCCGATGAGTACCTGCGCGGAAAGCTCGCAGAGGCCATCCAGCGCACGTCATTGCAGAACACGGTCAAGACGAAACACCTCAACTGCTGGGTGAACGCTGGCGTCGGCTGGATCAACATGGCGAAGTGGAACAGCAACGCCGACGAAGGACTTGAGCTTGAGCGGTTCGCCGGGTGCAAAGCCTGGATCGGGATTGACCTTGCGTCCAAGATCGACCTCACGGCCATGATGATCCTGATCCGCCATGAGGATGCTTGGTATCTATTCGGCAAATACTACTTGCCCCAGGATACCATCGATCTGAAGGGCAACGAGCACTATCAGCGCTGGCAGATGGAAGGCTGGCTGACCGGGACTCCCGGGGCACGCACCGATTACGCATATCTGGAAGAGGATCTGCTGAAAATCTACGAGTCCTTACAGGTGCAAGAGATCGTCTACGACCCGCGCGAGGCTGAATACCTGATGCAGTCAATCAGGGAGCAGGTTTCGTGCCCCATTGTGGAGATGACACAGTCTGCCGCCGCCCTGTCTGAACCCATGAAAGAGTTCGAGGGGGAAATTTGCGCGGGGAAACTGTTGCATAACGGTGATCCTGTACTTCAGTGGGCAGCTGGCAACGTAGTTCTCAAAGAATCGAGGAACAAACTCTACTACCCGGCCAAGCAGAACGTGCAGAGCAAAATTGACCCCATCGTGGCGGCGGTTATGGCCATGGCCAGAGCAAAAGCGCAGGTTGACGACGGATTCGCGGGGCTGGTTGACGTGACACAATTCATCGGCGGTGAGCAGTGAATTTGAATCCATTTCGATGGTTTAGCGGGAAAAAACAGCCCGAAAACGCCTACAAGGACGTCGTTTCCGAGGAAAAGGCCATCGAACTCCTGTTCGGCGGTTACGGTATCCCGACGACGGCCGGCATGGTGGTAAACGAGCAGACGGCCATGCGGATCAGCGTCGTCTACCGCTGCGTCTCTCTCATCGCCGGCACCATCGCAAGCCTCCCGTGCGAAATCTACCGCTACAAGGGCGGCAAGTCCGAATTGGCCGACGATCACCCCGTCTACTGGCTCCTGCACGACGAGCCGAACCCGCTGATGACCGCCAACACGTTCTGGAAGAACTTCCTCTGGTGGGCGCTCATGCGCGGGAATGGCTACGGGCTGATCGGCCGCTCCAGCCTAGGCGCTCCGCTTGGCGTTGGCCTGGTCAAGCCCACGTCGGTGACGACGGACCTGTCCCAGGACAAGGCGCGGCTGATCTACCAGATCACGCTCGACACGTACGAGGTGCGCCGGTTCGATCAGTCCGACGTCATGCACTACCCGTTCATCGGGTGGGACGGGAAGGCCGGCCGTAGCCCGCTAGAGTGCGCACGCGAGGCTATAGGGCTTGCCGCGGCCGCCCAGGAGTTCAACGAGCGGTTTTTCTCCCAGGGCAACGCCGCTGACATCGCCATGGAGTTTCCGGGGAACGTCAATGACGAGCAGATGAAGCGCATTCTCGACATTTACGCCCGCAATCGGGCTGGGCTTGAAAAGCAACGACTCCCGCTTGTGTCTACTGGCGGGGCCACGATTAAGCGTCTGGATTTCGACGCCGAGAAGTCGCAGCTCGTGGACGCCCGCAATTTTCAGGTCGAGGACATCTGCCGGTTCTATGGCGTGCCGCCTCACATGGTCGGCCACACCAGCAAGAGCACTTCCTGGGGCTCCGGCATCGAAGAGCAGACGCTCGGGTTCGTGAAGTTCACGCTCCGCGACATCCTGAAGGGCCTTGAGCAGGAAGTGAACCGGAAGCTCCTGCGGTCCACGCGCTTTTACTGCAAGTTCAACCTCGACGCCCTCCTGCGGGCCGACAGCAAGGGCCGCTCCGAGTTCTACAAGGCGGCGGTCGGCGGAACACAGAGTCCTGGCTTCATGACCGTGAACGAGGTCCGCGCCTTGGAAAATCTCCCGCCTCTCGAAGGCGGCGAAACACTTTTCGTCCCGGTTCCGGCCGCTGCGACCGAGAAAAAGGAGGCATCAGATGCCAAATGATTTTGAACGCATCAGCGCGCGCGAGTTGCTGGCCAGGTCCGAGCGCGAGGCCGTTTCCCGGGTCAAGGCCGGGAAGCCCGCACAGATCAGCCCAGCCACTGTCATGGACGCCGCGAAGGACGAGGCCACGGTCTACGTCTACGACGCCATCGGCGGCTGGTGGGGCCTTGATCCGAAGACGTGGGTTCCCGAGTTCGCGGCCATCAAGGCCAAGACTATCCACCTGAGAATCAATTCTCCTGGCGGTGCCGTACTGGATGCCGAGGCCATGCGCACAATCGTGGCGCAGCATCCCGCCCGCGTGATTGCCCACATTGACGGCATGGCGGCAAGCGCCGCTACTGGCTTAGCCCTTGCGGCCAAGGAAATTGAAATGTCCGCCGGCGCGATGTTCATGATCCATAACGCTTGGGGATTGGCGATGGGCGGCGCAAAGGAAATGCGCGACTACGCAGACCTTCTTGAGAAGATCAACGCCAACATCCTGGCCGAGTACGACCGCAAGACCGGCAAGGGCGAAGAGCAGATCAAGGATTGGATGGACGCGGAAACGTGGTTTACCGCCGCCGAAGCCCTGACCAACGGTTTCGTGGATAGAATTTTCAGCGCCGTCGAGCCGGAAGAGGGCGACGACGCGAACAACGCCGTGGCTATCGTTGCCCCTGGCGTCAACGCGGCTATTGGCGATGCCGACAAGGCACGGCGCGAACGCGCTTTGCTGTTGGCTGAAATTGGAATGTAGCGGGCGCTCCGCACAACTCTAACCAACCATGGAGCAAAACATGGACATTCAGAAACTGCGGGAGTTGAAGGCCGCGAAGGCCGAGGAAGCCCGTAAACTCCAGGCAAAGGAAACTTTCACCGCTGAAGATCAGGTCGCTTTTGAAGCCCTGGTTGCCGACGTGAAGGCCATCGAATCCCGCATCCAGGCCGCCATGGAACTGGACGGGCTGACCGACCCCAAGGACGCACTGACTGTCGCCGCCCAGGCCGGCAGCATCACCATCACCAATCAGCCCCCGGTCTACAAGAACCTTGGCGAGCAGATGCTTGACGTCATGGTGATGACCACCGGCAGCGACTTCAAGGCCAAGTCTGCCGCCGCCGAGCGGTTCCAGAAGGTCGTCAACGCTGCCTCCGGCGGCTCCGTCGGCATCGACGCCGAAGGCGGCTACCTCGTTGAAACCGACAAGGCTGCCAGCATCCTGACAACGGCTATCGAAACTGGTGTGCTGGCATCCCGCTGCACCCAGCAGCCCATAGGCGCCATGGCCGACTCGTTCAGCTACTTGGCCGCCGACGACCGCGACCGCTCCGACGGCAAGGTCAACGGCATCCAGGTCTACCGCAAGGGCGAGGCCGATACGATGACCGCTGGTGGCAAGGCCAAACTGAAGGAGCGCGAGATCCGCGTCGAAGATATGTATGGCCTGATCTACGTGACCAACAGGATGCTGCGTGATGCCTTGGCCATGGCCGAGTATACCAAGCGCGTGCTGCGTGAGCAGTTGGCGTTCAAGCTCGACTACGAAATCTTCCAGGGCAACGGCGCAGGCCAGTGCCTCGGCATCATGAACTCAGGCCTGATCGTCACGGTCAGCAAGGAAACCAGCCAGACCGCCGGCACCATCAACGCGACCAACGCGATCAAGATGCTGGCCCGGTTCAAGGGTGACATCTCCAGGGCGTGTTGGTTTGTGAACCAGGACTGTCTGCCGCAGTTCCCGCTGATGACAGTTGGTAATCAGCCGGTCTTCATCCCCGGCGGGTCGTTCGCCAACGCTCCGTTCGGGATGCTGCTTGGCCTGCCCATCGTGCCCATCGAATTCTGCAAGACTGTGGGCGACCTGGGCGACATCGTCCTGGGCGACTTCAGCCAGTATTTGCTGGTTCGCAAGGGTGGCGTGGAAGAGGCCGAGTCGATGCACGTGAAGTTCACCACGGACGAGATGGCATTCCGCTTTATCGTCCGCAACAACGGGCAGCCCATGCACGACTCCCCCATCACCCCGCTGAACGGCTCCAACACCTTGAGCCCGTTCGTCACGCTGCAAGCCCGCGCCTAATAGGAGGACGCCATGAACCTGATTGAAAAAGTGAAGATCGTCGAGGCCATCGCTCCGGTCGTGGGCACCTCTGCCGCCGCCGGGGATTATATCAGCCTGAAGAACGCTGGCCACGTCACCGTGCTGGTCCACGTGACGCAGGCCAGCGCCGCGCCTGTGGCCATCACCATCGAGCAGGCGAAGGCCGTCGCCGGCACCGACTCCAAGGTTATCACCAACGCAGTGCCCATCTACCTGGTGGCTGATGCGGCGACCTCGGACGCTTGGGTGCGGCAGACCGATGACGTGGATTACACCACGAGCGCGACCCTGAAGCACAAGCTCGTGGCCTTCGAGATCGATGCCGCGTCCCTGGACCAGGCCAACGGTTTCGACTGCATCTGTGTGAAGGCAGCCGCGTCCGACACGGCCAACCTGGTTTCGGCGCAGTACATCCTGTCCGACCTCCGCTACGGCGCCGAGAAGACGGCCATCACCGACTAGCCCTATGGAGGCCGTCATGAAAGTGCGCCTGCTGACCCGCTGGAACGGGTATATGTCGAATGACATCGTGTCCGTGTCCACTGCCCGGGCCGAAATGCTGGAGTCGGAGGGGATCGGGCGTGTCATCGACCGGCCGGCCCCTGCGGAAGAGGTCAAGGCGAAGCCCGAGGCCAAGAAGAAGTAAACGCGCGGCCCCTGCGAAAGTGGGGGCCATTCTTGAAAGGAACGTCCATGCTCAAACTCGTCACCGCCCCTACCGTCGAGCCTGTCACCTTGTCCGAGGTCAAGGCGCACGCCGTCATCGGTCACGACCTCGACGACACGTTGCTGGCCATTATGATCAGCGCGGCACGGGAGCACGGCGAGTCCCTGACGGGCAGGAGCTGGGCACCGAAGACCCTTGAGGTCGTGATGGACGAGTTCCCGGCCGGGGCCATTGAGTTGCCGGCATCGCCCATCACGGCAGTGACGTCGGTCAAGTACCTCGATGCCGATGGCGTTGAGCAGACCATGCCCGACACGGACTACACGGTCGACGCCGACTCTCTCGTGGGCCGCGTCGTGGCTGTGGACGAGTGGCCGGAAACGGACGACACGGTCAACGCCGTGCGAGTGCGGTACGAGGCAGGCTTCCCGGCAGGGAGCATACCCTCTGCGCTGAAACAATGGCTACTCATCCGCGTGGCGACCCTCTACGAACACCGCGAGGCACTGACGATGGTGAGTAATGGCCGATTGGTCATGCCCATGGACCGCTCATTCGTTGATGGTCTGCTGGACCCCTACACCGTCCTCGGGGGCATGTGATGATTCGCGCCGGAAAGCTCCGTCAGGTCATCACCTACCAGGCCAAGACCCAGACCGTAGACGACTACGGCGGCCCGGTGGAGGCGTGGGCAGACTTCGCCACGGTTCGGGCCTCAGTTGCCCCGCTGATTGGCAAGGACATGCTCTCGTCAATGGCGGCTCAGTCCACGGCGGAAATGCGAATCAACCACCGCTACCTGGCCGGGGTCACGTCGGCCATGCGGATTATCTGGGAAGGGTCTGAATATGAGATTGTGGGCGAACCCGCCAACGTCCACGGGCTGTCCCGTGAGATTGAGGTGATGGCCCGCAAGATTGGAGGTGGCGCGTGACGACTGAAAGCACTCTCCAAACCCTACTATCGCCTCTCGCGGCGGGTGGATGCTGGCCCGTAGCAAACACTGCGGCGACCATCACCCATCCGTACATCGTCTTCTATCAGATTACGTCAGGTTCCGAGATGCTTGATGAAACCGGGCTTGATGTGCAGCGATACCAAATCGACTGCTTTGCAAAGTCATACGGCCAAGCAAAAGCATTGGCGAACTCCATCAGGGGGGCAATAGCAGGGTCATCTCTTGTAGGTTCCTATCTGGGAGCCATGGACGGTGAATACAACGAAGTGGTGAAGGATTACCAGGTCATAACCGAATTCAAGATTTGGGCAGAACAATGAGTACACCATCAGAGCAGGTAATCGAGTACGCTCGGCTGCTTGAACAAATCAAGAGTAGATTTCCGGATGTGTTTCGGCACATTGTTGGGCTGATACGCACAATTTTAAAATAGGTCCGGGTTCGCCCCTGCCCTTGAAAATTTCACCGCCCACCCTGCCACGGCTCGGCGCTCTCCACAAAGGAGCGAAAAGCCATGGCAAATGCAGTAGTTTGGAAAAACGTAAACGTGTCCATGCAGTCGGCTATCGCCGCTGCGAAAACCATCACCTCCATCTCTCAGGCCGCAACCGCCGTAGTCCAGTGTACCGCGCACGGCTACGCAAACGGGGACATTGTGTACCTCGAAGTGCAGGGCATGAGACAGTTGAATGAGAAGGCGTGCCGTGTCGCATCCGTGGCCACGGACAGCTTTTCGTTGGAGGGCATCAACAGCACCGACTTTGACGCCTTCACCAGCGGCACGGCTCAGAAGGTCACGCTGGGCACCAGCATTTCGACGGCGACCAGCATCAGCGCATCCGGCGGTGAGTTCGACATGATCGATACCACCACCATCCACGACAACGCCAGAAGCCAGATGCCGGGCCTGCCGAGCGCAATCAGCTTCACCATGGAACATCTGTGGGACGTGTCGAACGCTGGTCAGGCCGCGATGAAGCTTGCCTCTGACAATCAGGACCGCCGCGTCTTCAAGTTCCAGTTCGGCAGTGGTGGCAAGATCATCTTCTTCGCCGGGTATGTCGGCTTTACCGGACTCCCCGGTGGCCAGGCTCAGGACAAGGTCACGACCTCCTGCGTCATCACCATGAACGGCACCCCGACCTATTACGCATCCTAAACCTAAACCCAAGGATTCACCATGTTGAAGCTCAATCCGAAGCCCACTTTCGACGCTGATGTAAAGATTACCGTTCCCGGCCAGACCGAGGCGGGGACCATGAAGCTGACGTTCAAGTACATGCCCAAAAAGGCGTTGTTCGAGTTCTTTGAAGCGCACCGGGCAGAATACGACGATGACGGCGAGGTGGTCAAAGAAGCGAGTGCTGATGAAGTCATGCTCGCTGGCATCATCGTCGGCTGGAAGGGCATTGACGCCGAGTACAACCAGGGAAATCTGAAGATTTTCCTCGACAACTACCCGGCTGCTGCTGGCGAAATCATCGTCGCCTACAACAAGCTGGTCCTTGAGTCGCGTGTAAAAAACTAGAAGCCGTTGCCGTGGCCATGTGCTGCGGCAACGGCAATTCGCCGGATGATGCTGCGTCACGGCTTGGACTCCCTGCCGACCTCATTCAAGAGTCCGACACATTCCAAGTCGCTGACGGCATCTTCCCAGATAACGCGCTGACGGTTTCCGTGTTCATGGACATGATGACGCAGTGGCGGTTCGGGCCGGCGGGAGCAACCGGGCTTGACTACACGGCACTGCCAATAGTGCTCCGTCTGCGGGAAGTGCCCAGAACAGAACGCCGAGATATTTTCGACGGGATACAGACGATGGAGCGGGCCGCGCTCAAAGGTCTTCGGGAGTCAAGGGGGTAGGTCATGGGGATGATAAAAGCGCGAGTAAGCACCAAGGAAATAAAGGGCCTTGAGGCAACCTTGGCTGAAATCGCAAAAGCTATCGACTCAAACCTTGAAGATACGGCCATGTACGTTCTGAACGAGGCCCAGACCACCACGGACTTCATCGACAAGACCGGGAACTTGCGCCGTAGTATTCGGATGAAGAAGTCCAAGTTCCTCAACGGCGGCTACATCGTTATCGCGTCCGGTAAGCACGGCTCAAAATCACGGCGCGGCTTTCACGCGCATCTTGTCGAATTCGGGCACGTTGAGGTTTTATGGGGCAAGCCAACCGGGAGGCGCGTTGCCCCAAAGCCATTTTTAAGGCCAGCCCTTGAGAGAGGCATTAAGTTTGCCACGGCACTACTCCGTAGAGACAGGAGAATTTAATGAGCGGGAAAATATCCGGTATCTACGTTGAGGTGAGGGGCGATTACAAGCAACTCAAAGAAGACCTCGCTCAAGCCAAGGCCATTGTCACCCAACAATCTAAGGGCATGTCCGATGCTCTGAACAACGCGCTTTCCCCCGACCAGATAAAGAAGTCTGTCGATAAAATGGTCGGCAGTCTTAACACGCTTTCCAACGCATCCAAAATTGCAAATAAAAGTTTTGATGGAGTCGGCGTAAATCTCAAGCAGTATTCAACGCTCGTTGGCGTCACCGAAAAGGAGTTCGCAAAACTTCAATCACGGATGATTCAAACGTCCGCTGCGAAGGCCCAGGAGACTGCGCTCCGCAACATCGCCAAGGCCGCGAACCTGTCTGCAAAAGAGGTTTCGCAACTCGGCAAGCAGATGGGCGTCAGTGCCGCAGGAATCTCCGCAGTCAACGGCGCGTCACGGTCTGCATCTTCGTCGCTCTCCATGCTCGGTACGGCAGCGCAAGCAGCCCTCGCCTACTTCTCAGTCCAGACCGTTATTGAGTTCTCCCGCGCAGTGCTTGACGCGGGCATCGCCATGGACAGCCTGCAAAGGTCGTTTGTGGCTGTCACCGGCAGTCAGGCAGGGGCGGCTGAAACGATGTCGTTCCTGCGAGAAGAGGCCGGAAGGCTCGGTCAGAATTTCTACGCCCTTGCCCCTGAGTTCAAAAACGTCATGGCCGCAGCACGCGGAACGGCGATGGAAGGCGAGAATGTCCGCAAGATGTTCTCTGCTGTCGCGGCGGCATCGACTGCACTAGGACTCTCCGCTGACGATACGCACGGAACACTCCGGGCACTTCAGCAGATGATGAGCAAGGGCAAGATCCAGGCTGAAGAGCTGCGTGGGCAGTTGGGTGAACGCCTGCCAGGTGCGCTCAATCTCATGGCGACAGCCATGGGCGTGACTACTGCCGAACTCAACAAGATGATGGAGGACGGCAAACTTCTCTCTGACGAAGCCCTGCCAAAGTTGGCTGCTGAACTTGAGCGCGTTTACGGCAAGGCCGCTGAAACCGCTGCACTTGAATCTGCCCAAGCCGCTGTCAACAGGCTGTCGCAGGAATGGACAGATTTCAAACTCAATCTGTTTGAGTCGGATACGGCTGTGGCAGGAATCAACGCCGTCACTCAGGCCCTTTATGGCTTGAATGAGATGATTACCGCGATCCGCACTGGCCGTAACAACTCAGGCGAGGTGAGAACGCTTCTTGATGGTCTTGGTCGTGGCTCAATGCTTGGCGTTGAGGGCTATAATACCTACAAGGGCAAGGTTGCGGCGACAACTGATTTAAACCGCGTGCGCGTGGCTGATCCAAGGCTTGGCACTGGCGACTCGTTTATCGAAATGGGTCGCGGGCTTGACGCTGCCGCAAAGCGGGCCAAGGAGCTTGTCGCTGAAGTAAACAAGGCTGATGAGGCATATAAGAGGTTGGCGCAGACCGAGCGAGAAAAGCTCGACGAAACGTATAACGACCTCAAAGGTAAAGTGTCTGACCGCCGCGCACTTGACGTTTGGTACAACAACGCCGTTGCTGAACTCAACGAAAAGGCAACCAAGAAATTTACAGACGAGCAGAAGAAGCAACTCGCAGCCCATAAGAAGGCACGCGAGGCGATGCGCAAGAACGAGGCTGAAACTCTATCCGCCATTGATAAGTGGATGGAGGACTACGAGCAGCAGCAGATAGAAGCCGTAGCCAACGGCGTTGCAGAGCGTAAAAAGCTCCGTGAAGACGAAGCAGCTGCCGCTGTAACCGCTGCCCAGAAGATTGCCGAGGAGCAGGAAGCCGACGCCCAGAAGGTCATGGACAACATCCAGGACGCGACGGCTGACGTGTTTTATGATATGTTTCAAGACATTGATAAGGGGTGGGAAAACCTCTGGGACTCCATGAAGTCGTGGGCGCTCCGCACCCTGGCCGAACTTGCCGCACGTGCCGCAACGGTCCAGATCGTCGTGCCGATAATGACGAGCATGACGGGCACCAATTCCGCAGCGCAGGCCGTGCAGTCACTGACGGGCGGGCAGGGCGGCATGGGCAACATGCCGATTGGCTCGATGTTTGGCGGCGAAAGCGGCCCGCTGTCCGGGATTGCCAGCTCGATAAATACATGGGGCGCAAATACATTTCCCGGCGTGTTCGGCGGAGCTACGCTGGCCCAGGCCGGAACGCCCCTATCTGCCGTGGTATCCAGCCCCTCCGCGTCACTCGCTGCCGCAGAGGCCGGGACTACGCTGAATGCCCCGCTTACGTCATCTGGTACGACGTTTTTAGGGGCAGCAGGCGGGGCCCTTGGCATGGCCGGGGGTATTTATCAGGCGGCGCAAGGCGGTACGGGCAACGCCGTTGCCGGCGTCGGCACCGCAATAGGCGGCGCCTTGGCGTTTACGCCTTTTGCCTGGGCCGCGCCCATTGTCATGGCCGCCAGCCAAATAATAGGCGGCCTGATCGGCAATGAGGAGCAGTCCCCTTCTGTCATCTATCAGGCCCAGCAAATGGGATGGGGTTCCGTAGACCCCACAACGTACCAATTCCACACAAAAGACGGCGCAAAGTCAAAAACCGGCAACGAAATATCCGTCGCGCTGGCAGCTGTGGCGGAGAGTGCCTTTACGACCGTTGAGGCCGTTGTCGCCGGGCTGGGAGAAAAGTACGTCGATATTCTGGAGGATTCCACGGTTGAATGGGGCCGCAAAGCCGGAGGTAGCTGGAAGGAATGGGACTTCGGCGCAGACCACGACATGCAGGAGCTCCTCGAAAAAGCCAGTGCCGATCTGTCCGGCCAGATCTACAAAGCCGCATCCGGGGCGTTTCAAGCCGCCGGGCAGGACATGGCCGCCGGCGACGAGGCAACCGCAGCCCTAGGCATGTTGACGGGCAAAGCGGCCGAATCGTTCAAGGCCATGCAAGACATCATCGCCGCTGGTGTGCAGTCCGGCGACGTGGAGACATATGTCAACCAGCTCCAGGCATTCCAACTGGCCATTGCCACGGTCAACCAGACGTGGGATGCGGTCAGTCAGGCAAGCGCGGAGCTGGTAACGCCGCTCACCCAATACGAACAGGCCCAGCGCCAGGTAAACGCCCAATACGACGCTTGGATCGACCAACTCAACGCGGTCGGCATCGCCCAGGACAAGCTCAGCCAGATCGAGGCCGACCGCGCGACTATTCTTGCCGACTTACAAGCCGCTAACGCAAGCGCTATTGCCGAAGTCCTCGCCACGTCTAGTGAGGTTGCCAACCCTCTAAGCGAAGTTGAGGCAGCGACTAAGCGGGTCAACGAGCAGTTTGACGCCTTGACGCGGGAACTGGAAGCCCTGGGCGCGACATCCGCCGATGTCGCGCAAATCGAGGCGGACCGGGTTGATGCGTTAGCGGACGTTGTATCCACTGCGCAAATAGCGGATACAGAAGCATCCGCGCAAAACAGAAAACTTATTGATTCAGCGCTTTCTACGGCGGGGGAGCTGGCCTATCCGCTCTCTGAAACCGACGCCGCGATTAAGCGCATTAATGACCAGTTTGATAATTTAGTAGAGCAACTATCAAAAGCTGGTGCGTCCACAGCTGAAGTAGCACAAATTGAAGCTGACCGAATTACGACTTTGCGTAATTTAGCCGATGCCGTCATGGCCGCCGCGAGTGCCGAACGCACTGCCGTTTTGAGGCAGAAATGGGCTGATCAACAGGCGACGTGGGCCAACGTCGTGGACGAAGCCCAGGCAACGGTGGAAGCCGCCCGCTCGAATTTGGTCTCGGCATATCAGGCCGAGGCGTCCGAAATCACGACAGTCATCGAAAAATGGAAGAGCCTGACCGACCAACTCCGCGAATGGCGCGAGCAAGCCATCGTGGACGTGCTGCCCGGAACGGAGAAGGCCCAAGCAGACGATCGGTGGGATGATGTCTACAGGCGCGCGCAACTGGGCGACCAGGACGCTATCGAGGAACTACCCGATGCGGCTCAAGGCCGCTTGGACGCTCTTCGGGCATCATCCTCGACCGCCGAGGACTACGCGCGCGCGGCCATGCAGACCATTAACGGCGTGCAGGCCGTCGAGCGGCTCACGGAACGCCAGGCGAGCGTGTCCGAGCAGCAACTCGCCGCGTTGACGGCGCAGGTGGAGCGGCTCGTTTCCCTGGACGACGGCGTGAAAACAGTGGGCGTGGCCATCCACGAGCTGCTGGCCGCGATGGCCGACCTCAACGAGATCGAGGCGACGGCCAGGGACTACCTGTCCGGCCTGTCCGACCTGGTGGTGGACGGGTTCGACCGGTTCGACACCAACCTCGACGGCCTGCTGACCGCATCCGAACTCCATGCGGCCCTGGTGGATACCGGAATTGCTTCAGAAGAATCCCTGCAGGAGTTCTTGCGCGTGTACGATGCCAATGGCGACGGGATGATCTCGCGCGCCGAACTCATCGCGGGCAATATCGCGGACCTGACGGCGGCAACGACGTCGGTGCGGGAGACGATCGTCGCCAGTCTCAACAGCAATTTCAAGACTCTCGACACGTCGCTGGACGGGTTGATCGATTACGGCGAGTTCAAGGCCGCATTTGCGGGTTCTGCGACTGAGGCCACGCTCAAGGCTCTTTTCCGGGAGGTCGACGTCAACGGCGATGGCCTCATATCCAAGGCAGAGGCACAAAAAGCGCAGCTCGTGGCCCTGCAAGCGGCTCTGACCAAGAGCCTCAACGCCAATTTCAAGACTCTCGACACGTCGCTGGACGGGTTGATCGATTACGGTGAGTTCAAGGCCGCATTTGCGGGTTCTGCGACTGAGGCCACGCTCAAGGCTCTTTTCCGGGAGGTCGACGTCAACGGCGATGGCCTCATATCCAAGGCA
>Ga0265295_1001652_pt1 | contig 38402 bp, 28 predicted proteins | sample Munlansysbiofilm_FD_192503 | JGI IMG/M metagenome (GOLD analysis project Ga0265295, IMG submission 192503) | Leachate microbial communities from a municipal landfill in Southern Ontario, Canada - Methane capture system biofilm | ecosystem: Engineered > Solid waste > Landfill > Unclassified ... | reverse complement strand
TAGTTATCCATATGTAACAAATATTAAAATTACAACTGCGGCTCCTGATATGAGAAGCAAACTGCTTACAGAGGGGAAAATTGTCTCATACGGAATTTACTTTGACTCCGGAAAGGATGTTGTTAAACCGGAATCATATGGCTCTGTTAAAGAGATCGCTGCTGTGCTTCTAGAAAATCCTGATGTAAAAATAAAGATTGTGGGTCATACAGACAGTGATGGGGATGATGCTCTAAACCTAGATCTGTCAAAGAGAAGAGCTGCTGCAGTAAGGGGCTTTCTTGTTAAGGAGTTTGGCATAGCGGCAGATAGAATAGAGACCGATGGTATGGGCGAGCAACAGCCGGTTGCACCTAATGATAAACCGGAAAATAAGGCAAAGAACAGAAGGGTAGAATTCATTAAACTATAGAGTTATGAAAAGTATTTTGTTAACAGGAGGGGCAGCAGTGTCACTTCTCCTGTTGTTTACAACTTGCGGGTCTCTTTGGGGACAGAGCACCCCTGAGGCCTTTCTAGCTATGCTCCCTTCACCTCCACCAGCCTCCTGTACGGCAGACACAAGTATTATAAATAAATTCAGCCGAGAGATAGATAAATTCAGGGAGGCTTATGAGGCTTATGCAGAGAGGAGTAATAAGCAGAGTGAAATGACAACTGAAGAGCAGCAAAAAATTGCATCTGACCAGATGGCAAAAATGGGTATAAGCTCATCTGAACTATCAAAACTTGAAAATATGAGCGAGGCAGAACAGCAGAAATGGGCTGAGAATTATGCTGCAAAGATGATGGCACAGAGTATGACCGCAAATCCCTCACAACAGAAGGAGACAGCCTCTCTTATAAGCCTTAATGAGAAAAAACTGAAGATTATGGATGAGGTGAAATCTTACTCAAGACCACTTGAAATGGAGATGAAGGAGATTGAACTTAGGGACACTATTGAGAGCCGCGCTCTTAAGGCCAGACTTCAGCCAATTATTTCCCAAATGAGGGAGATAAATCTTGGAGAGGGTTCAACACGTGCAGATGCCCAAAGATGGGAATCTCTAAGCAAACAGGCGTACAATCAAGAGGTTAAGTTCTGCGAAAAGATGAGCCCAATGTGGATTGACTACATAGTCAAACATCTTGCCTACGTCAAGAAGATTATTCCAATGTTAAGGGAGGCCCAGGAGATTGAGAATAAAATTGGAGAAATTCAGATGAATAAAGGAGACTTGATTAAGGATGTAAATGCTGCGGGGGCTGCGGCAGTCAATGGTTATGCAAGCTTACTGGCAGAGAGTTATAAATATTGCATTGGAAAATATGAGGCTACATACAGGTAAACTAGGAAATACTGCATTGGTGGCAATCGCTCTATGTCTCTCTGTCTCAATTATTGCTCAGGAGGGCTACACCTTTGCAAAAGATAGGAAAGGGAGCGTAAAATCTCGGTCAGATATCAGTTATACCTTTAGAGAGATGTTCCCGGGAGAGTCACCAGAGTTTCTTAAAGAGAGCCTGAATAAAATCGCCTCAATATTGCTCTCCTCTGAGACGGTAACGGGGGCGAATGGTGTGGATATTGAGGCATACAGTAGCGTATCAGAGTTCTCAAATGTTGACCTTAGTTTTCAAAATCTTGCAAGGAGTGAGGGTGATCCTCCCGGAGAGTATTATCACAAGGGTTCTTCTTCTGTTAATGTCTATATTAATGACCCCCAGAGCGCATCGGGAAACAATCTATATAGTGGCTTCTTTGAGCTTCCGGTTAAAGTAGGGGAATTCCAAGGTTATCCTGTATATGACTGCACAGTATATAAATATGTACTTGTGGCTCCCGGGGTAAATAATCCATTTCTCCCCTGCTCTAAAGAGGATTTAATAAGGAGGATGATTAAAGAGGAGCAGGAGAAGATAAAGATGTTTGAATCTGCTGAAAATGACGGATCCAATGAGAAGGAGTCGATTGACAAGGGTCTTAAGGATATTAAACGTGAGTATGTCGAGATGAAAAAGATGGCTGAGGCAAAAAAGAAGAGCGACCCAGAACAGGCTGCCATATTGATGGAGTCAGTTAAGGGGATGGAGTTGGTTATTAAGGAGCTCGAAAATAGCGCCTCCCGCGACTTTGCGAACGAGGCAAAGGATAACCCAGAGTATACTCATCACAAAGAGGTTGTAAGATCCCTTGAAGAAGAGCTGAATGGGATGTCTCCTGCTGAGAGGGCTAAGCAGGCCGTGTGGTCCGATGGCACCCCTCTCTATAAACTTAATCCGGCTTTGAAACGGAGCTCTGAGAGAATAAATTTTATGACTGTAATGTTTCTTACATCCAATCCGGGAATGGACCGCACCCCTGCAGATGGGTGTGTTGAGAGGATAAAGGGTGAATCACAGATCTGGAGGCAAATTTTTTCACTGGCAGAGGGTAATTAGAATAGTGTAATTAGGTATATTTGTGTAGGCCATCGACCCCTGGCTAAAAACAATCTATACCTATGAAAAAAATTACCTCAATGGCAACTGCATTTGCATTACTGCTTATGCTTGCGCCTCTGTCCGGCAAATCAGCAAATGAGCCCAAATCTGAAAAAGAGTTTTCAAAATATGTAAATCCTTTTGTGGGGACCGATTTTCACGGCCACACTTTTCCTGGAGCCACCTACCCTTTTGGGATGGTGCAGCTTAGCCCGGATACTCGCCTTACGGGATGGGACGGATGCTCGGGCTACCACTATTCTGATAGCGCAATATATGGCTTTAGCCATACCCACCTTAGCGGAACTGGGGTGGCGGACTATTGCGACATACTGTTGATGCCGGTGAGTGGCTATACGGGGGAGGAGATCATTAACGAGGAGTATAAATCCTCTTTCCAAAAGAGTAGCGAAAAGGCCACACCCGGATTTTATGAGGTATTCCTTGATAAATGGGGTGTAAAGGCGGAGTTGACAGCCGGAAGGAGGGTCGGCTTTCATAAATACACTTATAAACCGGGGAGCAGCAGGGAGGTGGTGCTTGACCTTGCCCACAGAGATCCGCTAATTGAGTGGAATGTGGAGATTGCCGGGACAAATGCACTTAAGGGATACCGACGCTCTCGCTCGTGGGCGACTGACCAGGTGGTCTATTTCTTTATGGAGTTTTCAGAGCCATTTTCTAAGGTAAAGATGCGTGAGATGAAGCGTAAGGTGCTGGTGCAGTTTGCTGAGGGGTTAACTACAGGAGGTACTGATGGTAAAGAACCCCTGATGGTGAAGGTGGGAATCTCATCGGTTTCAGCCGATAATGCAAAATTGAATCTGGAGGCCGAGTGCAAGGGATGGGACTTTGATGGACTGCGTAAAAGTACGGAGAGAGCCTGGAACGGATTTCTTGGTAAAATTGAGGTGGAGAGCGAAAATGAGGAGCATCTAAAGGCCTTCTATACAGCACTGTATCATACAGCTATTGCCCCTAACCTTATCTCGGATGTTAATGGTGAATACAGAGGGATGGACAGGAAGATTCACAAAGCTGAGGGGTATGAGCACTATACTGTATTCTCACTTTGGGATACTTACAGAACTCTCCATCCGCTAATGACAATAATTGAGAGGGAGAGGACGTCGCACTTTATACAATCTATGCTTGCAATGTTCAGACAGGGCGGGAAGCTCCCTATTTGGGAACTGGCCGGTAATGAGACCAACTGTATGATAGGCTACCACTCGGTTTCGGTTATAACCGATGCTGCGATGAAGGGGATTGGGGGTTTTGACAAGAGGGAGTCTTTGAACGCAATGGTTGAGAGCTCACGTAAAGATGAATATGGCATCAGGAAGTATATGAAGCAGGGTTTTGTGCCTGCAGATCTGGAGCACGAATCGGTTTCAAAGACACTTGAATATGCATACGATGACTGGTGTATAGCAATGATGGCTAAGGAGCTGGGCGAACAGGGAATCTATGCCGAGTACACAAAGAGGGCGCAATCCTGGAAAAACATTTTTGATCCGCAGACCGGGTTTATGAGGCCGAGGGTAAATGGTAGCTGGCTTACACCTTTTGACCCCTCAGAGGTGAACGTCCATTTTACCGAAGCTAACTCCTGGCAGTATAGTTTTTATGTGCCCCATGATGTGGAGAACCATATTGAGATGCTTGGGGGAGAGAGTGCATATATTGATCGGCTGGACGCACTATTTTCAGCGCCTCAGCAGACAACAGGCAGGACTCAGGTGGATATCACAGGGTTAATAGGCCAGTATGCCCACGGGAATGAGCCGAGTCATCATATCGCTTACCTCTACAACTATGCGGGGTCACCCTGGAAAACTCAGCAGATGGTGAGGCGGATAATGGCCGAACTCTACTCATCGGCCCCTGATGGGCTTAGTGGCAACGAGGACTGTGGCCAGATGAGTGCCTGGTATGTGATGAGTGCTCTCGGATTTTATCCGGTAACTCCGGGAGACCCCATTTATGCCGTTGGCTCTCCTCTGTTTAAAAGGACAACGATAAATCTGGAGAGTGGTAAAGTTTTTACTGTAAAGACTGAAGGGGAACTCAACAATGCGGACAAAAACATATATGTAAATGCACTTAAGCTGAATGGTAAAAACTACACGAAGAGCTATATAACTCATAAAAATATTGAGAATGGCGGCGAACTGATTTTTGAAACATCTGACACTCCATCATTTAATTTTGGAGTTGAAAAGGGTGACAGGCCGGTATCAAGGATGGCGGCAGAGGAGATTCCGCTTGTTCCCTGGTTTGAGGCATCTGAGTATATCTTCAAAGACTCAAGTATTGTGAAGCTGGTGGGCAGAGGCGATGGTGAGAGACTCTTCTGGAGGGTGGTTAAGAGAGATGACCAAGGAGAGGCTGCAACTGATTTCTATTCTGATAAATATTCTGAGTACTCAACTCCTGTAATCTTAAAAGAGAGTGCAGTGCTTGAGGCGTACTCAGTTAATAGTGCAGGCAAACAAAGCCCTTCCATAACCTGCTCATTAAGAAAGGTAAATAGCGAATGGAAAATTACACTTCTCTCAAAATACAATCGTCAGTACAATGCCGGCGGCGACGAAGGGCTCATTGACGGAGTACGCGGTACAGAAAACTTCAGGCTTGGTGGATGGCAGGGTTATCAGAATACAGATTTCACTGCAATTGTAGATCTGGGGAGCGTGAAAAGAATTTCCAAAGTTGGTGCAGGCTTCCTGCAGGATGCACGCTCCTGGATATGGATGCCAAGGTATGTTGATTTCTTTATCTCAGATGACGGAGTCAACTTCAAACTCCTTGGCCGGGTTGAAAACAAAGTAGGCGAGCAGGACTGGAGACTGCAGATACAAGATTTGGTTCTTGACTTAAGCAAAGCCGGAGAGATGGACACTCCCGGCAATAATCACTCTGCACGCTATATTAAGATCTTTGCCAAGAATTATGGCACCATCCCGGATGAAGGTTGGCACGAAGGAGCCGGTGGCGAAGGCTTTATCTTTATTGATGAGGTGCTGGTGGTGACAGAGAAACCTCATCATGCTTTATAAAGTTCTCAAATTTATACTCCTCTCCTGAACGCTCCATTATAAATTTATAAATTGCAAGTCTTGACGGAGCATTGAAAACTGTTGAGTATGAGTTCATCATACTGTTCTCTGACGGTCTGAATACATCATTTGTATAATCTACAAAAGCTCCTTCAAATATTCCGACTGAAGATTTGTACCTTTCGTCTGAAAGGAACCAGCTCCATCTGATTTTTTGCGGGTCGTTTGTAAAGTCAATATTTGAATACCATCCCCAGTTTTGGTAAAGAGATTTAAGTTCTTGCTGCTTCCATTCAGGCATATACCAGGGAGAACCAGGGGCATAATATTCATCCGCCAGCTTGCCAAGGCCGTGACCGACAGCTTCGTGTACTACGATATGCTTAAAATCATCTCCCTTCTCTACAGGGTGTGAACAGTGTGCTATTGTTCCTGTAAGGCCAGGGAACATATTTGCAGTACCGGCCCATACTGTGGAGTTGATTACATTAATTATTATTGCTTTATTGGCATCTAAATGTGTACCTCCTCTTACTATCTTCTCTGCATATACCCAGCATTTATTGGCATCCCCACTTATCTTTCTTTGGTTCTCGCTTATCTCTGACCCAAATTTTGTACCCAGAGCTGTATGAGCCCCTGCAATGAGTTCTTGATGTTTTGACACAGCCTTAACAATATAAACATTGAACCTGTTACGGAAACTCTTTGTCGGCTCAACTGAGAAGAAATGTTCAATAGCCTCCTTGGTCCAGCTCTCATACTTTCCGTTTACTGCCATATCCTTGTCGGTAAAGCCATCTCCCATTACCACCAAATCTATCCCTCTTCCGACTGTAGCCTGCTGGATTGTTATAACCTTACCATCCTCGGAGAAATCGGTTGACTCATAAAATGGTGTGGAGATGCTTCCCAGCAAACCAGCAAGAAAAGGAATAAGCTCACTCTGTGTGTCCCAGCCAAACCTGCTGTCGCCACCCATCCCTTTAAGGTAAGAGAAGATGATATTCCCGTCTTTATCCAGAACTTCGGCCTGTACGCTCTTACATCCGCTGTTTTTAATTGCGTTGAATACCTCCTCACTGGGATCTCCCGGATTAAAGCTGCTATGGTCAAAACTCAGAAAATTAATAAAACTCTTTAGAGCTGAACTGCTCACAATGTTTTTGGTTGTACTCTCCATCAGCGACCCATTATCAAAAGCAATCACCTGCAAACCAGAATCTTTATACTCTTCAAGCGCTTTAGCTAGCTGGTACATCAGATAGTTCTCTTTGTCCCACTGGAGGAGAACAGTATATTTATTTTGTTTATAAATATCTGTAAGAATTTGATTTCTATGGTTTACATCCCTGAATGTAAAACTGTATCCGGCTAGTGGAACAGAATTCAGGTTAAGGCCATAACCATCCTGCTGTGGAACTACCCTCCTCCATATCTTTGCCCACTTTGGGTGATTAACCAAAGATTGCGGAATAGAACCCGATAATCTGTTGCCACAAATTCCTGTATTTACATAGTGGTATGAATTCCAGTCTAATTTATCAGCTATTTGGGTGAACTCCTCCGGGATTACTCCTGTTAGATTATTGTTATTAAAAGAGAGTCTGGCTATTTTTGTGGCATTGCCTATTGTAGCAGGTATTGAGCCTGAAAGCTGATTGTTTTCTAGACCTAGATTCTCAAGTTTTGGAAGGTTGAAAATTGCGGCAGGAATTGAGCCGGTTAACTGGTTTTTATTTAATATTATTGAGTAGATTTTTGTCAAGCTGGATATACTTTGAGGAATTGAGCCGGAGAGTGTGTTGTCCTCAAGGTGTAGATACTCCAGATTTGAAAGTTTTCCAATACTTAAAGGAATCTCTCCGCTAAATGAATTTGATGTTAAATCAAGATTCTTCAGATTTGACAGCGTGCATATTTCAGACGGAATAGGTCCTGAAAGTCTGTTTCCGGAAAGGTCTAAAAGAGTAATTGATTTAAGATTGCCTATCTCTTTGGGTAATTCACCAAACATTGTGCCGCTTCCACCCATCCTGAGCTCTCTGAGTTTTGCAAAGGTACATATCTCCTTAGGGAACTCTCCTATAAGCCAATTTGTTCTAAGATCAAGCCCTATTACTCTTCCCTCATTGTCTGCAGTGACTCCCTCCCAGTCACCTACAGGCCTGTTTGTAAGCCAGTTTTGCTTAGAGGTCCATCTCTCCCCGCTCAGTTTATTGTAAATATTAACAAGGGCAGCTCTCTCCCTCTCAATCGCCAGGCCTGTCTGGAGTATTTTTATTGTATCGGCAAGATTTGAACTTTTTGCTTTAACTATTATTGATGTTTTCCGGTTCTCCTCCTGATTACTCCCGGAAATTATAAACTCTTTTGTGTATGTTGTTAATGCCTTAGTTGAGTTTTCGCGGACCCAGTCAACAGAGGGCATAATTACTTCATATTCAATATTTGTTTTAAACTCAACTACAATTTTTGCCTCTTTTGCATCTAGCGTATAATTCCGCTGTGTAAGGATTATTGCACCAGCTTCATTCTGATAGACCACGATCCTTACAGAAGCCTTTCCGCAAGTGAGAGTAATATACCCTTTACGATCATTGTGCTCCGTATTTGTGTTTACCTTTAGGATAATTTCTGCATCTCCGGCATCTCCCCTACTGTTAGACAAGTTCTCAATCCATGAAGCTGAGAGTGACATCCCCCAGGTAGATGATGAATTGAATTTAACAGAAAACTCTCCTCCGGCTGCACTTGTAGCAAGTGAATCCGGTGTGCCTCCCCTTAATGTGATTGAATCCGGCAGAGGAATCTCTTTATTACATCCCAGGCAAAAGAACAAGATGAAAAGGGAGGCCACTGCAACTAACCTCATATAACCTTTCATAATTTTGAATATTTGCTTACAAATGTAAGTATAAATTATACTATTTGTCACTCGTAGTGTAAAATACTGTACTATCTCTGCTGCATACCCCTGGGTTAATTAGAATTTTTTACGAAATACCCGTTTTGCATACATATAGTAGCCTGTAAGAGGGAGAACACCTCCCATAAGTGCGGCGAGAAGATAAATTCCCTTAACAACAGCTCCGCCCCAGGAGCCTGTATGGAGAGAGTAGAGCCAGCCTCTGAGTTTTGAGGCTTTGGGTTGGTCTTGGTAAAGCTCGGCATCGGTTATATGTCCACTCTTTTTATCAAACTTATATCTGTCTGATGCACGGCTGTTGCCGAATGGTTTGTTGGGAACTACCTGTATGGAGCCGTCTGTGATGGTGATGGTTTTCCAAGCGGATGCAACCTTAAGAACTTCAATAAGAGCGGTCTCCCAAACAGTAAAATCGGTAGCCCGGGGTGCCGGCTGATGTTCAGGGGAGGTGGCAGCCGGTGAGGTTTTCTGTTCAGGAGCAGGAGTGGCAGTTGCCGGAGCGGCAGCTGCAGGCGGCTCGGCACCGAAGAGTTTGTAGGTGGCATCGCGGTACCAGTCAAATGACCAGGTTAGTCCTGTAAGGCTCATTAGGAGCAGAAGGAGCATTGAGTAGAAACCACCTGCGACGTGTAGGTCGTGCCAGAGGCGTCGTGGTCCGTGGCTTAAGCTGATTCGGAGTCGGTTTTTGAGCCCTCTTCTGCTTTTTGGGATCCAGGCGATCAGTCCGGTGATAAGTATCACAACCATTGCAAAGGTGGTGACGCCGGTGATTCTTTTGCCTAATGTTCTGTTCTCTCCTCTGAATGACAGCCATCTGTGGAGCTCTCTGACGGTTGAGAAAAACTTGCCGTCTCCGGGATTTTGAATTGCGGTAACCTTTGCGGTGTAGGGATCAACATATACTGTTATCCTCCTGCGCCCCGGTGTTGAGACTGCGTAGGTGGCCTCTTTGTCAAAAGGTATCTGCACCGATGCTATCCTCAATGTATCTGGCAGGAGGGCGGCCGCAGCAGCGGCCGCCTCGGCCGGAGTTATCCTCTCTCCACTTGCCGGGGCTACTTTATACCTCTCTTTATAAACCAACTCATTAATCTCTTTTTCAAATACCATTATAGATCCGGTAAAGCATATTAGTGCTATTATAAGACCAAACGGAAGTGCAATCCAGAGGTGCAGTTTGAGAAGTATTTTTTTCATATTAGATTTTGACTGTTTATAATTGATTTAATCTTTGTCCCACCAAACCCTGGCGGTAGTAATGTCCGTTACCCCTCTCTTTGTAACCTCGGCAATGTTTGTCTGAACTTCGGTCTCCGGATAGAGGAGTCTGCGGGGTCTTTCGTCAGGTGAGGAGCCGGGGGTGTTTGGAATTTCAGGCAGGCCTACCCTTCTGTAATCGCTCCAGGCCTCAAAGCCTGATATTGAATTTAGTGCCAGCCACTTCTGAAGGATAATCCTCTCAAGGGTATTGTTATAGACTACATCAGGACGGGATAGATATGTATCTCTCTCTGATGAAGACACTTCCATTTGCTGCATTGAGGCCGATATTCCGTTTCTGTAATACTCTGCCGCATCGCCAGAGATCCAGCCTCTGTGAGCTGCCTCTGCTAAAAGGAACCAGCTCTCTGCTGCACTGAGAAGTATTATTGGCTGTGTCTGGCTTTTAAGGATTGCCGCAGCCTTGCCTCCGTTCTCTGATGGACCCAGAAGCGGGGAGGTGTTGTCTTTATTGTACTCTACGTCGCTACCCTCGTATCCAAATATCACCCCTTTATACTCGCCGCTTTTTGTCTTTGCATAGAGTCTTGACAATCTTGGGTCAGAAAGCAACTTATAACTGTCTATTGCAAACTGTGTAGGCCTTATGTGAATGTATCCGTTTGTAGTTTTGTTTGAACTGTTGCGGTAGTATGTGCTCCAAAATGGATTGAGGTTTGTTGCGTTAAAGCCCGGCTGAACCTGTGCTGTTTCTGTGAGAAATACAGAAGCTGTAGTACTGACTGATGGAGCAGTTAGGATTTTTGATATCTCGCTCTGAATGTAACTGCTGCTGTTTACCTCACTCCCTCTCATAAGTGCTCTGAGTTTAATTGTGTTTGCAAATTTTATCCATTTAGAGAGGTCGCCGTTAAAGAGAATATCATCCTTGCCCGGACGCTTTTCTGAGGGGAGGGGGCTCCTGCCAAGGAGCTCAACTGCAGTTGAGAGCATATCTATGGATGATTTGTAAACATCGGCTCCGTTATCGTAAACAGGTCTTGGGTACTTCTGCCCCTGAAGAGCCTGTGTAAAGGGTATGTCTCCGTATGTGTCCACAAGTCTCATATAGTGCCATGCCTGCATCACCATAGCTATGGCTTTGTAGGCAGGTGCCCCCTCCCCCTCTGCATCCATTTTTAGTAACTCATAGTAGTTGAGATATATATAACCATTCTCCCATATGGGAATACCGTCTCGTTTTGCCATTATGGCCGGGCCATTATAGAGTTGCTCTTTTTTGTATGTATTGCTCCCCTCTGTTGATGTTCCCCAGTATCCGCCCCAGAAAGATCCTAGCTGGTTAAGTTGTGTTACCTCCTGAAGTGCTGTGTGGTATAGTGCAGCTGGAAGTCGTTGCTCTACTGTGATATACTCCTCTACAGGGTTATTTGGGTCCTTATTTACATCAAGGAATTTTTCACAAGAGGCTGAAAAGAGGGCTATTATGATTATAGCAAAATATGATATGTTGATTTTCATTTTCGTCAATTTCTAATTCTGTTAGAAAACTATGTTTGCAGTAAATCCTACTGTTCTGTATGGAGGGACCTGACGCCAGCTGTAGTATCCGGCTGTGTTGTTGTAGAGGTACTCCGGATCGCCAAAATCATTGTCTTTATGGCGAATGATGAAGAGGTTTGTTGCCTCTGCTCCTATTGTCACCTCTTTGAATATCTTCAACTTAGCAATTGCAGATTTGGGAAGTGTGTATTTAACTGAGAGGTTTCTCATCTTAAAGTAGTCTCCCGGAGCTGCATAGTTTACAGAGTAACCGGCTACATATTTGTTCCAGTAGGCCGATTTTCCGCTCCCTTTGGCAACGACGGATATGTTTGGTTGGTAGGTAACCGACCCGTCCGGATTGCTTATTCCTATGACCGAATTTGGAATTACAAACTCTTCACGTCCATATTTTGTGGTCGTCGGGTGAGTTCCAGATTGAATCATAGCATTGGCTACCTCGGAATACATCCATCCACCCAGGCGGCAGTCAAAGTCGGCATAAATGGAGATACCTTTATATCTGATTGTTGCCTGAAAACCCATCTGATGGGGTGGCACCATTGTCCCCTTATAGGTGGGTTCTGTTGAGGCCGATGGTAAACCGGTCACGGCATCCACAATGACTCTTCCCTGCGGATCTCTTTTATAATCAGTTACCTTAAGGCTTGGATAAGGCATTCCCTTGATGGCGTATGATTGTCTGAAGATATTGTACTCTTCTGCCTCTCCGCTTCCATAAAGGTCTTTAACAATGTTATTTATATAGGTGTAGTTGAATGCTGCATTAACTCTGAAATTTTTTGTTCTAACAATGTCACCGTCTATTCCCAGCTCTATTATTCTGTTCTCCAGTTCACCAAGATTTACAACCGAAGTTGTATAGCCTGTTGCTGCTGAGCTGGTTGATGCAAAAATCTGCCCTTGTGAGTTTGAGTATACATAAGCGAGTTCTGCATTAAGTCTTCTACCCAAAAGACTCCATTGTGTGCCCACCTCAAATGAACGTACAAATTCAGGCCTGATGTTGGGATTTGGATTTTTTGATGATGGAACGAATCCGGTAAGATCTCCGTATGGGAAACCTCCGGTCTGTGAGTAGGTAAGGTTGAGTGAATATGGTGATAGGTTTACGTTTCCTGTCTTGTTGTAGGAGGCGTATAGTTTTAGGAAGTCTGTGACTGTATTTTGCCTGATAGCAGGAAAGGCGTCGGTAAGGATAAATGATGCGCTTGCACCCGGGTAGAAGTAGCTGCTGTTGTCCGGATGGAGCAGTGAGGTATTGTCTCTTCTGCCTGTTAGGGTGAGGAAGAGGTAGTCCGAATAACCGGCAGTCACCTCGGCATAGATGGAGTATTGGCGCTCAGTTAGGATGGCCGACCCGCCTGTTAGGTTTCCGGACCGGCTCCCCTGGTTGAACAAATCCGGGAAAAGGAGGTTTGAAGCGGCAATATTTGTTGTTTTTGTGAGCTCCTCTCTGAAGTTGTGCCCTACGATGGCGTTGAGTTTGAATTTTCCGAACTCTCTCTCTGCCGAGAGGATAAAGTCTCCGTTGAGTCTGCGAAAGTTCGAGGTGCCATCCTTTACATTTCCCTGCTGGCTCGCCCCTGCCCTTTCAGATTCAAACTTCTCAACTCTATTTCTTGTCTCCACTGAATTACTGTATAGTCCGAGTCTGTACATCGCTTTCAGCCAGGTAGTAATGGGGTATTCCGCCTCTACCTTTCCGTTAACTACCTGCTGAAGTGTTTCGTTCCGGTAGGAGTCGATTAAGAAATATGGGTTTTTAACAGTTGTAGTAAAAAAGTTATTTGGATTTCCTAGAGAGTTAGGATCTCTCCAGTTAACCATCTCTTCAATGGGGAAGTTTGCCGGCATCTTGTACATTGATACCCACGGCCCGTCTGGGGTTGTATTTGTATTTGTAAGTGTGTAGCTGATTGCTGAACTTACATTCAGTTTGCCGAATCTCTGCTGAGTATTTAGCCTTGCTCCGTTTCTGGAACTTCTGTCTTTAGGTATAATACCTTTAATTGTAACATTTTGCAGAGAGAGATAGTATCGGTCATCTCCTCTCTCTTTTGAGAATGAGAGGTCGTTCTGAATATTCATTCCGGTTGTAAAGAGTTCTCTTCTTACATCCCTCTTTCTTGGTGAGTAGTCAGACGCTCCATCAAATGCAGGCCCCCAGGACTGATACTCTGAAGGGCTGTAGACCCCGTCAATCCCCTGACCAAACTCTTTCTGGGCTGTTGGTAGAAGATATACCTCTGAAAGAGATGTTGATTGTCTGAAACTTACCCTTCCTTCGCTCCCCTCTCCGCTCTTGGTAACGATTATCAGTGCTCCGTTTACCCCTTCGGAACCATATAGTGCGGCTGCGTTTGCACCTTTTAAAATCGTGATGCTTTCAATGTCTGAGGGATTAAGTCTGCTGATATCTGGAACGGGAACTCCGTCAATGACATAGAGGGGCGCGTTGTTTCCTGTGATAGATCTTGAGCCCCTCATTGTTATCTGAAAGTTCGGGTCCACTTTACTATCATACATATTTACCCTGAGGCCGGCCACCTTTCCGGTGATAGCAGTGAGCGGGTTAAGAGGCGAACCCTGCTCCAACTCCTCCTGCCGGATTACCTCGGTTGAACTCCCTAGCTCTTTTGGAGCTCTTTTAATACCAAGCGCAGTTGATATCACAACTAGCTCGTTCATCAGTATGGTGGCCGGCCTTATCTTAACATTAAGATTGTGATTATCCGCAGCCATTACCACCGGATTGTAGCCTAGCGATGATACAAATATGGTATCACCTATTGTTCCCGGGATTACAAACCTCCCATTATCATCTGTGAGAGTGTGCCTGTTTGTACCCTTTATATTTACCGTAACAAATGAGACCGGTTTTCCATCCTCCTCAGAGATTACAACACCGGTGAGTGAAAGATCCGCCTGTCCGAATGCTGCTCCAGATATTAGCAACCCTGCAGATAACGTCACATTAAAAAATATTTTAGAAAATAACCTGTGCATTGTTTTGTTTTTAAACATTGGTTTTGAAATTGTGGTTTTAAAACAGTGCAAAGGTCCGCACTCAAATAAAAAAGCACAATCCCCACTATTAGGGATTGTGCCATCTTCAGTAACTACTTTTAGGGATTCAAATACTATTTACCGTCGTAATAAATATCTTATAAAGTAATTATTCTATAAAGAAAATATTTTAAATTGCAATAATTATAAATTGTTTACAATGAGACTAAATGGTAAAAAATCTGAACGTAATAAAGAGTTGCGTGAAGAGGTTATTAAGATTAAAAAGTCTTTTTATGGGTCAAACTCGCTGGGAGGCCCCAAGTGGAACCACCTATGCAACGGAAAAATGGAAGGAGGGTGCATAATATTTGGAGGATGGCTAAAAGTTATTCCGTCATCAGGAGCAAAATATGCATACTGTGCATTTGGAGGAATTGGAGTTGCCGGATGGAATCACAATTGCAGCATAATATCAACATTTGAGCGAATTGAGGATCTCTACTCAAATGTTGATAGTTGTATGATTTGCAGCGGCAGCAGCCTGCCGGATGACACCTATATTGGCGCTGCGACAGACTGCATTTTATTTGACAAAAGTGCAAATATTGTTGCCGTTGCAAGTACTGACGCAGGTATCGCCGCTCTTGTAGGAGGTAGCGTTACCTGGAAGAACAAATAAAGAAAACATATCCATAATACTCTTTGTATTTTGAATATAGTTCCGCCTCCCTACGCTCATTAGCAACAAGCTCTTGCGCACTCTTGTTATTTGGATATTTCTCAAGAAATTTGACCTGAGCAGCTTTTTGGTGAACATAGAAATTATCGGTCCAGCAGCTCTCCGGCAGAATGAAGGAGGCGACAGGCACGTAGCCTGCATCCTGGATTTGAGCTATTTTTTCCGGGATGGTGTCAATTTCCGGATAGGCCTCCATCCAAAAATCGTTTATCTCGACCGGCCTCTGAGGCGTAAACCAACAGGCCTCGGTAACAGCCAGATAGCCTCCGCATTTTAAAAACTGCTTCCAATAGCTTAGCCCCTTTTTAAAGCCTATGTTGTAGATAGCCCCCTCGGACCAAATTAAATCCAGCTCCCCCTCTGCAAAGGGGAGATCGTCCATTGAACCTACAACTCCTTTCACCCTATCCTGTAGGGAGTACATTTTTGCATTTTCGTTGAAGAGGTCTATAAACTTGGGAAAGAGGTCAATTCCGGTAATTGTTCCTGGAGCATTTTGAGCCAGGACCATTGTCTGGCCTCCGGTTCCGCAACCGAGGTCTGCAATCTTAGAATTATCATTGAGGTTGTCAACAAATGATAGAGCCTTGATAGTGGCCTCTTTACTTCCGGGGCCTTGCCTTTCAATTGCTGAGAAATATTCGCAAATTAGTGTAAAATCAAATTCTATAATTGATTTGTTTTCGTTACTCATAGTGTAAAATGTTTTGAAAATTTAAAATAGAAAAAACTCTCAGGCAAATAATTGCCTGAAAAAATAAATAAAAAACCCTGCTACCTTGGGAGATATACCCCAAGTTAACAGCAATTTACACCAAATCCGAAATAGAATTAAACATCCAATAGTTTTAGATGGCGCAAATTTAAAAAAAATATTAATACTAATAATTAATTTAGCAATTCAGGAAAAGCCTGGGAGAGGGCATACACATACATTTGCATTATGATTACAAAACAATCAACAAGGGAGGAGTACCTAAAAAGGCTGAACATTGTTATTGAGTACATCAATCACAATCTAGGCGAGGCTATTGATTTGAAAACTCTCTCTGAAATTTCAAATTTTTCCGAGTACCATTTCCACCGCATTTTTAAAGCATTTATCCGAGAGCCGCTAGGATGTTACATAACCCGATTGCGTCTTGAGGCAGCTGCTCATCAATTACGTTACTCGGAATCGCCCATTGAGACGATTGCATACAATGTAGGCTATGAGGTGCCCTCATCCCTCTCCAAATCTTTTAAACAACTGTACGGTATCTCTCCCAAAGAGTACAGAGCAGACAAAAACTATTTCATAATGAGAAAAGAAGAGCTTAATCCTGAATTTAAACTGAAGTCTCCCAAAATTGTGGAACTTGAAAGCAAAAAAGCAATCTATATCCGTCTTTTTGGCGCATATAGCGACCTGGATTTCCCGGGAACATTCACAAAACTATGGGCTTATGTAAAAGAGAAGAAATTATTTTCTGCCGGTATAGAGAATATCGGTATTTACCACAACGACCCTAAAGTAACCGAAAACGAGAAACTCAGGTCAGACGTGTGCCTTGTCATTCGTAAACCAGTTGAGCCTAAAGGTGAAATTGGAGTAAAGGAGATCCCCGGCGGAAAATATGCAATCTTCTCATACCAGGGTCCATACAGCAATCTGGGGTTAGTTTACGATACCATTTTCTCAAAATGGCTCCCTGACAGCGGTCAACAACTAAGAAACTTGCCAATTTTCGAAAAGTATGTAAGCAATCCCTCCAGAACAGAGCCAGCAAAACTTAAGACCGAAATTTATCTTCCGCTGCTTTAGGGCTTAATTCCTGCAGCCGCCCCCATCCAGAGTCAACCGCAGTCCCTCCGGAACTTTTCCTCCTCGCTCTCTTCGTTCACTGCGGCGGAGGTTCCTGTATCAAAGTCCTGTCATTCACACCATCCACAGTCAACCGCAGTCCCTCCGGAACTTTTCCTCCTCGCTCTCTTCGTTCACTGCGGCGGAGGTTCCTTCGTGGCTCGGTTGACTGTGGATGGGGGTAATTCATGATTTTTCACACAGAGTTCACGTACTGCGGGAGGCGGACTTTACCCGAACGGCTGTAACAAGCTTATTAATTGATAATTGACACTTTACCCAAGGGGTCACCCCTCGGATAAAGTGTCAATTCACACACTGTTTGAAAGTTACAGCCGTCCGGGTTCCGCTTGCAAGCTAGCTTGCGCGGAGGGATTACGCCGCTAGGGCGGCGTGTTCCCTGAGGGATTACCTCGCTATCGCTCGGTGATCCCTTTGGTGGGGTGCCTAAAAACAGAGAAACAGTTTGCTACGTGGCAAACTGCTTTTTTCATTTCCCTTTCCGCTTCCAAGCTAGCTTGCGCGGAGGGAAATGAAAAAAACCCGGCTGCTTTCGCTGCCGGGTTTCTCTGTTTTTGGCGGAGAGGGAGGGATTCGAACCCCCGGAACCTCTCAGTTCAACGGTTTTCAAGACCGCCGCAATCGACCACTCTGCCACCTCTCCGTTTGTTTAGGGTTGCAAAGATATGTATTTTTTCCAACCGTGCAAAATTTGTTTAAGCTTACTCAAGAGTAAAAAGATCAAAGCGCATATAGACAATGGATTATAAATTTGACGTTTTTTATAATGTGCAGATTAATAATTATTTGACTCATAATCCTCGGGTAAGTTTTATTCAAAAAGCGGGGGTTAGTATTTATGGCCGATTTTTTGTATATTTGATAAATGGGTTTTTATTGACAATTAGTGCTAGTAGGTAATTATAGACATTATCTATTATATGATAGATTGCTATTTAATTTATTTAATTGTAATTTTGACCCGGTGAACGATAGTAACCACGACTAATAATATTTAACACCACTCAATCTTATGAAGTCGAAGACATTTGAAAAAGAGATTCTGGAACTTGAGGACAACCTCTCCAGATATGCATACAGCCTTACTTCTAACAGGGACGACGCTAAAGATCTTGTTCAGGAGACTTTTTTTAAGGCGCTTAATAACAGAGATAAGTTTAACGAGCATACAAACATAAAGGCCTGGATTTATACCATTATGAAGAATACCTTCATTAATGATTATCGCAGGAGAAGCAAACGTCAGACTCTCTTTAGTGAGGGTGTTCACGAGTTTGTAATCAACAATCGTCCTGCTGATCTTGGTCCTGAGCAGGAGTTTGGATTCCGTGAACTTACTTCAATTGTGAATGATCTGGAACCTGAGTTCAGAGTTCCTTTCCAGATGCACGATAATGGCTTCAAATACCAGGAGATTGCCGAAGAGCTCGGCCTTCATTTGGGTACTGTTAAAAGCCGAATCCATTTTTCTCGTAAGAAATAAATGGGTAAAATTGAGAGATAGAGTACTGATCTATTTAAGTGCGTGCATTAACTCCTTCCTTCTGAAAAGTAGAAGAAAAAAGACTCCAATAGTAATGCAGGAATCTGCAATATTAAATATCGGCCTAAAGAAGATAAATTGCTCTCCTCCACGAAATGGGACCCAATCTGGTAAGACTATGTCTATCATTGGGAAATATAGCATATCTACAACCTTGCCAAACATAAACGGTGCGTATCCGCCTCCTTCTGGGAATATGGTAGCTAACTGAGTAAAGGTGGACTCGGAAAAAATAAGTCCATAAAACATAGAGTCTATTACGTTACCAATAGCTCCTACTAATATTAGTGATATTCCGGTGAGGAAGGCACGTGAAGCTCCCTCCTTAACTAATCTTCTGAGATAGTAAATTATGACGCCTATCAGAACCAAACGCAAGGCGGTCAGGAGAAACTTCCCCACTGTACCGCCAAACTGCATACCAAATGCCATTCCATTGTTTTCAATGAAATAGATTTGGAACCAGCTGCCAAATACCGGAATACTCTCACCAATGGTCATATGCGTCTTGATCCAGATCTTGACAACCTGATCTATTAAAAGCAGAATGAAAACTATGAGTGTAACCTGTTTTCCGGGGGTAAGACGCATCGGTTAGTCTCTTTTGTTCTTTGCTTCAACGCTGAGCGTCGCGTGAGGTACAATAAGAAGTCTCTCTTTAGGAATAAGTTTTCCGGTTTCCCGGCATATTCCGTATGATTTGTTCTCAATCCTTACGAGGGCTGCCTCTAAGGATCTTATGAACTTATATTGTCTTTGTGCAAGCTGGCCGGCCTCCTCTTTAGAAAGAGCGGAGGCGCCCTCTTCCAGAACTTTAAATGTAGGAGAGGTGTCTTCAGTATCGTTGCTGGAGCTGTGTGTAACAGCAGCCTTTAACTGCTCATATTCTGCCTGGGCAGCACGAAGCTTTTGTTGAATTAGCTCCTTGAACATCTGCAGTTCCTCGTCGCTGTAGCGAACTTTCTCTCTTACCTCCTCTGCAGGTTTGCTTTTCTTTGTCATAGCCACAATAGTTAATTAAAGATGTAAAGATAATAATATAATCGATATTCCAATCTACTCTTAATAAGGTATCTTCTCTTCATTTTTCTTCCAAAGGTCAAAGGGCTCCTTGCCCTCCTCAGAAAGTATCTGTTCAATAGGGATACTCCTATCCTCCATTGATTTAGAAAATTCATTATAGATAAAGGCGTCACTAAATCCGGCATCGGCAGCATCATCTCTTCCAGCTGCAAAATATATCTTATCTACCTTTGCCCAGTAAGCTGCAGAAAGACACATAGGACAGGGTTCACAGGATGTGTAAAGCGTACATCCGGAGAGATCAAAAGTGTCAAGTTTTTTGCAAGCCTCTCTAATGGCATTTACCTCTGCGTGAGCAGTTGGGTCTTTATCCGGTGTTACACTGTTTGTCCTGGATGAGATAATCTCTCCATTCTTTACAATTATTGCCCCAAAGGGTCCTCCTGTCACAGAAGCTGCATTTTCCCCGGCCAGCTTAATGGCCTCCATCATAAAATTCTCCCTCTTTTCCATAGCTTTGTATGTTAAAACCTAGCAGTTATAATCTTGTTAACTTAATGAGAACTGAGCCCTCATCCCACTCAATTTCTGTACCACCATCAAGACTCTTTACAAGTTTTATCTCTTTTGCGAGAGTCTGGTTACACACATAATCAGAGAAATAATTCAACGAGTCTGCTATCTCCTGATTCTCTTCAATCTCAACAGAAATCTTGTCTGTCACATCAAACTTACTCTCTTTTCTGAGATTTTGAATCCTGTTTACAAGTTCTCTGGCTGTACCCTCCCTGCGTAGCTCTTCGCTAACTGTTATATCAAGAGCTATTGTCAATTTTCCGTCAACAGCAACAAGCCATCCAGGCATATCTTCAGATATAATCTCATAATCCTCTTTGCCAATTACAACCTCTCCGGAAGGGAGAGCAAGTGCATAATTATCAGAGGCCTCTATTGAGTATATCATCTCTTGATCAAAGGTAGCAAATGCCGATGATATCTCTTTCATCTGCTTTCCATACCTCTTACCAAGAGTTTTAAAGTTTGGTTTTATCTTTTTAGTGATCAACCCTTTTGTATCGTGAATATACTCAACCTCCTTCACATTAACCTCACCCAGAATGATTCCCTTTACAAGTTCAAACTGCTCTTTGAGTTTATTGTCAAGTACAGGCACAAGAATTTTTGCCAACGGCTGTCTCACCTTAATACTAACTTTTCTTCTTAGGGCCAGAATCATTGAGGATGCTCTCTGTGCCAGCTCCATTCTCTCCTCAAGTGCCTTATCAACAGCCTTTTCATCTGTTTTAGGCATCATAGCCAGGTGAACGGAACTCTCTTTATACCTTTCAGATACAGCGTTTAGATCCAGAAAGAGCCTCTCCATAAAAAATGGTGCTATTGGGGCCGACAGTATCGCCACTGTCTCAAGCGCCTGGTAAAGGGTTTGGTAGGCCGAGAGTTTATCCCTGTCCATAACACCACCCCAGAACCGTTTTCTGTTCAAACGAACATACCAATTGCTTAAATTGTCGTTCACAAAATCCTGAATCATCCTTCCTGCCGAGGTAACATCATAATCTTCATATGCCTCTGTTACATCTTTTATAAGGGTATTGAGCAATGAAATTATCCATCTGTCAATCTCGGGCCTCTCAGAGATATCCACCTGAGGCTGCGAATTATTAAATCCATCAACATTTGCGTAGAGAGCAAAGAACGAGTATGTATTGTACAACGTTCCAAAGAACTTTCTCTTTACCTCATCCACTCCCCCTACATCAAATTTAAGGTTATCCCAAGGCTGTGCATTTGTAAGCATATACCAGCGGAGAGCATCGGCACCATATTCGCCCAGGGTCTTAAAAGGATCCACAGCGTTGCCGAGCCTCTTGCTCATTTTGTTTCCATCTTTATCAAGCACCAATCCGTTTGAGAGAACAGTTTTAAAGGCCACCTTGTCACTTACCATTGTGGAGATTGCGTGGAGTGTAAAGAACCATCCCCTTGTCTGATCTACTCCCTCTGCAATAAAATCGGCTGTTCTGCCAAAAGCCTCGCTCTCCAGCCTCTCCAGCCCCTCCTGTGCAAATGGCATTGCTCCTGAGTCAAACCATACATCAATAAGGTCTGCCTCTCTTCTCATTGCCTTTCCTGATGGTGAGACAAGAATATAATCATCTACATATGGTCTGTGCAAATCTATTTTCTCGTAGTTCTCTTTTGAGAAGTCCCCTGGGACAAATCCCTTGTCCCTAAAAGGATTTGACTGCATAAAACCAGCTTTTACAGATTTGTCAAGCTCTTCAAATAACTCTTTTGCAGATCCGATGCATATCTCCTCTTTTCCATCTTCGCTTCTCCAGATTGGTAGCGGAGTTCCCCAATACCTACTTCTTGAGAGGTTCCAATCCTGCAGGTTTTCCAACCACTTACCAAATCTTCCGCTTCCAGTTGCCTCAGGCTTCCAGTTAATTGTCTTATTAAGTTCAATCATTCTATCCTGAACGGCTGTAGTTTTAATAAACCAAGAGTCAAGAGGATAGTATAGAACAGGTTTGTCAGTTCTCCAACAGTGAGGATATGAGTGTGTGTGCTTCTCAATCTTAAATGCAAGCCCCTGCTGTTTAAGCATTACTGCAATATCAACATCAAGAGTGGCATCGCTCTCACTCAGGTTAGAATCGTATGCATTTTTTACAAATCTTCCGGCAAACTCTCTATATGAGTCATTGACACTATTATTTACAAATTCAGGGTCAAGCTCCTCAATCCTGTAAAATTTTCCGGTTCTGTCTACAAGAGGTTGCCTCACTCCGTTTGAATCAACAACTATAAGGGGAGGAACGCCATTAGCCTTGCCCACCTTATCATCATCAGCACCAAAAGTTGGAGCAATATGCACTATCCCTGTACCATCACTTGTTGTCACAAAATCACCGGATATAACCCTCATTGCTCCCGGAGCTGGATTAATCCACGGAATCAATTGTTCATATTCAATGCCACAAAGTTTTGAGCCTGAAATAGTAGCTCCAAATTTCTCAAACGGTGCACTCTTGGAATTAAAATGTGCATCAACAAGCTCCTCTGCAAGAATATAAACCGCCTTACCGTGTGTATAGGGGTTCTCTGATACTACTGTAACATATTTTATATTTGGCCCAACACATAGAGCTGTATTAGAAGGCAGAGTCCAAGGGGTAGTGGTCCAGGCCAGCATAAATAGCGGCAACTCCTCTCCCCTCTCTTTAGAAATATCGCTGAAAAGTCTCTCAGAGGCTTGGTTCCTTATAATTTTAAACTGAGCAACGCAGGTAGTATCCTTAACATCTCTGTAACATCCCGGCTGATTTAGCTCGTGAGTACTCAAACCTGTACCTGCTGCTGGAGAAAATGGCTGGATTGAATAACCTTTATACAATAATCCTTTTCCATAAATATTTTTTAGCAGATGCCAGAGGGTCTCAATATATCTGTTGTCATAAGTTATATAAGGATTATTCATATCAACCCAGTAACCCATCTGCTCTGTTAACCCCTCCCACTCCTTTGTATATTTCATAACCTCCTTACGGCAGGCGGCGTTGTACTCCTCTACAGATATACTTTTGCCAATATCTTCTTTAGTTATGCCGAGGCTCTTCTCCACTCCCAGCTCTACAGGGAGTCCGTGAGTGTCCCATCCGGCTTTGCGCTGAACCTGATATCCGCTTTGAGTTTTAAATCTACAGAAGACATCCTTGATAGCCCTTGCCATTACGTGGTGAATACCCGGCATTCCGTTAGCAGAGGGTGGTCCCTCGTGAAAAACAAAAAGAGGAGCACCCTCGCGCTCTGTAACACTTCTCTCAAAACAACCCTCTCTCTTCCATTTATCAAGTACTGTAGTGTTTATCTCTACAAGATCAAGATTTTTATACTCAGCGAATCTCATTTTATATAAACTTTTTGAATTTGCAAAGATACGATTATTCACTACTTTTGAAAAAAATTGAGTGTTATGTCTCTAAATACAGTAGATGTTATAATTCTTATCTGCCTTATCCCTGCTCTCTTTGCAGGGTTTATGAAGGGTTTTGTACGCCAAGCAGCTGCAGTTATGGCACTTATACTGGGGATATGGGCAGGTTACCATTTTTCAGATTTTGTAAGTTCAAAACTTATCAATTGGATTAATGTTGAACAAAATCTTCTCAATATAATATCATTTGCAATTATTTTTATCGGGGTCCTTTTGCTCGTTAATCTTGCCGGAAAAGCCGTAGAGAGTCTCGTTAAACTAGTTCTTCTTGGATGGCTTGACAAATTGATGGGGATAATTTTTGCCCTGATTAAATATGCTTTTATCTTAAGCGTACTTGTATATCTTCTGGAATCGCTTGACGAACTTTTCCAGTTTTTACCAAAAGAGACTATTGATGACTCTCTTTTATACGGATATCTTTCCAAAATAGCACCTGCAATATTCCCATACCTGAAAAATCTAGTATCGGCCATTTGATTTCTGAAATTGTCGTCAAATTTTTAGCAATTTCTGCCTCTTAAGTAAAGAGCATCAATTTTTTACCTTTTATCATATAGTCAATAACATCTCTCCTCATCTTTGCAATGCAGAGAGGCGGACGAGGAGCTGGAGTTCCTGTCGGGGCCGGGAGAGGTGAGAGAGAAGATTCCGCCCTCTGTTTTTCAAAAGAGATTTTCAACAAAATTTAGGAGGAGGAGAGAGATGGGCTATTCTATAAAAATCAGGCAGCACGATATCAGCGATTGCGGAGCTGCCTGTCTTGCGTCTGTATCTGCTTACTGGGGGCTTAAGCTCCCAATTGCCAGAATAAGACTATTTAGTAATACAGACAGCAGAGGAACCACAATCAAAGGGTTAATTGATGCGGCCCGTACATTTGGATTTAACGCAGAGGGGTATAAGGGTCAGAAAAACTCTCTTTACAAAATTCAAAAACCGGTTATCCTCCATCTTCAAAAGAGAGGAGGATTGCTCCATTTTGTTGTATTATATGGCATTCGAAATCAAAAGCTAAGAATAATGGACCCTCTTGATGGGGAGATTCACAATGTTGAATTTGAAGAACTTCTAAGCGAGTGGAGCGGAAAACTTGTTACTATCTCACCTGCAGAGAGGTTTAATAAAGGGGAAGAGGGTGTAAGCATCTCTTCTAGACTATTTGGCCTACTCATCTCAAACAGAAGATCCCTTGGGAAAGCAATGGTGGCTGCAATCCTTTTTACCGTTGCATCCTTCGCAATTTCACTTTTTATAAAGATTATTCTGGATAAGATTATCCCCTCAGGAGAGATGATCAATTTGACAATAGCATCTCTTCTTGCAGCACTGGTTTTTATATTATCCCTAATACTATCCTGGGTAAGGAGCACAATCCTGGTAAAAGTGGGGATATCTATGGATATGGAGCTGATGGGGAAATATATTCGTCATCTGGTTAAACTTCCCGGTATTTTTTACGATGCACGGGAGACAGGTGAAATTACCTCTAGAATCTCAGATGCAGCCAAAATCAGAAGTTACCTTACATCAACCCTATCCGGATTGGGAATATCTGCAATTATGCTGATTTTTGCTACAGGAGCAATGTTTGCATTATCTCCCAGAATGGCAATTCCGGCACTGTCGGCAATTCCTGTATATTTTGGCCTCTTCCGCCTCGCAGATATCTTTAACAAAAGAGAGCAGAGAACAATAATGGAGAGAGGGGCAAAATTTGAGAATGGGATTATTGAAACAGTTAAGTCACACCTGGCCATCAAATACTCCTCAAGTGAGAACTATTTTGCAGGGAGGTGTACCTCAGCACTATCCTCTCTTCTTGAAAGTGTTGAAAAAAGCGCGCGTGTTGCTATTCTTACCGGTTCCGCTGCAGACTTTGCATCAAGATTACTGATTCTTCTGGTTTTGTGGCTAGGTGGGATTGAGATGATGAATGGAAATATAACTCCCGGTGAACTGGTTGCATTCTTTACAATAGTCTCTCTATTTACATCTCCCCTGGCCGAGCTTGTCTCTTCTAGTCCGGAAATAAGAGAGGGAACCGTTGCTGCATCCAGACTATTTGAGATACTAGATCTTGAGACAGAGCAACTGGATGGTGGGATTGTTCACAATACGGCAGCTCCTGTATCTGTTAAAATATCAAATGTTAGCTTCTCATATCCCGGGAGAGTAACGCTCTTCAAGGATATTAATATGGAGTTCAGATGCGGTGAAATAACTGCTGTTACGGGAGAGAGTGGATGTGGAAAGAGCACACTTATATCACTTCTTACCAGACTAAGAAGACCATCACTTGGAGTTATCTATGCAGATAATCTTAATATTGATCATATTAATCTCAGATGCTGGAGGGATATGGTGGCTGTGGTTCCGCAGAACCCCGGACTCTTTGCGGGGACCATACTTGAAAACATTGCCCCTGGTGAGGAGGAGCCGGATACATCTAGAGTTATTGAAATTTGTGAACAACTTGGGATGACAGGATTTATTGCCTCTTTTCCGTTGGGTTTTGAGGCTCCGGTAGGTGAAGGTGGCTCATTACTCTCAGGAGGACAACAACAGAAAGTGGCTCTTGCAAGGGCTCTCTACAAAGATTCTCACATTCTTATTATTGACGAGGGTACCTCTTCAATGGATGGAGACTCGGAATTCCTTGCAGAAAGGGCTCTTAAAATGGAGCGGGAAAAAGGCAGAATTGTTATAATAATCTCACATAAAGAGCGCTCAAAAGTGATATCAGACAGGATATACAATATGTAATGTGTGATAATTAAAATGAAATTATAAAAGGAGAGTGCACACTCCGGCGGTATCCGCACGCCTTATTGCGGATAATTAATAAAGACGACTATGAAAAGAAAAGAGTTGGAAAGATGGGGAGTAACTCCCCTGGATGAGAGAGAACTTCTTTGTCGTGGCGGAGGCAAACTTAAAAGATTGCTTGAGGCCGTGGATGAACTCCTCAAGTTAGTTGAAAAGGCAGAGAAATACTGGCCAAATTTTAAAGAGGGATTTAAAAAAGGATGGGAGAAGGCATAATGGAAAAGAGTAATGCAATGTTATTATCTCTCGTTCATCTAGATGAGAATGAGTGTTTGGCCACTAGGGGTGGCGATGGTAGCTGGGATCAGGAGATTGTAAAATATGTTGGTTTTGGCGTTGGATACGGAGCAAAAAAATTTGTAAAGGCCCTTAAATTCCTAAGCAAAAAACTCTATGAATCTCAAGGTAGGTCTATGGTAATATATAAATAGACTAAAATGAATTGATTTGCTAATAATCGGGGGGTTTTGAAAAAAAAATAATTATACCTTTGTGTTCTATGAAAAGTATTTTGAAACTCCCCGTTTTTATCCTCATTTTTATCCCTACAATAATTTCTGCACAGCAGAAATTGTGGAGTCTTGAGGAGTGCATAAAGTATGCATGGGATAATAACTTGAGAATCAAACAGCAAGAGCTTGCTGTTGAGCAGAGTGAAAACAATTTGTTTCAGGCAAAAATGAACTATTTGCCCTCTCTTAACGCATCTCTTAGCCATAGTATGAACTGGGGTCGTTCCGTCAATATGAATGACCTTCAGATTATTGAGAACAAACTCAGCCAGAGCACAAATGCTTCTGCAAACGCCTCCCTTGTCCTTTTTGAGGGTATGGTTAAAAACAACGATCTCAAAAGCAAAGGGGTTTTAAGAGAAATAGCAAGACAAGAGGTTGGAAGAATAAAAAATGATATCTCAATTGAGATTGCAAGAGCATATCTTCAGGTTCTCCTTGCAAGAGAGATTCTTGAATCGGCAAATTCAAGCCTGGAAAGTACAGCAGAACAGGTTGAACGCACACGAAAATTTGTGGATGCGGGAAGTCAGGCCTATAGTTCACTGCTTGAAATTGAGGCTCAGTTTGCAAGCGAACAGGTTCAGCAAACAAATGCACTTAACCAGGTTTCAAGCGCACTGCTTACTTTAAGACAGCTTCTGGATCTCCCATCAGAGAGTTCATTTGATGTAGCATCTCCCGGAGAGAATCTCAAAGTTGGAGAGCATACCGGTGAAAATCCAAACGAACTCTTTGACTCTTCAATGGACCTTCCTCAAATGGAGGTGGCTAGGTTAAACAAGAAGAATTCAGAACTCCAACTTGCAATAGCCAAGGGTCAGGCTTATCCATCTTTATCATTTAGGGCAGGTTATGGCACATATTATGCGGATAGTCGTGATGAGAAGTTTATGGACCAATTCAACGAGAATAGAAACCCATCCATCTCTTTTAGCATAAGCATCCCTATTTTTAATTCGTGGAGAACAAATACTTCAATAAAAAATGCAAAACTTGGAGTAGCTAGCTCTCAAATAGAGGCAAGAAGCAGAGAACAGATTCTCTATAAAGAGATTCAGCAGGCAATTAACGATGCAGATTCTTTCTTTGCTCGTTACAAAGCTACAGAGAGAAATGTAAAGGCAATGGAGGAGTCTTTCAGATATGTACAGCAAAAATTTGATGTAGGGGTACTTAATGCAACTGATTACACTGTTGCAAAAAATAACCTGTTCAGAAGCAAGTCAGATTTTTTGCAAGCTAAGTACCAGTTCATATTTCAACAAAAAATAATTGATTTCTACAAGGGGAATCCCATAACATTATAATGATGAAGAAGAGTTTTAAATGGATAATAGGCGCAGCGGTCCTGATAATTGTTGTGCTTGTAATTTTTGGAAGGAAAAATAGCAACAAGGGTGTTCAGGTAAACACACAAATCGTTGCCAAAGGCACAATAACAGAGGTAATCCCGGCTAACGGTAAAATCAAACCGGTTGTGGAGGTAAAAATCTCTCCGGATGTATCGGGTGAAATTGTTGAGCTCAATTTTAAAGAGGGTGATATGATTAAGCGTGGAGAGCTTATCATTAAAATCAAACAGGATGTATACATCTCAATGCGAGACAGGGCGGAGGCTTCTCTTAATTCTGTAAAAGCACAACTGACTCAACAAATTGCACAGTTCAAACAAATTGAACAATCGTATCTGAGAAATAAGACCCTTTTTGATCAGAGAGCTATTTCAGAGGCAGACTTTGAGAGTTCACTATCACAATACAATGTAACCAAGGAGCAAATTAAAGCTGCCGAGTTTAATGTAAAGAGTGCTACTGCTGCTCTGCAAGAGGCTCAGGACAACCTTGTAAAAACAACCATTTATGCTCCAATGGATGGAATTATCTCAAAGATGAATGTTGAGAAGGGAGAGAGAGTTGTGGGAACAAGCCAGATGGCGGGTACTGAATTGCTTAGAATCGCCAATTTTGATCAAATGGAGGTGCTTGTAGATGTTAATGAGAATGATATTATTCGGATACATCAGAACGATACTGCAATGGTAGAGGTGGATGCATATCCGGGAAGGAAATTTACCGGTCTTGTTACACAAATTGCCAATTCAGCAAAAAATATTGGGTCATCTATTGAGCAGGTAACAAACTTTGAGGTGAAGATCTTGATACTTCCTGAATCATACTCAGATTTGGCAGAGGCAGGCGTTAATCCATTCCGCCCCGGTATGTCGGCAACAGCTTCAATTCAAACTGATAGAAGAGATAATATAATATCTATACCGGTTCAAACTATTACAACCAGAAAGGATCTATTTGCGGACACCCTCGCAAATAAAAAGAGTGAGGAGCTTACAGAACAGGTTTTCGTAGTAAAAGAGGACAATACACTTGAGGTTAGAGAGGTTAAAACAGGTATTCAGGATATAACAAATATTGAAATCTTATCTGGACTTAATGAAGGTGAAAAAATTGTTATAGGTCCATATTCAGCAATCAGCAAAACCTTAAAATCCGGAACAAAGGTATCTTTGGATGAGAAAAAGTAATTCCATTTGTCTCTTGCTCATTGAGACTAGCACAGAGGTCTGCTCAGTTGCACTTGGTATTGACGGGATAATTGTTTCCCAGAGAGAAATTAAGGAGCATAAGGCACACGCAAGGGTAATCCCGGGCTTTATACAGGAGGTTCTCAACGAAGCCTCTGTTGAGATTAAAAATTGTAGTGCCGTTGTCGTTAGTGAAGGGCCTGGATCATATACAGGTTTAAGGGTTGGAGTCTCTGTAGCCAAAGGGATATGTTATGGAGCCAATATTCCTCTAATTGCGGTTGGTTCTCTCGAACTTATCGCCAGACTCTCCTTGGAAAATTGCTCTACTCCTGAAGCTCCATACAGAATAGTTCCTATGATAGATGCCAGAAGGATGGAGGTATACACTGCAATTTTTGACGAAAATTATAAGCAGTTAACTAAAACTGAGGCACACATACTTACAGGTGATAGTTTTGCAGAGATTCTCTCTGCTGGTAAGGTAGTATTTACCGGAGATGGTGCAGATAAATTTAAAAGCGTAATTGACCACCCTAATGCAATCTTTGTAGATGGATACGCCTCTGCAAGAGGGATGATTTTACCTGCGATGGATAAATATAAAAGGTCCGAATTTGCCGATGTGGCTTATTTCGAACCTTTTTATCTGAAGGACTTTATTGCGGGAGTCTCTAAAAGATCTTTGCTATAGCTCTACTTAGCTTAGAGTCAAAAACATCTCTTGCAACAATAGATCCACTTTTGTCAATTACAAAGAGAGATGGAACCTCTTTAATGTTATATGTTGCTAATGCTTGTGATGCAGAACCTAAACCATCACATACATTAATCCAAGGAAGACTCTGCTCTGCAACTGCTCTTGCCCACGCTGTCTTATCTGTATCTACACTAACCTGATATATCTCAAGACCCAGTGGAGAGTATCTGTCGTAGAGCTCAAGAAGGTCTCTATTAAAGAGCTTCTGGTTAACATCATTAACAGACCAGAATACCAATATAAATGGTTTGCCTGAGAGTTCTGAAAGTGATCTAATTTGTGATTTTGTATCTGGTAGTTTTATATCCGGAAATCCAACTTCTGATGCATCCAGTAGTTTTGATGAAAATGCTTCGCTTCTCTCCCTTAATGAAATTTCATCCAAAATTGGATTGAGATATGGAGAGCCTGGATATACTACGCTTAAAGAGTCAAATACCCTTTTGTAGAGAAGAATATCACGCATATCTCCAAAAAGAGGAAGATCTCCTGGCATTTTATGGTACATAAGATAAACATTGGTAAGCGAATTTGGATTTAAATAGAGATGCTTAATTGCCTCCTGTTTGTTTTTAACGAACATCGAGCCAAGCACAAAATTAAGCGAATCCGCAAGTTTACCATTTTTGTTTTCAAGAGCAACACTTCTCTTTTGAAGCATCTTTTCAAATTCAGTATTTTTTGCCAAAAGTTCCTTTTCAAGTTCATTAAGCAATGTGCTCTCGCTGGAACCTTCAATTAATATCTCTAAACCAAGCGTATCTGATGTCAGGTAAATTTTATCTCCTCTTGTAAGAATAAGTGAAGCCACTTTTCTCTCTTTATGGTAGAGGTAATAGAATTCCGGCAATTCAGTTAGTTTTTTTGTTCTGTAAATAAAGGAGCCTTCGCTGTCTGTTTTAATTGTGTCAACAACACTCTGGGTATTTAACCTGAGCACTTTAAGAACCAGCTGTCCATTATTCAACCCCTCAATTTTTGCCTTTATGGTTGCTTTATTTGAGGTACACGAAACAGCAATAATTGCTGTAATTAATAGTAAGAGAAGTTTTCTCATAAATGTTGTCAAAGTTGAATTTTTGATGAGATTGCGTTTGAGATTGTTTCCATTGCTTGCTTATCAAGCTTTAGCTTTGGTCTTCTAAAATCAATATCTGATTCTGAATTAATAGGAATAAGGTGTATATGAGCGTGGGGAACCTCCAGACCAATAACAGCTACCCCCACTCTTTTGCAAGGAATTGCCTCTTTAATACCTTTTGCAACCTTTTGAGCAAAGGCAAAGAGCCCTTTTAGCTCCTCCCCTTCCAGGTCAAAAATATAGTCTGTCTCCTTTTTTGGAATGACTAGAGTATGACCCTGGGCGATGGGATTAATATCAAGAAAGGCGTAGAAATTATTATCCTCTGCTACCTTAAATGATGGTATCTCGCCGGATGCAATTTTTGAAAATATTGATGACATCTTATTTAGAAATATCTAAAATCTCAAATTTGATTACTCCTGATGGGACATTAACCTCTACAACATCTCCTTTACTCTTACCAATAAGAGCTTTTCCAATAGGGGTTGCTGCAGCTAGCTTGCCCTCCCTAAGGTTTGCCTCTGTCTCCCCTACAAGAGTATACTCAACCTCTGTGTTGTTTGTGAGGTTTTTAAGCTTAACCTTATTCATTATTTGAATATGGGTGGTATTAATCCTGGATTCGTCAATAATCCTGGCGTTAGCTATCATGTCCTCAAGTTTAGAAATCTTGAGCTCCAGAAGACCCTGAGCCTCTTTTGCCGCATCGTATTCAGCATTTTCAGAGAGATCTCCCTTGTCACGGGCCTCTGCAATCTGTCTTGATATAGCAGGCCTCTCAACCGATACCAGTTGCTGGAATTCGGCCTTGAGTTTCTCCAGCCCTTCTGAAGTTAAATAATGTATTTTTGACATAACTTAAAAAATTAAAAAAGAATCCAGCAGGACTGGACTCTTTGTTACAAAGATAAAAAAATTTCCTGAATAATGAAATTACTCCCTGAATTTGGGAGACATAATTTCCGAATAAAGCACTAGATTTCGAGGATTTATCTCAAAAACCAACTCTTCGATCTTCTCATCCGCGTTATAAACTGGAAGATCTGTATTTCCATACTCCTTTGAAACAGGAGGAATTTCAATCATTTCGTAAGCAATCTTCTTATTATCCTCTTTTACTGGAGCTCTATCCAAATACTCCTCAAGAGGAACTCCCTCTAACTCACTTATCTGATTGCTAACCTCTCTTATTTGCTCCTCATAAAACATCTCAGGAGGTTCATCGTGAGGCTGCTCCTGTTGTCTGAATCTAGCCTGCTCTTTTTTCTTCTTCTCCATATAACCCTGAAGTATAAGGGCTCCCAGACCAAGAACTATGTAGATTATCGTACTGGCATCCATACTATCTTATTGTTATATTATTCTCGTGTAGGTAAAGGTAGGAATTTTCCCTGTCTTTAAAAAGTTGCTCCTTTAATTCATCAATTGATGCAAAGGCAACCTCATCTCTCATTTTTGAGACAAATTCCAGTTTAATGCTTAATCCATAAATATCTTCATCAAAGTTTAGGATATGGGTCTCAATTGTTCTCTCATTATTATAGCTTATGGTTGGCCTTTTTCCAATATTTGTAATGCCTCTATATACCTTTCCAGAGGACTCTATCCATACTGCATAGACTCCATCTGCAGGAAGCACCTTCAAAGGCTCGTAAAGCCTCATATTTGCTGTTGGGAAGCCCATCCCTCTGCCAATCTTCATCCCTTCCACGACTACACCCTCCAATCCATATCTGTACCCTAAAAGTGAATTTGCAGAGTCAATATCTCCCTCTTGGAGCATCTCTCTGATTTTTGTTGAGCTTATTATCAAGCCTGAATCCTCCTCGGTATATTCATTAACTCTTACAGGATTAATGCCGAGACTTCTGGCTATTTGCATCATCTCATCCTGGGTCTGATTAATATCCTTCCCCACCCTGTGATCGTAACCAATAACAAGAGTGTTTACATTGTATCTTTTAATGAGATACTCTCTAAAGTACTCCTCTGTGGTTTGGGATGCAAACTCCTTGTCAAATGGCAGAGTATAAACATCATCAATACCATATTGCTTTAACAGAGCCACCTTCTCCTCGAGCGAATTGAGAAGTCTGAATTTAGCTGCATCCTGTTGTAAAACAGTCCTGGGGTGAGGCCATAGAGTAAAAATTGCAGATTTATCACCTTGAGCCTTAGAAAGGGCGCAAATTTTATCAAGCACTGCGCGATGTCCTTTATGAACACCGTCAAAAAATCCTGTAGCTGCTACAACCATCTTACTAAATCAAAATCTTGTCTGTGAGGCAGGTTAGGATGCTTGGCAAACATTCTAACGGCAATATTATATGCTCCGGCCTTCTCCGGAAGCATATTGCAGATGTATCTTACCTCTGCACCATCCCTGTTCTCTGGTTTAAACTCTTCTCTTTTTACTATGACCATTCTCTTTTGAGCCTGATCATATGTGGCTAGAACAAACTCGACACCTATCTCTTCAGAAGTCAGCGAGCCCAGTGATAAAACAACCTCCGAGTGGTACTCATTTCCAATTGATAGATTAACCCTTGTGTTATCAGGTTTATATACGCTTTTCACCTCAATATTTGGCCATTCTGTACGCATTCTTCTTTTCCAGTAAGCCATTTCGCGAGCGAAAGCAAAATCATTGGCAGCAACAATAGAGTGCCTCTTTGCAAGAGGTTTGTAATATTTCTCAACGTAATCTGAAATCATTCTGTTTGTTGTGAAATTGCCCGCCACTTTTGCAATAGTGTTCTTTATAATATTTACCCAATATCTTGGTACTCCGTTCTCCTTGTCTATATCGTAAAAGACAGGAGCTATTTCGTTTTCAAGCATATTGTAAATTGTTGCAGCATCAAGCTCATCCTGATAGTTCTGGTTTTCATAGGTTTTCTCCATTGAAAGGGCCCAACCGGCACCCTCCTTATAACCCTCTACCCACCAACCATCAAGTACTGAGAAGTGCATTACGCCATTCATTACAGCCTTCTCCCCGCTTGTTCCGGAAGCTTCAAGCGGCCTTGTTGGTGTATTCATCCAAATATCTACACCCTGTACCAACTTCTTTGCTAAGATCATATCATATCCCGGAACAAAAATAATCTTACCCATAAACTGTGGCATAAGAGAGATCTCAACAATATGTCTTATCAGATCTTGTCCTGCCTTATCTGCAGGGTGAGCCTTCCCGGCAAAAATAAACTGCACCGGTTGCTTTGGATCGTTCACAATCCTATCCAGCCTGTTTAAATCTCTAAAGAGCAGGTGTGCCCTTTTGTATGTTGCAAATCTCCTGGCAAATCCTATTGTCAAAACGTCATCTCTTAGACTCTCCTTTATTTGCACAATTTGCTGTGGTGTGTAGTGAGCTGACGAAACTGGATTTGACAGTGTATTTTTAATTTTATCAATTAATCTTCTGCGAAGTTTATTCCTTAGTGACCATATCCTTTGATCATCAACTGTGTATATACCTTCAAAGCAACTTTTGTCATAGTTATGCGACTGAAAATCATCACCAAAGACCTCTGAGTGTATCTGCTTCCAATCACTTGAAGTCCAGGTAGGATAGTGAACTCCGTTTGTAACGTGCCCTACGTGTAACTCTTCAGGAAGATAGCCTGGCCATAGAGGAGCTAGAATATCTCTACTTACCTTTCCGTGAAGCCAGCTTACTCCATTAACCTCCTGCGATAAATTGCAGGCAAGGTTACTCATTGAGAATTTCTCATTTGTGTTTGATGGGTCAATTTTTCCAAGAGACATCATCATCTCCCAGGATATTTTAAGCCTTGATGGATAGTGTGACATATATCCTCTCAAAAGATCTTCTGGGAATGCATCGTGCCCGGCAGGAACAGGAGTATGGGTGGTAAACAGGGATGATGACCTTACAACTTCAAGTGCCTCTCCGTAAGAGAGATTTTTTTCTGTGATAATTTCACGTAGTCTCTCCAGCCCTGTGAAAGCTGCGTGCCCTTCATTGCAGTGATATACTTCTGTCTCAATTCCCAACATACGCAGAGCTCTCATACCTCCAATTCCCAGTAGCATCTCCTGCTTCAATCTGTTCTCCAGATCCCCACCATACAGGTGGTGAGTTATAGCTCTATCCTCGGGAGTATTATCCTCAAAATCTGTATCAAGAAGATAGAGAGGAGTTCTTCCAACATCTGCTCTCCATAATCTTGCCTTTAACACTCTTCCCGGCATAGCTACACTAACTACAAGCCAGTTATCATCTTTATCTCTTACCTGATTTACAGGCAATTTAGTAAAATCCTGTGCTTCATACTCTGCTACCTGATCACCTGAGGATGATAATTTCTGAGTGAAATATCCATATCTGTATAGCAATCCTACGCCCACAATTGGAACAAGTTTGTCACTGGACTCTTTGAGATAATCTCCTGCAAGAATGCCTAAACCTCCTGAATAGATTTTAAGAGACTGATCCAGTCCGTACTCCATACTGAAATATGATATTGTAGGATCATTTGAGTCAGGCTTAACTGCCATATAATCCTTAAATTGAGAGTAGACTGAGTCTAATTTTCTAAGAAACTTATTATCCTTTTCAAGTTCTCTGGCTTTACTTAAAGTTACTGAGTCCAACATCATTATTGGGTTCCCCTGGCTTGCTCTCCAGAGTTCCAAATCAACCATCTTAAAAAGTTCAATAGCCTCTTCGTTCCAACTCCACCAAAGATTCTTTGATATTTCATCAAGAGCTAGTATTCTCTTTGGCAGTTGTTTATTTATGATTATTGAAGACCAGTTGGGAGAGTTTGCTACATTAATTTTAAAACTTAGCTTGTCTCTCTCATCTTGTGTCTGAACAAATCCTGAATTATTTACTGATATATTGTCAAGTGCCATTGAGTATGCTTTATCGTAATTTTTAATCTGTTTTTTCCATAATGCCGTTTCAGATGCCCTTTTTGCTCCTATCCTTCTCTTCTCTCTCTCTTCAGGCTTATCTTCTGAAAACTGCTTAATAAGTTTTGCCATCTGTAAAGCAGCCTCTTTGTAATTTGTGTCTCCTCTCTCTACAATCTCAACACCCGGGTGACCATCTTTCATATGGTCCTTTATCCATAACCCAAATCCGGCAAGGTTGGTGGTGATAGTTGGTACCGAATATGCAAGACTCTCCAGCGGAGTATAACCCCAAGGTTCATAGTATGAAGGAAAGAGAGTTAGATCCAGTGCGGCCAGTAAATCGTAGTATTTTTTGTTAAAAATACCATCATTGCCGTTTAGGTAAGAGGGGACAAAAAGAACTTTTACTTTATCCTCTCTTTTATTGTCTAGACCCAGTTCTCTAATCTTGTTAACAACAGGATCCCATTCAGGTTCACTTAAAATGTGAGAAATATTTGTTTTGTAATCTCCTCCTCTCTCCAGCTTTGCTAAAAGATCTTTATTGGGTCCGTTATGTCCTGCGGGAACAAAGATGAATGCAATAACCTCCCTGGAGGTTTTTATATTTCTCAATAGCGCAAGCGAGTCCATAAAGAGGTCCAATCCTTTGTTTCTGAATTCGTATCTACCGCTTGTTCCTATAAAAATTGCATCCTCACTTATCTCCTCACCTATCATAGCTTGCGCAACCTTTACCAGTAATGCCCTGCTCTCTTTACGGAGCAGATTAAGCGCTTCTCCCTCCGGTGCAATCTGTGGGTCAAATCCGTTTGGGGTAACAATATCCGGTTCTCTACCCAGAAACTGTTTGCACTCAATTGATGTTAGATCACTTACCGTTGTAAATATATCTGCCTCTCTTGCAGCAACTTTCTCAAGTGAGTGTTTTGCTGTAACATTTAACTCTTTTGCTGTTTTATCCGGATCACTCCAGTTGGCACTGTTGTAAAGTGGCAAATTGTTGCCTGCTATTGAGCGACCAAGTGTTGTTGCGTGCGTTGTAAACAAGGTTGCTACAGGCAATTTACTCTCTCTCAAATGTATTAGCCCTGCTCCTGTCATCCATTCGTGAAAATGTGCAGCAATTTTATGTGAGGGAGAGAGGTTGTATTTAACAAAACTCTCAATAGCTCTACCTGCCGCATAACCAAATAGAGCACTTTCAATATAATCCCAGTGACCGGTTAGAGAGTCTAGTCTAAATTTCTTCCAAAAATTTGTAAGTATTTCGTCCTTTCTTGTAATAAAGGGGCTAAAATCTACTAGAATTGCAGTTGGAGAACCAGGTATATTCCATCTTCCTGTTCTTACTCTTATCCCCTCCTCTGCTGCTTTGCTCTTCCAGGAGCGGAAAAGATTAGCATCTTCGCTGAACTCTGGATTAACTGCTGTCTCCCTCCATACATCGGGACCTATATATATATGGCCACCCTCCTTTATCCCGGAGAGATATGGTGCCTTTGTTGCGATAACGGTATGTATTCCGCCCACCTTATTGCACACTTCCCAACTTACCTCAAAAAGGTAGTCGGGGTGCATCTTCAATTTTTCTAACATATCAGCTTATCTGCTTTTTAACTTTTTAGAGCCCTTAGTACCTGCAATTTTTGTTCCATTCTTAAGAGGTGTTGCAAGCGAGCGTTTTTGAACTCTTACCAAAAAATCGCTCAGTACATTCATATAGTTGATAAAGGCCTCGTAAGGCGTTTCGTATGGATTAAAGTATTTGTGTACAGCTCCATCCGAGAAAAACTTTGTACACATATAGTAGAAGTGATCGCTCTCCTGAAGTTTAAGAAAGTCCGCCATAATATCCGGATCTGCTGACTCTTCAACCAACTCCCTGGATTCGTAAAGTTTTCCGAAGGCCTCGTTCTGTAGTTCATTGCCCAGCCAGGCACTTGTGTCTCTCTCTTCATCTGCCCAAGAGATGGGATAGGGAACGTGGAGAGGTGCAACCGGCTGATGCTTTTTACACGCCTCAGAGGGTGTAACAAATTCGTAGTTTGTTTGTGATAGGACGGAACCCGGAAGGTGCTCAAGGAATTTAAATATTCCGGTAGATTCGTGTTGGTGCTCGCCAAAGGTTTCATAATCCATAAAAAGATTAACAATCTCCTCCTTCTCAAGTGATCTTGAAATCCAGGTGACATACTTGTCTGCAGTAAGAGGCCAGTTCTCCCAGGACCTCTCTGAGAAACGGAATGCAATATCATCGCTCAGTTGAAAATTTTTGAGCAGTAGCTTTAATCTTGGGTTTAATGAATTAGTGTATAGATAGTTAGGGCTCTTCCAACCCAGAA
>Ga0265295_1001651_pt1 | contig 38408 bp, 23 predicted proteins | sample Munlansysbiofilm_FD_192503 | JGI IMG/M metagenome (GOLD analysis project Ga0265295, IMG submission 192503) | Leachate microbial communities from a municipal landfill in Southern Ontario, Canada - Methane capture system biofilm | ecosystem: Engineered > Solid waste > Landfill > Unclassified ... | reverse complement strand
AGCGCTTATCGCGTCAGATTATACCGAGAATTACAGCCATTGGAACGCGCATCAGAGCTTGGGCGACTGGCTGAAAAAACATAAAATTCCAGCGCTGTTTGGCATCGACACCCGCGCATTGACGAAGATATTGCGTGAAAAAGGCACCATGTTGGGCAAAATTATATTCGATAATAATGATCCCGGCTTTTCAGACCCCAATCAGGAAAACCTGGTTGGAAAAGTTAGTACAGATAAAGTTATAGAATATGGCAGCGGCGAAACCCGCATAGTGCTTGTTGACTGCGGCGTAAAATATAATATCATCCGACATTTCGTCAGCAGAGGCATCAAGGTAATCAGGGTGCCATGGGACTACGACTACGCTAAGCTCGCTTATGACGGTTTGTTTATTTCCAATGGCCCCGGAAACCCAAAAATGTGTGACACCACCATCCAACATCTGGCAAAATCGCTGCAACAGGATATTCCTATTTTCGGGATTTGTCTGGGCAATCAATTGCTTGCGCTGGCTGCCGGAGCCGACACCTATAAACTGAAATATGGCCATCGAAGCCACAATCAGCCGGTATTGCAACTTGGCACTAACAAGGCCTTGATAACATCTCAAAATCACGGTTTTGCCATTGATTCCAACTCAATCCCTTCGGATTGGGAAACTTATTTTATCAACCTAAACGATGGAACCAACGAGGGTCTCAGGCACAAGTCAAAACCCATCTTCACGGTGCAGTTTCATCCCGAAGCCTCAGGTGGGCCAACAGATACCGAATATTTGTTTGACGACTTCCTGAAAAACGTTCAATCCTTCAAGAAAAATAACGCTTAAAATTAGCCCGTATCAATGGAACAAAATAAAATCCTGAACATAAAAAAAGTCCTGATTCTGGGTTCCGGCGCCTTAAAAATTGGTGAGGCCGGTGAATTTGATTATAGCGGATCGCAGGCACTAAAAGCACTGAAGGAAGAAGGTGTGAGTACCGTACTTATCAACCCAAACATCGCAACAGTGCAGACCTCAGAAGGGGTTGCCGATAAAATATATTTCCTTCCAATAACGCCTTTTTTCATCGAGAAGGTCATTAAAAAAGAGCGGCCTGATGGTATATTGCTTTCATTTGGAGGCCAAACGGCACTAAATTGTGGCATTGAATTGTATCAAACCGCTGTCCTTGAAAAATACAATGTCAAAGTGCTGGGAACGCCGGTTCAATCAATTATCGATACCGAAGACCGTCAAATATTTGCCGAAAGCCTTCGCCGTATCAACGTTAAAACACCAAAAAGTGTCGCCGTCACCAGCATTCAAGATGCCAAAAAAGCATCAGAAAGCCTTGGATTTCCTATTATTGTACGGGCTGCTTTTACACTGGGCGGACAGGGTTCAGGCTTTTGCAACAACCTTGACGAACTTGAGAAATTGGCCGAAAAAGCCTTTTCTTACTCCTCTCAAATTTTGGTAGAAGAATCGTTAAAAGGCTGGAAGGAAGTCGAGTACGAAGTAGTACGTGATAAATACGACAATTGCATCACGGTGTGTAATATGGAGAATTTCGATCCCCTGGGCATCCATACCGGCGAAAGTATTGTGGTGGCTCCATCGCAAACCCTTACCAACCGGGAATATCACAAATTACGCAGCCTGGCCATCAAAATTGTACGCATGGTCGGGGTTGTTGGCGAATGCAATGTTCAGTACGCTCTTGATCCTGAAAGTGAAGATTACCGTGTTATTGAAGTGAATGCACGCCTGTCGCGCTCATCGGCTTTAGCCTCTAAAGCAACCGGGTATCCATTGGCTTTTGTGGCAGCTAAACTTGCACTGGGCTACGGCCTTCACGAACTTAAAAATGCGGTAACACGTACCACAACGGCTTTTTTCGAGCCTTCGCTTGATTATGTGGTGGTGAAAATCCCACGCTGGGACCTGAATAAATTTATTGGCGTCTCCAGAGAAATCGGCAGCAGCATGAAAAGTGTAGGCGAGATAATGGCTATTGGCGTCACTTTCGAGGAAGCTATCCAAAAAGGACTGCGGATGGTTGGCCAGGGAACCCATGGTTTCGTTGGCAATAGCGATATCAAATTTGCAGATATTGAAAAGGCCTTGTCCGAACCCACCGATATGCGTATCTATTCTGTTGCCAGTGCTTTCGAGGCGGGCTATAGCATTGAGCAGGTGCACGAACTTACACGTATCGACCCCTGGTTTCTTGTCAAACTGAAATCAATTCACGATATAAGCCTCGAATTAAAAAAACACGATCGCCTCGAAAATATTGATCCCGAATTGCTAAAGCTGGCCAAGCAGAAAGGATTTTCGGATTTTCAGCTGGCCAGGTTTATATACAAAGCCAAGGGCAACCTCCATCCTGAAATGGTGAAAATACGCAACTACCGCAAGAAACTTGGCATAATCCCCCGCATCAGGCAGATTGATACACTCGCCGCTGAATATCCGGCACAAACCAATTATCTGTATCTGACCTATTCGGCTGATGTTCATGATATTGAACCCGAAAAAGACAATAAATCAGTGATTGTTTTAGGTTCGGGGGCTTACCGGATTGGCAGCTCGGTTGAGTTTGACTGGTGCTCGGTAAACGCGCTGACAACAGCCCGAAAGCAAGGATTCAGAGGGGTGATGATTAATTACAATCCCGAAACCGTAAGCACCGATTATGATATGTGCGACCGCTTATATTTTGACGAGCTTTCGTTTGAGCGCACCATGGATATCATCGAGCTGGAGCAACCCAAAGGCGTGATTGTAAGCACCGGGGGACAAATCGCCAATAACCTGGCTATGCGGCTTCATGTGGAGCATGTGAATATTTTGGGAACCTCAGCAGAAGACATAGACAGGGCCGAAAACCGGCACAAATTCTCCACTTTGCTTGATCAGCTGCGTATTGACCAACCACGCTGGAGCGAGCTCACCGAAATGGAAAAGATTTACGCTTTTGCCGATGAAACCGGATTTCCACTACTCATCCGGCCTTCGTATGTGCTGTCGGGTGCCGCCATGAATGTGGTGAGTAATCCACAAGAGCTTGACTACTTTCTGAAACTGGCAACCCGCGTTTCAAAAGAATATCCGGTAGTGGTTTCTGAATTTATTGAGGGTGCAAAAGAAATTGAGCTTGATGCCGTTGCCAATAATGGCGAGTTAATCGCTTACGCCATATCGGAACATATCGAGTTTGCCGGCGTACATTCGGGTGATGCTACCATCGTTTTCCCGGCTCAAAAGATGTATTTTGAAACCGCCCGAAGAATCAAACGCATCGCACGCAATATTGCAAAAGCACTAAATATCACAGGGCCTTTCAATATGCAGTTTCTTGCACGCGACAACGATATCAAGGTAATAGAATGCAACCTCAGGGCTTCGCGAAGTTTTCCTTTCGTGTCCAAAGTGCTAAAGATCAATCTGATTGAATTGGCCACACAGGCAATGCTTGGCCTCCCGACAAGCAAACCTGTCAAATCGGCTTTCGACCTTGATTATGTAGGAATTAAGGCGTCGCAATTTTCGTTTGCACGGCTACAGGCAGCCGATCCGGTGCTGGGCGTGGAAATGGCAAGCACGGGCGAAGTGGGCTGCCTGGGCGAAAATTATTATGAAGCCCTCTTAAGCGCGATGCTCTCGGTGGGATACAGGATTCCTAAAAAAAATATCCTGCTTTCAACAGGTGATACGCGTTCAAAAACTGAACTACTCCAAGGTGCGCGTATGCTCGCGGAACGTGGATTTAAGCTGTATGCAACACCGGGATCGGCTAAGTTCCTGCGTGATAACAATATAGAATCAAAAATCCTGTATTGGCCTGACGAAGTAAGCCAACCCAATACACGGGAATATTTGCGTGAAAGAAAAATTGACCTTGTAATTAATATCCCTAAAAACTTCTCAAAGTCAGAGCTTTACAACGACTACACGATCAGGCGGCTCGCGGTGGATTTCAATATTCCCTTAATTACCAATGCCCGACTTGCAAGCGCATTTATTCAGGCTATCTGCCGCATCAAACCTGAAGATATCGCCATAAGGGCATGGGATGAGTATTAGGTTTTGAAACCATTTGCCACGCGATTGTATAGCGCGCAAAAAAAGTCAGTTTATTCAATCCTGAAACAGAAGTTGCAAATCCCGAGCTTTAAAATTAGAAAAAGCGGACTTATAACTGAGATATCTTGGAGAGTGGTTACCTTACAATGCATCATGCGATAGCACTTCGAGTATTCAGAACGAAAATCACATTTTAATAAAGCGCGAATATGCTTTCTGACCACTATCGCTTTCCAGCCTAACTGTATAGAGGCCGGTAGTTAAATGACCTACTATTAAAGAATTACACCCTTCTATCTTATTTTGAGAAACAATTTTACCCTGTTGATCGAAAATAGTGGCAGACTTCCAACAATATAACTCATCCATAATATAAAGTTGATCTGAAGTAGGATTTGGTGACAATAAAATTTTATTAAACTGTGGAGAAGCTAAGTCAATAACATTTGTTAGCTGTCCACTGCTATTAAATCGAATGACAAAAATGGAATAGCTTAAATCATCTTCCGAATCTTTTTTCGAGCCTGTTGCAATAAAACCTCCATCATTCAAAGGCAAAACACTACTTATACTAAATAATTCATTTTCTTCACCATAAGAAGCTTTATATTGAATGTTGAGTTGATGATCCATTTTTACAACAACCGCACGCTTAGTGTTTGTTTCATCTGATACAGGAATTTCTGCTGAGGCTACATAAATAGCATCAGAAGTAATGCTGATATCCCTGAAATAAGTATCCGCATCAGCCGATTCTAAGTATTTATGTCCATTTGTATAGCCTGTTGATCCAATGAAAATTAGTTTAGTTTTAGAAAAAGATCTGTGTTGTTCATTTGAAGAAATTGCGCTACCGTGATACGATCCTGCTAAGTAAAAGCTCGTATCATTCATAACACCATAATCCATTTTAGTGAAATTGTAGAAAATGGGGAGATCATAGATTCTAGATATCGAAAAGTCGTTATTTAGTATAGCCAAATCATACCGGATAGTAAAATATTGACCCAAATCGCCAAATGGAATCAAAGAGGTATTAAGCTGATTATCTGTTTGTTTAACCTCTTGAATAACACCACCATCCGCATCAATTTCAAAATAAGTAATGCTTTCAATAATACCAGTACTGCTTTTCATATTAGCAACACCTATCACAATATTACCGACAGGATTTAAGCTTGCAGAACCTGGAAGTTGCTTATAACCCGGTTTATTTATCAAAGTATCCTTTTTTATTTTTAAATCTAGACCGAACCAACATAAGTATAACTGATCGTTTGCTGAAGTAGAATCATAAGCAAAGCCAGAAGTGACAAACAAACTATCTGAGATTTTAATCGTGTTGATTAAGTGTATGTCAAGCCCATCTGCTGTATTAATTTTCAGACTATCCAATAGTTGAAAATCAGTAGTCATAAGATAAAATACTTCCTCAAATTCGCTGGAAATATCGTTTGCCAAACTTCTATATTCCAAATTTCTCTGTAAAGTAAGCAACAAAAAACGAGTAGAATCAATGAGAATTAAATCTCTACCCTTTGAATCCAAAGCAGGCTTCAGATACAAAGGATTGTTTTGTGCATTTAAGAAGGAATTTAAAGAGGCGAGTGCTACCACAAAAAAACACAATAAGACAATTTTTCGCATAAAGCACGGTGTTAAATTAAAGAATCAACAAATATATGAAGTACTTATCACCGTTCCTATTTATTCAGCTCATAATCCTTGATCAGCAGTCCTGCTGACAGGTTCAATCTTTTGCTTAGCTTTCGGATCATTTCTACCGTCAGTTTTCGTTTGCGATTGATTATCTCCGAAACCCGACTTTTTCCGCCAATGGCTTCTACCAGATCCACTTGCCGCAACTGCATTTCTTCCATTCTAATCTTTATCGCCTCAATGGGGTCTGGCGCATCAATGGGGTAATGTTTCTTTTCATATTCATCAACCATCAAGCCGAGAATATCGGCTTCATCGCTTTCTTTTGTGCCAATTGCCGCATCAAAGATAACTTCCAGCCTTTTTAATGCTTCCCTATAATCAGCTTCCGTTTTTATTGGTTTTATTTTCATTATCGGTCGTTTTTAAATGCTGTCAGTATCAATTTTATTGTATTCATCATGCGTTCCAACGAACCGGATAAAAATCCATTGTTTCTCGAAATTAAACTTGGCTACAAGCCTGAAAGCATTGCCTTTGATGTTAAAAACTATCCGGCTGTTCTTTAAAATACTTGCGTTGGCATAGGTCTGTTTTACATCTGCCGGGCTTTTCCAGTTCGCATTCATTGCCGTATCGTACCACGTCATCAGATATTGCGCGGTTTCAGGTCGTTTTTGCCAATATTCTCTTAACGTACTTTTCGCAAATATTCTTTCCATTGTAATGCAATCAGCATGCAAATATAACATAAAGGTTTACAAATTGGGAACTTTTTGGCTTTTCATCGTCAGATCCCGCAAATGGCGGGTGAGGACATGGAAACGTTGAAATAATAAATGTAATTCTGAAATAGTGAGAGTTGTGGCAAAGATTACACTTCGGCAGGCTCAGGGCATCGCAGCGCAGGCAAATTCGTTATTGCCTTTTTTTTGGATTCGGATTCGCGCGGCAGCCCAACCCGGTAATAAAGTAGGCTTTGATTGTGAAGTGAGGGGTTGAGAACTTGCCTATGCTTCGGTATAGTTCGGCATAGTATCAAACCTGGAATTCATGCCAGTGGAAAGCGGAAAATTTATTGACGATCCTTCCATGTTTTAGGATCCCGGCTTACATGCAGAACAGCCAAAACATAAACAGTTGAACCTTCAATGATAAAAAAAATTCCATAAGGAAAGCGCGCGGCTAAAGCCCTTCTCACATTTTTAAAAACTACCTGAAAATGAAATGGATTTTTTTGAATTGTATTAAATATCGCATCCAAAGCCAGTAAAAATTCATCTCCTAGCCCTTCTCGTTTATCGGAATACTAAGCGAAAGCATCTGCCACATCTAACTCTGCAAAAGGTTTGATGATAAGCTTATACATCTGATTTGCCTTTTATCCTGGCTCTAACTTCAGTCCAATCAGAACCTTCGTTAGCGTATTTTCGATGGTTCTCAAGCCTTTCTTCCAGCACTTGCTTGTTTTCTGCTGACAGCTCTAGGTGCTCATCGTTTTTCACAATGCTATCCCATATTGCCTCAACCATTAAAATACGTTCCGAAACGCTGAGTCTTAGTACGTCATCTAATATTTTTGTCATGCTACAAATTTATAGTTTTTTTGTCAATTCACCACTGGTGCTAATTTGCCTTTGTTTTTTGGATTCGCGCTCACGAAAAGGGATTCGCGCGGCAGCCCAACCCGGTGATAAAGTAGGCTTTGATTGTGAAGTGAGGGGTTGAGAACTTGCGCTGCAAATTGGTCGTCGGGCCTGCCTGGCGCGACAGCGCGGTTACGGGTGCTTACGTGATGATATTGAATCATTTGGGGGAGCAAATTGAAGTAAAGAAATTCTTAAAAAAGTATTTTGGTCATGTAGAAGGTCTAAGGAATTTATACATTGATGAGCCGAATCTAAAAAGTAATATTTACGGCAATTAGGGATGAGCCCACTCCGAAAAGTCAAGAAATGAAGAAATGCCACTAAGGCTCTAAGGCTCTATGTACCACAAAGTGTTGATTATTAACATTAAACTCTTTGTGAAATCTTCGTGACTTGGTGGCTTCGTGGCAGAATAATACTCTTCGGAGTGGGGTCATGGATTTAAATAGCTAAGCCGTTTCGTCATGGATGTTTGACAAGACGGTGGTTCGATCGCACGAATTTTACCCAAGCAACCTCACAGCCCTAAAGTCATCAACAAACCAACATCAGTAGTTCGTACCCGCCAAAAACAAATCCACTTGTTTTAAATTGATACTTTTGCAATGAAAATTGCTTGTCTTCATGCCAAAATCACGTGAAAAAATCATTATCAAAGCTTCCTGGATAGCTATCTTTGGGAATGCCTTTTTGTCTGTCATCAAAATTGTTGCCGGGTTTTTATCAGGTAGTCTCGCGCTAATCGCCGACGGCATTGACTCTGCCGGTGATATTCTGGGCTCACTGATCACCTTGATTACAGCCCGCATCATTGCCAGGCCACCTAATTTACATCACCCTTACGGATACGACAAAGCCGACACTATCGCTTCGAAAATAGTGGCTTTTTTGATTTTCTTCGCTGGCGCACAACTCGCTATTTCCAGTTTTCAACGGCTGCTCGATGCAGAATATGGCACAATCCCATCGCCTATTGCTGCCCTTGTGGTATTGGTTTCCATTCTTGGCAAGCAGCTTTTGGCCAGGTATTTAAAAAATACCGGACGAAAAATAAACAGCCCGATGTTGCTGGTCAATGCCGAGAACATGCAAAATGATGTCTTTGTTTCCATCGCCGTTTTGCTTGGCCTGATTTTTACCCACCTCTTCAATTTACCAATTCTGGATGTTACACTGGCGCTTTTGGTGAGTGTATATATTATGTTTGTCGCTATTAAAATCATCATCAAATCCAGCAAGGAGCTGATGGATGGCGTGGACGATCCGGGGCTTTACGCCACAATTTTGGAAGCCGTAGGCGAAATTCCGGAAGCCAAAAATCCCCACCGTTTGCGCGTCCGCAAAATGGCACAATATTATGTGATTGCCCTCGATATTGAGATTGACGGCAAAAAAAGCCTCAATGAGGCCCACAATATTGCCCATGATGTGGAGGATGAAATCAGACACCGAATAGCAAATATTTACGACATCCTTATTCACGTTGAACCCACAGGTGCCGACCGTTCTCACGAGCCTTTTGGTGTTTCGCCAACGGACCTGCCACCAAAATAAGCTGCAAAACCAAAGCCACCGTCCTTTGATTTTTCCTATTTTATTAGCCATAAAGCTGCGTGCCGTTAACTTCATTTTCTATCTTTGCAGCACATTTTCGTTTAGGTTTATTTTGCAAAATACACATCCATGATACTGTTTTTTCAACCCTCTCCAAACCACATTATCGCACTGGAATCCGACACCAAACCCAATCCCGAAGACCTTCAGAAACTCTCCTGGCTTTTTGGTGGAGCAAAGCTGATTCACGAAAAAACTATCAAAGGCTTTTTTATCGGTCCGCGCAAAGAAATGATAACTCCCTGGAGTACCAATGCCGTTGAAATAACCCAAAATATGGGCATCACAGGCATTCACAGAATCGAGTCGTTCCTGCGTACCGACAAAACAAACACCGACTTCGACCCCATGCTGCAACGTATTTTTCACAACCTGGATCAGCTGTTGTTTTATATCGCACACCAGCCCGAAGCCGTTGTGGTTATTGAAGATATTGCAGCCTACAACGAGAAAGAAGGTCTTGCCCTGAGCGAGGATGAGCTGGAGTATTTAAACGCTATCAGCCAGAAAATTGGTCGCAAACTCACCGATAGCGAAGTATATGGTTTTGCACAGGTCAACTCCGAACATTGCCGCCATAAAATCTTTAACGGCACTTTCATTATCGACGGCAAAAAAATGCCCGAAACGCTTTTTGCGCTCATCAAAAAAACAGCTAAAGAACATCCGCACAAGCTGGTATCGGCTTACAAAGACAATGTAGCTTTTGTGCTGGGACCGCAGATTGAGCAGTTTGCACCTACCACACAACACCAGGCAGACTTTTTTGAAATCACACCAATAGAATCGGTTATCTCGCTCAAGGCCGAAACCCATAATTTCCCTACCACGGTAGAACCTTTCAATGGTGCTTCGACCGGGAGCGGTGGAGAAATTCGCGACCGTTTGGCAGGAGGAAAAGGCTCTATGCCACTGGCCGGGACGGCGGTTTATATGACTTCATACCCTCGAACAGAAGAAAACAGAAGCTGGGAACGACAAAAACCCGAACGCGACTGGTTGTATCACAATCCGGCAGATATCTTAATCAAGGCGTCCAACGGTGCTTCTGATTTCGGCAATAAATTTGGCCAGCCACTTATCAATGGCAGCCTGCTCACCTTTGAGCACCACGAACAGCAGCATTTTGGCTACGACAAAGTAATTATGCTTGCCGGAGGCATCGGCTTTGCCCGCAAGGAGGACAGCCTGAAAGACCTGCCACAGCCCGGCGATTTAATCGTGGTTTTGGGTGGCGATAACTACCGCATCGGTATGGGCGGTGGCGCTGTTTCGAGCGTTGACACCGGCGAATTTAGCAATGCCATCGAGCTGAATGCCGTGCAGCGCGCCAATCCTGAAATGCAGAAAAGAGTTGCCAATGTGATTCGGGCCATGGCCGAAAGCAAAATAAATCCCATCAGATCAATTCACGATCACGGCGCAGGAGGACATTTAAATAGCCTTTCAGAATTGGTAGAAGACAGCGGCGGTCTGATTAATATCGGTAATTTGCCCGTTGGCGACCCTACCCTTTCCGACAAAGAAATTATCGGCAACGAATCACAGGAACGCATGGGACTGCTCATCGATCCTGCAAAAATGGAACTGCTAAAACTTACAGCTGAACGCGAACGTGCACCCTATTATATAGTAGGAAAAGCCACCGGAGACAAGCAACTCCAGTTTAAACGCGACGAAAATAGCTGTCCTATTGACCTACAGCTTGAAGATTTTTTTGGTAAAGCACCAAAAACCGTTTTAGAAGACAAGCACAAACCCTATCGTTTTACTGATTTAGAATACGCTCCGGAAAAGCTGCATTTTTACCTGAATAATGTACTCCAACTTGAAGCGGTGGCCTGCAAAGACTGGCTCACCAACAAGGTGGACAGATCCGTGACCGGAAAAGTAGCCATGCAGCAATGCGCCGGGGCTATACAATTGCCACTCAATAATTTAGGAATCAGTGCACTTGATTATAAAGGCTTAAAGGGCGTTGCTACGGCTATTGGACACGCGCCTGTGGCCGGACTTATCGACAGCCGCAAAGGCTCCAGGCTTGCTGTGGCGGAAGCCCTCACCAATTTGATTTGGGCACCGCTGGAAGGCGGACTTAGCGGCGTTTCGCTAAGTGCCAACTGGATGTGGCCGGCCAGAAATCCGGGTGAAAACAGCCGGCTGTATATGGCCGTGAAAGCACTCAGCGATTTCTGCATCGAGCTGGGTATCAATGTGCCAACAGGTAAAGATTCGCTCTCGATGACCCAAAAATATCCTGATGGCACCAAGGTGTTATCGCCTGGAACAGTTATCGTTACGGCGGTTGGCGAAGTTAGCAATCTGCGTAAGGCAGTAAAGCCAGTGCTTGCTAAAAACCTAAACTCTCACTTGCTGTATATCGACCTTTCCACCGACGACTTTGAGCTGGGCGGAAGCAGCTTCGCGCAAAGCATAAACGGTATTGGGAAAAGTGCTCCCGATGTAACAGATGCCGCTTATTTCAAAACGGTTTTCAACACCATACAGCTGTTGATCAACGAAGATTTAGTGCTGGCAGGCCATGATATTTCGGCAGGCGGATTAATCACCGCATTGCTCGAAATGAATTTCGCCAATTGCGAATTTGGCCTCGATGTCAATCTCGACAGCTTGTCGAAGGCCGATATTAATAGGGTATTATTTAGTGAAAAACCAGCGATTTTGATTCAGGTAGAAGCCGATTCAAAGGCTTTCGAATTACTGGCTGAAAATAATATCCGCTACCAAAACCTGGGCAAACCAATTGCCGAGAGGCAGCTAAAACTGGAGCATCTGGGTGAAAAACACCGCTTCGACATTGATAGCCTGCGCGATGTGTGGTATAAATCGTCTTACCAGCTTGACAGGATGCAAAGCGGTGGAAAACATGCCCTTTCCCGTTTTAAAAACTATAAAAAGCAAGACCTAATCTTCAGTTTTGGCAAGTCCTTTACCGGCAAGGCTACTGACCTGAATATCGACCTGAACCGTCGCAAACCCACAGGCTACAAGGCCGCTATTATCCGTGAAAAAGGTGTTAATGGCGACCGCGAGATGGCATATGCTCTCTATCTGGCCGGTTTCGATGTGAAAGATATTCACATGACTGACTTGATCAGCGGGCGGGAAGACCTGAGCGATGTACAAATGATTGCTTTTGTCGGCGGATTTTCAAATTCTGACGTTTTAGGATCGGCCAAAGGCTGGGCAGGCGCTTTCTTATACAATGCCAAAGCCAAAGCTGCTTTGGACAATTTTTTCGCCCGCGAAGACACGCTGAGTCTGGGTGTATGCAACGGCTGCCAATTGATGATGGAGCTTGGGCTTATCTATCCCGATCATCCCGAAAAAGCTGTTCTGAGCCACAACGATTCGGGTAAATTTGAGTCGGCATTTCTAAATGTGGATATCCCTGAAAATAATAGCGTGATGCTTTCTGGCCTTGCCGGAAAACGACTCGGCGTTTGGGTTGCCCATGGTGAAGGGAAATTCAGCTTCCCTTGCTACAAGGATAAATACAATATCGTGATGGAATATGGTCAGGATAATTATCCCGGCAACCCGAATGGCAGCGACTGGAATACTGCTGCGGTTTGCTCCAACGATGGACGCCACTTGGCTATGATGCCGCATATTGAACGTTCGTTTTTGCCCTGGCAATGGGCGCATTATCCCGAAAACAGAAAAGCGGACGAAGTGAGCCCGTGGATGAAAGCCTTCGTAAATGCCCGTGAATGGATTGAGAGACATCAGAAATAATTTTTGTTTACGGGTTGATGGGTTTACGAGTTGATGGGTTTACGGGTTTACTGCTGATTTGTTTAATTTCATTTCAACATTAGTATCGTTCACGGGTTCACGGGTTTACGGGTTTTTCCATACAGGAGATTCCTCCCTGCGGTCGGAATGACATGCGTTATCAAATACATGATGGAGGGGGTTAGGGAAAATCAAGGGGCGGCAAAGCCGCCCCTTGATTTTCCCTAACCCCCTCCATTTTACAACACAGAAATGTCATTCCGACCGCAGGGAGGAATCTCCTAATAATTAAATATCAACATCTTATGAAATTTGTCATTGGTAATGCAGCAAAGCATAATGAGGAATCTTTTTTTCGTAGAACACGCGGTTTTTCGCTAATACTATTTCAGCACTAATCTGCGTTAATCTGCGCAATCCGCGGGAAATATTTCTTTTTCCTTTTTCTCCCGCAGATCTCGCTGATGCCCGCTGATTTATTTTCTGCGGTAATCTGCGGGAAACTTCTTTCTTCTATTGCTTGATAAACGGTAATTTTAGTAAATTGCAGCTTAAAATAAATCCTATGATACAGATTAAAACAGCAATTATTACCGGCGCCAGCAGCGGCATTGGTGAAGCTACAGCAAAACAATTTGCAAGAGGCGGCTGGAACCTGGTACTCACGGCCAGAAGAAAAGAAAAGCTCGAAAGCCTGAAAGCACAACTTGAGCGTGATTTCGATCAAAAAACATTTATCCTTCAGCAGGATGTGCGTGAAACCGATAGCGGTGATGTGCTGGTCAACTTCTTACGTGAAAGTAACATTAAGCCCGATCTTTTGATCAACAATGCAGGACTTGCAGTTGGTGCCAGCCCCATTCAGCAGGGCATGATCGACGACTGGGAACGCATGATCGACACCAATATAAAAGGATTGCTCTATGTTTCAAGGGCCATTTCGGCATTGATGATTGAGCAGGGTTTTGGCCACATCATCAATATTGGCAGCATTGCCGGCAAAGAAGCCTACCCGGGTGGTAATGTGTATTGCGCCACCAAGCACGCCGTCGAAGGCCTCACCAAAGCGATGCGGATGGATTTGTTGCCCTATGGAATTCGGGTGGGACAACTGGCGCCTGGAGCTGCCGAAACAGAATTTTCGCTGGTACGCTTCAAAGGCGATCAGACCAAAGCCGCTAAAGTTTACGACGGATTTAAACCGCTTAGCCCGGCAGATATTGCCGATGCACTGTGGTATATGGCCAATGTGCCGCCACATGTAAACATCAACGATATACTGATTATGCCAACGGCGCAGGCCAGTTCTGCATATTTTAACCGCAAAACAAACAGCTAGTCAACAAAATAACTGCTATTATTATTTTTTCGTACTATTGCTACTGAATTTGCCATCGGGCTTGCAAAATAAGCTTTTAACAGTATCCAAAAAGTCCACGTATGTAAAACAATATTGCTTTCATTTTTTGATTTTCCGCCTACTTCGAAAATAAATTTAAGCCTAAAGCAACTGTTTTGGCAAGCAAAGAAGCAAGACAATGGATAAAACACGAAAGTAAAAATCAGACATCGCGAACCATCAATAACAACATTCCTATGAACACGACCCGTATTTTTGATATTTTAATCCCTTTCAGAAAATTTGAAAACGCCAATAATGAGGTATTTGCCGCCAAAATTGACGGGCAGTGGCAGAAAATTACGGCTTCTGTTTATACAAAAATCGTTGATGAGATGAGCCTCGGCCTACTCGAATTGGGCGTAAAAAGAGGAGACAAAATCGCTACCATTCTAAAAAACTGTCCCGAATGGAATTTTATCGACATGGCACTTTTGCAGATTGGCGCTATACAAGTTCCTATTTATCCAACCATTAGCGATAGCAGCTACCAGTTTATTTTCAATGATGCGGAAGTGAAATACATCTTTGTGTCTGACAATGCTTACCATATACGTATCAAAGATGTAGTGGAAGAAGTGAGCACGCTGCAAGCAGTTTACAGCATTGAGGTGGTAGAAGGAATTCCTAACTGGATCGAACTACTTGAGTTGGGTAGGAAATCAAAGCGCAGCAAAGAACTCGAAAGCATCAAAGATTCTATCCATACCAACGAAATGGCGACATTGATATACACTTCAGGTACCACCGGAAATCCCAAAGGCGTAATGCTTTCGCATATCAATGTGATGAGTAACTCCACGGCTACCATCGACATTCTGACGCACAATCCGGTGAGTCGTGTGCTTAGCTTTTTACCACTTTGCCATGTGCTGGAACGGATTATGAATTACACCTATCAGCGACACGGCGCCACAATCTATTATTGCGACGATCTGGAAAAAATTGGTGACTATATCCGCGATGCAAAGCCTGAAATGTTTACTGCCGTGCCGCGCGTGCTTGAAAAAACTTACGAAAAAATCATCCTCAAAGGCAGAAGCTTGAAAGGCCTGAAAAAAAGCATCTTCTTCTGGGCATTGCGTGTTGGTGAGCAATATGAACCCTGGGAAAAAGGCAAGCTGTGGTATCGAATGGAGCTGGCAGTTGCCCGCAAGCTGGTACTAAGCAAATGGAAGGAAGCTTTTGGTGGCAATCTAAACGCCATTGTAAGCGGTGGAGCAAGTCTACAAGAACGCATAGCCCGCGTTTTTTGGGCAGCAGGTTTTCAAATCATGGAAGGTTATGGTCTCACCGAAACTTCGCCAGTGATTGCAGTAAGTAACTTTCAGCCTAATGGCGTAAAAATTGGAACCGTGGGCCCTGCTTTGCCCGGCGTTCAACTGAAAATTGCAGAAGATGGCGAAATCCTGGCCAAAGGGCCAAACGTGATGATGGGTTATTTCAAACGCCCCGATCTTACAGCAGAAATTATTGATGCCGAAGGCTGGTTGCACACAGGTGATATCGGTCATTTTGAAGATAAATTTCTACGGATTACCGACCGTAAAAAGGAAATTTTCAAGACTTCTGGCGGGAAATATGTGGCGCCACAACAGGTCGAAAATAAATTGAAAGAATCCGCATTTATTGAGCAAGCGATGGTTGTGGGCGAAGGCAAAAATTATGCAGCTGCCATCGTTATCCCAGATTTTGCACATATCAAATCCTGGTGTGCCGTGAAGGGTAAAACCTACGAAGGGCCTGCCAAAAGCATCAAAGATCCGGTTATTGTCAGCCGCATTGAAAAAGAAGTCAACGAAAAAAATAAACAGCTTGATAAGGTAGAGCGCGTGAAGAAGTTTGTGTTGATGGCTGACGGCTGGAATGTAGAAACCGGCGAGCTGTCGCCAACTATGAAGCTAAAAAGGAAGTTTTTGATGCGCAAATACGCGCACATTATCGAGTCGCTCTACCTCAAAGAAGGCTTTAATGCAGCAGTTTAAATAGCATTTCTTTGGATAGCTCATCGTCTCCAATATCCTGACTGTTATAGCCTTTCGACTTTAAATCATATTCGCGCAACACGGCAATACAGCGCACGGCATCTGCAATGTTGAAGTGTTTTGCGGCCACCTGAAAATCCTCAACAAAAAAAGGATTAACACCTATAACACTTGCCAGGTTGTTGCGGCTTTTATCGCGGGTATAATGCACTTTCAAAACTTTGGTAAAGAAACCATAGAGGCTTATGGCCGTGAATAAAAGCGGGTAATCTTTGCTGTTGGATCCAAAATAGCGCATAATTTGGTTGGCACGCAAAATATCTCTTTTACCAATCGCTTTTTGCAGCTCAAAAATATTGTAGTCCTTTGAGATGCCGATATTTCGTTCCACATCCTCATCAGTAATTTTTTTGCCGGGCGGCAAAGCAATCACCAGTTTTTCTAACTCATTGCGTATTTTATGCAGGTCGGTTCCCAAAAAATCGGCCATCATCTGGCATGCCTTGGGCGTGATATCGTAATTTTTTTGAGCAAGGTACTGAACGATCCATTTAGGGATATGGTTGTCGTACAGCTTTTTTGATTCAAAAAGCACGCCTATAGTATCAATTTTTTTGGCCAGTGAACGCCGCTTATCGAATTTTTTATACTTGTGGTTGAGGACTAAAATTGTCGTTTGGGGCAGCTTTTCAATATACTGATCCAAGGTTTCAATATTTTTCACATCCTGTGCTTCTTTCACGATAAGCACCTGATAATCGCCCGTCATAGGATAATTACGTGCCTGACTTACAATAGTTTGCACATCAACATCGCGGCCATACATCACCATTTGATTAAAAGCTTGCTCAGCAGGGTCAAGCACCTGATCTTCGAGCATATCGGAAATCGTATCGATAAAATAAGGCTCCTCTCCCATCAAAAAATAGACAGGATAATAAACCTTGTTGCGGATATCGCCAATAATTTGGTCAAAGGTGAAAGCCATAATTTAAAATCGTAGGTGTTTCACCGTTATTCCATTGTTGATGAGCTGCTGCAGTGCGTCGATACCAATTTTAAGGTGATCGGACACAAAACGACTATTCACTTTACGATCGCTTTCGGAGGTTTTTACGCCTTCAGGAACCATCGGCTGATCCGACACCAACAACAAAGCACCAGTTGATATTTCGTTGGCAAAACCTACCACGAAAATGGTAGCCGTCTCCATATCCACGGCCATGCAGCGGGTTTCGAGCAGGTATTCTTTAAACACGTCGTCATGCTCCCACACCCTGCGGTTAGTCGTAAAAACAGTACCTGTCCAGTAGTCGCGGCCATGATCACGGATGGTAGTGGAAATAGCTTTTTGAAGGTTAAAAGCAGGAAGGGCAGGCACCTCGCTGGGCAAATAATCATTGCTGGTTCCATCGCCCCTGATGGCCGCAATGGGTAAAATTAAATCGCCTACACTATTTTTACGTTTTATGCCACCACATTTGCCCAAAAACAAGACTGCTTCAGGATGAATTGCACTCAACAAATCCATTATCGTGGCGGCATTAGCACTACCCATACCAAAGTTGATAATGGTAATATCTTCCCAGGTGGAACAAGGCATAGGATGATCTTCGCCAATAATTGGCACGCTATGCCATTCGGCAAAAAGCTCCAGATACTGGCTAAAATTGGTGAGGATAATATACTTTCCAAATTTATCAAGCGGAAGACCGGTATAGCGGGGCAGCCAATTTTCGACAATATCTTTTTTTGTTTTCATACTTTTTATCTTTTTAAGGATGAAGAAATCTTTTCTTCTTCTGTTGTCTTTTCGTTTACAAAAAACCTTTTATAATTTATATCGGTGGTATATACCGCTTAAAAAACTGTTACAAACGGCATACTAAGTAGCTTTAACGCACAAAAGTACGCGTTTTTTTTCACAATTAGGCCACTTTGATTTGGCATAAAGTGCTTGAAAAGTCCAACAAAAAAAGCATTCCTCAAGAAAACCAGATAACTTTGATTGTATGCTATTTAGCTCCTGCCAATCAACTTTTACTGTCATTTACTTCTTATAAAATCAAGTTCAGTAATATGACAAACTGTTAGCAGATACGACATTAAGAATCAAAAAAATACTCAATCGCTCTCTGAAGAGCTATTACATAACATCTATTTTCATACATTTACAGTCAAATCTTAAAGTTGGATATTATAAATGGAATGGTTCAAAACCCGTTTACATGAAAACCAAAAACAGGTATTTGATCCTGTAAGGAAACGCTACGTAAGCCTCACTCCTGAGGAAGCGGTTCGTCAGCAGGTTTTGCACACCTTGATAGAAGACTTGAAGGTTCCGGCAGGACTAACTGCCGTTGAATATACCATTAAGGTAGGAAGCCTTGTAAAACGCTGCGACGTGGTGGTTTTTTCGAGCGATCACCAACCACTGCTGATTGTGGAATGTAAAGCAGAACATATTAAAATTACGCAAAAAACCCTCGACCAGGCCACACGCTATAATTTAGGCTTAGAAGTTGATTTCCTGATGCTTAGTAATTCCAAAACTTATTATCTTTTCCAAATCAGTGAAGGCAAGTTAAGTACATGTAAAGATTTATTAACTTTCGCAGAAATGGATTCCTTAAAAACCAAAACCAGATGACCAAAGTACGCCAAATGCTAATCATCGTGATTAGCCTCAGTTTTTCAGTAGTTGCTTTTACCCATCCTTCAAAGCAACAACAAAAAGAAACTGAATCTGAAGCAATTGATTACCTGCTTCTGGCAAAGAGCTTTTATGCAAAATCGGTTGATAAAGCCCTCGATTTTAGTGAAAAAGCTTTAGAAAAAGCCAGACAAATTGATAACGACAGCCTGCTCGCACATTGTTATAAATCACTTGGTATTGCTAACTATTACGCCGGAAACTCGAGCCTAAGCATTGCTTTGTACGATACGGCTATGTTATATTTTCAGCAACTGGCAGATATACACGAGATTGGGAATATTTATAACAATAGGGGAATCTCCTATTCGGAGTTGGGAGATTTTAACCGTGCCATCGAAATGTATCTGCTTTCCTTAAAAATTTCAGAAAAAGAAGCTGACACTGCCTTATTAGGCCGCCTATATAACAACCTGGGAGCTTTGTACTACAACCTTCAGGATCAGTCAGAAGCACTCAGTTATTTCAAAAAAAGCTTTGAACTTTCCACCAAACTCAATGACTCTGCCGGGATGATGACTGCCAAAAATAATATCGGGCTTGTAGAAATCAATCTTCAGGGTTATGACAGTGCTTTGCTTACTTTTCACGAATCTGTTGCCATAGGAAAAAGAAATAATGATATTGGAGGAACTGCCAACAGCCTGCATAATATTGGCTGGATCTACACTATGAAAAACATTACTGACAGTGCGCTCTTTTATTATAAAAAGGCGGATGAGCAGTATGCGGCAGCCGGCATGCGGAATGGAAAAAACTATATCGGAATAGGCCAATGTTATAAAGATATGGGCAAATACACTCAAGCTCTAAAAGCCTTTGATCAGGCACTAAAAATTGGTTTTAAAACCAACGATCGCATGCTTAGGTTAGACGCCTATAACCAGCTTTTTGAGATTCATAAAGCCTTTGGCAACAAAGACGCGGCTCTTAATGCTGTGGAAAAATACCACGCACTATTCGATTCCATAAAAACACTTTTTGACTCAACAGCAGTAAGTAATATCCAGGCCAGGTTTGAGATCGACAACAAAAGGCGCGAATTAAGCAGGTTACAGGAACTACAAAAAACCCAGCTAGAGATGCTTAACGAACAACAAGAAAAACTAAAGTTTCAACGCATTTTAAGCTATGCAAGTCTGTTCTTTTTAACTGTTGTTCTCGCTTTTGTTTACTCTTTAACTAAGCTGCTAAAGAAAAACAAGGCGTCGCAGGTCTTATTACGTCAACAAAATAGCGAACTGGAAAAAGCCCGATCCGCACTTTCAAGCTCCCACGATACACTCATAGAACAGGAAGAGATACTGCGAACGCTTATCAATTCCACGCCAGATATTATCTGTTTTAAAGATGGGGAAAGTCGCTGGCTTAAAGCAAATGATGCTATTTTAGCGCTGTTCAATCTCACGGGAATTGATTACAGTATGAAAACTGATGCGGATTTAACCGTTTATAGCCCCTTGCACGAATCGGCCCATGAAAGCTGCATGATATCTGACGAAATAAGCTGGCAGAAAGCTGAAATAAATCGCAGTGATGAAGAGATACCTGATGCCGAAGGAAAGCCTAAAATATTCGATGTTTACAAAATCCCACTGTTTAATGCAGATGGCAGCCGAAAAGGAATAATCGTCTGGGGAAGAGATATTACCGCACGCAAACAAGCTGAAAAAAAGCTGGAATATGCCCTCGAAAAAGCCGAAGAATCAGACAGACTGAAAACAGCTTTCCTGTCTAATATGTCGCACGAAATCAGAACGCCACTAAATGCCATCATAGGATTCAGCGATTTGCTTGGCGAAGATGATATCACCAAAGATGAAAAATCCCGTTACATAAAAATCATTCAGCAAAACGGTGAAGCCTTGCTAAACCTTATCGGCAATATCATTAGCCTGGCACGCATTGAAGCCGGCGAAACAGATGTAAACCTGCAAGACACCAACCTCAACGCCCTTTTTCAGGATGTGAATGCCAACTATACACTGATTTTAAATCAACGCAACAAAACCCATCTCAAATGGGAGATGAAATTGCCCGATCTGGAAGTGACTGCTCCCTTTGATAAATTAAAAATAAGACAAGTTATTATCAATTTGCTCGACAATGCCTTGAAATTTACCGAAACAGGCAGCATAACCTATGGTTTTGAACCTATTCTAAACTTCGAGGGCAAAATAGAATCAGTAAATATCTTTGTGCACGACACCGGCATTGGCATTGCTGATGATCAACAACGCAATATTTTTAATCGTTTCACAAAACTTAACGAGCAAAACAAAAAAATCTATTCCGGTACAGGACTCGGTTTAAGTATTGTAAAACAATACGTTCAACTGATGGGAGGAAGCGTCAGGCTACAGTCGGCACCTGAGCAGGGCAGCACTTTTAGCATCATTCTACCTCTATTTAAACAAGCCAAACACACTGCTTTTATACAAAGCAATCTTCTGGCAGCTAAGTTTGACTTTAGCGACAAAGAAATTCTGATCGTAGAAGATGTTGATTCAAACTTCGAACTCTTAAATATCGTTTTACGTCCCACCAAAGCCAAAATCCATCGTGCACTAAACGGTATTGAAGCCGTGAATACCTGCAACGACAATAGGAGTATTGATCTGGTAATGATGGACATACAACTACCTCTACTTAACGGGCTCGATGCTACCATGCGCATCAAACAAACACGGCCGGGCTTACCTATTATCGCGCAAACGGCTTTTGCGATGAGCGAAGAAAAAGAAGCCTGCTTTGCAGCCGGCTGCGATGCCTATATGGCCAAGCCCATCAGTGCCGAGCTAATGCTGCCTGTGCTGCGGGAATTACTATCTAAATCAGAAAGTGACTGAACGCAAAAACAGCACAAAAATGGTTTTTTATTAAACAGTCCGAAATTTCTAATTTCGATTGAAAAAAAACTTTACATTTGCAGGGAAAAATAATTCCTTATGAAAAGTCTCCTACTGAAAATCGTTTTGTTTGCCGTTATCATTTTTATGGGATACATGGTTTACGAAAGCATCAACAAACCGCTGAAATTTACAAAAGAAAGAGCGAAAAGAGAAGCTGTAGTTGTGCAACGCCTCAAAGACATTCGCAATGTGCAATCGCTTTACAAACAGGCTAATAATAAGTATGCTGCAAGTTTCGATAGTTTGCTCGCATACCTTAACAGCGGTGAAATTCCGGTTGTAAAACTTATTCCAGATCCGACAGACACTACTTTTACCAAAACTATTTCGGACACCTTAGGTTATGTCAAAGTGACTGATTCACTATTCTCAAAAAGAACAGGCTTCAACCCTAATAACCTGCGTTTCATCCCTTTTAGTGAAGGCGAAGTGTTTACAATGGATGCCGGCTCTATTGACCGTGGCGGTGTAAATGTTAGTGTTTTTGAAGCGAAAGCACCCTTCATAGCGTATATGAAAGGTATGGAAGAACAGCGTATCAACAACCTCATTGCAGGTGAAGAAGATATTGAAAAATATCCCGGCCTAAAGGTAGGCTCCATGACAGAGCCTTCTACCGATGGCAACTGGGAGTGATAAATCTGGTCATGATTGCTCCGGCAAAACCTATAATAAGTCTGATTGACAAGTCTTTTAAACAAGATTACTCAAAGCATTTTCAATTAACCATCCGAATCGCTTTGGATGGTTTTTCTTTTGTGATATATTCACCTGAAAAGCAACGTTTTGTAGGTATCGAACATTACCGGTTTCACCCTTTGAGCGATAAAATACAGCTTGCGGGCATGCTGGACGAAATCATGATGAAGCAAGCCTGGATTGTGTATCCTTATCAGCAGGTAAAGGTATTAGTTGACAACTTAAAAGCGGTCGTTGTTCCCAATCCCCTCTTCGACGAAAAAGAAAAAGGCAACTACCTGGCTTTTGCTCAGGCATTTCAGGATAATTCGCGCATTATCACAGATCCGCTTAAAACGGCTGATGCCACCATGATTTATTATCTGTCAAATGTGTTGGTAGCCAAGATAAAAGATTTCTGGGCTAACGCTACTATTCGGCATTTATCAAGTGCTTTTATCGAGAGTACCTTGGTGGGCAACAAAAATATCCAACAAGAACCTGTTGTTTTCGTGCATGTCAGAAATCAAGCCTTTGATATGCTGGTGCTTACTGATCAAAAGCTCAAGTTTTTCAATACTTTTAGATTTAATACCAAGGAAGATTTTATTTATTTCCTGCTTTTTGCAATGGAACAACAACACCTCAATCCCGAAAAAACGCCTATACAATTTTCGGGAGCAATAGAAGCAGGCTCCGAAATTTACACGATTTGCGAGCGTTATATCCGCAATATTCAATTTGAAAAACGCAACAAAAGTTTCGACTACAGCTATATGCTCGAAACCCTGCCCTGGCATCAGCACAGCTTACTATTTAATACCTCACAATGCGAATTATAAGGGGGAAATATCAGCGCCGACAAATTCTGCCACCGACGAATCTGCCCGTGAGGCCTACCACCGACATGGCCAAAGAGAGCCTGTTTAATATCCTGGAAAACACACTTGATTTTGAAGAAGTTGAGGCACTTGACTTATTTACCGGAACCGGAAATATTGCTTTCGAGCTGGCTTCGCGTGGCTGCACTTCTGTGCTGGCTATAGAGCAAGACAAAGCCTGTGTTCAGTTTGTGAAAAACACGGTGACCCAGCTAAAGATGGATAATTTGACCGTGCTCAGAATGGATGTCTTCAAATTTCTACCCGGAACACGCCAGCAGTTTGATCTAATCTTTGCTGATCCACCTTATGACAGTAACCATTACGAGCTACTTGCAGACTTAATTTTGAATAGTGAGCTATTAAAACCCGAAGGCATTCTGGTAATTGAACACCCCACAACGGTTGATTATTCTGGAAATACTGCCTTCACTGAGCTAAGGAAATACGGCAGGGTACATTTTAGCTTTTTCAGCAAGGCATAAAAAAACCGGCTTTTCTGCCGGCTCTTATTTTAGTATTCATCTTCGTGGAAGAAGAAATCTTCTTTAGTAGGATAGTCAGGCCAAATATCCTCAATACGTTCGTATATCTCGCCTTCATCCTCCATTTCCTGTAGATTTTCTATCACTTCCTGTGGCGCTCCCGAGCGAATTGCCCATTCTAATAATTCTTCTTTTGTTGCAGGCCACGGTGCATCTTCCAGTTTTGAGGCTAATTCTAATGTCCAATACATAATACGTGTATTTAAGGTGAATTTTTTTGCAAAAGTAATTTTTTTTTAATGCTAATCAACTAAAATCTTAAAAATAGCTATACAAGCCTAATAACGTGCCTTCCAGACAATTTCCTCGGCACCAACCAGCTGACCAAGATACCTTGCAAGTACAAAAAAGTAGTCAGAAAGCCGATTTAGGTAACGCAGATCGATATTATCTACCGGATAATGCTCACTTAGTTTGACACTTATACGCTCGGCACGCCTACAAACTGTGCGGGCAAGATGACAGTATGAGACCAATATACTACCGCCGGGCAAAATAAAATTAGCCAGTGGTGGCAGGCTTTCGTTCATGCGGTCAATTTCTTTTTCGAGCAATTGCACATCGCTATCACGCAGCGGCGGCATTGATTTGGCAAGGGTGGCTTCTTTGTCCTCAGCAAGGTGCGACTCCAGTGTAAACAGTCTGTCTTGTATCTCGGTAAGCATCTCACGACTTTGTGGATCTGTCTCCTGATGGTCACGAATGAGGCCAACAAAGGCGTTGAGTTCGTCAACAGTTCCATAAGCTTCGATGCGATCGTGGTATTTTGGTACGCGCGTTCCGCCAATCAAAGCCGTTTTGCCGCTGTCTCCGGTTCGTGTATATATCTTCATTTCGTTTGGCATAGCATTATGATTTTAAAACTTAACAAGCCAGTGGGCTTATTGTTTTTATTCCTATAAATAATCCTATAAATGTGTTGGAATTTTTGATACTACTGAGGCAGCGATACCCTAACAACCTCCTTATTAATCTCGTCGGATTCGATATTTCCGTCGCGCAAACGCACAATACGATTGGCGTGTTTAGCGATATCTTCTTCGTGAGTAACCACAATAATTGTGTTTCCCAGCTTGTGAATAGCTTCTAACAAACCCATAATTTCCACAGAAGTTTTTGAGTCAAGGTTTCCGGTAGGTTCGTCGGCAAGGATAATGGAAGGTTTATTCACAAGTGCGCGGGCAATGGCTACGCGCTGACGCTGGCCACCAGAAAGTTCGTTGGGTCGATGCTTTATACGATCGCTCAATTGCACATCAGCAAGTACTTTTTCGGCAATTTCTATGCGATCCTGCTTGCTAACACCGGCATATACCAGCGGAAGCATCACATTTTCGAGGGCGGTAGAGCGTGGCAACAGATTAAAAGTTTGGAAAATAAAACCAATTTCTTTGTTTCTGATATCGGCCAACTCATTGTCGTTCATACGACTGGCATCATTTCCATTTAAAAAATAAGAACCACCGGTTGGTGTATCCAGACAACCCAACAGATTCATCAGCGTAGATTTCCCTGAACCTGATGGCCCCATCAAAGCAACATATTCATTGCGGTTGATGTCTAAATCTATATTGTCGAGGGCTTTAACCAACTCTGTACCCACTCTATAGTGCCTTGAAATACCTTTAAGGCTGATCACTTTATCTTTCATGGATTTTTTTTTAGCGCCGAGCAAAGTTAACAAACATCTTTTACTTTTTGAGTACAAAATGTTGTTTGCTCAGGCCCTTATTAAAAAACACCAGACCAAATTGAAACAAATCTATCGTTACCGTAACGGCTTCGTGCTGTTGAATCTCACTCCAGGCTTCGTTCATTTCGTCTGACCAATGAATGTCATCGAAAATAAACACGCTATCGTCATGTGCTTTTGTTAAGCAGTGATAAAAATAATCGAGTGTTGGAATTTTCTGGTGATTGCCATCAAAGAAAACCATGTCAAGTTTTGGAAAGCGGCCAATAACATCAGACAAAACTGAATTAAAATTCCCGATAACAATTTCAGTATTTGTTATATCAAGGCGTTCAAAACTACCACTTGCAATGTAAGCTATTGAGGCACAACCTTCGAGTGTGATTACTTTGGCATCGGGATTTCCAATAGCGAGTGCAGCGGTTCCTAAACCAGTAGCGGTACCGAATTCAAGAATAAATTGCGGTTTATAAAACCTTGATAACCTAAACAATAATTGATTGCAACTTATCGAATGCGATCGCTGTTTTGTAAGCTTTTGTACACGTTCGCGGTAAGTAGCAAACTCTTTGCTACCTGCCCCTGTTCCAAAATCAACAGTTTCGATAAGATTCCTATTGCTCATCAAGCGCTTTCGTTGCTTCAGCAAAAGTTCGTATTCTGGATATTTATGATGATCATTTAGCACATTTTTTGCTAAATCAAATACAAAAGGTGAATGCAAACTATGCAAGCCTTTGGCTTTGAAAAAATAAGAAATATACTGTTTGATCAGGCTAAACGCACCCATCACTTATTTTATTTGTTATGCAAAAATAGTAAGTTTTTCTAATTTTCTAGGTGAGTAATAATATTTTTTGGATTTTATGCTATTCAAATACAATTTTTTGTAAAAAGAATACGCTGCGTGGATTCTCAATACGCAGCCTGTTGTTGCTTATTTTTTGATTTCCGGCGACTAAATAATAGGTATCATACCAGGGATAGACTCTGCCAAAATGCTCCTCAAGCAGTCTGTCATTTGGAAATCTCAGATCTACTTTGAGCTTTTCCAATTCTGATGCAGTCCTGCCATCGGCATGAAACAACTTACTTTGTAAGCTTCCATTGTGAAACAAAGTGGTTAATAATTCATTACCTGATTTTGATATTGCGACATGATGTTCGAGCTGAAACGTCAGCAAATTTTCCATGCGAAAACCGTTGACCCAATTGATATTACCTGATTTATCAAAAGAAACTATCAGTGTATTAAAAAAGTTGTAACCTTCGAAAATAGTATAGGTATAAGGAATTGGGCGGCCATAAAAATCATAATCTATCCGGGATTCAACGCGGTATTGCGGCTGAAAAGCTTCTGCAGCGAATATCAGCTGGTTAGTGAGATTTAAAATTTCGGGTTTGAAAAACTGAAACGAAATCTCTGTTTGTTCAGTAGCTTTTCCGCGCGACTGCTGTTGCCTGAGTCTGAGCAAATCCTCGCGGGCCAACACCTGATCGATATTCGGGATCTGATTAAACCTGTAGAACTGCGACTGCATGCCGCCATCGGCTTTCAGGCGCAAATAAAAAACGCCAATGGCCTCGCGTTCAAGATTTTCATTAACATCTTTAAGGGCTGCAGCACGCTTGCTCTCACGCTCAAAAGCTCCCAGAACGATGATGTCATCTCCTAGAAAGGTAAAGCCGATGGATGCCAGAAAATGAGCCTGTTCTTCGTTGGGCTGATATTGCCTGCGCAGATTACCTTGCGTATCAAAAACTAAAAAAACATCTGCCTTATAGCGCTTGTTTTCAAACTGTTTGACAGCGGCCACGAAAATCCCCTGTGCCGCCGATGCTCCAATTTCGCGCACTAACAGCTGACCGCCGAGTGATGCATCAAGGGTAGAAAGCGCACCGGTTTTTAGGTCGAACAGTAGGAAATCAGCCAGGTAATCTTTAAGGTTGAGACCGACAAGCAATTTATCTCCTGCCAATTCGGCATCAGCAATTTCGGCCTGCACTGGAAAAGTTCCTCCTAAAAGCCCAAATTTTGAGTTTACTATATTGTAACTAACTATTTCGTAGGAGATTGCGTCCTGTTTTTTCGAAGTGCTGTTTGTCAATACTATAGCCAGCCGTTCTTCAGTGGAGACTACTTTTTGAACTTTCATGCCGTCTTCGAGAAGCAAAAAACGTATCCATTTCTCGGTGAGGTTGGTGTCGATAAGGCTAAAATACCATTTTCTTTTGCCAATAGAATCCAGCTCGTTGCTCTCGTAAAACAGCAGTAAACCCTGCTCGCCCAGAGGCTCGTAGCGGTAGCTGCTACTTTCGAGCTGTACCGGCAACTCAAGCCGGATGGGCTCTATTTCCTGCGCCGACAGTGTCGCAACAAAACCCAACAGACCTATCACAAAACTTAAAAACTTAAATAGCTTCATGCTCCACATTTAATTCAGCACACACGAAATTACAGGTTTTTTTTAAGGTAGGGTCGAAAATTCTGTTTTGAATGGTGGGCTGGGTGAAAAATGGTTGATTTGTTGATGTGATGATGTGATGATGGGTTGATGGGTTGATTTGTTGATGGGTTGATTTGATAATTTGATGATTGAGCCTCCTCCGAAAAGTAATATTCTGCCACGAAGGCACGAAAACACGAAGATTTCATGAAGTCTATAATGTTGATAGTAAGCACTTAGTGCTTCTTAGTTCCGATAGCTATCGGAATAAGGTCTTAGTGACATTTCTTTGTTTTTGACTTTTCGGACTGGGCTCATGATTTGACAATTTGATGATGGGTTCATAGGTTTATAGGTTTACGGAATGTTTAACGAAGAACAAGATGATCGAGCGTAGTCGAGAATACCGGGTTACGGATTCACGGGTTCACATCATTTCACCCAGTCCGTCAGCTGACTCCGTTTTCCCTGGTCGTCAATTAGACAAACCGCAAAGCTGTATTTTTCCTTAGAAAAACTTTCGCCCAGAGATAGGCTATTGGTATTTGTCCGGCCAATAATCGTCATTGTTTGTCCTTCATCTGCGCTTGCATAAACAATAAACGACTGTTTATCCGATAGCGAACCCTCCCAATTCAATTGTTTCCCGGTTTCGCTAGAAGTAATTTGCGGTTGTGTAGCTCCTTTCAACACCACTTGTTCGGCAATGGCGATGCGGTATGAAAGTGAGTGCTGACTTTGATTTTTGTTTTTATCGCTAACAAAAAGGCTGTATTCGTAAATAGTGTTTTTCAAAATATTCTCATCCACGAAAAGGCTATCCAGATTGTTTTTCCCGCTAAAAACCGTGACCCGGGTTGAATCCAAATCACTTTTTCTTGCAACAAAAACTGAGTCAGCATCAGTGCTTCCCGAAGGAATCCAACTTAAAAGTACTGTGTTTTCAATAGCTTTAACAGCTTTAAACACTGCATTAGAGGGTCTGATAGTGTCTTTTCGACTCAACTCAATAATATTACAATCGCCGGATTCATTGTAATGAAAATCAACAGCACCGATCTTGAAAAAAGCTTTCTCGGTAAGGGTTTTTAAAGAAATCTTGCCTTTGAAAACAGTATCAGTAATTACATCGGAGATCAAAGTGAAAACATGATCTCGGGCATTGGCAAAATAAACGCGATAGCCTAAAATATCCTGCTCAACCGGACGACCCCAAATAAGCGTAAAATTGCCGTCGGAAATCGAATCGGTGAACATCGCATTTGGACAAGCCGGTGCAATGGTGTCAATCACATTTCCTTGCACAGCAAAGGATTGAGCACTATTACCGGCAGTATCAACAATTTCGACAATATAAAAATTAGGTAAAACAGGTTCAGGATTGGTATCATTGAAAACCAATGTTTCCTTCAATAGAGGAGCAGTATTCAATTGAATATAAGGGCCTTCAAAGATGTGTGATCGCAACACATTGTAAGTTTTGAAATCGCTTACCTCCGAAGTAGGCTTCCACATTATACTCAGGTAATCATTGGGTTTTGCAACAATCTTGGTAATAATAGGAGCCGGAGGCGGAGTAACATCTCGACCCATCGAAACGATTGCTTCCGAAGGCGCAGTTTGGTCTCCAAAAGCATTGACTCCAACCAAACGGTACTGAAATGGCAAATAATTCATCTCGAGCGTATCATTAAACACCAAGTTCTTCCTGTTAAACTCATTCTCGATAAGCACCAACGGATCTGTGTTTAAACGTACAAAATTATCTTCATTGAATGCACTCTTTTCCACGTAGTAGCCCAACAAATCGCTTTGGCTGGCATCCCAACTGAGGTGAACAGATTTTTCGCTGGGAGCAGCTTGTAAATTACTGGCAATCCCTGTAGGTTCAGTGTATTGATGGGTGGTTACCGAGAGGAACATTGTGTCGCAATCCGTATTCCATACAAACATTTTGTATAAATAAATTTTGCCGTGCTCCACCTTTTCTTGCATCCCTAAAGCAACCGCCGAGGCTACTTCAAAATTGAGCGATGCAATGAACATGGCCGTACTGTGAATCACCTCCTGCTCAGTCTTTTTATTTTTGATAAAAGACCCAAAGTCTTCTGATCCGGTTACTTTTGATTTTCCATAGAGCATTTGAGCGGCCACAGCAGCATGCATATTGTCCTTGCCAAATTGGTTTTTCAAAGTTTCTAACGTTGCCGGTTTAAGGCTGTCAAAAATCACTTTTTTATTTACCACATTCAGGTCTTCATCAAATTCAACACTTTCAATGTGCATGCCATTTCTAACTGCATTTTTCCAACTGATATAATCGCTGAAAACCCATCTGATTTTTAAGCCTTCTTTATTGTACTGATAATCTACATTCATGCACTCTGAATTTTCCTGGGCATTCAATAACAGCACCAAGGAACAAAATACTGTGAGGAGAACTAATCGTTTCATTTTTATTCGTTTATATGGTAAAAATAATTTCTAATTCCACCAGAGGCTCCATCGGGTTTTAACATTCTAAACATTAATCTGTATTCATCTGGATCAGGTTGCACGCGTCGAGGCCATGAAGTGGCAATGATTTCTCTAACGACTTCTTTCTGGCCTCTCGATAGGTTTACTTGATTATAAAATGGATAATTTGAATTGATCATGGAGAGCGCACTCAAATAATTGGTAAAATAGTTTTGGATATTGGGTCTGTCGAAGCTTACCAGAAACTCAAAGGAGGAAGAAAAATGAACTTCATTGGAAGATGGTTCAGATATTTGATTCAAGAATCTTTCTTTGTCGTTGAAATCCACATGAGAAAGCAGAAGGGCATAAGGGCTTTTAGACCCAGGGCTGTATTCATAAGTTTCAATTACAAAAGGTTCGGGACTTGTAAAAGTAGCAAAAGGAGTACCTGCGGCTTTCTGTTTGAGTATATTATACATATAATACTGTAAGCCCGATTTGTCAAAATATTGCTTTTCGGTATTGTAAACATCAACCAATTTTACTTCATTTTCTATTTCATATTGGCTAAAACGTTCTTGCGAATTGAAAATGAAATATTGCGCCTTGTAGGCCGATTCCCGATGGTTAGAGAGGAGTGTCAATTGCTGTATTTTATCATAAATAGAGTTGAATTTACTTGTTTTAAAGTAATACTCAAACAACTTAAACTCTTCATCATCAATATGATCTATCAATTCAGCTCCGTTGCTTTCAAAAGTTAAATTTCTTTTTTGAAGATTGAAATCATTGTTATTGATTGCATTTGTGTAAGTTACATTAAGGTTTTTAGCATAGTTGAGTCGGTCCTCGAGAAAGCCGAGGGGAAGAATTTTTTTTCGAATGACCTCTATCTTGTATTTTGTATTGGGCAATAAAAGATTTGAAAATCGGCCTGAATAATGTATGTTTTGTGTGGCCATACTTAAATTGTAATCCTGCTTGCTGTTGTTATTTAAATTCGTAATTCGCAGTTTGTATTGTACCGCAACTCTTCCCACAAACGTTCCTCCATTAACATTCGGAAGCACATGGTTGGCCGAATCGTAAAAATAACTATCTCTGATGTCTTGCTGAAATTCCATTCTAAAAACTTTATAAGCAGTTGGCCCTGTGCTGCTTTGTTTTCCTACTACTTTGAAATAATTCTCAAAAGCAGTGGGTGTTGATTTGGCTACTATCGAGGCCGGAATTCTGTCAGGCAAAGCACCGGTAGTAAAATTTCTGGTGATGTTTTGTCTTACCTCTTCGCCGCGTTTGTTAACTGCAACCGCCCATTGCGAGTTTTTGCGTTCTTCAAAATGAGCATCAATTGACAATTGATAAGTATTGTTTCCAGAAAGTGCTGCAACAGACTGAATATCCATGCGATAAAATACATCATCGCCTGCACCTTCGTCAATTGTTACATTGCTTATAGCAATATTGGTGACTCCTTTTTTCAGTTTCGGACTTACTTTTGCCCTAAAGGTTCTTGTGAGTTCATTGCCGGCATCGTCAGTAATTTCAATAGAGAAAACTTGATTCGGTTTAAAATTCAGCGATGCTGAGAAGGTAGCAAAAGGTGAAATGTTTCTGGCATTATTTCCCACACTCACATCCTCAATAACTTTTAAGTTGGCTACCGGGTTTTCCATGGTTTGCGTTGGTCGGCATACCGAACCCAAAGAAAATTCGTAAGTAAACTTACCTTTAATGGCACCTCCAAGAATTTTGTATCTTCCGGCAAGTGCACCTGTAGCCCATGTTGGGTTAGGCATTCCGGCGGCCAAAGCTACTCCGGCCTCTCCCCTGAAAATATTGAAGTTTCCTTCTGCAAACCAAACATCCACATGAATGCCCAAACTGGCATAAACATAAGCATACATTTGTCCTTGGGCATACCATTTGTTCAATCCGAAATTGGGCAAAGTGTTGATACCATCACATGACACATCACCTGTATATTTGGTTAGCGACAGGTCGAAGCCCAGCATCAGGTCAAGGTCTCCTCTGAAAATCAAGAAGGTTGCTGGTGGCGGGTTAAAGTCAAAAAATGCTCCAAAGGCAAAGCCTTTACCAGTTGCAACATTCGCATCTCTGAAATTTCCGATAGTAGTTCCACTTAAAACATCGCGAATACGCTGAGGTAGTTCCGGAACGCCAGGCACTTCGGACCCTACACAAAGATAAGCATTGAGGGCTGCTCCCAGTGCCGGAATTTGCACTCCTACGCGGTCATGGGGTTGACCAACATATAAATGCCATTTGTGGGGTGCAATCAGCAAATCAAGATTGCCTGCACTATATAATGCAGATCCGGTTCCTGTGCCTTCGAGACTTGAATGTTGGATATAAGCATTTAAAGTGCCACTAAGTGTTTTTGTTAAAAAATTCAAATCAACATTCATATCGGCCCAAACGGGAACGTTAGAATTGTTTACAGGCATGATCCACATATTGCCCAGAAGGTTTAAACTTCTGATTGCCCATGAGTTGCTATTGAAAGTAGCATTTAATGTTGACATAGATTTGAAAGCATCGCCACCACCTGTGCTTTGAAGCCAGACTTTGGCCGAAAACCCGACAGTACCATCTTCAGGCACGAGGTTCACAGCTATATTGCTTGAATTGGGTTCTTGAACACGACGTGGGCTTGCAGTGATTTCAGGAGCCCTTGTCATATTGTAAAACACACCACCGGCAAAGCCTTTGCACTCTATCAAACCTAAAACAGGAACGGCTTCCGAAAACCTTACGCCACCAAACACACCCCAATAATTGTGTGTGCTTTGGCCGGTTCTTTTTTTGCCGAAATAGGCATTGGCCAAGAGACTTATCCCCGGCTCGAAGTTGGCATGAACATTCCCTTTTAGTCCATTGCCATAAGTGGGATCGTTTTTGAAAAAGTATAGCTTTCCGCCAAAGTCGGCCACACTGATGTTTCCTTGCACCGACAAAGAATCGAAGCTCGTGCTTTTGAATGCATAGGTGATTTTGTGATCTGAGATTTGTGCTTTGGCTTTAATTCCCAAATTTCCGGTTACACTGAAATTCTCTTGTGTGGTATCCAGACCAAGCTGATAAATGAAATTCATACCAAATTCGCCCGGTGTAGTGCTGCTAAAAATATCTTCTACATCAGTAATTGTAATTGGGAAACCACCTACATATTTTTGAGGACTGCTGAATGAAATTGTTCCGGTCTCAAAATATTTTTCACCTGCACTCGGATTGCTGCGCAGTTTCATATTGTTCACTTCCATTTGCGGTAGGTTCACCTCCCCAATTTTGTCAAAATCACCTTGAAGGGTCATTCTTCCATTGAGTGTGAGCACTGGTCGGAAGGTATCGCCAGCTGTCTTGTCGAAGATCAGGGTGCTGGTGGGTGAGATCACGAAGGTGCTGTAAATGAAGTCAAGTGGCACATTCAGCCCTTCGGACATTATCACCCGTCCGTGGAGGTTTGATTGTCCGTTAGCATCAGGTAAGTCACAATCCATCAAATAGTTCAGTGTGAAGGTTTCGTTAAGCCGCGGATTTATCTTTCCTGCAAAGTGGTATCTTCTGAAGTTGTTTTGTATTAGGTTGATGTCAACCGTGTCGAGCGAGATGTTCATATTTCCGATCACTTGCTGATTGATGTCGAAGATATTAGTCCCCAAAATTCTACCAGTCATCATCCCATCATAAAAGAAATTATTGGCCTGAATGACTTGGTTTTCAAAAACATCTATTTCTATCTCTAAAGTGGGGAAAAAGATACCGTTCCAAGTGTCGTTGATCTGGCCGTTGTAGCCAACAGGTGCAGCAAGGCCGGTAGGGTTTTGACTTTCACTTCTGTCAATAAAAACTAGGGGTGAGTCCACCTTTAACGACTTTCCGGCAATGGTAAAATGATAGGGCTCTTGAATGCTAACGCTGTATATCACATCTTCAAGGGAAACGACTTCGGTATCAAAAAATCCGGTCAAACGGTTGTTGGGACTGTTGTAGTTGCCATTTGCAGGTCGAAGCATATCGCGCGAAAACTGCACATTGCCAACGAGCTTCAAGTGTCTGAATCCACTGCAATCCCAAACTGCTTTGGAGTAAGCCTGGTTATTCTTAAAACCTTCAATCTTGATATCAGAACCAAAAAAGTTGAAACTCACATCGCCAAGCAAGTTCATTTCAATCACTTCCGAGGCCCATCCTGCTGGTTTCAAGCATAAATTGGCTGCCATGAAGGTGTATGATTGGTTTTCCTCCAAGGCCGTGGTGGTGATGGCACAATTGATATTGGCATTAACAGGAGTGAATTGAACTCCAAGGATAGAAAAATCATAGCTGACCAATCCGTTTTTTACCACGTTTAATGCAAAAGGTGTATTTGACGCATTTTGAAGGTAATAGGAAGCTTCGGCTGAGGCAGGTGCAGCAATTGCTGTTGGCGCACCTTCGCAAATATTTTTAAGGGTCAGGATATCGTTTCCCTGGGGTAGAGCTGTTCCTGCAACTATATTCCATGGGTTTTGTGCCAACGATAGCGAGGATGCCGATCCTTCAAAAATTTGTCTCGAACTGTTGAAACGCAGGTTTTCAAAGGCAACTTTCACGGGGTAAAAGCCTGCCACACTATTTCCGGTTGGAAAGGGATTGATGAGTATAACACCTTCACCGCTGAAGGTGCTGTTCTGAGATTGCGTGACACTGCTGACCAAAAGGTCAAATTCGCCCATCTTTAACCAACTTCCAATATTGAGGCTTGCAACAGCCACCCTTCTGTCCTGCGGCACAGGTGCTGAACTGCAATCGCTTGCCAAACAAGGCTCTCCGGTTGTGCCTGATGAACCACCTATGGTAATTTTTCGGGTTTCGCCTGTTAGGTATGCTGCGGCATTTTCGTTGGTATTCGTGGCTTGTTTCAGATACTTCACCCGCCAATAATAAACACCATCTGTGAGCTCAGGAACCTCAAAATGAACTACTTTGAATACTGAATCGTAAAGCTCAGAAATCTCGTTTAAACTTCGTTCATATTCCATTCGTCGGATTTGGCGATTTGCCAAAACAGCAAAGTCAGTATTTTCCGAAAGTTCAAAGACAAGGGTTTCATCCACTTTAATGGAGGTGATGTAGTCGTAAATCTCTGTAGCATTTCCCAACCTTGAGAGTCGTCCATTTAAAAAAGGATTGACGACTTGGCCGGTACGCACACTAAATACCTGACTTCCAGGCTCAGAAACCTCATCATTTTCAGGCGAAACAGATTTTGGAGTAGGCATTCCATAATTATAGGAAGCTGTGCTGACCAAAACTTGCGCCGATGGGTCGTTTTTGATTTGAAAATTACTAATCAATTCGATATCGTAGTTGGTGCCTTTGGTGAGGTTAGTACCCATGAAATAAGAAGGAGCCGATGGACTCACGTACATTTGAATCTCATCAACCGGCACCGTGACTCCACCACATCTACCTGAGGCATAAGCAACAAGGTTTGGGCTAAAATTGAAGTTGTTCATCCTGTTTCCAACTGTGATGGCATTATTTGATAATGAAACTTGGGTGGATAATTGGCTCAAATAGTCATCGAATGGCGCCCAAGGAGCAGCTATTGGAATGTTGATAAATGGCAATGTGTCAACACTTCGCGGAAAAATAATGTTCTGAGAAAAATTGCTGTTAGAAAAGCTCTCTTCAATGCCCCACGAAAACGAGCACACCTGACTGTAACCATCGTTTCTGAAAGTTATAATCTCATCGGGATCAACAGCCTGCACCCTAAAAGCGTATTTCGCTCCCAGGTTAAGCTGCTGATGGGTACTGTTGATTGTGAAAACGGTAGATTGAACCCATTCATCCAAGAACAATGGGCCGGAATTGGTAAAAATGGCATCATTTATTTCCCTGTTGGAAGGGATTACTTCCACCATCTGTATATTGTATTTTATCATTTTATAAAGGCCGGCGGGCGGAAACCACATGATGTTCACCAATTGCGGAGTAGCGGGAGTCAGCACATCACCGCATTCACCCATACCTACCGAAATAATTTGGGGTGGATCGAGGGTAACCAATTGTAAATTGTAGGCGCAGCCAGATGGATAACCGTCTGAAAGCGGCATCGTGATACCGGAACTATTATAATTGTATGCCTCAAGGCAAAAAGTATAGTTTCCCTCCGGCAGTTTTCTGGTACGGATAAGTTGGTTGACATCAATGCCACCATAATCAAAATCTGAACTATTGCCATAATCTACCAGCTCTGAAATATTAACCATGCGTGTTTCAAAGGCTTGCAGCTTAAACGGCTGATTTGGAACGTAGTTCTCCTTGGTGTTGACATATACGCCATTATCTCCGGTCATCTGGGCATGAAACTTTAGACTTTGCATCTCAGCAGAGGCGTTGATAACCTGGATAAGAATTTTATTCGGGTTATCAACGAAAGAGCTTAAATCATTGCTGATAGGAGGTATAACATTTACAATGATTTTAATGGGTTGAGCGAAAGTGGTGATGGCCGTCAATAAAATGAGGCACAAACCAATACTGAGTTTAGAAAATGTAGCCATATTGCAGTCTTATTCTGTTTTCATTAAAAGTCCTGGAGGTTATTGCTGAGGAATTATTCAGTGTTTGCGTGAAACCAACACTGAAAGTATTTTTCTTTTTTAAGGTGTATTTGATGTCGGTGGTGATGGTTTGGATATCGCCATCATCAGCTTGGTTCACCGTTCTTTTCTGGATATTATAAGTCAATGAAAGGCTCATAGTTTTCTTAAAAAACATTTTGCGAACATTAGCCTGAAGTCCGGGAACAGTAACTTCGCTATTGTAACTATTTAATATAGTGTAAGATAGACCTATACCAGCGTTGAGTTGAATTTTGTTTATCCCGAGATTGTAGGACACCGAGTTGAAGAGAATATCATTACGTGTAAAGGCGCGGGTAAACTCGTTGCGGTCGTCCACCTTGGTGAACATGCTGTTGAATCCAAGCTGATGGACGAAATTGGTCTTTGACCAGCTATAGGAAATGTTCAATCCAATGTTTTGATTGATGATACTCATATAAATGGAGTCGTTCATCTGCAAAGCGCTGCTCAGCATGGTGGTTCCGAAATTGGCGTAAGTAAGCCCAATGGATATTCCTGCGCCCGGAAGAAACATCAGGTTGAGCGAGGCAATGGTTCGTTTTGATGTGGCTGCCTTAGTTTTGTCGAGGTTGTTGAATTGCAAGCCGCCACTGGCACCAATCATCACCTTTTGTTTAAACAATGAAAAGTTGGCTGAGGTAAGGTATTGTTGCAAATCATCTTGCAGAAAATAGGCGCCATGCGAAAAGTATCCAGGCTCCACATGCCGGTAGGAAAACTTTAGACTCATATTTTTGAGCTTCAGCTGCAAAAAGGCACTACCGGCAAATTTGATGGTGGTGGTGAAGTTAATAGCCATCATATTGTTAAGAAACCCATATTTTTCAAATCCTTCGATGCTGTCAATACGCATTTCCTTTGAAAATGTATTGCTAGTAAAAGCGCTTGCCGCCAGGTTGAGTCCGAAATTCAGTTTTTTGAAGATCAAACGTTCCATATTCATCCCGAGCACTATGTTGTCCTCTGGTTTCAAGGTTTGTAGCTCGATGTCGCTGGACTTGGGTCTATCGCTGGAATGCATATAAATGAGATCGAAAAAGCCTTTTTTTCCACCCAAACCCACCTTTGCGCCATAGCCCCAGCGCTCATAACTTGGCAACACGGGATAAGGAACGGTAGTGTCGTTTTCAATCCGACGGCGAAACCTACCATAAAACGCAGCAAACCGAAACTTTCCAGGTGTGAGTTCAATGCCTGCACCCAAAAATGTGGCTCCGCCCAAGGTAAATTCCGAAAATGACATATTTCGGTAACCGACATGTAGCTTGACCCACTTGTAATAC
>Ga0265295_1001649_pt1 | contig 38425 bp, 38 predicted proteins | sample Munlansysbiofilm_FD_192503 | JGI IMG/M metagenome (GOLD analysis project Ga0265295, IMG submission 192503) | Leachate microbial communities from a municipal landfill in Southern Ontario, Canada - Methane capture system biofilm | ecosystem: Engineered > Solid waste > Landfill > Unclassified ... | reverse complement strand
GTGGCCAAAAATAAGCAGCCAGTTCAGCAGGGCTTTTAATGCAATACTGAACAGATTGATTTGCATGACCAGTTTGGGTTTCTGGACTGCGGTGCATAAGGCATAAACCGCCCGGAACATGAGGGACGCTGGCAAGGCAATAAAAATAATGCGCAGGTAAATGGCGACTTCATCGCGCACATGAGCCGGCACATCTCCGGACATGGATAACCAGACATCAGGAAACAATAAAACCAGTCCGCCCACTAATGAAAGTGTGAAGGACAGCCACAGGCCCTGCCCCCAGATACGGCCTATTTCTTCTTTTTTATTTGAACCCAGCAATTGGGCGCAAATGGGGATCAGGGCATGCACCACCCCCATCAGCCCTATGTTAACCGTCAGGAAAATAGAGGTAGCCAGCGCCATGGCCTGCAGGGAATCGGGACTGAAGTGCCCCAGCATCATGCTATCCATGACCGCAAAGGCAATACCTGCCCACTGGCTGATCAGGATAGGCCAGGCCTGTTTCAGGATATAGCCAAGGCTGCCTGAAAAAGAAAGTCCGGATTTGCTGTCAAGGGACATGAAAACTATTTATCCAGGCGCAAAAGCAGGAAAATTTCATCGCGTTCGGATTTGCGTGAACCTTGCCATAGGATACGGGCATTGTCAGTATAGGGCAGGGTTTGCGCTTCGAGGTGTTTTCGGGTGGTTTGCAGCAAAACCAGTTTGCAAGCCGAGTCATAGGTAAAGGTAATGTTGTTAAAAACCCGTAAGGCGGCCCGCTGCCCCATGCCAAAACCTTGTTCGCGAATACATTCGCCTGGTTTTACGTAGGTTTCAAGAGCTTGTGCCAGTTCGTGGGAAACCTGCTTGTAGCTGCGGTTGTAGTTAATGGAGGGTAACCATAACAGGGCCAGCAAAAGCCAGGTGCAAGTCAGGCCGGCTGCTGACAGGATCAGGCCTCGCCATAAAGCTTGTGGATTGACCCGCAACCGCCATGACACCATTGAATACCAGAGTATGCTCACGGCAAGGGCGGCAATAACAACCAGCGGTGAAATTTGTGGTTCATAGCCGGTTAGCAGACGGGTAATGTTGTGGTTGATTTGTTCTGGCCAGCCAAAATGCAGGGCAATCCATCCAAGCCAGACGGCAATCATCGACAGGGACAAGATCATGATAGAGAACCAGTCCTGGGTATTGATAATGTCACGGCGCAAGGTCGGAATTGACATGGCCGCCAATACCGCAAACGGAACGGTAAGCATGGCATATTCGGGTTCAAAGGCGCTTTTTACCAAGGCAATGGTTAGAAAACTGCCTAAGGCCATGGTGCCCGGTATGAAAATATGAGGAGCTCTGAGCCACTTGCGCCAATTCCACAGGGCGATTAAGGCAAAGGGCCAGGTGGGCCAGGTAAACCAGAGCAGATCCCTGAGTGATTTGAAGAAGAGTTGGAGGCTGCTGAAACCAAACGAAGAGTAATTCCAGTATAACCAGCTTGAGGCCCAATAAGAATTGCTTGCCTTGGCGGGGATGAACCAGGCCAGAAAGCAGCCAGCACCTAGAAAAATGGCAATCAGGAAGGCCAGTTTGTTGCGGGTTGTGTAAACCGTGGAAACCAGGGCGCAGGCAATCATGAATAAAATGGGAGCAGCACCAATAAAACCGTGGGTAAGCAGGGTGCCACCCAAGCTCAAGCCAAGAATAACGCTGCCCTGGATAGGGTGGTCCAGCATTCTGGCAAAGCCATAAAAGGCGATGGAAAACAGGGCCAATAGCAGCGGAAACGGGGAGGTTTCGTGAATGGGGATAATGATGCCAATCGTTGCAATAATGAACAGGAAGGCAACATCGGCAAGCATGCGCCCATAATCGCGCGGGTGGGGTTCGCCACCAAACGGCAGGGGCAGTGGTTGGCATTCAGGGCGACGGGCTAGTAAATAGGTGCCATGCCATATTCCCCATAAAAGCAGGAAAAAATAAAGGATGTTGGGCAAGCGCGCAGCGGTGATTTGCGCGCTTAACGGGTCGGAGAATAAGCTGAATATAGGGCTGAAAATGGCAATCGAAATGGCGCCAATCCAGGTGCTCAGGGGGCCTTCCTGGGCAAAGGCAAAATTGCCAATCTGGGGTAATAACCAGGCTGACTCACGATAGGCGTCCAGCATGGTGGCCAGGCCGGTCAGGTCATCGGTTTTCCAGGGGTCACGAAAAAAAAGCCCGGCAAAAATATATAATACCCCGACAATAAGCAAGGCTAGTCGGGGAAGTTTACGTGTGGCCGGTTCGGTCAAACGGGCAGGAGTGGTTTGTTGGAGTAAAGACACGGAATGCAGATATTAGTAGTGTTGGATTTAGCAATCGGATTGAGGCCTATTAAACCATAAAAAAAGCAGCCTTTATCAAGGGCTGCTTTTTTGAAGAAAATCTGCTTGGGCAAATAAATTTGCCACGGGAATCAAGAAGATTTTTTCAATGTACCTGCTGTGCGGGCAAAACGGGCACGGAATTTTTCAACGCGGCCGGTTTCAACAATACGTGTTTGTGCGCCTGTGTAGAATGGGTGAGATTCTGATGTTACGTCACATTTGAACAGTGGGTATGTTTTGCCGTCCAGTTCAATGTTTTCACGAGTGTTAACAGTTGAACGTGTGATGAATTTTGTACCGGTTTGCAAGTCGACAAAAACGACTTCGCGGTAATCGGGGTGAATACCTTCTTTCATGGGGGTTTCCTTGGTTAAACGGGTCGCCAGCTCTCAGTTTATCCTGAAAGCAACGTATCCAAAAAATCAGGAGCAAATTTTACCACAGTTTTGTTGATTGCCGCTTTTTTGCCCAATGCAGGCAAGATGTTGCCGGGTAATGGCCAGCAATCAAGTCGTGAATTTGCAACAGTTAACGTTTAGGAAGAGTGAATGGACATGCCGGGCAAGTCTACCACCACTCGCATCGAGTCAAGTGCCAGGGCGCAATGACGGGCCAGATCTTCGGCCGCTTCTTCGTTGTCGCTTAACCAGTCATGGCCAAGGGTGTCGGTAATGGCCAGGATGCGGTCCAGCAAAAGCACTTTGCCACTGGGCCTTAAGGGTTCACAACCCAGCTCTTCCCATTTGTTGCTAATCCATTCACGCGAATTTTCCATGTTCTCGGGGCCGTGCTCAATACTGGTATTGATTTCCAGAGATTCTTTTGGGCTAAAAATAAAGGTAACATCACAGCGCATATTGATCTCTCACGTTTAATGTCAGGTAATAATAAATAATTGAGTTAACCATAGTCACTATATATGAGTTTAACCGTCATGTGAATGACAATTAAGATGAAAATTATGTGTGATGCACAGGGAGCCGCTATTTTCAATGGCTGAGAATTTATAAATGGCCCTTTTCTGCCAGGGAAACGGCTTTGTCTGCCGCCACAATCAAGTGGTCCAGCAGTTTGATATCCACCAGTTGAAGCGCTTTTTGAATGTGCCTGGTCAGGGATATGTCTGCCATGCTGGGTTCGGGAATGCCCGAGGGGTGATTGTGGGCAATAATGACCGCCGCCGCGTGATGTTTAAGCGATGACTTGACCAGTTCCCTTGGGTAAATGGAAGCCTGGGATAGCGTGCCTTGTGAAATTTCTTCGCTGTAAATAAGGCGATAGCGGATGTCCAGATAAATCGCCATGCAGTGTTCCACCTTCAGGTGGGCCAGTTTGCTGCTGCAATAGGCCTTGACTTTATGTGGATGATCCAGGGCGCTGCGCGATTGCAGTTCTTCTTCAAGGGAGCGTTTGGCCAGTTCATGAATAGCCAGTAATTGGCAGGTTTTGGCATTGCCCAGGCCTTTTACTTTTTGCAGCAGGGCTATGTCTGCAGCCAGCAGGTTACGCAGTCCGCCAAAATCGTTTAACAGGCGGGCCCCAAAATTAACGGCATCGCAGCCGTTGGTGCCGGTTCGCAGCACAATGGCAAGCAGCTCGGGGGTGGTTAACACCTCGGGGCCATGACTGATCAGGCGCTCTCTTGGGCGTTCCTGGTCGGAAATAAAGCGATAAGTTGACATAACAGTTAAAATGGTTATTTTCAGACACCATTAAGGTGACAGATTTTGATCGGGAAGTCAGAGAAAGTGAATCATATTGTCCACGCTAATTCTTATTTAACCTTGCATTACCGTATTACCCTGGCTTCCGGTCCGGGGGCGGGTTCAGTGTTTATGGATACCTTTACCGGGAACCCGGCCACGCTTCTAATGGGGTCCAATCAATGGTTGCCCGCCATGGAAGAGCCTTTGCTGGGCAAGAAAGAGGGTGACGAGTTCAGCTTTACCCTTACAGCGGCACAGGCTTACGGAGAAAAAAATCCCGAGCTTTTGCAACGGGTTACCAAAACCATGCTGGCTGAACATGCCGGCGAGAACGCCACGTTTGAAAGCGGTGATATGGTTGAATTTCCAGCCCCTAATGGCGGGCGTTATTCAGGCATTTTCAAAGAATGGGGAGATACCTGGGCGTTGTTCGACTTTAATCATCCTTTGGCAGGCCTTGATCTGAAGGTGGATGTCTCTTTGTTGGGAGTCATGTAATGACCGCGGGAATGGAAATTCTTCTGGCTGATCCCAGGGGGTTTTGTGCCGGTGTCGATCGCGCCATTGATATCGTGGTGCGTGCCCTTGAATTGCATGGTGCGCCTATTTATGTCAGGCACGAAATCGTTCATAACCGCTTTGTGGTAGAAAGCCTGCGCAAGCAGGGTGCCATATTTATTGATGAACTTGATGAGGCCCCTGCTGGTTCAATCGTTGTCTTTTCTGCGCATGGGGTCTCCCAGGCAGTGCGTCAGGAAGCGCAGGCACGAGACCTGAAGGTATTTGATGCGACCTGTCCATTGGTAACCAAGGTTCATGTTGAAGTTAGCAAAATGCATGCCGAGGGTCGTGAAATTATCATGATCGGGCATAAAGGTCACCCCGAGGTTGAGGGTACATTGGGACAGGCCAAAGGGCATATGTATTTGGTCGAAACCATCCAGGATGTTGAAAATCTGGTGGTGGAAAATCCTGAAAACCTGGCTTTTGTGACTCAGACAACCTTGTCTGTTGATGATGCCGAGGCCGTTTCCAATGCCTTACGCAAGCGTTTTCCCAATATTGTGGCGCCCAAGAAAGCGGATATTTGCTACGCGACGCAAAACCGACAGGATGCGGTTAAAATCATGGCGCCTGAATGCGATGTTTTTTTTGTGGTGGGCAGTGAAAACAGTTCAAACTCAAACCGTTTGCGAGAGGTGGCCGAGCGTTTGTCTTGCCCGGCTTATCTGATAGACGGTGCCGGGGCTATCCAGCCCGAGTGGCTGGATAACGCGCGGCATATTGGCATTACGGCAGGTGCTTCAGCGCCCGAAGTGCTGGTGCTGGAAGTGATTGCCCGTTTACGGGAGCTGGGCGCAGTGTCGGTCCGGAAAGTACAAGGGGCAGAAGAAAACGTATCGTTTCCTTTGCCTAAAGAGTTATCACGTAAAAAATAATCAGGAGAGATTCAGAATGAAGTTATATGGCTATTACCGCAGTTCGGCTGCTTATCGCGTCAGGATTGCGCTTAATCTGAAAGGGCTGGAATATGACAGTGTGCCGGTTCACTTGTTAAAAGACGGCGGCCAGCAATTAAGCCATACTTATCGAGAGTTGAATCCTACCGCCCTGGTGCCCACTTTCACTGATGACAACGTCAGTATTGGCCAATCACTGGCCATTATTGAATACCTTGAAGAGGCTTATCCGGCTACCTTTGCGCTATTGCCCGATACTTACGCGGCCCGGGCCCGGGTGCGTTCACTGGCGCAATTCATTGCCTGCGATATTCATCCCTTAAACAATTTGCGTGTGCTGAAATATTTAACCCGCACGCTGGGTGTTAGTGATGAAGCCAAAAATGAATGGTATTTGCATTGGGTACGCGAGGGTTTTGATTCGCTTGAAAAAATCCTGGCTTCATCCAATCAGACCGGTAAATTCTGCCATGGTGACACCCCCACCCTGGCCGATATCTGCCTGGTGCCGCAGGTGGCCAATGCGCGCCGGTTCAATCTTGATTTAACCCCTTACCCCAGTATTGTGCGGATTGATGCCGCATGTCATAAGGAAGAGGCTTTTATTAGAGCGGCACCGGCCAATCAGGCTGACGCCGAATAAGCATGCCGTAGCAGGCGGCAGGTTTCAAACAGTGGCAATCCCATTACGCCACTGTAACTTCCCGAGATGTGTTCAATAAATACGGAAGCCAGTCCCTGTATCCCATAGGCGCCGGCTTTTCCGTTGCCTTCCTGGCTGGCGCAGTAGGCCTTTATTTCCTGTGGTTCAAGCGTTTTCATGCTTACCCGGGTAATAGAGACATCAGTAAAGTATTGCCCCTGCCAGGCCACCACAATGGCGGTATGTACTTCATGGGTTTTGCCAGACAGCAGGCCCAGGATCCTGGCCGTGTCCGCATCATCAACGGGCTTGCCCAATACCTCGCCCTCAAGAATGACGCAGGTGTCGGCGGTTAGCACGGGTTTTTGGGTAAGCGCCTGTTGTTCAATAAAGTGATTGGCACGCACGGCCTTGTCCATGGCGGTACGCTGTACATAAACATGGGCCGCCTCGCCAGGGTGTTGTGGTTCGTCTTCGCCGGGGGGCGTTGGTACAAGCAAAACTTCATGGGGTACGCCAATCTGGTTCAGCAGTTCATGACGGCGGGGGCTGGCCGAAGCCAGGTAAATGGAAGAGGGGATTCCTGGAAGCATATCAAATAAGAATTTCAGGCCCTGTGATAGGGGTGGTTAACCAGAATGGCCCAGGCCCGGTAAAGCTGCTCGGCCAGGACAATGCGTACCATTGGGTGCGGAAGGGTTAAGGAGGAAAGCCGGATCATGCCTGAGCAGCTTTTTTTCAGTTCGCTATCCAGGCCATCGGGGCCACCAATCAGGAACACCACATCTTGCCCGCCACTGCGCCATTGCTCAAGGCGAGAGGACAGATTCATGGTGGTCAGGTCTTTGCCATGCTCGTCAAGGGCAATGCGCAAGGCTGAAGCCGGAATGGCGGCTTCAATGCGTTTGGCTTCTGCCAACATCATTTGCGCTGGTGTTTTTCCTGTGGTGCGTGGCTCGGGTTTGATTTCTTTTAATTCGATGGCGCAATCGGCCGGCATGCGCTTGGCATAATCATCCCAGGCGGTTTCTACCCAGGCCGGCATTCTGGTACCAACAGCGATTACAATCAACTTCATGACTTGACTTTAGATATTGGGATCGTAGGCCTGGTCGGGTGAAATGACAGGTGGTGCCTGCGTGGATTGGGGTAACAATTTGACGTGTACCGGTTTGTCACCCCAAACGGCTTCAAGATCGTAGTATTGGCGGATGGCCGGTTGCATGCAATGAATCACGATATCGCCAATATCCAGTAATACCCATTCGCCCGTGTCCATGCCTTCAAGAGCAATAATCTGGATGCCGTGCTTGCGTACCGCCTCAGAGACACTTTGTGCCAAAGAGCGGGTTTGGCGGTTTGAGCTGCCGCTGGCAATAATAACGCGGTCAAACAGGCTGGTCAGGTGGGTGGTGTTGAATATCTTGATGTCCTGGGCTTTGACATCTTCCAGGGCATCAATAACAAGGCGTTGAAGTTTTTGTATTTCCATAATAATTCTGTAGTAATAATCTTAATAATTTAAGTGTAAAGTTTATGTTGCCTGATGTATTCAAGAACCGGTTGCGGCAGCAAGCTGTTGACATCCTGGTGGCTTGCAAGGCGCTGGCGGATATCGCTAGATGAAATATCCATGGCTTCAAACGACAGTGTAATCAGTTTTTTGCTTTTTTGTTGCAGTTTTTCAGCCAGTTGCCGGGGTATTTCAAAAGGGTGGGTGTTTCTTTGGGCCACCACCAGGGTGACATGATTAAGAATGTCTTCCCATTGGCGCCAGGTGCAAAAGTTGGCTAGCTGGTCGGTGCCCAGCAGCCAGTAATAGCAGGCGTTTTCCGGTAAGGCCTTTAGGGTGTCTATGGTATAGGTGGCGCCTTCGCGGGCAATTTCAATATCATTAACAGCCATGCCGGGCTGGTTGGTAATGGCCAGGCCCAGCATGTCAAGACGTTGTTGGCCGTTTGCCGCCAATGCCTGCTTTTGCCAGGGGTTGCCGGCCGGAATGAACTGTACCTCGTCAAGGGAGAGTGTATTCAGGGCAGTGTGGGCCAATGTCAGATGGGCATTGTGAACAGGATTGAAGCTTCCGCCAAGAAGCCCGATTTTTTTCATCAGAGCCAGTCTCGGGGCGTCAGGAAATAATAAAGCTGGGCTTCGGCCGAACCGGGTTCGGGCTTCCAGTCATAGCGCCAGCTTGCCGTGGGGGGCATGGACAGCAGGATAGATTCGGTGCGCCCGCCCGATTGCAAGCCAAACAGGGTACCCCTGTCCCAAACCAGGTTGAACTCGACATAGCGTCCGCGGCGGTAGGCCTGGAAGTCTCGCTCTTTTTGACTGAAAGCCAGGCTCTTGCGCTTTTGCACAATGGGCAGGTAAGCTTGTGTAAACGCATTGCCAGTGGCCTGGACAAGGGCAAAAGACTGTTCAAAGCCCAGGTCGTTCAGGTCGTCAAAAAAAATACCGCCCACACCGCGGGTTTCATTGCGGTGTTTCAGGAAAAAGTAGCGGTCACACCATTCCTTGTATTCCTGGTAGCGTGTTTTGCCAAACGGCTCAAGCGCATCATGACAGGTCTGATGGAAATGACGGGCGTCGTTTTCAAAGGCGTAGTAAGGAGTCAGGTCCATGCCGCCGCCAAACCAGAATACATCACTTTCACCGGGCTGGCTGGCTTTGGCCACGAACATCCGGACATTCATGTGGGTGGTGGGAATATAGGGGTTATGCGGGTGTAAAACCAGTGAAACCCCCATGGCTTCCCAAGAGCGGCCGGCCAGTTCGGGGCGGTGTGCACTGGCCGAAGGTGGGAGCTTTTCTCCGGTGACGTGACTGAACAGCACGGCGCCGCGCTCAAATACATGGCCACCTTCTATATAGCGGGACAGGCCACCCCCGCCTTCTGGGCGCTCCCAGGCATCCTGGGAGAAGGCAAGGCCGTCTTCTTTTTCAAGTGCAGCAACAATGGAAGCCTGCAATGAGCGAAAATATTGGCTGACCTGGTCTAGGGGAATGTGCGACATATTACTTTAAAGCCCTCCAGGCGATATCGCTGCGATACTGCTGGCCGTCAAACTTGATTTGGTTAACGGTTGCATAGGCGGTTTCGCGGGCCTGTTGCACGGTGTCGCCCAAGGCGGTTACGCACAGTACCCGGCCACCAGAAGTTAGCAGCTGGTTGTTTTGCAATGTGGTGCCGGCATGGAAGGTTACGCAATCTTTTTGCGCGGCAGGAATGCCGGTAATGACATCGCCGGTGCGGGGCGTGCCGGGATAGTTATAGGAAGCCATGACAACGCCCAGTGCGGTACGTGGGTCCCAGCTGATGCTGGCCTGGTCAAGCTTGCCGTGTGCCGCTTTAAGCAGGGTGTCGGCATAATCGCCTTGCAGGCGCATGATGATGGGTTGGGTTTCGGGGTCGCCCATGCGGCAGTTGAATTCAAGCACCTTGATGCTGCGGTCTTCATCGTTGCCGTCATCAATCATGAGGCCGGCATATAAAAAACCGGTGAAGGTAATGCCGTCTTTTTCCATACCCTGGATAGTGGGGTAAATAACTTCCTGCATAATGCGTTCATGCAGGCGGTCGGAAACGATGGGGGCCGGAGAATAAGCGCCCATACCGCCGGTGTTGGGGCCCTGGTCGTTGTCAAGCTGGCGTTTGTGGTCCTGGCTGGTTGCCATGGGCAAAATGTTTTTGCCATCGCACATGACAATGAAACTGGCCTCTTCGCCGGCCAGAAAACCTTCAATAACAACACGGGCACCGGCTTCACCCAGGCTGCCATCACCCAGCATGGCGTCAACCGCGTCATGTGCTTCTTGCAAGGTTTGGGCAACCACCACGCCTTTGCCGGCAGCCAGGCCGTCTGCTTTCACAACGATGGGGGCGCCCTGCTCGTTGATGTAGGCATGTGCCTTTTCGGGAGAGGTAAAGGTGGCATACGCCGAGGTGGGAATGTGATGGCGCATCATGAAAGCCTTGGCAAAGTCTTTGGAGCTTTCAAGTTGTGCGGCGGCCTGGGTGGGGCCGAAAATGGCCAGGCCCTGTTCACGGAACAAGTCAACCACACCAGCGGCCAAAGGCGCCTCGGGGCCCACAACGGTCAGGTCAATGCCTTCTGTTTTGGCAAAGGTGACCAGTTCATCAAGGTTGGTAATAGCCACATTCTTGAGTGACGGGTCCAGGGCGGTGCCACCGTTGCCGGGGGCCACAAACACCTGGGTGACTTGTGCGGATTGGGCAATGCGCCATGCAATGGCGTGCTCACGGCCGCCATTGCCAATAACGAGTACTTTCATTGTTGGATTTTCGCTTTATTCTTCTGTTTCATCAAAAACAGCCGTTGTATAAACCTCTTGCACGTCATCAAGACTTTCAAGCTGGTCAAGGATTTTCTGCATTTTACTGGCCTCGTCACCGGTCAGCAGGGTTTCATTCAGGGGCTTCATGACGATGGCTTCCATTTCTGGCTTCAGTTCTGCTTCAATAAAAGCATCACGTACCGGGGCATACTGTTCTGGGGCACAAACCACTTCGATCATGCCATCTTCATCGGTCAGGATGTCATCTGCACCGGCTTCAAGCGCCACTTCCATGATTTTTTCTTCATTGGTGCCGGGGGCAAAAATGAATTGCCCGCAATGCTGGAACATGAAGGCCACAGAACCGTCCTGGCCCAGGTTGCCGCCGTGTTTGGTTAGCGCGTGGCGTACATCGGATACGGTACGCACACGATTGTCGGTCATGCAATCGATAAGGACAGCGGCACCACCAAGACCATAGCCTTCATAACGGATGGATTCGTAGTTGGCGCCATCGGCTCCACCTGCACCTCGGGTAATGGCGCGCTGGATATTGTCTTTTGGCATATTGGCAGTGGTTGCTTTATCCCATGCCAGGCGAAGAGCAGGGTTGGCATTCGGATCGGCACCGCCAGCGCGTGCTGCAACGGTAATTTCACGAATGATTTTTGTCCATATCTTCCCGCGTTTGGCATCCTGGCGACCTTTCCGGTGCTGGATATTTGCCCATTTACTATGTCCGGCCATATCAATAACAGTTAAAGTAAGTTAATCAAAACTTACATTTTACCCTGAGTGGGACAAACTTTTATAGAATACGGTTAGATTCCCTAATGTTTTGTACTTGACAAAGGTTTATTTATGGCTGACCCCATCCTGATCGCTAAAAATGCAAAGACAGATGTCTTTCTTTTGCCCAAGCTGGCCAACCGTCACGGTTGTATAACCGGCGCAACCGGAACCGGTAAAACTATTACGCTTCAGGTCTTGGCGCAGGCCTTTTCCCGTATCGGAACGCCCGTATTCCTGGCTGATGTGAAAGGAGATTTGACGGGTATTTCGCAAACCGGCACTGAAAGCCCCAAACTGCTTGAACGGCTTGAAAAACTGGGTCTGCCGGTGCCGCAATGGGGTGGCTGCCCAAGCGTTTTATGGGATGTGTTTGGTGAGCAGGGTCACCCGGTTCGGGCAACGGTATCCGATATGGGGCCGTTGTTGCTGTCGCGTATGTTAAACCTGAATGACACGCAAACCGGTATCCTGAATCTGGTGTTCAAAGTGGCCGATGATGAAAATCATCTCTTGCTGGACCTGAAAGACCTTCGGGCCATGCTGCAAAACGTGAATGACAGGGCAGCCGAATTAAGGCCGGTGTATGGCAATGTCTCCGCGGCTTCGGTGGGCGCTATCCAGCGTGCTTTGCTGCAGCTGGAAACCCAGGGCGCAGACCGCTTTTTTGGCGAGCCCATGCTGGATATTCACGACCTGATCCGCTGTAATGCGCAAGGTCAGGGTATGGTCAATATCCTGGCCGCAGACAAGCTGATGCAGTCGCCTAAATTGTACGCCGTATTTTTGCTGTGGTTGCTGGCGGAAATTTATGAATCCTTGCCCGAAGTGGGCGACCCGGATCAACCCCGGTTTGTGTTTTTCTTTGACGAGGCACACCTGCTGTTTGATGATGCGCCCAAGGTTTTGCTTGAAAAAATTGAGCAAATTGTACGTCTGGTACGCTCAAAAGGGGTGGGGGTTTATTTTGTCACGCAGAATCCGGCCGATATCCCCGATTCTGTTTTGGGTCAACTGGGCAACCGGATCCAGCATGCCCTGCGGGCCTTTACGCCACGCGACCAGAAAGCGGTAAAAACGGCGGCAGATACCATGAGGCCCAACCCTGACCTGGATATTGCCCGTGATATTACTGAGCTGGGCGTGGGAGAGGCGCTGGTTTCCTGCCTGGATGCCAAGGGCAGCCCCGGTGTTACGCAGCGTGCCTGGGTGTTGCCACCGGCTAGCCGTATGGGGCCGGCAACCGATGCAGAGCGCCAGATTATTCGTAATCTGTCAGGTTTTTCTGGCAAATACGACACCCTGATTGACAGGGAGTCAGCGTTTGAAGTGCTTACCCGTCGGGCCGAACAGAAAAATGCACAAGCCGCCGCCCAGGCACAACCCGAAGATGAAGGTATTTGGGGGGCAGTCAAGGAAATGATGATTGGCTCAACCGGGCCGCGGGGGGGGCGCAAGGATGGCGTGATCCAGCAAGTAGCCAAGGGAATGGTTCGGGATACGGCCAGGAAGATGCTGCGTGGGGTGTTGGGTTCGTTAATTGGCAAAAGCGGCAAGCGCTAGTTTTAATGGATTGGCCGTAAAGCCAGCTTTATGCCCAGCGTTATTGGTGCTGCCATTTCATGCCTGGGAGCAAGACGGTTCAGGCATTCATGCCGGTTTCCTGGATGGATTTTAAAATATCAGGATTGGCATTCAATAATAGACGGGTCAGCAGGCTTTTAAGCAGCTCTACTTCTTGTTCTGTAAACCCATGCAGGTGATGGTTTAAAGCCTGGGCAACCGAAGGAAGCAGTTTTTCATTGACTTGCTTGCCTTTTTCGGTAAGCGTCAGCTTGATGACCCGACGGTCTTTCTCGCTACGCTGGCGCGTTAGAAAACCTTTGGCTTCCAGTCTGTCAAGGGTGCGCGTCATGGCACCGGTATCCACTTCGGCAATGCGTGCCACACAGGCAGGGGTATCTGCCTTGCTAAGTCCGATAATGGCAATGGGGTGCCACTGTGTGGCCGTCAGGCCCAGTGGCGCCATGTTTTTTTCAATCATGTTATGAATGGAAAAATGTGCCAGACGAATCAGGTAGCCAATGTTTTCCTGTCCGCGAGGAACGTCTTCGGGCCTGATAGTGAAGTCTTCTTCCGGTTTGGATGGCGGCATTTTTTCGTTATTCATCATTTTAAATTGTTGCTTAGGCAGATACTGTAAAAGTATACTGTTTTTTTAATAAAAATTATTGATATATATTGAATAATTGTTTTTATTAACTATCATTCTAGTTAATTCTTTATTAATCATAAGTGGAGTTAAACATGGGTATTGCATCAAGAGCAATTCAAATTGAGGCACATGGCGGTCCGGAAGTCATGAAACTGGTGACCCTTGATGTCCCGGCACCGGCCGATAACGAGGTGCAAATCCGTCAAAAAGCAGTTGGACTGAACTTCATTGATATTTATTTCCGTACGGGCCTTTATGCCAGTCCGTTGCCACATGGTTTGGGGTTTGAGGCTTCAGGTGTGGTAGAGAGCATTGGGAAAAATGTGGCCCACCTGAAAGTAGGTGACCGCGTGGCTTACGGCCAAAGTCCATTGGGTGCTTATGCCGAGCTGCGGAATGTGCCAGGTCACCAGGTGGTGAAAATACCTGATGGCATTTCTTTTGAGGAAGCGGCAGCCATCATGCTTAAGGGGCTGACGGTGCAGTATCTGTTCAGGCAGACATACCGCCTGCAAGAGGGTGAGACTATTTTGTTGCATGCCGCCGCCGGTGGGGTAGGCTTGATTGCCTGCCAGTGGGCCAAGGCCTTGGGCGTCAAGTTGATTGGTACGGTATCCAGCCCCGAAAAAGCGGATATCGCCAGGGCGCATGGTGCCTGGGCGACCATTAATTACACGCATGAGAATGTGGCGGAGCGTGTGCTGGAATTAACCAATGGCAAGAAGGTGCCGGTGGTTTACGATGGGGTGGGTAAAGATACCTGGGAAACGTCCCTTGATTGCCTGCAGCCCCGTGGCCTGATGGTGAGCTATGGTAATGCATCGGGTCCGGTTACCGGGGTTAATCTGGGGGTGCTGTCTGCCAAAGGTTCTTTGTATGTGACCCGGCCAAACCTGGGCACCCATGTGAGTACCTTGGAGAAAATGCAGGCTGCGGCCGATGAGCTGTTTGAAATGATCACCAGCAAGAAAATCAAGGTGCAAATTGATCAGCGCTATCCACTGGCAGAAGTGGCTGATGCCCACATTGCGCTGGCTTCACGCAAAACCACCGGTGCTACAGTGTTAACACTGGATTGATTTTTTATATATTTTATAATATTTGATATTTAAAGGAAGAGGCAAGGAAAATGCAGAAGGTTCAACTGGGAATAAGCGATTTAATGGTAACGGATGTCTGTCTTGGAACCATGACATTTGGTGAACAGGTAGATGAGAAAACTGCATTTTCCATTCTTGACCGGGCGGTGGAGCAGGGCATTAATTTCCTTGATACCGCCGAAATGTATTCGGTGCCCACCCGCAAAGAGACCTATGGGGCCACCGAAACCATTATTGGCAACTGGTTCGGGCGAAGTCCGGTTCCCCGTTCAGAACTGGTGTTGGCCAGCAAGGTGGCGGGCCCTTCCAGGGGCACACCCTGGATTCGGGAAGGTGCGGGCCTAACTGGCCAGGATATTATTGCCTCTTGCGAGGGGAGCCTTAAACGCCTGCAAACCGATTACATCGATCTTTACCAGATACACTGGCCCGAGCGTCATGTGCCGGCTTTTGGCCGACGTTATTTTGATCCCGACAAAAAGCATGAGCCGGTCACAAGCATAGAAGAACAATTGCAGGCCCTGGATACGCTGGTGAAGGCCGGCAAAGTGCGTTATATCGGCCTGTCCAATGAAACGCCGTATGGCGTGTCTGAATTTATCCGTCTGGCTGAGCAGATGGGCTTGCCCCGCGTAGCCACCATCCAGAACCCGTATTGCCTGTTGAATCGTGCCTATGAAGACGGGCTTGATGAAATGTGTTACCGGCACAAGGTGTCTTTGCTGGCGTATTCGCCCTTGGGTTATGGCCTGCTTAGCGGTAAATATGACCAGACCGGCACGACCGGACCAGGTGCGCCGGCCGAGGCGCGTATTACCCGGTATGAGTCGGTGCAAAAACAGCGCTGGGGAAGAGTGGCCAGTCTTGAGGCAGCCAGGGCCTATAACGCTTATGCGCGCGAGCTGGGTTTAAGCCCGGTGCAGCTGGCCCTGGGATTTTGCCATAGCAAATGGCAGGTGGACAGCACCATTATTGGGGTACGGACACTGGAGCAGCTTGATGAAGATATCAGCGCCATGCAAACCCGTCTTGACGCTGATGTACTGGCGCAGCTTGATGTGCTGCGCCAGAAATATTACGATCCCGCGCAATAAGACCGCACACGCTCCACTTCGTTTTTGGATCCCAGTACCACGCCAATCCGCTGATGCAGTTCGGTTGGCTGAATGTCCATAATGCGATTGACGGAATCGGTGGCCATGCCGCCGGCCTGTTCAACAATAAAGCTCATGGGATTGGCTTCGTACATCAAGCGCAGTTTGCCCGGTTTGCCGGGCTCACGTGAATCCCATGGGTACATGAAAATGCCGCCACGGCTTAAGATGCGGTGCACATCGGCCACCATGGAAGCCACCCAGCGCATGTTGTAATCTTTGCCCAGCGGGCCGGTTGTGCCAGCCAGGCAATCGTCAATGTATTGGCGCACGGGCGGGGCCCAATGGCGCATGTTTGACATGTTAATGGCAAACTCTTTGGTGTCTGCCGGAATCTGGATGTTTTCATTGGTCAGCATCCAGGTGCCGGTTTCACGGTCAAGGGTAAAGCCAACCACACCATTGCCCAAGGTAATCACCAGCATGGTTTGTGGCCCGTACACCGCGTAGCCGGCAGCGACCTGCCGGGTGCCGGGCTGAAGGAAATCTTCTTCGGTGATTTCACGGCCAGAGGATTCAGCAGGCGCTTTCAGGATAGAGAAAATAGTGCCGATGGAAACGTTGACGTCAATGTTGGAAGAGCCGTCAAGGGGATCAAATAGCAACAGGTATTCGCCCTTGGGATAGCGATTGGGAATTTTATGGATGGTTTCCATTTCTTCCGAAGCCATGGCGGCCAGCTGGCCACCCCACTCATTGGCTTCAAGCAGAATTTCATTGGACATGACATCCAGTTTTTTCTGGACTTCGCCCTGGACGTTTTCAGATTCCAGACTGCCCAGTACGCCACCCAGGCTTCCTTTGCCAACGGCATGGCCAATACTTTTGCAGGCACGGCCCACCACTTCAATAAGCAGGCGTACTTCTGCCTGCAATGCATGATTCTGGCGTTGTTGTTCTACCAGATATTGCGTCAGGGTCTTAAATTTCATTCTTTCAGATTCCTTGGGTTTCAGATATTCAATGCTTTGGATACGATTTCAAATACGTTTTTGGACAGGCCCGGATGCGCTTCAATGCGTTTAAGGGCTTGTTGCATGCCGGTTTTAAAGGCAGGCGAATAACGGGACCAGTTGTCCATGACACGGGCCAGGCGGGCGGCAATTTCAGGGTTGATGCTGTCCAGGGCAATTACCTGCTCGACCCAGAGCGCATAGCCTGAACCGTCTTCCTTGTGCAGGCCTTCGGTGTTGTTGAGGCAGAACTGGAAGATTAGCGAGCGGGCGCGGTTTGGATTGCGCAGGTTAAAAGCCGGGTGAGCCATCAGGCCCTGGATGGTTTGTGCTGTGGTGTGACGGGCATTGGCCTGCAGGGCAAACCATTTATCCACCACCAGCGGGTCATGTTGCCATTGCTCGTAGAACTGGGCGAGTGCTTCATCGCGCTCATCGCCTTCATAATGACTGACCAGGGCAGAAAGTGCACCTATGCGGTCGGTCATGTTGTTGGCATTTTGGTATTGCGCAAAGGCCGCCTGAATCGCTGGCGGGTTCTGGATAGACAGTAAGTAGGCAAGCGCCAGGTTTTTCAGGCTGCGACGGCCTGCGCTGAGCGGATCGGGGCTATAGCTGCCCGGTGTTTCATTCTGGCAGAGGGTTTGCAGCCACAAATCAAGTAAGCCCCGGGCCAGCTCCTGGCGAACAAAGTCGCGTGCCTTGGCAATAGCCACGGGCTCAATCGGATTCATGCCTTCAGCAAGGATTTTTTCAGGGGGCAGGGTCAAGAGCCAGGCGCGATAACCGGCATCCAGATTTGGGTCAGTCAGGTTGGTTTGCCATACTTGCAGCAGGGTCGGGTCCAGCTCTGCCTGCTTGCCTTGGGCCAGGGTGGTGGCAATGCGCAGCAGTTCGCGTGCGCTTAATGCCTGTACGGCTTCCCAGCGTGCGAAAGGGTTGCTGTCATGGGCACACAAAATAGCCAGCTCCTGATTGGTCCAGGAGTATTCCACAATAACCGGTGCTGAAAAATCGCGTAGTAAAGAGGGAATGGGGCGTTCGGCAATCTGTTCAAAGTGCCAGGTCTGGCTTTCTTTTTTTAGTTCAAGCAAAACGGTGGATTGCTGGCGGCCTTCAAATTGCAGCAGCAGCGGTTGGCCCGACTGGCTGATGAAGCCCATGGCAAAGGGAATGTGGAAGGGTTGTTTGATAAAGCCGTCCTGCAGCTTTTCAATGCCAACCGGTGCGCAGCTTTGTGTCAGGGTAACCGAGCAGCGCTGTTGCGCCTGGTCATAGTTGAGTTGAACCGTCACGCGGGGTGTGCCGGCCTGTGAATACCAGTTCCTGAACAGGGCCAGGTCTTTGCCCGGGTTTCGTTGCGTGTAAACCGACTCCAGGACATTGATGAAATCATCGCAGGTGACCGCCTGACCATCATGGCGGCGGAAGTATTCGTCGATGCCGGCACGAAAACCTTCTTCGCCCAGCAAGGTGTGCTGCATGCGAATGACTTCGGCGCCTTTTTCATAAATGGTGGCGGTGTAGAAATTGGCAATTTCCTGATAGCTTTCAGGGCGAATGGGGTGGGCCATGGGGCCAGCGTCTTCGGGGAACTGGGCGGTTCTTAAGCGGGTCACGTCGTCAATACGCTTAATAGCACGTGCACTGGCGGCCGCAGAGGCATCCAGATTTCTGGCCATCATGTCGGCAGAAAACTCCTGGTCGCGGAAAACCGTGAGCCCTTCTTTCAGGCTAAGCTGAAACCAGTCACGGCACGTGATGCGGTTGCCAGTCCAGTTATGAAAGTATTCGTGGCCGATGACTGATTCAATGCCTTCATAATTGGCATCGGTGGCCGTATTGGGGTCGGCCAGGACATAGGCGGCATTGAAAATATTCAGGCCCTTGTTTTCCATGGCGCCCATATTGAAGTCGCGCACGGCCACAATCATGAAACGGTCCAGGTCCAGTTCAAGGCCAAAGCGGGTTTCGTCCCATTTCATGGCGTTTTCAAGAGACTCAAGGGCCCATTCGGTTTGGTGCCCCGAGCCTTTGTCGCTATAAACCTGCAGCAGGACTTCACGGCCGCTTTGGGTGGTAGCGTGTTTTTCCCGAATGTCGAAGTCGCCGGCAACCAGGGCAAACAGATAGCTGGGTTTGCGAAACGGGTCTTCCCAGGTAACCTGGTGGCGTCCGTTGGGCAGGTTGGTGCTGGCGCACAGGTTGCCATTGGAAAGCAGGTAGGGGTAACGGGTTTTGTCGGCACTAATGGTCACGGTGTAAATGCTCATGACATCGGGGCGGTCAGGGAAAAAGGTGATGCGCCGGAAGCCTTCGGCTTCACACTGGGTGAAAAAGCTGTTGCCTGACACATACAAACCCATCAGGGTGGTGTTTTCCGCCGGGTTGCACTCGGACACGATGCTTAGTTCGAACTGTCCTTGCAAAGCGGGTACAACCAGGGTTTGTTCGTTTAGTGAATACTGGTGTTCGCCAAGTGTTTCACCATTAATGGCAACGGAAACCAGCTTGATGTCTTCTCCGTTCAGGACCAGGTCGGCAGGCTGGTTTTCTTTGCAGCTGACCGAAAGGGTGCTGGTGATGCGGGTGGCGGTTTCGTGAAGATCGAAATGCAATGCAACATTTGCAATATTGAAAGGGTATTCACGATAGTCGCGACGGTGTATGGTGGTTGGTGTATGTGATGGCATGGCAATAAATATTATCCTCATTAACGCGACTAATTATAGATGTTTTAAATGCTTTAAAATAATAATCATCGCTTGTGTGTCACAATGCTTCCTATACCCAGTCAGTGGGAATTAACCGTAACTCCAGAGCCCTGTATCATGAATACTGTCTTTTCAAAGCCAAGCTTGCGGATTTTCTTGATGGCCGCTTCCGTGCTGTTGTTGACAGCCTGCTCAACAACGCAAAGGTTCACAACTCAAACCACTTCTTTCCAGCAATGGCCTGCCAATGCCCAGGGGCAGCTTTACCGTTTTGAAGCGGATGCGGGGCAGGATCTTGAAAAATCCAGTTATGAAAACCTGTTGCGCAATCAAATCTGGAAAACGGGGCTGGTTGAGGCCTTGGGGTCACAAAAGGCCCGTTTCGAGGTTTCTTTTGCTTATGGCATTCAAAGCCGCCAGCAACTGGTACGGGAAAATGATCCGTTTTATGATCCTTTCTTTTACCCCAGCTTTAATTTTGGCTGGGGCTGGGGGCACCGCCATCCCTTTTATACTGGTGTTGGTTTTGCCATGGCGCCACAGTATCGTTATGTACAAGCCAGTTATAATCAATACCAGTTGCACGTTTCCATACGTGACCTGAATAATCGTGGTGCTGAAGTTTACCAGGCCACTGTCCTGGCTGATTCCAATAAAGTCAACCTGACACAGGTAATGCCCTTTCTGGCCGCGTCTGTTTTTGATGGGTTTCCCGGACAAAACGGACAGGTGCGTAAAATAAATTTTGACCTTGATAAAAATGAACCTAATTGATTCTGATATTCTAAGCCTGTCAACCGCCAAATCACTTCTGCTTGATCCCTGGGATTTGCACGAAGGACATCTGGCCAGTGCTTTGGGTGAAATTTTCACTCATAAGGTTGACTATGCCGATTTGTACTTCCAATACACGCGCAGCGAAAGCTGGAGCCTTGAGGAAAGTATTGTTAAAACGGGCAGTTTTTCCATTTCACAAGGTGTGGGGGTTCGCGCTGTTTCAGGTGAAAAAACCGCTTTTGCCTATTCTGACGTGCTTTCTCCCGAGGCATTGCTGTCTTCGGCTAAAACCGTCAAGACCATCGCCCGTCAAGGCGCCGGTAAAACCAAAATTCTGGCTGATGATAACCGGCATCATGATTTGTATAAGGCGGTTGATCCGCTTGCCAGCTTATCGGCCACCGACAAGGTCAGTCTGCTAGAGCGGGTTGAAAAAATGGCCCGTGCCAAAGATCCGCATGTGATTCAGGTCATGGCCGGTTTGGGGGCCGAATACGATGTTGTGCTAATTGCCGGCAGTGATGGCCGCCTGGTTGCCGATGTGCGTCCTTTGGTGCGTTTGTCCATAACCGTATTGGCAGAGCGCGATGGACGCCGTGAAATGGGGCATGCTGGTGGTGGTGGCCGTCTGGGGCTGGATTATTTTTCAGACGATTTGTTGCACGCCTATGTTGACAAGGCTGTTCATGAAGCCTTAACCAATCTTGAAGCCCGTCCGGCGCCTGCAGGCGAAATGACGGTTGTGTTGGGTTCGGGCTGGCCCGGTATCTTGCTGCATGAAGCGGTGGGACATGGTCTTGAAGGCGATTTCAATCGTAAGGGTTCAAGCGTGTTTTCGGGCCGTATTGGAGAGCGGGTGGCGTCCAAAGGGGTAACGGTTATTGATGACGGTACTATTCAGGATCGTCGGGGTTCACTTAATATAGACGATGAAGGCAATCCTACCCAGCGCAATGTGCTGATTGAAGATGGCATCTTGCGCGGTTATATGCAAGATTCCCTGAATGCCCGTTTAATGAAAACGCCGGTAACGGGTAACGGCCGGCGTGAGTCATTTGCCCATTTGCCCATGCCGCGCATGACCAATACTTTCATGCTGGCGGGCACAGAAGATCCGCAGGAAATTATTTCGTCGGTTAAAAACGGTCTTTATGCGGTTAATTTTGGGGGTGGCCAGGTAGATATTACCAGTGGGAAATTTGTTTTCTCCACCTCCGAGGCCTATATGATCAAAAACGGAAAAATCAGCCATCCTGTGAAAGGGGCCACTTTAATTGGTAATGGCCCCGATGCCATGAACAAAGTATCCATGATCGGCAATGACCTGTCACTGGACTCGGGTGTGGGCACTTGTGGCAAAGAAGGCCAAAGTGTGCCGGTTGGCGTCGGGATGCCCACGATTCGCATGGATGGCCTGACCGTTGGCGGCACGGCCTGAGTGTTGCCAGGTTGTGGTGCATTAATAACAACTTGTCATTATTTTTATTGCGTTGCAGTAAAACCGGCTGTTTTTAAAAAAAGCTGTGCTAGGATATAAACACTATGAAGAATTTGTCTGTGTCTTTTTATTTTTTTTATTTTAGTTTTTCAAAGCCTTGGGCGGAGAGAAGGACACAGCTTACGCAGTAAAAATAGCAAAATTCCTAAAAAGCCGCCAGAGAACCTGGCGGCTTTTTGTATATATACCGCCATAAACGCAAGCATTCAAAAACCTGGAGTTAACCGTGTCTTACAATACTGACGATTTACGCATTCGAGAAATTAAAGAATTAAGTCCTCCATCCCACCTGATGCGCGAGTTTCCGTGTACCACCCAAATTTCAAATGTGGTTCATGAGGCACGTGATGCCGTACACAAAATTATTCACGGCGAAGACGACAGGATGGTGGTGGTCATTGGTCCATGTTCCATCCATGATCCCAAGGCTGCACTTGAATATGTAAAGCGCCTGAAAGCGGAACGCGAACGTTTTAAAGGTGAACTGGAAATTATCATGCGGGTGTACTTTGAGAAACCGCGTACCACTGTGGGCTGGAAAGGCCTGATCAATGATCCGGGGCTTGATGGCAGCTTCAATATCAACAAGGGGTTACGTCTTGCCCGTCAATTGCTGCTGGCCGTCAATGATGAAGGTGTGCCGGCCGGTTGCGAGTTTCTGGATATGATCACGCCCCAGTATATTGCCGATCTGGTTTCCTGGGGGGCCATTGGCGCCCGTACCACCGAAAGCCAGGTACATCGCGAATTGGCTTCCGGCCTTTCCTGTCCCGTTGGCTTTAAAAACGGTACCGACGGTAATATCAAAATCGCCATCGATGCCATCAAGGCGGCTTCCCAGTCCCATCATTTCCTGTCGGTCACTAAGGGCGGCCATTCGGCCATCGTGTCAACGCTTGGCAATGAAGACTGTCACCTGATTTTACGGGGTGGAAAAGCGCCCAACTATGATGCTCAAAGCATTAATGACTCCTCTGAACAATTGGCCAAGGCGGGTTTGTCGGCCAAAATCATGATTGATGCCAGCCATGCCAACAGTAGCAAGAAGCCTGAAAACCAGCCCATGGTTATGGATGATATCGCCCAGCAGATGGAAACCGGTGATCAGCGAATTTTTGGTGTCATGATTGAAAGCCATTTGGTTGGCGGACGCCAGGATCTGGTTGAAGGACAGGAGCTGGTGTATGGACAAAGCATTACTGATGGCTGTATTGACTGGGACACTTCAGTCAAGGTGCTGGAGCGTTTGGCACAGGCAGTCAAGGTGCGTCGAGCCATTGCCGCGGAAAATGATAACTAAAATTTGCATTGTGAAACAAGTACGGGCCTAGCCATTTTGGGCCCGTACTTGTCGGTGATTTACCCGGTTGCCCCGTCTTTATTAGGGGTATTTCGGTATGTCATCTCCCATACAGACAGGTATACTTGGCAGTAATAGTAAACAGGTATACAAAGATCTGGAATGAAGGAAAAGGGATATGATGGCACAACAGAAACCGGCAACTGCATTGAATGAGTTTTCAGCGTTTATTGCCGAACTGGAAAGCGTGCTGCCTCCTCACTGCATTTTAAGCCGGCCAGAAGAAAAAAAACCTTTTGAATGTGATGGCCTGACCCTGTTCAAGGAAATTCCAGCCATCGTTGTTTTGCCCGAAAACGAAGCACACATTATCCATGTCCTGAAAACCTGCAAGAAGCATGCCGTACCGGTGGTTCCCCGAGGAGCGGGAACTGGGCTGTCGGGCGGGGCAACCCCACATTCACAGGGTGTGTTGCTAGGTGTATCCAAACTGAATAAAATCCGTCATATAGACCCAGTTGCCGCCACGGCAGTGGTAGAGCCGGGTGTGCGGAATCTGGCTATCTCAGAAGCCGTGGCCCAATACGGGCTGTATTATGCCCCAGACCCTTCCAGTCAGATTGCCTGTTCAATTGGCGGCAATATTGCCGAAAATGCGGGGGGCGTACATTGCCTTAAATATGGGCTAACGGTACACAATGTCATGCGTGTTCGCATCATTACCATAGATGGTGACATTGTTGAACTGGGTTCTGCCGCCCCGGATTCTCCGGGCCTGAACCTGCTACCGGTTTTTGTTGGTTCCGAAGGCATGCTGGGTGTTGTTACCGAAGCAACCGTAAAACTTATTCCAAAACCAGAGGCCGCAACCGTCATCATGGCCAGCTTTGATTCGGTCAAGGCTGCCGCTGATGCCGTCAGGGACATTATCGCGGCGGGTATTATACCGGCCGGTCTGGAAATGATGGATCAGCGCGCCACACAGATGGTTGAACCCTTTGTGAAGGCGGGTTATGACCTGAACGCCCAGGCCATTTTATTGTGTGAATCAGATGGGGCGCCCCAGGAAGTGGAAGATGAAATCCAGCGCATGACGGCTGTTTTTGAAAAGGCGGGGGCCGTGCGTTTGCAGGTATCGGCCAATGAGCAGGAACGCCTGCTATTTTGGGCTGGTCGCAAAAATGCTTTTCCGGCTGCCGGACGGGTTTCTCCCGACTATTATTGTATGGATGGCACGATTCCCCGCAAGCAAATCGCCAACGTATTAACGCAAATGGCCGATATGGAACGCAAATACGGCTTGCGTTGCGCCAATGTGTTTCACGCCGGTGATGGCAACCTGCATCCACTTATCCTGTTTGATGCGAATGATCCTGATGAGATCCGCCGTGCCGAGGATTTCGGGGCTGAAATTCTGGAATTGTGCATTAAGGTGGGGGGGACGATTACCGGAGAGCATGGTGTGGGACTGGAAAAAATCAATCAGATGTGTTCCCAGTTTACCCGTGATGAACTGGACGCTTTCATGGCCATAAAACGGGCGTTTGATCCCGAAGAATTATTAAACCCGACCAAACAGATTCCTACCCTGAACCGTTGCGCCGAATATGGAAAAATGCATGTTCATGCAGGGCAGATCAAATTTCCTGAATTAGAGCGATTTTAAGATTATGTCATTTGTTTTGAATGAATTAAGTGAACAGGTGATTGCTGCCGCTGCCTCGCACAAGCGTGTGCTGGTAAAAGGCAGTGGCAGTAAGGGTTTCTATGGGAATCCAGCTTCCGGTACGACTGAGAATATGATCTTGCTGGATGTGGCTGCCTATAAAGGGGTGATCGAGTACGAGCCTTCAGAGCTGGTGATGACAGCAGCTTGCGGTACGCCTTTGCAGGAAATAGAAAAATTGCTGGATGAACAGAATCAGATGTTGCCATGGGAGCCTCCGCATTTTGGGCCGGGTGCAACCATAGGCGGTACCATTGCCACAGGATTGGCCGGTCCAAGACGGATGTCAGCAGGGGCAACCGCCGATTTTGTGCTGGGAACCCGGATGATGAATGCCGAAGGGGGCTTGCTGCGTTTTGGCGGGCAAGTCATGAAAAATGTCGCTGGTTATGATGTTTCCCGGCTGTTGGTAGGCTCTTTAGGCATATTCGGCCCATTAATGGAAATATCTTTCAAGGTCTTGCCCAAACCATTAGTTGAAAAAACACTCAGGCATGCTTGTACCATTAATCAGGCCCTGGATCTTTTCCGTCAGGTGCATGCGCGTTCCCTGTGTATCAGCGCCAGTTCATGGGTGCCCAAAGAGGGGAAAAACGGACATCTCTATGTGCGGCTGTCCGGCTCTGGGGTGGCGGTGTCGCAGGCTAAAACCCAGCTGCCCGGCGATGAGCTTGCCGATGCGGATGCCCGGGCTTTCTGGCTCTCGCTACGGGAGCAGACCCATCCGTTTTTTAACGATGCGACCATCTGGCGGGTTGCCGTGCCTCCTTTGGCCGGCAAAATGAATGAAGCCATTCCGCTGGTGGAGTGGGGGGGCGCTCAACGCTGGCTGCGTCAGGTTCAGGATACAAGGCATGTCAGGCATAATGCCCAGCAATTGGGAGGACATGCAACCCTGTTTCGTTATCCCGGGCCCGATGCCATTCCCGGTGATGGTGTTTTTCACCCATTCAGGAGCAATATCGAGGGCATTACCCGGCGCCTTAAAAATGCGCTTGATCCCCGGGGTATCTTCAATCCGGATCGTTTAATTAAAAACCTGTGAGCCAAGCGCATGCAAACCAATTTAGCACAATGGGCCAAGGATAGCCCGGATGGTAAGGTGATTGACGAGATCCTGCGAAAATGCGTGCATTGTGGGTTTTGTCAGGCAACCTGCCCCAGTTACCAGATCCTGGGCGATGAACTGGATAGCCCAAGGGGGCGGATTTACCTGATCAAGGAAATGGTGGAAGGGCAGGCGCCAACAACCATCACGCAAACTCACCTGGACCGATGCCTGACTTGCCGCAACTGTGAAACCACCTGTCCGTCGGGTGTTGAATATGGAAAACTGCTGGATATAGGTCGTGAGCTTGTCGATGAAAAGGTCAAGCGCAGTTTTTCCGGTCGGCTGAAACGAAAGGTATTGGCCAAAGGCTTGAATTCAGCCTTGTTTGGCCTGTCGGTTCGTGCCGGAAGGCGCTTTCGGTCTGTCCTGCCAGAAAGACTGGCTGGTAAATTGCCACTGGCCCGTGCCCCGGGCCGGCTTCCTGATTCCGTGCATGCACGTAAGGTCCTGCTGCCGTTGGGGTGTGTCCAGCCTGATCTAATGCCTTCCATTGATGCGGCAAGCATCCGGGTGCTGGATGCGGTGGGTATTTCTGCCTACAATTTTCCGGTCAGGGCCTGTTGCGGCGCCGTTAACTTTCATCTGGATGAAACCCAATCAGCCCTGCAGCAAATGCGCCATAATCTTGATGTTTGGGTTCCCTTGCTGGAAACCGGAAAAATAGAGGCGATTGTCATGAATGCGTCGGGCTGCGGCGCGTTTGTGAAGGAATACCCGTTTCATTTCCGGCATGATCCCGTTTATCTGGAAAAAGCCCATTATTTGCTTGAACATGTCAAGGATATTGCCGAAGTATTGGCGCCCCATGCCGCTGAGCTGGGCAAGAAACTGCAAAATAAACTGCCTGATCCCGTGGCTTTTCATCCGCCATGTACCTTACAGCATTGGCAGGGCTTGCGGCCCCTTACTGAAACGTTGCTGGCTGAATTGGGTTTCAATTTAACGGTTTTTGGTGAGGCCAACCTGTGTTGTGGTGCCGCTGGCACCTATTCGCTATTGCAGCCTGAAATTGCCTTGCCACTGCGTGACCGCAAGTTGGCTGCAATAGACAGCGGCGGGCAGGTGAAGGTGATTATTACCGCTAATATGGGTTGCATGAGCCATTTGCAAAGCGGCACCCCGAAACCGGTTCGGCACTGGATTGAAGTAGTTGATGATGGATTAAGTACTTAAGCCCTAAAATCTGAATCATCACGTAAAATAGCGGGATGAATCAGAAAACATCAAAACCACGCGTTGTTATTGGTATGTCCGGAGGGGTCGATTCCTCGGTCAGTGCCTGGTTGCTTAAGCAGCAGGGCTATGATGTTGTTGGCCTTTTCATGAAAAATTGGGAAGACGATGACGACTCCGAATATTGCTCCTCCCGCCAGGACTGGCTTGACGCAGCCAGCGTCGCCGATCTGGTTGGGGTCGATATAGAAGCGGTGAACTTTTCAGCCGAATATAAAGACCGGGTCTTCTCGGAATTCCTGCGCGAATATTCGGCAGGCCGCACCCCTAACCCTGATGTATTATGCAATGCCGAAATCAAATTCAAGGCGTTTTTAGACCATGCCATGCAGCTGGGGGCAGAATATATTGCTACCGGGCATTATGCGCGGGTGCGTTCAGTTCAACATAACGGGCAAACGCAATTTCAGCTTCTTAAGGGCCTTGATCCTGCCAAAGACCAAAGTTACTTCCTGCATCGCCTGAATCAGGCGCAATTGTCCAAGGCCATCTTTCCCCTGGGTGAGCTTGAAAAACCGGAAGTCCGGCGTATTGCCCATGAATTGAAATTGCCCAATGCAGCCAAAAAAGACTCTACCGGCATCTGTTTTATTGGTGAGCGTCCTTTTCGTGAGTTCCTGAACCGTTACTTGCCCACCCAACCCGGCCCGATTCTTACCGATGATGGGCAAGAGGTTGGCAAGCACTATGGCCTTGCCTTTTATACGCTGGGCCAACGCAAGGGTCTGGGTATTGGGGGCGTCAAAGGGCGCCAGCAGGCAGATGGCACGGCCGATGCCTGGTATGTTGCTCGTAAGGACCTTGCCAATAATATTCTGTATGTGGTTTCCGGACACGACCATCCCTGGCTGTTGTCATCCGAACTGCATGCCGAAGACCTGAGTTGGGTGGCTGGTCATGCGCCTGAGCCGGGTTTGTATGGTGCCAAGACCCGTTACCGCCAGGCAGACGCGCCCTGTCGCCTGGTTGGCAGCGACCCGGCACGCATGACGTTATCGTTTGAACAGCCACAATGGGCAGTTACCCCCGGGCAATCCGCCGTTCTTTATGATGGCGATGTTTGTCTTGGTGGCGGCATTATTTATTAATTTCTTTATTTATATCTTTCCTTACCTATGAAAATTGCAGATCAACTCAGTACGCTTAATGCCTTGTCTCCGTTGGATGGTCGTTATGCCTCCCGTGGTAATGCCTTGCGCGAATACCTGTCCGAAGCTGGTTTCATGGCTCACCGTGTTGAAGTCGAAGTCTCCTGGCTAATTGCCTTGTCAGATGCCGGCTTGCCGGAACTGGCTCCTTTTTCGGCACAGGCCAGACAAAAGCTGGGCAATCTGGTTGAAAACTTTACCGAAGCCGATGCCGAGCGGATTAAAGAAATTGAACGGACCACTAACCATGACGTCAAGGCGGTTGAGTACTTCCTGAAAGAAAAGGTGGCTGATGATGAAGAACTGGCCAAAGCGGCTGAATTCATTCACTTTGCCTGCACTTCTGAAGACATCAACAATACTTCACATGCCCTGATGCTTACTCGGGTGCGTGCCAATGTTATCTTGCCACGCTTAAACGATGTCTTGGCTGAACTGGTCCGTTATGCCAATCTGTTTGCTGATCAGCCTTTGCTGTCCAGGACACACGGCCAGCCGGCCAGCCCAAGCACCATGGGTAAAGAATTCGCCAACGTAGCCGCCCGCCTGAAAAATGCCATTGCTGCTGTTGCCACGGTAGAGCCACTGGCAAAACTCAATGGCGCAACCGGCAACTATAATGCCCATTTATCCGCCTATCCTGAAATAAATTGGCCAGCGCTTAGCAAAGGCGTTTTGAACAAACTGGGCCTGACCCAAAACGAGCACACCATTCAAATCGAACCGCATGACTGGATGTCTGCCCTGTTTGATGCCATTGGCCGTGCCAACACGATTCTCCTTGACCTGAACCGGGATATCTGGGGTTACATCGCTTTGGGATACTTCAAGCAGCGCCTTAAAGAGGGTGAAGTGGGTTCTTCAACCATGCCGCATAAAGTAAACCCGATTGATTTTGAAAACTCTGAAGGCAATATTGGCCTGGCTAACGCCGTATTGCGTCATCTGTCAGAAAAACTGCCGGTTTCACGCTGGCAGCGTGACCTGACTGATTCCACCGTATTGCGTAACCTGGGTGTTGCACTGGGCTATTGCATGGTGGCCTGGGATTCATGCCTGAAAGGCCTGGGTAAACTGGAAATCAATGCGGCCGCCATCGATGCCGATATTGATGCCTGCTGGGAAGTGCTGGCCGAGCCGGTACAAACCGTTATGCGCCGCTATGGCTTGCCACAGCCCTATGAGCAGCTAAAAGCGCTTACCCGTGGCCGTGGTATTAACCAGGAAGGCTTGCGCGAGTTTATTGCCAATCTTGATTTACCGGCAGAACCCAAGCAGCACCTGTTGGCTATGACCCCTCGCTCATATATTGGCCTGGCCGCTGAGTTGGCTCGCAAGGTTGGCTAAGTACATAGGGTTTAAGAAATAATTGTTTCAAATTTAAATCAAAATTTATACGCTGTTTTTAAAATGTCAATGCATGATTTATGTCATGCATTGATTTTAAGATGGGGTTTTGTAATTGGTTTGAAACACATTTCGAGATACTATTTGTAATAATTGTTTCACAACCAGGAGTAAATGAATGAAAAAGCAAATTACGGTTTTGGCCTTGGCCTGTACCACCTTTTTTTCTGCTGCGGCCAATGCGCAGTTTGCCAAACCTGAAGATGCCATTAAATATCGTCAGTCAGCCAAAGTATTGCTGGCTTCCCATTTTGGCAGAATGGTGCCTGTTATCAAAGGTGAAGCCCCTTACGATGCAGAAGCCATTAAAGAAAATGTGGCATTGTTAAATACACTGGCGGCCTTGCCTTGGGGGGCTTTTGGTCCCGGTTTTGAAGGGGGCGATTCCAAGTCTGAAGTCTGGACAGATACCAAAGGCTTTGATGAAAAACGTGAAAATTTCAAGGTTGCCATTCAAAACCTGTCTACCGCTGCCGATAGCGCAGACTTGGCCCAGTTGAAAGCGGCTTTCGGTAAAGCCGGTCAAAGCTGTAAATCCTGCCACGATTCTTACCGTAAAGATTAAACAGGCTTATTGGCATGAAAATGGCGCATAGGCAGCTGTTTGCGATTAGCCAAACCAAAAGATCGGGTGTTTTTCTGGTCTTTTAACTCAAGCACAAAAAACCGGACTTTTGTCCGGTTTTTTGTGCTTTATAGCCGAAGAAATTGTGTAACCGTGCAGGGGTTTAAACGGTTAATAGAAGGAACCGCTGCTGCTTGCGCCTAGCGTGCTTATCCAATAAACAAAACCGGACGTGGCCGCCAGGGTAAGCAAGCCCATAATGCGAACTTGCAGATCGTCTGCCGCACTTTTGATGTTTTGCGCTTGTGGTAGCAGGATTTGGGTTTTACCTGAAACCATGGTTGCCACCAGATCCTGTTTTTTGAAAACCCGATAATAAATAATAGCCAGTATATGCAGGGCAAACAAAATGATCATCACGGGTTCATTACTGCGATGCAGGGAACTCATGGTTTTGCTGAAGGCCGCGTTCAAATGGGTCAGGGGGCCTTCGGTGAAAATATCATCGGTGGTGAAAAGACCGCTGAATGCCTGAAAACCGAAAACGGCCAGCATGGCAATAACAGACAGGGCCCCCAGCGGATTATGGCCCAGGGATGCATAAGCGCCTTTAAGGTATCTGGCAATGGTGGCTGGCCCCTTGATGAATTGGCGGAATCGGGCATAATAAGTACCCGTAAAACCCCATATAATCCGGAATAAAATCAGGCTCAGGACGCAGTAGCCAAACCTTAAGTGCCAATCAATCCAGATAATGCCGGCATTGGCAATCCAGCCCTCGGTGGTGCCAGCCGCTTTAATGGTAAAGAAAGCGGCAATGACACAGAAAGCCAGGGCCCAATGAAAAAAACGGGTGGGTAAATCCCATACTTGAACGGTCTGTTGATTACTTTGAGGCATGATATTAAATATTTAAGTTTTCAAAAACAAATTGCGGTGTTAGGATGATGCCAATCATTACTTGATAAATTTTCTTAATATATTTTGATATCCTATATATTACCTAAAGAAAATGTTGGCTTTATGACGATGGTAACAGTATAACTCATGAATTTTTCCATACCTTTTACTGGCAAGCATATAGTTCGGTTTATTGTGCCAATGATGGCACTTGTCTTGGCTGGTTGCTCATCAACCCCTGCCAAAAAAGATCGTTCTCTGGCGCATACGCCCAGGCAGCAGGTGCAGCGGGTGGCCTATTCAGGCAGTCCGGCAATGGCAGCCACACAGGTAAATACCATGCTGGTCGGGCAAGTTTACATACAGGATAGGGTTAATGGTGGAGACCGTACAGGTGCCCATATTGATGTTGTCCTGAATCCGGTGTCAACGGCCAGTCAGCAGTGGTACCAGCAAGTCTGCCACGCGGGCAAAATTTTAAACGGTCAGGCGGATCAACGCTATGTCCGTGATGCGTTTTATGCAAAAACCAATAACTTCGGACAATTTGCTTTCACCAATGTGCCTGCTGGTGAATATTACCTGACTTCTCGCCTGTATTGGGTTGACACCAAACCCATGAGTGGGCCTGTCGAGTATGGCGGCTTGTTATCCAAAAAAATCAACTTGGTGGCCGGAACCAATGCCATTGACCTGAATGATGCAGACCGGTGTCGCGGGTATTTCCATTAAAACAGGCTTTACGATAATTTAATGTTTATTAACAAAAAAATTCCATGGAACAGCCTATAATCAAAGGATAATTGTTTTTTTGTGAATATTGTTTTTGAAAGGTCTTTTATGAAATTAGTTAAGGTTTTAGGTTTGACCGTCCTGTCTGTTGCATTAACGGGTTGCGGAATCTTTGGCTCAAATGCGTCCTCCAGTGCCAATAATGCCCAGGCATCTACTGTTGAGCCAGTGGTTGCCAGCAATGCAACAATGGTCAAGAAAAACGGTAATGGCGATATTGAAATTTATGTGGGTTCCATTACCAAAAACGCGCCTAAAAAGGGTAAAAACAATAAAACAATTACCCTGGATGATGTCGTTATTAAATCGGGTGACCAAACTTACTATACGTCCGGTGTTTTGTTAAATCGTGCCGATGTGAAAACCGTTTTTGTCGCGAAAGCCAAAGACAAGCCAGCCTTGGGCCTGCGGCTTACCCCCACGGGTGCAACCAAGCTGAAATCAGCCATCAATGATAAATCAAACGTCAATAAAACGGTTCTGGCCAGCATGGATAAATCAGTGTTTTCAACCATGACAACGACTGAAGCCGAATTGCAAGACGGTGTTTTGCTGATTCCCATGCTAACTTTGAATAATGCCAGAGATACGGCGGACATGATCCGGGTAAAAAACAAGTAAATGGCATCAAATTTTAGGTTTGTTGACATTTGGAAGTGATAACCCATCTTGTTTTTTTAGTATGCATATGTTGTAATTTGCGCATGGCAGATGAATAATTGCTTTAACAAATAAGGAATTTACATGAAAATCTCACGCAAACTTGGTTTGGTTATTTTGCCTCTTGCTGTGGCGCTGGCCGGTTGTGAAACAGTTAAAAAAACCGAGTCTACAGAAACTGCGGCACCGGCACAGGCTGCCAGCGTAGATGTTTACACCGCTTCAGATAAAGTGATCAAAGGCTTCCGTCCTTTCAAACTTAGCGAGCAGCAAACCATTTATGTTAGCCCAACACCGATTATTACCCGTGAAAACCTCACAACCATTAATCATGTTCGTGATAACCAGGGCCGTACCTTTATCAAGCTGGGGCTTAACCCGGCGGGCGCAGATGCCTTGTCTAAAGTTAATAAACAGTACGGATATGCAACTACCGTTGGCGGTCAGCTGGCCTCTATTACTGGTGTAAAACAGGGTTCTGATTTCCTTTTCATGGTGCGTGACGATGCAACGGCAGACTCAATCATGAAAGCGGTTGTTCCTCAGCAGGCTGCAAAATAATAGCTATATTCCTACTATAGCCAATAATTTTCTGGCAATAATAGCAAAACCTTGTGTATTTATACACAAGGTTTTTTTGTATGGATAGGTTTAAAACAGGCTGTTTTTAAGCCCGGGTCCATTTAAATGGGGTAAGTGTTCAATGATTAATTTGTTTTTGTCCCGGTATTCGGTTTTTCTGCTTGCTATTTTAGCATCTGTGTTGGGCCTGTATATGGTTGCCAATTATGGTGCAGGCTGGCTTGGTTTGCTTATTCCCGCCTTGTTGTTAAGCTTGCTGGGCGTTTATGATTTACTGCAAACCCGTCATTCCATCCGGCGCAATTATCCGGTTATTGGCAACTTGCGTTTTTTGCTGGAATCCATCAGGCCTGAAATCAGGCAATATTTTCTGGAAAATGACAATGATAACTTGCCATTTTCCCGTACCCAGCGTTCTATTGTGTACCAGCGGGCCAAGCAACAAATAGATAAAAGGCCTTTTGGGACCATAGAAAATGTCTATGCCGATGGCTATGAGTGGGTGAATCATTCCATGCAGCCTACGCAAATTGAGGATAGCAATTTCAGGGTCAGGGTAGGGGGGCCACAATGCACCCAGCCCTATGAAATGTCAGTATTTAATATTTCAGCCATGAGTTTTGGGGCCTTATCGGCTAATGCCATTCTGTCCCTTAATAGCGGTGCTGCCAAGGGTGGTTTTGCCCACGATACCGGTGAGGGCGGCATCAGTCGCTACCATCTTGAGCATGGTGGTGATCTGGTGTGGAATATCGGTTCGGGCTATTTTGGCTGCCGTGACGCGAATGGCCGTTTTTCTGAAACTGAATTTGAAAAACGTGCTAATTTGCCTAATGTAAAAATGATAGAGCTCAAGTTATCCCAGGGCGCCAAGCCCGGGCAGGGCGGGATATTGCCTGGCGCCAAGGTTACCCAGGAAATTGCCAATGCCCGTGGGGTGCCTGTTGGTGTAGATTGCAACTCCCCTGCCGCCCATAGTGCCTTCGGTACCCCGGTTGAGTTAATGCAGTTTATCCGGCGCTTGCGTAGCCTGGCTAACGGTAAGCCGGTTGGCTTCAAATTGTGTATTGGGCATCCCTGGGAGTGGTTTGCCATTGCCAAGGCCATGCAACAAACTGGCATTACACCCGACTTTATTGTGGTTGATGGTGCCGAGGGAGGTACGGGGGCCGCACCTGTTGAGTTTGCCGATCATATGGGCGTGCCCATGAAAGAAGGTTTGCGTTTGGTGCACAACACCCTGGTGGGTATCGGGCTGCGTAGCCAAGTTAAAATTGGTGCAGCCGGTAAAATTATTTCCGGTTTTGATGTGTTAAGAACATTGGCGCTGGGGGCAGACTGGTGTAATAGCGCAAGGGGCTTCATGTTTGCCATTGGTTGTATTCAGGCCCAGGCCTGTCATACAGGGCGTTGCCCTACCGGAGTTGCGACCCAGGATCCAGTCAGGCAAAAAGCATTGGTGGTAGAAGATAAATCAGACCGGGTCAGAAATTTCCATCATAATACCCTGCTGGCTTTAGCCGAGCTGCTAGAGGCAGCAGGCATTACGCATCCACAGCAGTTAAGAGCTCATCATGTGGTAAAGCGAATTTCCAGCAATGAAGTTAAATTGTTGTCAGCCATTTATCCGGAACTGGAAGAGGGCGATTTGCTAAAAGAGGCGTATCGGCAGAAAATTTTTGAATTGGCATGGCCTCTGGCCCAGGCAGATTCATTTGCGCCCCGTTATTCGGTCGCTTCAATGATAGGTCAGGCGTATCATTGAAGCCGCATGATTAGGTAAAAAAATACCCAGCCTGTCAACTGGGTATTTTTTGAAAGTATGACTGCTTATTGCGGTGAAATTCCGTTTTGTTGTGCTTTTTCAATGCTTTGGCACTGCTGCAGGAAGTTGTCTAAAAATTGGGTTTTAGGCACGATTTTATCGGCAGGTGAATTCCACAAGGTATTTGCAAATTCAATAAACGAACCGACCTGTTCATCGGGTACGCTATTGTCATTACTAATAAATTCATTGGCTTCCTCTTGTGTTTTGCCCGTGTTTTTCAGGTCATACAGTTTGCCGATGATGGTAACACTGGCCTGGCAGGTAAAATTGCCGGATGAAACCACTGCTGGCACAGGTTCATCAGAAGAGGTGCTTTGGTATAGATCTTCCTGCTTTTGTATGGGGGGCGGTTCGGGCTGGGTGGTTGGTGAAGGAACGATAACCCCGGACACAGGGGGCGCGGCTTCATCTTCTTCGTTGAATAAAGACGTTTCTAGCAATTTCCAGGCCAAAAATGTAATACCTAGAACCAGAACCAGTAATAATAAGAATTTACCAAATGCTTTCATGAGCATCCTTTATTAGCTAAAATTATGTTTGTGCATTATCGTAAGACAATTATCCTCACACCCAATGAGGATAAGCGACTATAACTCAAATTATAATTAGAATCTTCTCATTTTAAGTAAAATATTGACTAAAAATATCGTCCGGTTTCAAGTGCTTATTTCTTAAAGCCTGGCTCTGTCAGAAAGATGGCGTAAGAAAATAGAATATTTACGATGCCGGCTAACAGGAAAATAACCGGCACCGAAATATCCAGGCTGAGCAAGAGGCCGGCAATTAGCGCGCTGGCAATCAGGAAAAAGGCGTTAAGGATATTATTGGCGGCAATAATGCGTGCAATATGTGTTTTTGAGGTGGTTTTCTGGATAAACGTATATAAAGGAACGCTATACACACCAGCGCAGGCACTTAACATAAACAGGTCAAACATGGTGCGCCAGTTTGCCGGCTGGGCAATGAACTGGCTGAAAGAGCGCAGTTCTTGCGTATCGGGAACCGTAATTGAAAAATAAAGATCAACGGTAAACAGGCTCATACCTGCAGCACCCAAGGGTACTAATGATAAAGCCGGGCGACGCAGGCCAAGCCTTTCGCAGGATAAAGAGCCTGTTGCCACGCCAATTGAAAACAGCACCAGTAACAGTGCGGCCACGTGTTCGTTGCCTTTCAGGATATCTTTGGCAAAAACAGGAAAAAGGGCAAGAAAAACCGCCCCGAAAAACCACATCCAGCTAATCAACAGCATGCACTTGAAAATAATGCGGTGCTGGCGGGCAATGGCCAGGTTTTTAAGGGTTTCAGTAAAGGGGTTCCAGTTTATTTTATGGCTGGTCGCTTTCTTTTCTAATGGGGGAATGAATTGTGCGCTGATTCTGCCGGCCACCGCCACTAGCAGGCAGGCAAATGCGGCCCACAGGTGCCCGTTACCTGGAATAGACACCAGGATTCCGCCGGCAATATTACCCAATAGAATGGATACAAAGGTGCCCATGCTGACCAGGGCATTGCCGCCCATTAAAGATTGATCATTGAGCACCTGGGGCAGATAGGCGAATTTTGCCGGCCCAAAAATAGTGGAGTGCAGGCCCATCAGGAAAATGCAGGCCAGCAGGATGATGACTGATTGCGTATAAAGGCCAAAGGTTGCCAATAGCATAATGCCAATCTCTGCATTCTTGACGTTGCGCATAATGCGAATTTTGTCATATTGGTCTGACAATTGCCCGCTGGTGGCTGAAAACAGCAGGAAAGGAAAAATAAACAAGCCGCCAATGATGACGCCCGCCATACTGGGGGGGAACCATTGGGTTTGCCATTGATAGGTAAGTAAAATCGTGACGGCAAATTTGTAAAGGTTATCGTTTGCGGCCCCACAGAACTGGGTCCAGAAAAAAGGCGCGAAACAGCGTTTTTTCAAGAGTGAAAATTGGTGGGAGACAGGTTGCTGTTTCATTGATTTCTCTGTAAATATGCCTGGTACTTTGTTAAGTTATTGAATAAATTAAATTATTATTTTATAAATATGGTGGTTTTAACACTTAAATTGTAAAATATTCTGAATTCAGAGTATTACTTGCATGCAGGGTATTATCCTGCAAATACAGGACTAGGTCATGAAGCGTTTACTGTTGGTTTTTTTGTTGTCAATTTCAATGCCAGTCATGGCAATGGGAAGGGTACCGGCCGGGATTGAAAAATCAGGTGCCCCGTCTGCTATTGTCGCTTGCGAGGTGGTGGTTCAGGAATTGAACAGGAATAAATTATCAGGTCAAATCAATGAAACGCAATTGCTTGAGGTATTGCAGACATTAAATAGCCTTCAAAAATTGCCTGCTTATTTTGTCATGAAGCGGCAGGCACGTGAACAGGGATGGCAACCGGGGCGGTATTTTTCGGATATCCCTGCCTTAAGGGGCAAGTCGATGGGTGGCGACTATTTTGGCAACTATGAACGCAGGCTGCCTCAAGGCAACTGGAAAGAGGCTGATCTGGATTATCGGGGCAAGAAACGTAATGCCAAGCGATTGGTATTCAGTAAAGATGGGCAGCAGCGCTATGTTAGCGTCGATCATTACGAGACATTTCACAAGGTGCCATCATGTCAGTAAAATCTTCATCTATATCGGCTCGCCGCCTCAAGAAAGTGGCACGTACTGTTCGACTTTGTGAGTTAAGCCGCATTAGCAATATTGATGAGGTTTATGATTTGCTACAGCTTAATTTAAAATTGCCGCAGTATTTTGGCCGTAACCTGGATGCCTTGTATGACAGCCTCAGTACCGATGTTAAAGGCCCTTTTAAAATAGTCTGGTTTGACCATGCAAGCAGTGCAGACGCCTTGGGTGAGATTGACTATGAGGGGCTAATTGATGTATTAAGGGCGGTGGCCAGTGAGCGGGATGACGTAGAGGTGGTGCTGGGGTAAGGGCCTGGTCTAATTCAATGTGGGCTGTATATAGGCTTGGGTTGAAAGGGGTATGTGAGCAGGCGTTGTTGGTAAAAAAGTATGCTTACCTTGCCCAAAGCCACTTAGCTGAATTTGCGTCTGCCACTGAGTTGACACAAAATTGACGCCGTGTTGATTCCGGCAACAAAAAAACCGCTTAGATTTTTTTCTAAGCGGTTGATTTGATTATGTATTCTGCTGGTGGCTCTTCCCCGATTCGAACGGGGGACCTGCGGATTATGATTCTTGGTTTTATTAAAAAGATATAAAACTAATCCTTTATTAATCAATGGCTTGCAATGATATTCAAACATCTTTCATGTAGGTTTTTTAGCCTATTTTTAGTCTTTTTTTAGTTATTTGGCCACCTTTTGGTCACCTTAAAACACCCTTCGGGGTGTTTTTTTTCGTCTATAGGAAATGGAACGGATGAAAGAAGCCCATTTCAGGATTCGTAACCTGACACAAGATGAATATACATCATTAAAAAACCTAGCCATTCAGCTGACTGGTAAACCCAGTATTGCGACATTGGCCAAACAACTAATCCTGGAA